>Ga0181528_10000402_pt1 | contig 32519 bp, 26 predicted proteins | sample PEATcosm2014_Bin_47_FD_119742 | JGI IMG/M metagenome (GOLD analysis project Ga0181528, IMG submission 119742) | Peatland microbial communities from MTU Mesocosm Facility, Houghton, MI, USA - PEATcosm2014_Bin10_10_metaG | ecosystem: Environmental > Terrestrial > Soil > Wetlands > Peat | place...
CGGCACCCAGTGGTACATTCTCTTCAACGTCATCGCCGGAGCCCTCGCCATCCCAAGCGACATGCGCGACGTCTCCAGCATCTTCCGCTTCAACTTCCGCGAGCGTTGGATGACCGTCATCCTTCCCGGCATCTTCCCCTACCTCGTCACCGGACTCGTCACCGCCTCCGGAGGCGCATGGAACGCCAGCATCGTCGCCGAGTACTTCCGCATGAACGAGCACACCTACACCACGCTTGGACTCGGCGCGCAGATCAGTCTCGCCAACGATAGCGGCAACGGACGCCTCCTCCTGCTCTCGACCGTCGTCATGGCCGCCATGGTCGTCACCATCAACCGCCTCCTCTGGAAGCCTCTCTTCCGCCTCTCCGAAAGCCGCTACCGCCTCGACTCCTAGCCAGGATCGCACCCTGCAACGATGTACCCTTCGGTACCTCGTTCACGGCCAGGGGGTTACCATTCGGTCAATCATTCCGCCCCTCGCGTGGATGATTAGCAAAGTAGTTACCACGCGTCTTTCAACGATTGACATGCTCGCCAATCCTTGCACCCAATTTGCACCATCCACGATGCAGATTTGAGCAATTTCAGACACAACTCCGCGCCGGAAAAATCCGTCTCACTTTTACGAGGTATTTTGAATTTTTCTGGCGCGTGAATTGTTTTCATCCTGTTGCCTCGGGCGGTCGCAGCGGTTGACTTTGTTCCACCCGCTGACATATACACAGAGCACTCTGGGACTTTCCCTGCCGCTATGTGGACGGCGGGAGCCCTGTTTTATTACTCGTTTCGCTTACCTTCGCAGCGGCAAACTCCTTCATCTGCGGGTTCGTTCACGGAATCGTTGAGTACACTTCAGGAGGTCGAAATGTCTGATGCACAGTCGAAACTACAGAGACTCGAGGACGCTGGAATTCTCGATCAGAAACAGTTCAGTGCCGAGGAAATGGCGCTGGTCGCCACCATCACCGATGACGAGATTGATGTACTGGTTCGCCTCCGCCAGAAGCTAGGAGCGCCTTCGGCAGACAAGAATCACATCCGTCCAAATTTCGTCGTCTAACGTTTGAAGCAGCAAACGCGCGGTGCGGAGCGAGTTCCGCTCTGCTCCGCCGCTCACCACCGGAGAGCGTACCGTGGATTCTGCCGAGCTGACCAGAGCACCGCACGCCCCACCTTCAGGGCAGCACGGGGCAGCCCTGTGGATGAAGATCACGCTCGCCCAGGGCCTGCTGAACACTGCCGCGCAGCGCTTCTGGTCCCAACCCAATCTGCCTCAACTCTTCCCATCTTTTCTGCGTGAACTCTACTCGCTTGTTACCTGTAGCGTGCCGTTGATGAGTGCGGCCTGCGAGCGCGCGATGGAACTCTCTGCCACAAACCCGCTCGCGTCGCGGACCGCCCGATACCTGGAGCAGCACATTCGCGAAGAGGCCCACCATGACGAATGGCTGCTCAATGACCTGGTAGCCGCAGGCATGGATCGAGAGACTCTGCTGCATCGCGCGCCAAGTGCAGGCGTAGCGCAACTCGTCGGCGCGCAGTACTGCTGGATTCGTCATGCACATCCGGCTGCTCTCTTTGGCTACCTCGCGGTCATCGAGGGCAATCCACCACTGCCGCAACATCTGCAGGAAATTCAGCGGCTGACTGGTTATCCTCCGGATACCTTCCGTTGTTTGCATCTGCACGCCGCTGACGATGTTGAGCATCTAAATGAGCTGCGCGCAACCATCGCCGGCTTGCCGCTCTCGGCAACTGAAGCGGCACTGATCTCCACGAGCGCCTTCACAACCATGCAGGGGCTGGTTTCGATTTTGGAAGAGCTGACATTGCAGCAGCGAGCAGCTTGAGATTGGCGGAGGTTTGTTTTTGACCGAAGGAACCATTGCACACTACAGGCTTCTCGACGAGTTGGGGCGCGGTGGCATGGGAGTGGTATGCAGAGCTGAAGATATGCGCCTGAAGCGCATTGTGGCGCTCAAGTTTTTGCCCTCTCACCTGACGCAGGATGCGGCGCGAAGAGAGCGCCTGCTGCGTGAGGCGCGCGCGGCGTCCTCGCTGGACCATCCGAACATCTGCACGATTCATGAGGTTGAGGAGTCAAGCGACGGCCAGATTGTTCTGGTGATGGCCTACTACAAGGGCGAGACGCTGTCGGCAAGAATTCAGCGCGGCCGCTTGGAGTTGGAGTCTGCGGTGCAGATCACACGCAAGATTCTTTCCGGCCTGAAGCACGCGCACGAGCGTGGCGTTGTGCATCGTGATATCAAGCCTTCGAACGTGATTCTAACCTCGGATGACGAGGTGAAAATTGTCGACTTTGGATTGGCGAAGCTCACCGGTACCGACGAGTGCCTGACCGAGACGGATGCACTGCTGGGAACCGTCGCCTATCTTCCACCTGAAGTGCTGCAAGGACTTGAGACCGATCATCGCGGCGACGTGTGGTCTTCTGGCGTTGTGTTTTACGAGATGCTCGCGGGCGTGACTCCCTTTGCCGGGGCCAACTCTTACGTTGTACTGCACGCCATCATGCACGACGAAGTGAAGCCAATCCACGTGCATCGCCCTGAGCTACCTGACTCTGTGCACACTGTGCTGCTAAGGGCTCTGGCGAAGCGTCGCGATGACCGCTACCAGAGTGCGGCAGAGTTTCTTGCCGACATGGATCAGCTCACGGCTGGAGCTTCCGGCGCGATCACGCGCACCATGGGGCGCCCGCCCGTCGCCGTGCAGGAGAAGTCGATCGTGGTGCTGCCATTCGTGGTACTGGGTGACGAGGCGCGCGACACTATTTTCAGCGATGGCCTGACCGATGAAATCATCACCGACCTCTCGACGATCTCGCGATTGCGCGTGATCTGCCAAACTTCAGCGAGCCGTCTTCGCGGTGCCGCCGACGATCTGAAGAAAATTGCCTCCGAGCTTAAAGTGCAATACGTCATGGAAGGCACGGTGCGCACCAGCGGTAACAATCTGCGGGTAACGGCGAAGTTGATTGATCCTGCAACCGATTCGCTGGTGTGGGCAGAAAAGTACGCGGGAACTCTCGAAGATATTTTCGCCATTCAGGAGAGCCTGTCGCGGCGCATTGTCGAAGCACTCAAGGTGAAGCTGAGTCCAGCCGAGTCAATGCGACTGGCGGAGAAGCCCATTCCCGATGTTCGCGCTTACGAGTACTATCTGCGCGCAAAGCAGGAGATCCTCTCCTATTCGAGCGAAGGACTGCAGCGCGCGCTGCACTACCTGGAACAGGGCGAGCAGATCATCGGTGAAAACGTGGTGCTGCTCTCTGCGCGCGGGCAGGTGTATTGGCAGTTTGTGAACGCCGGAATTTCAACCGAACCGCAGTACCTGGAGAACGCGGAACGCTGTGCGCGGCGCATCCTTGAACTCGATCCCGAATCGGGCCACGGGCTTCGCCTGCTTGGGCTGGTGGAGTGTTCGCAAGGTCACACCCAGGATGCCGTCCGGCTGTTAAAGAAATCGCTTGAGAGCAATCGGAACGATCCGGACACACTGAGCTGGTTGTGTGCCATCTGCAGCCTGAGCGGAAAAGGATACGCGGTAGCTGCAATGGCGCAAAGATTGATTGATGTCGATCCATTGACGCCCATGTGGCAGATGGTTCCTGGACTGGTTGCCATGCTCTCCGGCGAGTTTGGACGCGCACTGGCTCCATTTGAACGCGCGCTGAAGAGCGAGCCGAACAACGCGATGCTGCTGCTGGTGCGCGCGCAGATTCTTGCCATGAATGGACTAACCGGCGAAGCGGTCTCCGCACTGGACGAGATGTCCAACGCAGGCGAACCGAATTTCTTTACTCAACTTGGCGCCTTTTATGCCCATTGTTTGCGGCGCGACAAAGAACTTGCGCTCGGTTGCCTAGCCGAGGAACTGACGAGCACGGCTATTGCAGATATGAATTACGCATGGGTAATGGCGCAGGGCTTCGCGCTGATTGGCGAAAAACAAACAGCGCTGGAGTGGCTGAGGGCTGCAGTGGAGCGGGGCTTTATCAACTACCCTTTGCTGCATCATCTTGATCCGTTTCTGGAGAGTGTGCGCGGCGAGCCTGGCTTCGAGCGGTTGATGGAAACCACACGGCGGCAATGGGAATTGTTTGAGGTGTAAGCGATGGGAACTTCGGCGGCAGACGATGCGACGCGAACGGAGCTACCTGGACACAGTCACGTTCCGCTCCACGGTGAAAAGCAGAAGTCAAAAACCGAGCGCGACGCAGAGTTACAAGTAACACTGCTCTTGCGCCGCCGCCAAGCGTTGCCGGACCCGCACGCGCAATTCGGGTCTCAGCTTCCTCACGAGAAAAGACACCTCACCGCGTCCGAGTTGGCGAACGAGTTTGACACCACACAGGACGACATTGCCTGCGTTGAGCGGTTCGCATCCGCGCATGAGCTCACCGTATTGAAGGCTGCACAACATCAGCGCAAGGTGGTTTTGCGCGGCAAGGCCGAAGCCATGGAGAAGGCTTTCGGCGTGAGTTTGGTTGAGATGGAACATTGCCGCGGAAGTTATCGCGCAACCATTGGAACTGCCAGCGTGCCACGCGAGTTGAATGACGTTGTGCAAGCGGTGATGGGCTTGAATACGCGCCCTTGCGCGAGGCGGAGAACAGTTCACCATAACAACACAACTGCTCCCTACTGGACCGCACCGCAAATGGCGGAGGCTTACGGATTTTCGGCTACGCGATCTGCCGCAGGGCAAAGCATCGCGCTGATTGAGCTGGGTGGCGGATATCACGAAGGAGACTTGCGGCAATTCTTCGACGGACTCGGAATGCCGATGCCCGTCGTGCGCTGCGTCAGCGTGGACGGCGCGCAGAACGCACCAGCGTCCGTTGAACAGATCAAACAGTTTCTTGACGTAGTGGAAGGACGGCGGAAGATTTCTGAAGTACCGGAGGATGTCCTCTCCGCGGCGCAGTGCACGGTGGAAGTCACGATGGATATCGAGCTAGTCGCCGCATTCGCTCCGGGTGCGGAGATTGTGGCGTACATGACGCCGAGCACAGAACAGGGAATCTACGACGCAATCAGCCAGGCGATTGCCGATCCGGAGAGACTCCCGAGCGCGATCTCGATCAGTTGGGGCGAGCCTGAAACCGGCGTTTCTGGAGCGTACTTAAGGTCGGTGGATGAAGTGTTGCAAGAGGCCGCGTTGCTTGGTGTCACGGTATGCGCCTCTTCTGGCGATGACGGCGCGATGAATGGCTCGACCGATGGCACGCCGACAGTGAACTTTCCGGCCAGCAGTCCGCATGCACTGAGTTGCGGAGGCAGCACGGTGCGCGCGGCGACAGGCGAAAACCTGCGCGAGGCTGCGTGGAATTGCATGCTGCATGGGATACACGGTGCAACCGGCGGTGGAGTGAGCCGCACTTTCGAGACGCCGCCGTGGCAGCAGGATCACAACGTGCCTCTGGCCCCTACCGGAAACAGAGGCCGCGGCGTTCCCGACGTGGCAGGGCCGGCCGATCCACATCGTGGCTGCGCGATTCTTGTTGGCGGAGAGAGTTGCTCGTCGGCGGGAACCAGCGCGGTGGCTCCGCTATGGGCCGCGATGGTGGCCTGCATGAACACTGCGCTGGGCGCGCGCTGCGGATACATTACGCCGCTGCTCTATCAACTGGCGAAGAACGGCGACGGCCCACTGCGCGCGATCACGGAAGGCGACAACGGTTTTTACAAGGCCGGGCAAGGATGGAACGCCTGCACCGGATTGGGTTCGCCGGAGGTCGACAAGCTGGTTGCGGCGCTAGGCGAGGGCCGGGGCGGAAAACCGCCTGGAGCGTCTTGAGGCAATTGCGCCCGGCCCGGCAGTCGTCTACGTGCGCTGCATCTGGAGAACCTGCCGCCCCGAAGTGCCTTCGGGTGGATGCGCTGATCCGAACAGTTCGTGTTGCTCCATGGTGTCAATCATGATGTCAATGAGAGACATGATGATCTCCGGACGATGGCGTGCCTCTTCCACCAGATGTCTTGAACAGATTGCGCGGCCTTCCCAATCGGGCAAACCGGTTTCATCAATGTTGGAGAAAAGCTGATAGCGTCCTTCGTTCGGACATTTTTCTTTATGACATTTGTGTGCGTACTTCTTGTGCGCGTCAGGAAGATTGATTGCGACCAGGTTGAACATTTGCCACGCTCCTTTGTTTCTGCTGATTGATAAAGCTCTCGTTGAATCCTTGCGTGATCAGCCGTTGGTTCCGGTTCTCTCCGGAAATGCTTCGCCGCTCGGCGGCCCGCAGGCCGTGCGATTAAAAATCTGAAGAAGTTCCTCATTACTGAGCGCTGACTTGGTAAGAGCTGAACGCTCACGAATGGTTGGCAACATCTGGTCCGCAACATTTCGCGTTGTGTTGACCCCAAGCACCGACAATACCTGCAGCACGCTCTCAGAACCCGAGTGCCGGCCTATGACAAACTCCGGCGTGAGACGTCCGAGTTCCGCAGCGGCAAACGGCTCAAAGCTGCGGCGGTCTGTGCGCAAAGAGTGACAGTGGATTCCGGACTCATGCTGAAAAATTGCTTCGCCGGTGATTGGGCGGTCGGGCGGAATTACGCGCGACGAAGCTCTTGCGACCTGCGCGCACAGGCTCGGCAGCGCACTGCAATCAATGCCGGACTCCACGCCAAGCGAATGCCTCATCGCCATAGCAAGCTGCTCCAGGGCGGCGTTGCCTGCACGCTCACCTAATCCGTTGACGGTGACGCTGACGCATTCGGCTCCTGCGTGGATCGCAGAGATGGCGTTGGCCGTCGCCATGCCGAGATCGTTATGGGCGTGAAACTCGAGCGCTGCATCTCCTGTAACTTCACGCAGAGCGTGAATCGCCTCCGCAGTTTGCAGGGGATTCCAGACGCCCACAGTATCTGCAATGCGAACGCGGTGTGCGCCGACGGAGGCAGCCGCGCTCACAAACTCCCGCAGGAAAAGCGGCGAGGTGCGCGTGGCATCCTGCGCCCCGATGGAAACCCACGGGAAGCGCTCAAGTGCGTATGCCACGATCGTTTGCAGACGCAGCATGGCCCAGCTCTGGGTCTTGCCGATCGCGCGAAGTTGAATCGTAGAGACTGGAATCGCGATGTGAATGGCGCTGAGTCCGCAGGTGGCGGTGACGTCCACATCTGCTTCGCATGCGCGGCTCCAACCAGTGAGGCGCGAAGTTAATTGCAGCGCAACCATGGCGCGAAGATCGTCACACTCCGCCGCGCCCATGGCGGCGATGCCGCACTCCAGTTCAGGCACGCCCGCCTGGCTCAAGGCCTGCGCAAGAGCGAGTTTTTCTTCACGACGGAAGGCCACACCCGGCGCTTGTTCGCCGTCGCGAAGCGTGCAGTCAATGATCCGCACTGGTGTATCGCTCATGCTCATTCCTTCCGGTTAAGTTCTCGGGGATCAGGAAAGCAATAGACTGGTTGCTTCCTTACCCTGTTGCAGCGCGTCAAGAATCTCGTCGATCTTCTCTTCGTTTACGTCGCCATACCACGAGCCCTCGGGATAGACCACCATGAGCGGACCGTTTTCGCAGCGGCTCATGCAGCCCGTGCTGGAGACCATGACGTCTTCCATGTCGCGGTCACTGAGCTCGGTTTCAATGTACGGCAGCAAGGCAGCGGAATCTTTTTTGTGGCACATGCCTTTGCTTTCACCCTTCACGCGGAAGCTGGCGCAGACAAGAATGTGGTGAGTCGGTTTCTGCATGATACGTCTCCTTTGGTTAAGAACACCCGGCGCCGGTGCCCTGGCATCCCGAGCTGGAACAGGATTTCATTTGTCTCTTCATCAACGCGGGTACATCGCCGCTGAGATGCAGGCTCTCCACGGCTTGCGCGATGAGGCCGGAAGCTTCGATGACGCGCAGGCCGCTCTGTTCCAGTACCCAGCGCGGCTTGCGTCCAACGCCGCTGACCAGAATGGAGTGGCAATCCTTTATGGAGTCTGCCAGTTCACGCCAGCGCAGATTGCCGTCGCCGGATTCGGGAGCCACGCGCGTCTCAATGAGCTTCGGCTCGATCTCGTCGTACTCGAAGATCCAAAGTTGATCGGCCTCACCCAGGTGCTGATTGACGAGAATGCCCTCCATGCTTGCAACCGCAACGTAGGGGCGTCCCGAGCGATCATCGAACAGCCCGTTGGAGGAATCGCGCATGAGGCTGACCAACTCCTGCGACTGATCCTGACCGAGAAGGCCCACAGCGTCAGCGCGACAGCGCGTGCAGTGCTCCATCTGCGGGATGATCTGCGACACTTTTTCGCGCAGCTTCTTTACCTCGGAGAGCGGAAGTTCTTCCATCTCTGCGAACGGCGTGGTCGCCACAGGGTAAAGCGGAATGCAGTTCATGATGTCCGCACCGAGCGAGCGCATCTCCTCGGCTACCACTTCGACGTGATCGTCATTCACGCCGGGGATGAGGATGGTGTTGATCTTCAGCGTGACGCCGGCTTCTTTAATTGCCTTGATGGAGACAAGTTGGCGCTCAAGCAGAATGCGAGCTGCTTGTTCGCCGCGATACATGGACTTGTGATCGCGCACCCAGGAGTAAATCTTCGCGCCGATGAGCGGGTCGATGGTGTTCACCGTGATCGTTACGTGACTCACTTCAAGGCGCGCGAGATCCTGTGCGTAGGGTGCGAGGTTCAGTCCGTTGCTGGCCACGCAGAGCAACATCTCGGGATATTTCTCTCGCACCAGACGAAGCGTCTCAAGCGTTTCATCCGGACTTGCAAAGGGGTCGCCAGGTCCGGCGATGCCCACCACTTTCAGCTGCGGCACGCGCTCGAGAACCTTATCGAGATAGGCGAGCGCCTGCTTTGGCGCGAGCACTGCGCTGGTCACGCCGGGGCGGCTTTCATTCATGCAATCGAATTTGCGATCGCAGTAATTGCACTGGATGTTGCACTGGGGCGCCACAGGCAGGTGAATCCGTCCCGTGGTATGACGAGCGTCCGAGTTAAAACAGGGGTGTTGAGTCAGGTCCAGTGCCATGATTCACCTCTACAGGTAGCTGTATCCGATTGAGTTTGAGTCCTGCTTCACTTCCAGCAGAACGTTGACGACGAGATCAAAGAGTTGCTGCGCTCCGCGATAACCGAAGTGCAGAATGCGTTGGCCTCCAATGCGGTCATGGATGGGAAAGCCGACCCGGATGAGGGGCACGCCAAGTTCGCGCGCCAGTTTCGCTCCCTTGCTGTTGCCAATCACGAAATCGGGCTTTAATTCTTTCAACTCGGCTTCTTCCGCCATGGTCATAAAATCCACGCCGTCACGCACGGCAACCTTCTCGCGCACGTGAGTGGTGACCTCGGCAATGCTGCGAGCCAGTGCGCCGCTCTTGCCGCCAGAAGCGCAGAGCACGGGGAAGACGCCGATCTCCGCGAGAAAAGACGTGAGCCCAACGACCATGTCCTCGTCTCCAAAAACGATGGCGCGCTTGCCGAAGAGATACTTGTGACCGTCCACGTAGGCATCCACAAGGCGGCCGCGCTCCTGGCGATATTTCTCAGGAGTCTTGTGGCCGGTGAGCTTTTCCATGGCGGCAAAGAAGATGTCGCTCTCGTGAACTCCGATGGGCAGTCCGATTCTCTTTGCAGGGACTTGGAATTTGTCCTGAAGAAATGATGCCGCCGTGCTCTTGGTGCGAAGCGTGCGCCCAAGTTCAATGCTCGCCTTGGCAGATGGCGTTGCACGCAAGGCGGCGATGGTGGTGCCGCCCGCAGGAATCTTCTCGTACTTCTCCATCGAAGGACCATCCAGAGTCTCCGAGTAGTCAGGAAACAGCGTGATGGGCATGGCGAAATCTTTCGCCACTTCCTTCAGGAATCGCAAATCCTCGGCGGACACCATCCCAGGAAAAATGTTTACGAAGCTATCGACGTAGGCGCTCGGAGAGGCGTCGGCTTCTGCCAGTTGCTGCACTACGGAGCGCACCGCATCGTGGAATCCATCGACGTGAGTGCCGCTGTAGCTGGGCGTGGACACATGCACCAGCGTGGGCGAGGGCGTTCCTGCGGTCTTTTCGCGATACTCATGCAGCAGACCGTGCATGTCTTCGCCGATCGTCTCGGTGAGGCAGGTGGTGGCAATGCCGATGAGCGAGGGATGGTATTGCGAGGTCACGTTCTGCAATCCCAGGTGCAGATTCGCGCCTCCACCAAAAATCGTGTTGGCTTCGCTGAAGCCAGAGGTCGCAATGTCCATGGGCTCGCGGAAATGGCTGATCAGGTAGCGGCGCATGTAGGTGGCGCATCCCTGCGAACCGTGCAGGAACGGAACCGCTCCGGCGATGCCGCGCATGACGAGCGCTGCTCCGAGCGGCGCGCAGGCCTTGCAGGGATTACGGGTGGAAACCCAGTTGGGACGAGGAGCGTGAGGGGTGGTGCGCGGTTGCGAGCTCATTTCACCACCTCCAACGAACTGCCGCGCTTGCGCGGAGTCAACTGCCATACCGGACTCATGACGCTGCCGTACACTTCACGCGCGAAGTTGAGCATTCCTTCAAAACCGGCCAGTGCCTCCTTGCGCTCATGGTTGTGATCGCAAAAACCGATGCCGAGCTTGTAAGCAATGGGCCGCTCTTTTACTCCACCGATGAAGACGTCCACGTCTTTCTCCTCAAGGAAGCTGGAAAGCTCCAATGGGTTGGAATCATCCACGATGATGGTGCCTTCGTCGCAGATCTCGCGCAGCTGTTCGTAATCTTCTTTATTGCCCGTTTGCGAGCCCACCATGACGGTGGTCATTCCGAGGTGGCGCAGCGCACTGACCAGCGAAAATGCCTTGAACGCCCCGCCTACGTAGATTGCGGCGCGCTTGCCGGTGAGCGCCTTGCGATACTCAGTGAGCTGCGGCATGACGCGTTCTAACTCAGTGCGCACCATGCTCTGCGTGCGCTTGAGCATCTCCTTGTCTTTGAAGTGGCGGGCCACGTCGTACAGCGACTTCGACATATCCTCGATGCCGAAGTAAGAGACGCGAATGAAAGGGATGCCGTACGTCTCCTGCATGGTCTTGGCCAGGTACGTCATGGAACCGGAGCACTGCACTACGTTGAGCGCTGCGCCGTGGGCGCGCCGGATCTCGTCGATTCGTCCATCGCCGGTGATGCAGGAGACCACCTGCACGCCCATGCGCGCGTAGTAGTCGCGAATCATCCAGGTCTCGCCCGCGAGGTTGAAGTCGCCGAGGATGTTGATGCTGAGCGGGCTGACCTCTTCGGTTGGGCCGGTGCCGACGATCTGCAGCAATGCGTCACAGGCCGCGCGATAGCCGTCTTTCTTCGTGCCTTTGAATCCCTCGGAGTGAACAGGAAGAACCGGGATTCCCTTCTCCAAACTTACGCGCTTGCAGACGGCTGCCACATCATCGCCGATGACGCCGACGATGCAGGTGGCATAGACGAAGGCCGCCTTGGGGTGATGCGCGTCAATCAATTCGCAGAGCGCGGCGTAGAGTTTCTTCTCGCCGCCATGCACTACGTCCAGTTCCTGCATGTCAGTGGAGAAGCTGAGGCGGTGAAGCTCCGGACCGGAGGAAAGAGCGCCGCGGATATCCCATGTGTAGGAGGCGCAGCCGATGGGGCCATGAACGATGTGCACGGCATCGGCGATGGGATACAGTACAACGCGCGAGCCGCAGAAGACGCAGGCGCGCTGGCTCACCGACCCAGCCGCGCTCTGCTTCTCGCAGTCGAGCGGAAGGGCATTTGCCTGCCCCTTCCGATACACCTGACGCTCGCGCTCTCGTAAGATATCCGCCATCGCCGTTACCCCAGTGAAACGTGTTGCTGTGTAGCGTGAACTGCTTGCTGCAAATTACATGGTCAATTCGAAGCTTTCTTCGGGAGCCTCGCGATCCTGGCGATCCATCAGCACTCCGAGGATCTTCTCCAGCAACCGCAACCCGCCCTTGTAGCCAACCGTGGGGAAGTAGGAATGTCCCACGCGGTCAAGAATGGGGAATCCATGGCGCACGAAAGGAATGTTTTCATCGCGCGCAATGTACTTGCCGTAGGTGTTGCCAATCAGTAGATCGACCGTCTCCTGCTTGATCCACTGATGCATCAGGTACATGTCAGCCTGCTGGCCGGCTTTGATCTTTGCCTCTGGCACAGTATCGGCAAGTGCAGCTTTTATACGTGTCTCAAAATTCAGAGTCGGTGTACCGGTGACGATGTACACAGGCTTCATGTCAAGCAGCGTGAGGAATTCGGTGAGCGATACGAGCTGATCGGGATCACCGAAGAGCGCGACGCGCTTGCCATGCACGTACTGGTGCATGTCAGAAATCATGTCGAGCAGGCGTCCGCGCTCGTCTGTGATGGAGTCCGGTACGGCCACTCCGGCGATGGTGCGAAGCGTGTTGATAAAGCGATCCGTGGCCTGCAGCCCGATGGGAAGCTCAAGCGTGGTGCCCGGAATGGCGCACTTGGTTTGCAAGGCTTCCACGGTGGCTCCGGAGGCCGAAGGCCCGAGGCCGATGGTGGCCTGGCTGCCGCCCGAGGCGCGAATCTGATCCACTGTGATGCCGCCCTTGGGATAGAACTCGTGCTTACCGGTCTGCGGCAGGTCGAGAACATCGGAGGTGTCGGGATAGAGCAGAATCTCGATACCCATCGAGTGCGCAAGCGCTTTCAGCTCGCGCATGTCAGAGGGCTCAACCCAGCCGGGAATGATGTTGACCGTCTTCGTCTTCTCCGCATTGGGATCGGCGAAGTAGGTGACGAACGCCTTGGCCATATTGGAGAAGCCGGTGACGTGCGAGCCAACGTAGCTCGGCGTGTTGCAGTGAATGACGTGCTTGCCCTCAGGCACCTTGCCCTCACCAACAGCCTTGGCGATGATCTGCACGAGGTCGTCACCGATGGTCTCTGACAGGCATGTTGTGTGGACGGCGATCACGTCTGGGTTATAGACGGTGAAGATCGTCTGAATCGCCTGCAGCAGGTTGGCCTGTCCGCCGAAGACCGACGCGCCTTCCGTGAATGAGCTGGTCGCGGCCATCACTGGCTCTTTGTAATGGCGGGTGAGCGCGCTGCGATGGTATGAGCAGCAGCCCTGCGATCCGTGGCTATGTGGCAAACAATTGTGCAAACCAAGCGCAGCGTACATGGCGCCGACGGGCTGGCAGGTTTTGGCTGGGTTCACGGTGAGCGCCGAGCGCTCCAGAACCTCATCAGTAGTATGTCGTAAAAGCATATGGCATTCCCTTTCTGCCCGTGGGCAGCGCGCTGTGCGTAAGCGTTCGAGTGCGATTCCTTAGTCGGCGGCTACTTCTTCCGGTTGCTTTGCCGGCGACTGCCAGGGCGGAGTCACATAGGACCAGATCTTCATGTTCACCATGCGGTCGATGTCATTGAAGAAGTTGATCGCGCCACGGAAGCCCGCGTAGGGACCGCCGTAGTCGTAGCTGTGCAGTTGCTTGCAGGGAATTCCCATCTTCTGCACTCCGTACTTTTCCTTGATGCCGGCGCAGAAAATATCGGGCTTGTAGATTTCCAGCAGGCGCTCGGTTTCGTGATGGCTGAGATCGTCGACTACAAGCGTGTCCTCATCCATCTCCGGCATCATGCCGATGTAGTCGCGGAACTCCAGCTCAGTCATGGCCTCGAGGCGGGCGAGCTGTTCCGGCGTGCGGCGCGCACGGTAGCGCTCCGGATCAGGAACAACTTCGATCTCCTCGATGTTTCTGCTATCGGCGTCAATCTTGAGACCCGGCAGCACCTTGCGGCCTTCGTAGTCGTCGCGATGTCCGAACTCGTATCCAGCAACAATTGTCTTGATGCCGATCTCGGTGAAGAGCTGTTGATAGTGATGGGCGCGTGAACCGCCGACGAAGAGCATGGCGGTCTTGCCCTGGCATCGGGCCTTGACCACGGCCTGCACGGCTTCGACCTTCGCCATTTCCTCGGCGATGACTTCTTCGATGCGCGCCTTGAGTCCGTCATCCTCGAAGTACTCACCAATCCTGCGCAGCGACTTCGCCGAGGCGGTGGCGCCGATAAAGTTCACTTTCATCCACGGGATGCCGAAGCGCTTCTCCATCATCTCCGCAACGTAGTTAATGGAGCGATGGCACATGACGAGATTCAGATCGGCGGTGTGCGAGTTCGCCATGGTCTCGTAAGTCGAGTTGCCGCTGAAGGTGGAGATCTGCTTGATTCCGCAGCGGGTGAGCATGTCTTCCAGCACAAAACCGTCGCCGCCGATGTTGTACTCACCGAGCAGATTGATCTTGAACTTCTCATCATGCTGAGTTTCAACGTTCCCGATGATGTGCTTGAACAGGCCGTTGTTGGCGATGTGGTGCCCTGCGGACTGGCTGACGCCGCGGTAGCCTTCGCAACTGAAGCCGAAGATGTTGATGCCGAGCTCTTCCTTCATCTCGCGGGCAACGGCGTGCACGTCATCTCCGATGAGTCCGACGGGACAGGTGGAGAAGATGGCAATCGCCTTGGGATGAAAGAGGTGATAGGCCTCGCGCACGGCTACCTTCAACTTCTTCTCACCGCCGAAGACGATGTTTTCTTCCTGCATGTCCGTGGACAAGCAGTAGTTGATGAAGTTCTGCGCATCCGGGCCATCCGGGCGCGTCTGGTTGCGGCGGGTGAGCCATGCATAAAAGCTGCACCCGATGGGGCCATGCACAAGGCTGAGAATGTCGCGACTGGGGCCGATGACTACGCCCTTGCAGCCTGCATAGGTGCAACCGCGCTGGGTGATGATGCCCGGGCTGCTGCGCACATTTGCCTTGATCTCCGGTACACTGCCGTCTTCACGATGTTCCGTGACAACGATCTGCTCGGAGCGCTTCTGGCGAAGCTTCTTCGGATAGATCTGGATTAACTGTTCTTTGACATCGCGGGGATCAATTGACATAGCTCACTCCATTGCGGTGGCTGGCCCGAGAGGGCACTGTTGATTTCATTGCGGATTGCGCGATGGGGAACTACGCAACCACTTCCGTGCCTGGGGCGATTCCTTCCACGAGGCCGAAGTCGATCAGCAGCTTTTCCAGGGCTTCCATTTCCAGCGGCTGCGGAATGACGAAGAGCTTGTTGTTGTCGATGGCGCGGGCCAGAGTGCGATACTCGTCAGCCTGCGGGCATTCCGGCTTCCATTCAATGACCGTCTTGCGGTTGATCTCGGCGCGCTGCACGTCGTTGTCGCGGGGAACAAAGTGGATCATTTGCGTGCCAAGCTGGCGGGCAAATTCAGAGATCATTTCCAGTTCGTTGTCGACCTTGCGGCTGTTGCAGATGATGCCGCCGAGGCGCACGCCGCCGGCCTGCGCAAACTTCACAATGCCCTTGGAGATGTTGTTGGCCGCGTACATGGCCATCATCTCGCCGGAACACACGATGTAGATTTCCTGCGCCTTGCCTTCGCGCATTGGCATGGCGAAACCACCGCACACCACGTCACCCAGTACGTCATAGAAGACGTAATCGAGGTCGGAATCATAAGCGCCAAGCTGCTCCAGCAGGTTGATGGATGTGATGATGCCGCGTCCCGCGCATCCTACGCCCGGTTCCGGACCACCCGACTCGGTGCAAAGCGTGCCGCCGTATCCAGGGCGAAGAACGTCTTCCAGGTTGACCTCGTCGCCTTCATCACGAAGCGTATCCAGCACGGTCTTCTGCGCCAGGCCGCCGAGCAGCAGGCGGGTGGAATCCGCCTTGGGATCGCAGCCGACTACCATTACCTTCTTGCCCATTTCAGCCAATGCTGCCACGGTGTTCTGCGTGGTGGTGGACTTTCCGATTCCGCCTTTGCCATAGATCGCGATGCTTCTTCTCGCCATGTCTGTGCTCCTTTATAGGAATTCGTCAGTTGCCTGAAAGCTGTGAATACACTTCATCCCTGCATCCAGGTTGGGGATGTGGGTACACCACGCCGCGAGAGCGATGAGCTCAGTCACGATGCGCAGCAAGTTTGTTGTCTTTGAGAAATTTCGTCCCGCCGCCGCAAAAAGGGGCGCAGACATTGGCTCGATCAGGGAGCGATGGATTCGAACACGAGCTACAGCGCCGCGTCGATTCTGAGATCTTGCACCGGGTGACGGACTTGGTCAGCCACGGCTTGTTGCTTGCAGGATCACAGAGTACGACGGCTCTGCGGCGGAGTCCAATTCATTTTCTTTATTGCTGCGATAACAACGAGGGACGTGCGAAATTCGCCCGCAGGGCGAACGATTCCATTATGGAAGGCATAAGAACTTTCAATTGGCATTTCAGCGCAGGCTGCATTTAATCTCCCATCACTTGTGATAATCCCGCGTGGGGACGGGGGAGAGTTGTGAAACGAGTATGCGCAAATCTGGAAATGGCACGGGCGAGTGGCAGGTTGCCATTCTTCACCGTACAAGCCGAATTGTCAGCTCTGGACTCGCCATTGGCGATATGTTGCAGGAACTTGTCGCGATTACAGTGGAGGTCACGGGATGTGACGCCTGCCTCGTTTATCTCCCTGATCATGAAACCGGAGACATTGTTCTGCGTGCCTCACAACTCCCGCACGATGCTGAAATTGGCGCTGTCCGCCTGAATCTGGGTGAAGGAATCGCCGGCTGGGTAGCCCAGCACAAGTCAGCGGTCGCGCTCTCACGCCACGCTTTTGCCGATCCCCGTTTCAAGCTCTTTACTACTCTGATTGAAGATACTTACGAGGCGCTCGTCTCCGTCCCACTGGTGCGCGGCGGAGAAGTGATCGGGGTGCTGAACGTGCATCACCGCGAAGCGCATGAACACACTCCGGACGAGATCTCCATGCTGTGCTTTCTAGGCGAGCAGATGGGCGGAGCAATCGCCTACTCTATGCTGGTGGAACACAACGTCAAGCTCAGGAAAGAAGCGAGCCTGGTTCGTCAGCAACTGGAAGAGCGAAAGATTGTGGAGCGGGCCAAGGGCGTGTTGCAGCAACGCTTCGCCTTGAGCGAAGAAGAAGCCTACCAGCGCCTGCGCGACGAAAGCCGCAGGCTGCGCCGCTCCATCCGCGACGTCTCCGAAGCCGTGCTGCTGGTGGAGGGCCTTGGACAGGAGCGTCCCCGCTCTCGAAAGGACGACGCGAGTGAGAAGCGCTGACGCGCCTGCGTTACACAGCCGTTTCTTCTCGCTCCGGCCTCTGCTTTAGCGTAGAGGAGTGAACCGCGTTCACGATCAGTTGCGCGCATGCGTCCAGACCCAACGTGCTATTCAGGCAAAGATGATACAAGCTGCGTTGGAGCGAGTCACAACTGAAGTACTCCTGCGCATAACGCAGACGTTCTGCATCCATGCGGCGCAGTAGCCCCGGCAGGTCGCGCTCATGGGGATGGCGATGCTTCATACGCTCCAATTTTTCATGCATGGGCGCGTAGACCATCACGTGCAGCGCTGTGGGTTCCTGATGTAGGACGCACTGCGAGCTGCGGCCTACGATCACGCAGTTGCCGGCCTTGCCAGCTTCTTCAATGACGCGGGCGGTGAACTTTTGCAGCGAATCGCGATCCACTCCGGTGTCGGCGACTCCACCTACGTAAACCTCCGGACCACCATGACGAAAGCCGCTTAGCACGCGCTCCCACCATCCGCAGGATTGCTCGTCGGCTTCCTCGGCCCACGTGCGATCGATCTTTCCGATGGTGGCCACGCGCTCGATGATTTGCTTGTCAACCAGGGCCCAGCCCAGCATCTCCGCCGCCCGTCGCCCGATTTCAGCCCCGCCGCTGCCATACTCCCTTGCGATGGTTACAACCTTAAACATGGCTTCCTCCTGCCCCGTTCAGCAATTCCCGCCCGGAGCCCCGGCGTGCGTCCTAAGGCGACTTTGATGAATTCACCCGGCGCGAAGATGTGTTCGATACTTCACTTCCCATCCTAAGCGTCTTTGTGGCTGAACTTGTGCCGCGATAGTAATTGTTCGAGGTATCGCGACTTCATCTGCTCACTGGCCATTGCCTGCTTGATCGGAGGCAGCTTCAGAATGACTCCCAGGATCGCCGCCATGGCACGATGGCTGGCCAGAGCTTTGTTATCAAAGATCAACTCCTGGAGTTTACCTCGTTCAATCGCCATCAGCACCGTGCGATGGGCAGTATTTACCGGAGTGATCACCCGGCGCGACCGGGATTTCAACTTTGCCGCCTCTTTGCGGCACTGCCGGACGCACACCCCGCATCCCAGGCAGAGATCTTCATTGACACGCGCCTTGCGCCGCTTGGGCTTGTGCGGGTCTCCGGCGGAAACCATCCCCATGGCCTCTACCGGGCAAACCTCAGCGCACTTGCCGCAACCGCTGCATTTGGCCGCGTCGATTTCCGGCAGGAAGTTGGTGGTGGCAACCGGATTCAGAATGGCAAAGCGCTTGGCGGCCAGCATTGCCTCGCAGCAACATCCACAACAATTACAGATGAAGGCGACCTGCTCCCGCACATTCTCTCCAAACTGCACGAGGTTGTGCTCGATTGCCGAGTGCAGTAACTCCTGACCTTCACTGGCCTCCACCTGGCGGGCGATTCCATGCTTGATGAGCGAGCGCGCCGTGGAGTTGAAGGTCATGCAAATATCGAGGGGCGCAGAACAGGCGCGGTCCAGGTGCATCATCTTGTGACGGCAATAGCAGGTGCCGACTCCGATGTGCGACGCCGTCTGCACGACCTCCGACGCCCGTTCGTAATCGAGCACGTGCAGGGTGTTTTCCGGCGTTAGTGCCGTCTCATTCACAAAGACGCGCCCCAGCTGCGTTTCGCCACCTGCGAAAAGCGCGCGAACAAAATCCTCTTCCACATTCAGATACTGATAAAAGAGCTCGGCCAGCAACTTCTGATCGTAGTGGTCTCCAATCCGCATCATGGAGAACTCAAAGAATCCGGCCATGGGAGGTGGCATGACGTAAGCCTGCTCGCCATCGATCTCGGTATCCAGCAACATGCCGCGGGAGGCAAGCTTGTCCAGCACGAGCCGCGCTTCCGCCTCTGATTTCTTCCAAGCGTGCGCTGCGGCATTTACATTAAAAGGCTTGATGGGAAGCAGTGAGACCAGTTCCGCTTCCTCCGCGCTGAACAGCACTTCGAGGATTTGGAACAGGAGTTCCGTCGGAGGCGCACCTTGCGGAAAGCGGTTCAATCGCTCCGACAGCTTGCGGTAACTCTCCTTCACGATGTGGTGAGACATCGTCTGTCTCCTTGCAGGTACTCTTCTCTCGTAGAATGATCTTCAAAGCCATGCGCTGCCGTGACCGCAATCACAAACTCGTGGGTTTCCTGCTCGGAGCGTTCCTCTTCACGGCGCCCGCGGCCTTTGTCTTGTGGCAGAACACGCATCTCACGGTGCTCTGGGACCTCAGCTACATCCTTGAAAATGCAACGCGTATCTCGCTTGGACAGTTTCCTTATCGCGACTTTCCGTTTCCCTACGCGCCACTGACCTTCGTGATACAGGCCGCAATCATTAAGCTCTTGGGACGCGCGGTTTTCCATCATTATGTGTACGCGGCGGTCACCGCCGGACTGGGCTCATTGCTCACATGGAGAATCCTGCTGCGCGTTTTGGCCGCCGGGCGATTGCCAGCAAGGCTGACTGCGTTCCTGCTCTGTCTGCCGCTTGTCTTTCTCGGGATCAGCGGCATCTTCCCGCATCCGTTTTACGATTCCGATTGCACACTCTTCGTACTTTTCTGCGCGTGGCTTCTGTTGCGACTGGAATCCGCAGAATTTCCAGCCATGGCGACATTTTCTTGCGGAACGCTGCTGGCTGTCCCGTTGTTCATCAAGCAAAACACAGGACTCGCATTCCTGGTGAGCACCGCAGTGTGCGTGGTGTGGCTCGGACTGCGAAGACGACGCGCCGTACTGCTGTTGGCGGGAGCCGCCACGGGCGTAGCGGTTGCGCTTGCTATCATCCAGGGCACAGTAGGGCTCCGCAACTATCTTCACTGGACAATTGAGTTTGCCGCCTCAAGACGACTGCCCGGGTTGGCGACCATGCTCGGAGTCTATCGCGATTCCGCCCTGCTCTGGCCTGCCTTGGCGTTGGCTGCCGGACTGGCAGTGTTTCTCGTCCCCCGCACGCGGCCAAATGCCGCACTGCGCTGGATTGGTGCTGCGCTGCTCACGCTGCCCTTTCTTGCCGCACTCGCCGCGCTTTATTTTCAAGACAACGATTCCGATCGGGTGGAAGCCCTGCTACGCCTCTGGCCCGTGCTGCTGGTGGCTTCGCTGGTGCTCGCGTTGTGGCAGCTCCGTCGCGGTGCAACCGTTATAAGGTTGCTTCCGCTGATTCTGCTTGGCGGCATCCATGGCGCTTTTCTCTCGCAACAGCTTTGGGGCTCCACCTACGCGCTCTGGCCGATGCTGATGATTCTTCTTGCGTCGATTCTCACTGCTCTGGACGATGAGAGCGCGGCGGTCCCACTCACGGCCTTTACGGTTTTCGCCTGCGTGGCGCTAGTTGTGACCGGGGGATATTATGCGCTCAGTCACGAGCGCCTCGACTACGTCAATCTGGAGGGAGACACGCTGGTGCGGTCGAACCTACCTGCACTTCGCGGCCTCGGCATGCGGGGCAATTGGCTGCCTGATTTTGAAGAGCTTGTAGCGTATTCCGAGCGCGAGATTCCGCGGGGCGACGCGATCCTTGAAATTCCCGGCGAGGATCTTTTTTACTTCACCACCGGACGCACGCCGCAGTTTCCGGTCATTCTAATGGACAACACGGTGAACCCATACAGCGCTATGCAACTTGCCGAGCTTGCAGACCGCCGAAACGTTCGCTGGATTATTGTGAAGCGCGAGTTGCAACTGCAGGAGCAGCCACTCGCATTCCGGCCGCAGCTTCTTGCGCTTCTCTCCCATAACTTCGAGTTGGAAGAATCGCTGAACAACTACGACGTCTACCGCCGCAAAGAGTGACACCCTCTACACACGACGCAACCAGACTTCGCGCACACGATGATCGCGCCCTTTCTGCATCACCACCTGCGCGCGCTCCCGCGTGGGGGCCACGTTGGAGACCAAATTCACGAGATTGATCCGCTCCCAGACCTTCCCGGCAATTTCCCGCGCTTCTTCATCGCTCAGGGACGCGTAGCGATGGAAAAAGGAGCGCGGATTGCGAAACGCCGTGTTCTTCAGCAGCATGAAGCGCTCGACGTACCATTTGCGAACATTCGCTTCCTCTGCGTCTACATAGATCGAGAAGTCGATCAGATCACTGGCGAAGATCTTTGGCGTGCGGGTTTCGCCAAGAAGATTCATCTGCAGCAGATTCAGCCCCTCAAGGATGAGAATTTCCGGGCGGCGAATTTCCAGGAACTCATTGGGGACAATGTCGTAGCTGTCATGCGAATATACCGGGACCTTTAAAGTCTTGGCGCCCTGCCGAAGCGCAATCATGAAGTCCAGCATTTTGCGCAGATCGTAGCTCTCAGGGAAGCCTTTGCGCTCCATCATGCCGCGCTCTTCCAGCACACTGTTTGGCAGCAGAAATCCATCGGTTGTCACCAACTCCACCGACGGATGATCAGCCCAGCGCGAGAGCACCTGGGCCAGCACGCGAGAGAACGTGCTTTTGCCAACCGCGACGCTGCCGGTCACAGCAATGATGTATGCAGGCCGAGCACTCGGACGTCCGAGAAAGGAATCCTTCACTCGCTCCAGGCCATGAGCGGTGGCGATATGGATGTTCAGCAGGCGGCCCAGCGGCAGGTAGATGGTTTCGACCTCGTCGAGCGACACCGGATCGTTCAGCCCGCGGAGTTCGTCCAGGTCTTCATGGCTGATCTCCAGAGGCATGTTGGCCCGCAATTTGGCCCACTGCTCGCGGCTGAACTTCTCATAGAGGTCGGGGTATCGCCGGCGCATCTCTTTCGCAGTGCGCGTCTCCGCACTCATAGTCTCGCTCGATCTACTCTTCACGCTGCACCTGTCATCCAGGGCAGCATGCCTGCCCGTTTTCATAAGGCCCAAATCACTTGCAATTTGAGTTTAGTTCACGCGCGCCCAGCGCGCCACGTCTGCAAACCATGGCTCGCCCGATTGCGGCCCGCCGTGATCCACGACCGCCACCTAGAATCCCGGCGGCCGCTCATCCGCAACTGCAAAAGCACGTTCCATCGCAATGCCCGCGCGGCCCAGCAACCCTTCGCCGAAGAGCGGTCCGATGAGCGTGATGCCATGTGGCACGCGGCGCGGCGGATCAAACTTCGGCAGAGGATGCGCCTGGTCCGGAGCCCAATCGCTGCGCGCTTCGGCCACTTTGACGAATCCGGCGCGCAAGGTCAGCGATGGGTGTCCAGTGAAGTTCGTGAGGGTCAGAATTTCATCGCGCAACGATGGCACCAGCAGCAGGTCCACTTGCGAGAAGACACGCGCCATCTCCATGGCGACCTTACGACGAAAGCGGTCGGTCTGCACGAAGTCCACGGCAGAGAGGAAACGCGCCTGGCGGAAGGAGTTCGGCCAGGAATCCGGCGTTTGCGATTTGAGTTGATTGAGCCCGCCCTGCAGAGTCAACCCCTCGAAAGCTGCGGCAGCTTCGGCAAAGAGGATGGTGTCGAGTGAGTCATATGGCCAGTTGGGCAGCGATACTTCCACGGGCTTGAAGCCGAGTTGCCGCGCCGTCTCTAGGGCCGCGCGATCCACTTCCGTAGCTGGCGCTTCACTCATCCACGCAGGGAAGTACCCGAGGCGCAAGCCGCGCACCGGAGCGGTGGCTTCGAAGTCGAGATGGCTATGCACGCTTGAGAGATCGCCCGCATCGGGGCCGGAGATCGCTTTCAGCACGAGCAGCGTGTCTTCCACCGAGCGAGCCATGGGGCCGAGCTTGTCGAGCGACCAGCACAAAGTCATGGCTCCGGTGCGCGGAACCCGTCCGAAGGTGGGGCGCAGTCCTGTGACTCCGCAACGCATGGAAGGGCTGACAATGCTGCCGTCTGTTTCGCTACCGATCGCGAAGGCCACCAGCCCGGCAGCGGTCGCTGCACCCGGTCCGGCCGACGAGCCCGAAGAACCCTCTTCCGGCAGCCAGGGATTCATGGTCTGGCCGCCAAACCAGATGTCGTTCAAGGCCAGCGCACCCAGGGAAAGCTTGGCAACCAGCACCGCGCCTGCATCTTGCAGCCGCTTCGTGACCGCTGCGTCCTCGGCAGGAATGCGGTCGCGGAAGGGCTCAGCTCCGTAGGTGGTGCGAATGCCTGCGGTATCGAGCAAGTCCTTCGCGCCCCATGGAATACCGTGCAGCGGTCCGCGATAATGCCCGGCGGCAATCTCGCGATCTGCTTTGCGGGCCTGCGCCAGCGCCAACTCGGTTGTAAGGGTGATGACGCAGTGGAGCCGAGGGTCGAAGCGTTTGAGGCGTTCCAGATAGATATTGGTCAGCCGCTCAGAGGTCAGCTTGCGCTGTTCGATCCATCGCGAGAGGCGCGCGGCGGGAGCGAAAGCAATGGCCTCGTCGGAGGATGGAAGCGGCCCCGGATCGGCGGCGCTGCGGACAAAGCGGTCGTGCTCAGGACCAGAGGGCTGGCCGGGCATCACCGGATTCCACTGCGACCACGGCGCGACTGCGGACTCAATCTCTATCCGGCGTGGTCCGACGCGACGCTCGTAGAGTGGCGCCATTGAAACTCGCCAATTGCCTGCGGCCTGGGCGCGCTCGGATTCGGTCAGCGGGAACTCGACGAGCTTCTCTGCGGCGGCAAAATCGGCGGCTGAAACCTCTGGCCCGGCCGCCGGACTGGTGCCAAACGCGGTCGGCGTTCCGGGCGGAGGCGTATTGGCCGTTGGCGGGGGATTCTGTCCGATACCGGCGGCGGCACCAAGTACGCCCAAGGTGGAAAGAGTGAGAAAGTCGCGACGGGATGACATATACACTCCATTGCCCCGCGAGTTCGCCCGGGCGCAGTAGATCTACCGAACAATATACGCCAGCAGATTGCGTCTCGATTTTGCGTGACGATGCTTGAAATCTGTCTTCGCTCTGTGCGGCGGCGGAATTCTGGATTCCCCTTTATCATCCAATCAGGTGATCATGTCGGCTGCCCCTGTTCAACCCGCTCCGCGCTGGCGCTTCCTGCTCCGCGCCCTCGAACATCGTAACTACCGCCTCTTCTTCAGCGGCCAGACTCTTTCGCTGATTGGCACGTGGATGACCCGCATCGCCACTAGCTGGCTCATCTACAGGCTGACTGGCTCGGCCTGGATGCTGGGGCTGATCGGCTTCCTGGGGCAGGTTCCTACTTTCCTGCTCGGCCCATTCGCCGGAGTCTGGGTGGATCGTTGGAGCCGCCACAAGACGCTGGTTTGGACCCAGGTGCTCTCGATGGTGCAGTCGTTCGCGCTGGCGGCATTGGCATTCAGCGGATACATCTCCGTCTGGCACATCGCCTTGCTCAGCGTGATGCAGGGCATCATTAATGCCTTCGATACACCCGCGCGTCAGACCTTTCTGATTGAGATGGTGGGTGACCGCAACGTACTCTCCAACGCCATCGCGCTCAACTCCACGATGGTCAACATTGCGCGCCTGCTTGGGCCAGCCATTGGTGGTCTCATCATCGCCGCCGTCGGCGAGGCCTGGTGCTTCACTATCGACGGCATCAGCTACATCGCCGTCATCGCCAGCCTGCTGATGATGACCGTTGCCGCCTCAGCTCCGCGACGTCGCGACGAGGAAAACCTCTGGCGTGAGCTTCGCGAAGGCTTCGGCTATGTCTCCAGCTCGGTTCCTATCCGGGCGATCCTGCTGCTGCTTGCCATTGTCAGCCTGGTAGGGATGCCGTACTCCGTGCTGCTGCCCATCTTTGCCTCGCAGATCTTTCACGGCGGAGCCCATACCCTCGGGATGCTGATGGGCTGCACCGGAGTGGGCGCACTGATTGCCGCTGTCACCATGGCGGCGCGGCGCTCCATTCTCGGACTCGGCCGCCGCATTGGTCTGGCCGCAATGTTGTTCGGCAGCGGAATCCTGATCTTCTCGTTCTCGCGGAACCTGGCTTTGTCAGCGGCCATGCTGTTGATGACCGGCTTCGCCATGATGCAGCACATGGCCTCCAGCAACACCATTTTGCAAACGATCTCTGACCCGGACAAACGTGGCCGCGTAATGAGTTACTACACTATGGCGTTCATGGGCATGACGCCCTTCGGTTCGCTCTTCGGCGGAGCCGTCGCCGCTCGCTTCGGAGCCCCACGGGCCCTCGCGGTCAGCGGCCTTGTCTGCATCGCCTCTGCGGGAATTTACTTCTTCTACCTACCGGCGATCCGCCGCGCGCTGCGCCCCATCTACATTGAACTCGGGATCCTTCCGCATATCACCAAAGCCATCGACTCGGCCTCCACGCTGGCCTCAGACAGCACTCCGCAATAAGACGAGTGGGAGGTGGGGGTTCCACCCGCGCCAATTGCCAGAGTCTCTCCCACGTCCTATGCTTTGGCGTGCATAAGTGGATTCCATCTCTTGTTGTTATGCTGTGTCTGGGCTGTAGCGCGCCCGTTCCTCAGGCTTCAAACCACCAGGTTTCAAGCACAGATGTAGCTACCGTTACCGACGTTCACTTCCCTAGCCGCAATATTGGAGGTCTGCTTTGGTATCGCATCATTGTGCCCACGGTCAAGAACGGTGAGCGGTTGCCGGTGCTCTACCTGCTGCATGGCGCCAACAGCAATCCGGCAGAGATACAACAACTCTCCGACGTTGTGAACCTTGCTGCCTCATCACGCTTGATCGTGGTAATGCCACAGGCAGAAACTTCTTACTACACCAACGCCAGATACCATCTTCACGCTCGATGGGAGGGCGCAATAACCGAGGAGCTTCCCAAAAACGTGGAGGCGGGCTTCCCTGCCCTCACCTCTCGCGATCATCGTGGCATCGCCGGAATCTCCATGGGTGGATACGGAGCGGTTAAGCTTGCGCTCAAGCATCAGGAGCTCTACTCCTTTGCCGGCACAATAAGTGGCGCCCTCGATATCACCCGGCGCCCGACGAGTATCCGACGATGGGCACAGACTTCGAGAATTTGGAGCATCTTCGGGGTACGAGCTGGCACGCGGCGAGGTGAGGATGTATTCGCGCTGCTGGACGGCGCAAAAGACCTGCGGAACATCACATGGTTCTCTTCATGTGGAAAGGCCGACCCGCTCTATCCCATAAACTCCTACTTCATTCGTCGGCTACGCGAGCGTGGAATCCCGGTGAACAGCATCTCAATTCCCGGTGGCCACGACTGGCAAAGCTGGAACACGTCACTACCCTCCCTCTTCAAGGTCGCCGCGGAACGTCTTCGCTAAACGAAAAAAGGCCACCGGACGCCCGGTGGCCAAGTCGCAGAGTTCAGAGCTTAAGAAAGGTGCTTTCCAAATGTTCTCATCTGTTTCTGCCGCGCGGCATTCGCCGTCACCACAGAGCAGGCAGGACCGAAGTCCCGCACCTTTATAGCTCACACTCTCTGTTGCAAATTGCTGTCCATCTCGGGGAAATTCCGTAGATGGCTCATAGCGCTCAAGTTATGTGCAATCGCCACGAACAGCTCTGGGCTGAATCTATGGAAAGCGGAACAACTGACTTGTTCCCCCTCCGTTTTTCGGTAGATTTTCTAGACCTCTGCTGCGAGATTCTTCTGTATTTCGCGCGCCGCCGAAAGCGCCAACCAATCCTTGCCCCATGCGGCACTCACCTGCACGCCGACCATGCGACCGCACGGCACGGTCACCGTCGGCCATCCCAGCACATTGAACGGCCGGGTGTTGCGCAGCAGTAGCAATTCAAGTCCGCGCGCGTCGGGTCCGGCCAGCGACGCCAAGGTCGGAGGCAGGATAGGAACAGTCGGCGTCAATACGATGTCTAGTCCCGAAGGGCCGAGGCGGTTGCGCTCGCGCAACAGCTCAAGCGCACGACGAGCCTCAACGTAATCTTCGACGCGCACCTTCTTGCCATTCACGATTCTCGGCAACGTTCCGGGGTCATAGAGTGCGCCGCGCTCGGCTACCCATTTCTCATGGAAGGCCCAGCTCTCGGCGTTGCTCGCCCGGCGGTCTTCGTTGACCTCCAACTCCACCTCGGTCAGCTCCCATCCCAGGGCGCGGACCGCCGCCAGTGCCGTTTCAAATCCGGCAGCCACCTCGGGCGCAAGGCCGTCGCAGAAATACTTTCGCGCAATACCGCAGCGCAGCCGGTCGGCAGATTGCCATTGCGGCGACTCTCCGGCGAGCGCGGCAAAGAGCGTGCCCGCGTCTTCCACGGTTCGTGCCAGCGGGCCAAGGTGGTCATAGGACCATGCCAGTGGAATCACCCCTGTTACCGGAACCGCGCCCCATGTTGGCTTGAAGCCCACCATTCCACAGCAAGCCGCAGGCAGTCGAATCGACCCGGCAGTATCGGTCCCCAAGGCCCCAAAGCACATGCCAGCGGCCACCGCAGCTGCCGATCCTGACGACGATCCGCCGCAGATGCGTGCAGGGTCCAGCGGATTCCGCGCCGCGCCATAGGCACTGATCACGCCACTACCACCGTAGGCGAACTCGTGCAGATTCGTCTTGCCCAACATGATGGCCCCAGCCTTGCGCAAGCGACGCACGCCTTCTGCGTCGACCTCCGCAGGAGGCTCGCCTTCCAGCACCCGGCTGGCGGCGGTGGTACGCATCCCGCGCACATCGATCAGGTCTTTGATGGCCAGCGGAATGCCCCAGAGCGGGTCCGCGCAGGCATTACTGTTCGCACGCGCCGCGTCCAGTTCTGCGGCCACGCGCAGGGCGTCGTCTGACGCAACGCTGATAAAGGTATGTAGCTCGGTGTTGCGTGCATCAATTCGGGCGAGACAAGCGCGCACGGCCCCTTGGGCGGAGATCGTTCCCTGCTCCAAGGCCGACTGCAGTTCCGTCAAACTCCACTCGCTCGGTGTGCGTTGCATTTTCTTGATCTCGGCTAGCTCTGCCCGGCCTTGCCCACGTGGGTCGCCACTTCGGAGACAATCGTGATTCCTGCTTCGTCCGCGGCCCGCACTACGGTTTCGCGGTCCAGCATCAGGCACTTGTTCGAATCCAAGGCCAGGCAACTTGCTCCGGCCTGCACCATCACTTCAATGGTGCGCATGCCGACTACAGGCACGTCGAAGCGCATGTCCTGGTTTGGCTTGGCCACTTTGACCACGGTCAGCGCGCGGCTGAAGGTGCTGGCTTCGCCGTGCAGACTCTGCATCAGCTTGCCCGCCCGGAGGATCGCCTCATCGGTGCCTTCCATGGCCTCAATTGCCACGCAGGCCGCCTCGGCAATGACCACTGTCTGACCAATATCGAAGCGCGCCACGTGATGCGCTACCGCGCGCCCGTAGGTGATGTTGGTTTGTTCCTGATCGCTGGGAGGGCGGCGCGTGAGAACCCCCGGCGGAGCCATCATGGGCTCCAGCAGCGAGGTCGAACTTTGCAGGTGAATGCCTTCGTCGCCGAGCACCTTGGCCACTGCGCCAATCAGCGAATCCGTGTTGCGCGTGGTCAGGCTCAGCAGCAGCTTGGCCAGCTTCCAATCCGGCTTGATGGCGCTGAAGATTTGCTTGTGCTTTACCTGCCCGGCCATGATGGCTTCGGTGATTCCCGCGGCTTTGAAGGTGTCAATCAGCTTGCTCAACTCGCCCAGGCTGAGCCAGTGAACGGCCACGGCTCCACGCTTTTCGATTGCCGGGTCCGTCTCTTCGCGAATCGCCGCGACTACTACCTCGTAGCCGTTCGCCTTGGCGGCATCCAGCACCAGGAAGGGGAATTTGCCGTTGCCCGCAATCAGTCCAAGCTTCTTCATGTGAGTTCCGGAGACCTCCGTTACTTGGCTGCTATTTCAGTACGCCGCGTTCGCTGCTGCGGATGAACTGCACGAGCTGCTGCACGTCTTCGGTCTGCTCCACATCGCGCTCAATCCGCTCCAACGCCTGGGTGGTGTTCAGCTTGGCCGCCAGCAGGATGCGGAAGGCTCTCTGAATGGCTCGCACTCGCTCTTTGCTGAAGCCGCGCCGTTCGAGTCCCACGGAATTTGCACCGTAGGCGTGTACCTCACGCACAGAGCTGGTCTTGGCAAACGGCATTACATCCTGCGTGATGACCGTACCGCCGCCAATGTAGGAGTGCTTGCCGATCCGGACATGCTGGTGCACCGGACTTAACGCGCCCACACCTGCCCAGTCTTCCACGATCACGTGTCCGGCCAGGGTCGCCGCGTTTGCCATGATGACGTTGTCACCGATGAAGCAGTCGTGCGCGATGTGCGCATAGGCCATGATCAGGCAGTGCGATCCGATCTTAGTGAGGCCTCCGCCTTTGATCGTCCCGCGATGGATGGTGACATACTCGCGAATCTCGTTGTGATCGCCAATCTCCAGCCGCGTTGGATCGTTCTTGAACGTGAGATCCTGCGGCCCCATGCCGACCACGGCAAAGGGGTGAATGCGATTGTGACTCCCAAGCTTGGTTGGACCTGTGAGGGAGACATGTGAAACGAGTTCGCAGTGCTCGCCCATTTCCACTTCTGGACCCACTACGCAAAACGGTCCAATGGTGCACGATTCAGGCACGCGTACGCTGGCGTCCACCACTGCGCTGGGATGAATGGGCATGACTACTCCGCCTTCGTCTCTTCCGTGGGGGCAACGTCGGCTTTCTTCAGATCGACTAACTGGCAGGTCACCGTTGCTTCACACACCAGCTTGCCATCCACTGTGATCTTGCCTTCCATCTTCACTGCCAAGGTGCGCCACACAATCACGTTGACTTCAATGCGCAACTGGTCGCCGGGCGTGACCTGGCGGCGAAACTTGGCGCGCTCGATGCCGGTGAAGACTGTCAGCATCTCGGCCCGGTTCGGAATCTCGGTCATCAGCAGCGTCGCACCGGTCTGCGCGATGGCTTCGACCATCAGCACGCCTGGCATCACAGGGTTCCCGGGAAAGTGTCCGCGAAAGAACTCCTCATTGGCCGTCACGTTCTTAATGGAGACAATGCGCTTGCGCCGCTCCAGTTCTACGATCCGGTCAATCAGCAGGAAGGGGTAGCGGTGCGGCAAAATCTTCTGAATGGTTACGCTGTCGAGAGGCACGTTCTCCAGCACTTCAGGCGTAAGTGTAGCGTCAGGTCTGTGAAATTCGCTCATGGATATCCCGTGGAAAGACTAAAGTATAACAGGCAGAGATGGCGCCGACGAAGCACTGCCTGAATCGCCGGATGCCAAACGGCAAGGTGCAGGCTCTCGGAACTCAGGCGGTTATGCGCACGTATCATGCATCAGTAAGAACATGAGTTCGACCACTGCCGCGCCTCATCCCGACATCACCAGCCGCTCTCATGCGGACCGCCCCGTACTGTTCGCCGTCGCCGCTGCCGTGGCCCTGGTGCATTTGCTCACCAACGGACGCTACGGATTTCATCGCGACGAATGGCAATTCCTCAGCGATGCCAGCCACCTCGACTGGGGATTTGTCGCCTACCCGCCCTTCACGCCATTTGTGGAGCGCGTCAGCCTCAGCGTCTTCGGCCTCTCGATGGTCGGCTTGCGGCTCTTCTCAGTCCTGGCGCAGTCGGCTGCCATCTTCGTCTCTGGACTGATGGCTTTCGAACTCGGAGGGCGCCGCATCGCCCAGCTCGCCACGGCTCTGGCCGTCGCGCTCTCGCCGCTGCCGCTATTTCAGGGAACAGAGTTTCAGTACTCATCCTTCGACTATCTCTGGTGGGTGCTCGCTGCCTATTTCGTCATAAAGCTGCTGAAATCAGAGGACCCAAGGTGGTGTGTCGCCATTGGCGGTGTGGTCGGCATCGGCCTGATGACCAAGTACTCCATTGCGTTCTTTGTGGCGGGAATTCTCGCCGGGCTCATCTTTACCCCTGCTCGCCGCTATCTGGCTAGCCGGTGGTTCTGGGCCGGAATCACTCTCGCGCTGCTACTCTGCTTGCCGAACATTGTCTGGCAAGCGCGGCACGGATTTATCTCCTGGCACTTTCTGCAATACATTCATGCGCGCGACATTGGATGGGGCAGGGCAAAAGGGTTCCTGGTTAAACAGCTTTGGATCTGTACCAACCTGTACTCCGTTCCGCTGTGGATCGCAGGCGTGATCGGGTATTTGCGCAGCCCGCGCTACCGCATGTTGGCCTTTATGTACCTCGTGCCGCTCGCATATTTCATGGCGGCCAAGGGAATCTTCTATTACTTGGCGCCTGCCTATCCCATGCTGATTGCCGAGGGCGCAGCCATGGGAGAGCGTTGGGTCACCGGCTTACGTCCCTGGGGTCGGCGCGCGGTTGTCACCGTGCTGTTCACCGGTCTCATAGGTGCAGGCGCGTACGGCGCGGCAATCGTTCTTCCTCTTGCGACCGGCGGTCCTCTGATGCGCTTCGCGCTCGACCAGAACGACACATTGCGCGAGGAGATTGGCTGGCCTGAGCTGGTTAAAACCGTCGCCGAAATCCGTGACGGATTGCCTCCGGAGCAGCGCCAGAGCCTCGGCGTGCTGGTTGGCAATTACGGCGAGCAAGGATCCATCGAAATGCTCGGACCTGCGTACCACCTGCCGCCCCCCATCAGCATGACCAACTCCGCCTGGTTGCGCGGCTATCCCACGCCACGACCTTCCACGCTGATTGTGGTCGGCTTCTCGCAGAAGTCGGCGGACAAAGCGTTCACCGCATGCCGCCTCGCCGGACACAATGGCGACGCGCGCGTCCTGAAGAACGAAGAAAGCGAGTGGCATCCGGACATCTTCGTCTGCGGCCCGCCCCGTCTGCCTTGGCCGCAATTCTGGAAGGAGTACCAGAGATTCGGCTAAGGCTATACTGGGCACGCACAAATTCCGCGCCCATGACCAACCAGTCCTCATCGCCGCTGCTTCGCTCGCTCACCCGTGAGCTGCCTGCCATGATCTCCACCCTTCGCCGCTATGTGGAGTGCGAGTCGCCCTCGGGCCACCCGGAGGCCATCGCCGCGCTGGTGGCGCTGATTGCCCGTGATTTCGCTGCACTCTCCGGACGCGTTCGCCTGCACAAACTCGCCGCACACGGCCCCGCATTGCAGGTGGATTTTCCCGGGCCTCGACGAGCACCGCGCCTGTTGCTTTTGGGACACACCGATACTGTCTATCCGCTTGGCACGCTTCGCACCATGCCCTGGCGTGAGCACCGTGGACACCTCTCCGGACCTGGCGTGTTTGATATGAAGGCTGGCATCGTGCAGGCCCTCTTCGCCCTCAAAGCATTGCTGGCACAAGGGCCGCTGCCCTGCTCGGTCACCCTGTTGCTGGTGCCGGATGAAGAGATTGGCAGCCCGGCTTCGCGCGAGCTCACCGTGCGACTCGCTCTACGCTCCAATGCTGTGCTGGTGCTGGAACCCGCCTCCGGAACTGAAGGAGCCTGCAAGACCTCACGCAAGGGGATTGCCCGCTATACCTTGCGCATCCACGGCGTTTCGGCGCATGCGGGACTGGACTTTGAACGGGGCGCGTCGGCCATCGTTGAGGCCGCCCACCAGGTCCTTGCCATTGCTGCA
>Ga0181528_10000406_pt1 | contig 32233 bp, 34 predicted proteins | sample PEATcosm2014_Bin_47_FD_119742 | JGI IMG/M metagenome (GOLD analysis project Ga0181528, IMG submission 119742) | Peatland microbial communities from MTU Mesocosm Facility, Houghton, MI, USA - PEATcosm2014_Bin10_10_metaG | ecosystem: Environmental > Terrestrial > Soil > Wetlands > Peat | place...
CACGGTGTTGGAGGAGTTCTCCGAGCCGATCACCACCACGGCGTCGCACCGGCCGGCCAGCGCCCGCAGCGCCGCCTGCCGGTTGGTCGTGGCGAAGCACAGGTCGCTGCGGTTGGGCATCCACAGTTCGGGGAACCGCTCCCGGGCCCGGTCCACGATGCCGGCCCACTCGTCGTGGCTGAGGGTGGTCTGGGCGAGCAGGGCCACCATCGGGGACCCGTCAGGATCGGGATCCTCGAGGGCGTCGACGTCCTCCACCCGCTCGAGCAGGCGCACGGCCTCGGGGGCCACGGCCATGGTCCCGACCGCCTCCTCGTGGCCGTGGTGGCCCACGTAGAGCACGGTGTAGCCCTTGCGGGCCCGGACCTTCAGCTCGTGGTGGACCTTCGTCACCAGCGGGCACACGGCGTCGACGACGACGCGGCCACCGGCGCGGGCGGCGTCCACCACCTCGGGTGCGGAGCCGTGGGCCGACAGCATCAGCGGCGCCCCCGGCGGCACCTCGGACACGTCGTCGACGAAGACGACGCCCCGGGCCACGAACTGGTCGACCACGTGCCGGTTGTGGACGATCTCGTGGTAGCAGTAGACCGGCGGCTCGAAGACGCGGACCATCCAGGCCAGCGCCTTGATGGCCTTCTCCACCCCGGCGCAGAAGCCCCGGGGCTCGGCGAGGATGACGCGGTCGACGGGCACGTCCCCCAGGCTACCGGGGGCGGCTCCCGGTCCCGATGGCGGGGTGCAGGCGGAGTCCCAGGTGGGACCCTGTAGCCTGGAGGCATGTCGGCGCCCCGGGTGACGACGGCGCCCAAGGTCGTCGCCGTCACCGAAACGTCTCCGGCCGCGCTGTCCGGACTGCAGTCCGGTGATGAGCTCCTCTCGCTCAACGGTCGCTCGCCCCGTGACGTCATCGAGTACAGCCTGTTGGTGGACGAGCCCGAACTGGACCTCGTCGTGCGGCGTCGCGGGCGCGCCGAGCCCTTCGCGGTCACCGTGCGCAAGGAGGCGGGCGAGCCGCTCGGCATCGAGGTGTCCTCGGCCGTCTTCGACCGTGTCCGCACGTGCGACAACCACTGCGAGTTCTGCTTCATCCACCAGCTGCCCAAGGGCATGCGGCGCAGCCTGTCGATGAAGGACGACGACTACCGGCTGTCGTTCCTCTACGGGAACTTCACGACGCTGACCCGGTTCACCGAGATGGACCTCGAGCGCGTGCTGACCGAACGACTCAGCCCGCTGTTCGTCTCGATCCACGCCACCGACCCCGACGTCCGGGCCGGGCTGCTGCGCAACCGTCGCGGCGCCACCAGCCTGCGCTGGCTCGGCGCCCTCCTCGACGGGGGGATCGAGGTCCACGGCCAGATCGTGGTGTGCCCGGACCGCAACGACGGCGCCGTCCTCGAGGACACCCTGGCCGGGGTGCTCGACCGGTACCCGGACCTCGCCACCGTGGCCTGCGTGCCCCTCGGGGTCAGCACCTTCTCCCACGAGGACGCCATGCGCCCCCACACCACCGCCGAGGCCGCCGCCGTGTGCGACCTCGTCGAACGGTGGCAGGCCACCTTCCTGACCGCCATCGGCCGGCGCATGGTGTATGCCGCCGACGAGTACTACCTGATGGCCGAGCGCCCGTTCCCGGCCGCCGCCACCTACGAGGGCTTCCCCCAGCACGAGAACGGGCTGGGCATGGCCCGGGCCTTCGAGGCCGCCTTCGGGGGGGACGAGCACGCCGCCCTCGGCGTCCGGCCCGGGTTCTTCGCGGCCGTCGACGGCGCGCCGGCCACCGGCTACCGGGCGCCCCGTCAGGCCCCGGACGGGGGCACCGCCGTCTCCGTGACGGAGGGGGACCACCCCGGGGCGCCCGTGGCCGTCCTCACCGGTGAGTACGGTGCCAGGGTGCTCGCACCCCTCGTCGCCTCGCTCGGGAGGGACGACATCCGGCTCGTCCCGGTCCGCAACGACTTCTTCGGGGGCAACATCGGCGTGTCGGGCCTCCTGACCGGCACCGACCTCACCCGCGTGCTGGCCGACCAGCCCGAGGGCCACCGGTACCTGCTGCCCGACTCGTGCCTGTCCGAGGGGCGTTTCCTGGACGACCTGACGCTGGCCGACCTGCCCCGGCCGGTCGAGGTGGTGCCGACCGACGGGCTGTCGCTGCGGCGCGCCCTCGAGGGTCCGGTCCCCACCGCGCCCGTGGCCCCGCTCCGGGTGCCGGTCAGCATCGGAGCCTCCCGGTGAGCCCGACCCGCCACGAGCCCGCGTCCCGCACCCTGCCGCTCGTGGTAGTGGCCGGCCGGCCCAACGTCGGCAAGTCGACCCTGGTCAACCGCATCGTCGGCCGCCGGGCCGCGGTGGTGGAGGAGCGCCCCGGCGTCACCCGCGACCGCAAGGAGCTCGAGGCGGAGTGGTGCGGCCACCACTTCACCATCGTCGACACCGGCGGCTGGCTCTCCACCGACGATCCCCTCGACGCCCAGGTGAGCGCCCAGTCCGAGCGGGCCATCGCCGAGGCCGACGTGATCCTCTTCGTGGTCGACGTCACCGTGGGGCTCACCGAGGAGGACCTCGACGTGGCGAGAGTCCTGAAGAAGTCCGGCCGCCCCGTGCGGGTGGTCGTCAACAAGGTGGACTCCGACCAACGCGAGGCCGACGTCTGGGACGCCCTGTCCCTCGGCCTGGGCGACCCGTGGCCGGTCAGCGCCCTGCACGGTCGCGGCACCGGCGACCTGCTCGACGACGTGGTCGCCGCGCTGCCCGAACCGGCGGCCGAGGCGCCCGCCCCCGCGGTCACCGCGGCCGGGGACGGCGGCGGTGACGGGGAAGAGGGACTGGTCGACCTGGTGGCGGCCGGTGGTGAGGCGGCCGGCCCCGACGTCCCGCGGGTCGCCCTGGTGGGCCGGCCCAACGTCGGCAAGTCGACCCTGTTCAACCGTCTGGTGGGCGACGAGCGCTCGATCACCCACGACGCGCCGGGCACCACCCGCGACGCCGTCGACACCATCGTGGAGACCCCCGAGGGCACCGTCTGCTTCATCGACACCGCCGGCATGCGCCGCAAGTCCCGCACCGAGCGGGGCACGGAGTACTTCTCGGTGCTGCGGGCCCTCGACGCCCTCGACCGGGCCGACATCGCCCTGCTGGTCATCGACGCCACCGCCGGCATCACCCACCAGGACCAGCGACTGGCCGAGCGCATCGGCGCCTCGGGCTGCCCCGTGGTGGTGGTGCTCAACAAGTGGGAGCTCGTCGCCACCGACGACCGGGTGGGGATCCTGGCCGACGTCGGTGACCGGCTGGCCTTCCTCGGCGAGGCGCCGGTGCTCAAGATCAGCGCGCTCTCCGGCCTCGGCGTCCACCACATCCTCCCGGCGGTGGCCGCCGCCGAGGAGGCCTACCACTCCAGGATCCCGACGGCCGAGCTGAACCGGGCCCTCAAGTCGATCCAGGTGGCCCATCCGCCGGTGGGCGCCCGCATCCAGTACGGCGTCCAGGGCGCCAACGACCCGCCCACCTTCACGTTGTTCACCAACGGGCGCCTCCAGCCGACCTACCTCCGCTATGTCGAGCGCGGCCTGCGGGAGCGCTTCGACCTCGGACCGACCCCGATCAAGATCAGGGTCCGGGCCAAGGGGGCCAACGGGGGTGGGGGACGGAAGCGGTGATCGGGCCCGTGGTGGCCGGGGTGGACCGAGAGGTCGGCCGTGCCCTGGTGTGAGCAGTGCGACCAACAGCTCGACGAGGCGGACCTGACCGAGGGCGGCCACTGCCCGACCTGCGGTGCGGAGCCCCTGGAGCACCGCCGATCGCCCTGGTGGTTCAAGTTCCTGGCCGTGGCCACGGTCATCTACCTGCTCTACCGGACGTTCCAGGGCGTGACCTGGGTCGTCCACCACGTCTGAGGCGCGTTCGGGTCCATAAGGTCACCACTCCGGGTGAACGTCACGTGACGTCCGGGTGACAATTCGCCCATCGGGTGACCCGGTTGGACTACGTTCAGGTCGGTCCTGCGCCGCAGGCCGCCGAACCCAGGGGGAATCCGTTGCGTCATCCACTGTCCCGACTCGCGCTCGCCGCCACCGCCGTCGTCGGCCTGGCCGGCGTCGGCCTGGCCGCGTCGCCCGGCGTCTCGAGCGCCCACGCCGCCAAGCCGCTCTACATCTCGATGGGCGACTCCTACTCGGTGGGCTACCAGAACCCGACGCTCGGCAACACCAAGGGCTTCACCGGCTACGTCGCCGGCAAGGAGCACGACCAGCTCGAGAACTTCGGCTGCGGGGGCGCCACGACGGCGTCGCTGTTCTCGCAGACCGGCTGCCCGGCGGACGCCTCGGCCGCCACCGACGCCGTCGCGTACCCCACCACCGACCAGGTGGACGCCGTCGTCGACTACATCGGCGAAGCGGCCAACTACGGCAAGGTCGCCCTCGTGACCGTCTCCATCGGCGGCAACGACGTGACCGCCTGTGCGCTGCAGCCGGATCCGATCAGCTGCGTGGGCGCGGCCGCCACCTCCATCCAGACCAACGTCACCAACCTCGTCGGTGACCTGGACGCGGCACTCACGGCCAACGGTGACACGTCGGCCAAGATCGTCGGCATCACCTATCCCGACGTGCTCCTGGGTGACTACGTGGCGCCGGTGGGGGGAACCGATCCCGTCCTGGCCGCGCAGTCCGCGGAGGCGTTCGACTTCGTGATCAACCCGACCCTCCAGGCGGCCTACACGTCGGTGGCCCGCGGGGCCTTCGTGAACGTCACCACCGCCCGGTACGGGAAGGCGACGGCGGGCCTCAACACGGACGCCTACAACTACACCACCGGAGCCGTCACCGGGCCGACGACCACGCTCAAGGGCGTCGGCAAGGACGTGCCGGCGGCCGTCGCCGAGGTGTGCACGATCACCTGGTACTGCAACGCCTCGACGTTCGGCGACATCCACGCCAACTCCAAGGGCTACGCCTTCATCGGCAAGCTGATCACCAAGGAACTCGCCTCGTCCTGACCATCCGGGGGTCCGCCCCCATCCGCCACCCATACGACACCCCCCGCTCCGGCGGGGGGTGTCGTGCGTCCGGGGTGCGGTTGCTCAGACCAGGAACCCTCCGGACTGGTGCTGCCACAGTCGGCGGTAGAGACCGTCCGAGCCGTTGTCGAGGAGGCCGGCGTGCGTGCCCTCCTCCACGATGCGGCCCTGGTCGAGCACGACGATCCGGTCCATCCGGGCGATGGTCGACAGGCGGTGGGCGATGACGAGTGCCGTGGTCCCGTGCATGAGTTGCCAGAGCGCCTCCTGGACCAGGTGCTCCGACTCGGAGTCGAGCGCCGACGTGGCCTCGTCGAGCACCAGGATCGGGGCCCGCTTGGCCATCGCCTGGGCGATGGCCACCCGCTGGCGCTGGCCCCCGGACAGCTTGAGGCCGCGTTCGCCGACCACGGTGTCGTAACCGTTGGGCAGCTCGCAGACGAACTCCTCCACGTGGGCGGCCCGGCCCACCTCGTGGACCAGCTCGTAGTCGACGGGCGGGACGGTGCCGGCCCCGGTGGGCTCCAGCGCTCCCAGTCCGTAGCAGATGTTCTCGGCGATGGTCCGATGGAGGAGCTGGGGCTCCTGGGACACGTAGCTGACCCGGCTGCGCAACGACGTGACCGTCACGTCCCGCACGTCCTGCCCGTCGACGCGGATGGCCCCGTCGCGGACGTCCATGAACCGGAGCAGCAGTTTCGACAGCGTCGACTTGCCCGACCCCGAGGGCCCGACCAGGGCCACGTGCTCGCCCGGGGCGACGACCAGGCTGAGGTCGTGGAACAGCGTGCTGGCCGGCCGGTACCCGAAGTCGACCCGGTCCACGTCGATCCGTCCGGCCGTCACCGTGAGGGGGACGGCGTCCGGCGCGTCGGTGATCTCCGCCACCTCGGCGGAGATGGCCGCGTACTTGGCGGCGCGGCCGAGCGAGCGCGAGAACGACCGGAGGTGCTCGAAGGACTGCTGGAGCCCGAGTGCCAGCTGGGCCGAGTAGTAGAGGATCAGGTAGAGGGCGGCCGTGGAGGCCCAGTGGTGGACGGCCATCACCGTGCCGGCGACGAGCGCCAGCAGGGTTCCCACCACGATCGACGACTCCAGCTGGAGCTGGGTCCGGGCGAAGATCGAGCGGGCCCGCAGGTCGGCCTCGACCGACTGGCGCATGAGGTCGTCGACCCGCTCCTCCTCCTGGTGCTCGGCGGCCGCCACCCGCACGGCCATCAGGTTGTTGATGGTGTCCGAGATCACGCCGGTGGCCTTGGAGTGGTAGCCCTCGAACTCCTGGCTGGCCGCCCGCACGAGGCGGAGCCGCCGGGCCATGACGACGACGAACAGTCCGACCATGAGGGCCAGGGCGATGGCCGCCGGCCAGGCGACGACGGCCAGCACGGCCAGGGCCGACACCACGATGACGGCGACGGGCAGGAGTCCCCACGAGAAGCCGTCGACCATCTCGACGAAGGCCCACGAGAAGTTGCCGAGCGCGGCGATCACCTCGCCGGCCGGATGGTCCATGTGCCACCGGTAGCTGAGGGTCAGCAGGTGGCGGTAGCTGTTGGTGGTGGCGTTGGAGAACGCCCGGAGGGATGCGCCCCACTGCCACCATCCGGCGATCCGCCAGAAGACCACCGCCACCAGACCCGTCACCGCGTAAGCGATCAGGGGTGCGCCGAAGGTGTGCCACTCGGCGGGAGTGGTGCCGCGGGGGAGCGAGGCCACGCGGGCCAGGATGGTGGCGAAGATGAGCGGCGCCACCAGGTCCGAGGTGACGACGGCGAGGCCGATCACCACCCAGGACGCGATGAGGCCGCGGCGGTTGTCGCCGATCTGCTCCCAGCAGAAGGCCACGGTCTCCTTGGCGGAGGCCGAAGGGAAGTCGTCGAGGTCCATGGCAGAGCTCTCTCGAGGGGAAACGGGTACGGACGGAGGGCCGGGCCGGCCGTGCGCGCGGGAAGGCGGGCGCAGGGGGCGAGGCGGGAATCGGTGATGGCGGGGGCCGGGCCGGCGGCGGGTCGGGTGGTGGCGGCAACCACCGACCCCCCGATGCTACCAATCCGGCGGGAGGCCGGCTGACGGCGGGACGAGTGGTGACCGCCCCGGAACGCCCGATGGCCGGATCCGTGGGATACGTGTCATTGACGCCACCCGCACCCGGAGCGCACGATGGGGCCATGGCATCGCGGAACGTGGTCATCGTGGTCTTCCCCGGCGTGCAGTCGCTGGACATGACCGGGCCGTTGGAGGTCTTCACCGGGGCCGGCCGGGCCGTGGCCCATCGGGGCGGGGGTGCCCCCTACGAGGTGACCGTGGTGGCCGCCACGCCAGGGCCGGTCACCACCAGCAGCGGGCTCGTCCTCCACGCCGCCGCGCTCCCCGGACCGCGATCGAGGATCGACACCCTGGTACTCGCCGGCGGCGTGGGGGTGGACGAGGCGCGCCGCGATGCCGGGCTGGTGACCTTCGTCGAGCGCGCCGCGGTCCGGGCCCGTCGGGTGGCCACGGTGTGCTCGGGTGCGCTGCTGGCCGCCGAGGCCGGGCTGCTCGACGGGCGCCGGGCCACGACCCACTGGGCCCGCGGCGACGACCTCGCCCGGCAGTTTCCCGCCGTGGAGGTCGACATCGACCCGATCTACGTGCGGGACGGCCGGATCTGGACGAGTGCGGGAGTCACCGCCGGCATCGACCTGGCGCTGGCGCTGGTGGAGGAGGACCTCGGGACCGACGTGGCCCAGATCGTCGCCCGGTGGCTGGTGATGTTCCTGCACCGGCCCGGTGGCCAGACCCAGTTCGCCACGCCGGTGTGGACCCGGCGGGCCGACCGGTCGCCGGTCCGGGCCGTGCAGAACCTCGTCGAGGTGACGCCCGGCGACGACCACCGTGTGGCCACCCTGGCCCGCACGGCGGCCATGTCGGAACGGCACTTCACCCGGGTGTTCACCGCCGAGGTGGGGGAGACCCCGAGCCGCTACGTCGAACGGGTGCGCACCGAGGCCGCCCGGCGCGACCTCGAGACGACCGACGACACGCTGGAGGTGATCGCCACCCGCTGCGGGTTCGGCACGGCCGAGACCCTGAGGAGGACCTTCCAACGCCGGCTACGCACCAGCCCCGACGCCTACCGGCGACGGTTCACCGTCCACCTGCCCGATCCCGCCTGACGAGGAGCTTCCATGAGTACACCCACCCCGGCGACGACCACCGTCGCCATCCCGCTGTTCGACCGGTTCACGGCGCTCGACGCCATCGGCCCCTACGAGGTGCTCCAACGGGTGCCCGGGGTCGAGGTGGTCTTCATCGGCCACGAGCGGGGCGAGGTGCGCAGTGACACCGGGATGCTGGGCATCGTCCGCGATGCGACCTTCGAGGAGGTGGCGCACCCGGACGTGGTCGTCTTCCCCGGAGGCCCGGGGACCCGGGTGCTCCCCGGCGACGGCCGGGTCCTCGACTGGGTCCGCGGCGCCCACGCCACCTCGACATGGACCACGTCGGTGTGCACCGGTTCGATGGTGCTGGCCGCCGCCGGGCTACTCGACGGAGTGACCGCCACCACGCACTGGGCGGCCCGGCCGGAGCTCGAGGCCCTGGGCGCGATCCCGGTGGAGGAACGGGTGGTCGAACACCTCGACCTCAGGATCGTGACCGCGGCGGGCGTGTCGAGCGGCATCGACATGGCCCTGCGCCTCGTCGAGCTCCTGGTCGACACCACCGCCGCCCAGGCGACCCAGCTGATGATCGAGTACGACCCGATGCCACCCGTCGACACGGGTTCGGTGACCAAGGCGACCGAGGCCGTCGTGGCCCGGGCGGCCGAGTACGCCACCGCCGGACGCTCCTAGCGCCGGGGTCGGGGCCTCCGACGGATCAGCCGACCCAGCCGGGGTCGGGCTCGCCGACGTAGTCGACGAGGGCATTCATGCCGATGGCGAGGAGGCTCCACTCGACCTCCGCCCCGTCCGACGGCCGGACCTGCACGACGGTCTGGTTCACCTCCGGCTCGACCGTCATCCGCATCAGCACGCCCTCGGCGAGCGCGGAGAGGGTGACGGAGGCGTCGTGGAGGGAGAATCCGGGCTTGATCCGCCAGCCGCAGATGGCCAGCCCCGCCTCGTAGAGCTCCTCGTAGCGTTCCGTGAGCCGACGGTTCATCTCGCGGAACTGCTCCACCAACGGGGAGTCGGCGCCGGCGAGCCCGTTGGCCATGATGTACGTCCCGAGCGCCGTCTGGATCGAGGCCTTCGAGCCGGACGCCGCCTCGAGGAAGGCCGCACAGGACACCCGGATCAGTTCGGACAACGAGGCCCGTCGGGCCTCGAGCGTGCTGACGTCGATGTGCTCCATCGCTTCGGTCAGCGCCTGCGAGCTCAGTCCCACCTCCCGGTCGCCCTGGCTGTCGAGGATCGAGTGCACCACCTCGAGCTGGAACTCCTCCTGGTTGTCCCAGATCCGGCGGATGACCGACGCGTTGGTCACCCGGATGCCCTGCGTGGACTCCAGATGGGCGAGCACCCGCTTGAACGTCAGGTGTTCGGCACCGGTCCCGAGTCCCTCGGAGAGGAGCACCTCGCGACCGGCGGTCAATACGAGATCGTGGAGCTCCTCACGGGACCGACGGGGCTTGGCGGACCCGGAACCGTTCGGGGCCGCGACGGAGGCCTGGGGTACTGACGACATTTCAGCGCACGTTATCGGGTCAACCCGTGTTGACGGTGCATCCCGGGACGGGTCCGGGCCTCGACGACCGGGCAGGGCGCAAGGCGGTCACACCCTGGCGTCCGACCGGATCCGACTATCGGACGGCCCGGTGGGGGAGTGCCCGGCCGGCAGGCCCGTCGCTACTTGCAGGCCGCGGCTTCGGCGGCGGCGCGATGGGACATGCGGGCCAGGTGCCGGGCGTTGAGCCGGAACGTCTCCTGCTTCTTCACCCGGTCGATCCACCGGCTGTAATGCTTCACCAGCCAGTCGGGGTACGCCTTCGCCGCGGTGGTCGTGGCCTTGGCGGCCGACGCCTGGGCCTTGGCCTCGGCCTTCTGGAGCTTGGCGATCTTGTTCGTGAACGACGTCTGGAGTCGCTGGGCGGCGGTCTCCACCCGCCCGGCCTTGGTGCAGTTGAGGTGGGGCTTGGACGACGGAGCGGTGCCGCCCGCCACCTGGGCCGCCGGTGCCGTCGAGGTCGGGGCCGAGGCGGCGCCGGCGAGTCCGGCCGTGCCGCCGAGCATGATGCCGGCGGCGACGACGCCGACCAGGACCTTCATGCCCAGAGTTCTGATCGTCCCCATGAAGTTCCCCCTTCGCGCGGCCAGACGGCCGCTTTCCCACTTGTACTTCGGACGGTACCGATTCCAACTGTAACAACACACCCCGCCGAACCGACGTCGCGCCGGGTCGTCCGCCGGGCGAGCCGGCACGGCACTGTGATGCGACACGAGACCTGCTGCGAGAGGAGGGGGTCGGGGTCGCATTCCGACAACGGTTCCGTGACGAGTAGTGTCTGGCTGGGTCACTGAGAGCGCTGGTTGGCACAGCGTCGGCAACTGACCCCGACGGTCCGGAGCACCATTCTCATAATGTGCCCCTGACCAGGGACGGGCTGTGGCGCAGCTTGGTTAGCGCGCTTGACTGGGGGTCAAGAGGTCCCGGGTTCAAATCCCGGCAGCCCGACCACGAAGGCGCCGACCGGACCCGGGGGAGACCCGGGGTCCGGTCGGCGGAACGATCCATGGGTCGGCCCCGCTGGAATCCAGTCGATGTCTCGTCCGCGGGTCCGAGAGGGTGGGCGGCACGAAGAGGCGGCGGCGGGCTCGACGATCCTCACGAGTTCTGGACGGCTCTGACCAGCCTGAGGTACGCCTCGCCTGCGTCGGTCATGTGGGTCTGCGCCGTATCGATGAGGGCTGAATTCCGGTGATCGATGCCGTTGACGCAGTCGTCAGCGGCCGTGGAAAGGTTGGAGAGGACCACCGCCCACTGGCTCTCGAGCGAATGGACCGGCATCGCCGGCTCGGTCCGGGCCACGCCCACATCACCCTGCAACTTGACGCAGGCGTGTCGGAGCGACGTCGAGTCGCTGGCCGACGCCACGGCGGCGACGTCGTGGGACACGTCGAGGTAGTGCGACCCGTAGCTCGACATCCAGTTCCCCATGGACTGGTCGTTGGACCAACTCCGGTTGACTATCCCGTCTGCGAGCAACGAGCCGCCCACCACAGCCGCCAACACGACCACGAAGATGATGATCAGTCGCCTGGGCGAGAATCGATGGCCGTCCGTGGAGGAGACGTCTGGGACCTGGGGAGGCGGTGGTGGCGGCGCCTCGGCACCAGCATGGTCATACAACTCGGTCATCGTGTTCCCCTTCCGGTGCATGGCGACCCTGTTGCGGGTCGTTCGATGGGACGCACGGTAGAAAGGGTCGGTAATTCCTCGGTAACGGCTCGGTGGGGCATTCGACGGGCACCCGGTGGACTGGTTGACTGGAGCCTTCCGAGCCCGTCGCCGGTGACAACAGCTCCGGTGGTTGGAGGTGTCCTATGGCCGAGCCCACGCCGCTCCCACAGCGCATGGTGGTGACCCACTTCATCGTCTCCGATGATGTCGAGCGCTCCCGGCGCTTCTACACCGAGGTGCTCGGCGGAAGCGTCGTCTTCGGCCCGGAGCCGACCAATATCGCCCTGGCCAACACGTGGATCATCATCAACTCCGGCGGCGGACCCACCGACGACAAGCCCACCGTCACCCTCGAGACGCCGAGGGACCCCGACCGGGTCAGTAGCTTCCTCAACATCCGGGTCGAGGACATCCACGCCGCGTACGCCGAATGGAGCGACCGGGGTGCACAGTTCCTGACACCGCCGAAGCAGCACCGATACGAGATCCGCTGCTACATCCGGGATCCCGACGGCTACATCATCGAGGTGGGGCAGACGACCGATCCGCAGGGGGACTGGTGGCCCGCCGACTGGCCACCGATCCACCCCGTAGGGCACGGCGGCTGATTCGCCCTCCCCGCGGGGTCACGGCAACGACGTTCGCATCCGGCCTGATAGCGACGGCAGCCGATCCGGACGGGGCGTCGGTCGGTGGACCCGGGAGGTCAGCCCTGGGACACGTACTTGACGTGGAAGGCGCCGCTCCGGCTCAGGGTGCTGACCTTCAACTGCACGGTCTGCCCGTCGACCTGGTTGAAGCCCGTGGGATCGAGCTGGGCCCACGTGGCGTGGTTGACGCTGATCGGGCCGAACTTCAGCTCGGCGAACTTCGGGAAGGGACCCGCCTGCGCTTCCTGGAGGGCCTCGGCCTCGTCGGCGCCGAACCCGGGGCCGGTCAGCGAGAGGGAACCGGACCGCGAGTCCGTCAAGGTGTAGGACTCCGAAGTGGAGCTCACCGTCGCCGCGAAGGTGACCGTGTCACCCGCGGACAGCGACTCCGACACGCTGGCCCCGATCGAGTTGATCACCGTCGCCTCGTAGACCGGCGTCCCGTCCGGACATGTCGTGGAGATCTGCTCGTAGCCTCCACCGGACGAGCCGCCGAGGCCGAACGTCGTCGTCAGGTAGCCGTCGAGTCCCTGCTTGTTGAGACACTTCGCCACGGGGACGTTGACGGACCCGTGGAGCGAGATCGTCTGGACCCCGAAGTGGGCGATGTACCCGGCGGAGATGTTGTTGCTGCCGGTGGCCCCGGCCACGCCCGCAGCCACGGACATCGGGACCAGGATCATGCCGATTGCCAGCGAAACGACCGGGACGATACGTCTCATGGGGATCCCCCTGGGGTCGACGAGTGCTGCGGCCATTCGGTCGGAGCCAAAAGCCTGACACAAACCGCAACCTGAAGCGACCATTGACAAGACTCCTTGTGACAAGTAGGTCTCGTCCGATCCGGACGCCATCGATGCTGCCGCCATGATCGACGAACTGACGGCTCTGGTCGTCGGGTATCTCCGCGGGTGACTGTGGGCGGGCGGGACTGCGCCCGAACCCGGATGGTGGCCCGGTCTACCGTTCGTTCCGGGTCGCCTCGAGCACGGCCTCGTCGATGTCCCCCAGGTTCAGGTCGACGTTCTTGAGCACGTAGGTCCCGGCGGTGAACCCCCCGATGTCGAGTGTCGGCTCCAGCTTGTTCTCTCCCGCCACCACCAGGGCCACTTCCCCGGCGTCGATGGTCTCGCCGAACTCCTTCAGGTCGGACCGGGACAGGCCCCGCCACAGGTGGCCGCTCACCACGCCCACGGCACCCCCGACGATGGCCGTGCCGATGATCGCCGGCGGGAACAGCATCCCGACCAGGGCGCCGGCCAGCGCGCCACCCCATCCGGCGTGTCGGGCGGCCATCTCCGCCCGGGTCACGTGCACCTTCCCGTCGGCGTCCCGGGTCACCACCGCGGCGTCGTAACTCCCGATCGCGCCGACGCCCTTCAGTTCGCGCACCCGCTGGTAGTCGGCCAGGGCCGCGCCCTCGGTGGCGTAGGTGCCGATGTAGATGAAGAGCTGCCCCGGGTTCGCCATGGTCCTCGATCCCTCGTGTCGTCGACCGACTCCCACCCACGCTCAGCCGGGTACGGGGTCGTGCCGGCAACGGTAGCTGTCCGACCCCGGGCACCAGGGCGCCGTGCCGGCGGAGGTGCAACCCGCCCCCGAGCGCTTCCTCGTCTTCCTCGACCCGGCGGAACACCTGTTCTGCCCGACCCAGAACCCCTGACCGCTCCCCGAAGGGGGAGGCCGCCTCCGGCGCGTGCGCTCAGCGGTTGGTCCGGCGACGGTCGGTCGAGCCGGATCCGGCCTCGACCGGCAGGGGCTCCCTCGGTTCGTCGGCGTCCACGTCACGCAACCACAGTTCGATGGCGAGGGCCATGGACTCGGACGTCCCGTGCCGGTGCCGTCGCCTCCATCGGGTTCTGATCGGACTCATCGATCCCCCTTGCCGCTGTGACCCACCGGGTCGTCGTCAACGGGAAAACGGTAGGTCGCCCGGGGGCGCCGGGCGCGGATCCCGGCCCGGCCGGCCCCGGACCACGGGTGGTCGCCCGGGATGTCGCCGCCACGCGCGACACGACCCCGGGGGGAGTCCAGGGTCGTGTCGGGAGCAGCCGGGGAGCGGAGGCCGCCGGTGGCCTGCCCAGTCACCGGCGAAACCTCGCACCTTCCCTTCCTGCCCCGCAGTTCTTGGAGAGAGGTTGCGCCCGATCCACAAGAACCGTCCCTGTTCTACCAACCGCTCTTCTAACGGGATGTCACGGTTCGGCGAAGCCTGGGCGAACGTTCGGTGTCCGCCAGGTGACCCGGCCGGACCCCCGGGCGGGCCGGTGCCGTCGATGGTCCCGCTCCCGTCCCCCCGCTAATCTGCTCCGGAACCCCGGGTGGCGGGGGCGGAAGGGGTACCCGTGATCATCGTCTGGGCCGTCTTGGCCGTCGTGCTCGTCGTCATCGTCGCCGGGGGCTTCGTGACCCGTAGCCGGCGCAGTGCCTCACGGGAGCAGAACGCCCGCAACGCCTCCCACAAGTCCACCCACCACGGCAAGGGCGGCCACAACTCCCGGGGTCGCGGCCGGGGACACTGACCCGATCAGGTCGGCCGGAGGGTCAGCAGTTCCTGGGCGTTGTCGAAGAGGATCTGGCGCGCCTCGGCGTCGTCGAACTCCTTGAGTTCCCGTACGTAGTCGATGGGCTCGGGCAGGGCCTCGATGTGGGGCCAGTCGGATCCGAAGATGACCCGGTCGGTGCCCATGCAGTCGGCGACGACGTTGACGTCGTCCTCCCAGAACGGGTTGATCCACACGTGCTGGCGGAAGGTCTCGACCGGATCCTCCTTCCAGTAGCCGGGCATCTTGTTGGCCGTCGAGCGCACCTTGGCGATGAGGTCGGGCAGGAACTGGGCACCGTTCTCCACCGACGCCAGGCGCAGGTTGGGGAACCGTACGAACAGGTTCTCGAACACGGCGGACAGCAGGTAGTCGCGGATCGCCTGCTCGATGGCGAACGACTTGATCGACGGCTTCCACCCGCCGCTGAACGTCGCCGCGAACCCGTCGACGGCATAGCCGTTGGACGAGATCCCGCTGTCGGCGGCGTGGACCACCACGGTGATGCCGGAGTCGTTGGCCAGGTGCCAGAAGCCGTCGAAGAGAGGGTCGAACGGTGAGCGCCGACCGAGGGCCGTGACCGGGGCGGCGGGACGCATCACCACGGTGTGGGCGCCGTGGTCGAGCGCCCACGTGAGCTCCTCGACGGCGAAGGCCGGGTCGGCCAGGGAGATGTACGGCGCCGCGAAGATCCGGTCCTCGTGGTTGGTGCCCCAGTCGTCGACCAACCAGCGGTTGAAGGCCCGGAACAGGTGGCAGACCGCCTCGGGGTCGTGGGCGAGGGGCTCCTCGTAGATCATGCCGAGGGTCGGGAAGAGCATGCAGCCCGCCAGCCCCTGCTCGTCGAGGGCCGCCACCCGGGCGGCCGGATCGCGGTAGGCGGGCCGGATCGACTCCCGGCGGGACAGGAACTCCATCGGGTTGCGGTTGTCCGGGTTGCCCCGGAAGTAGTCGTACATGGCGCCGGGCATGGCGATCGGGTCGAACGTCGGATTCGTGACGGCCCGGCTGACCCGGCCGCCGATCACGTGGTACCTCCGCCCCCTGATCTCGCACCACTCGATCACGCGGGGGCCGAGCGCCGGGTCGAGGTGCCGGGTGAAGGCGTCCTCCGCCTCGTAGTAGTGGTTGTCGGCGTCGAACACCGGGTGTCCGAGTGTCGTGGCGTCGCGCATGGCGGTCTCCTCGTGGCGGGGCCGTGGGCGGATCCACCATACGCCCACCGGTGCACCCCGGCCGCCGATCGGGCCACCCGGGTGTCCTACAGTCCGGTGATGCCGATCTACCGGTTGGGCGACCTGCAGCCCGAGATCCACCCCGACGCCTTCGTCCACCCCGACGCCGTCGTGATCGGTGACGTGTCGATCGGGTCCGAGGCGACGGTGTGGCCCGGTGCGGTCCTGCGCGGCGACTTCGGGCACATCGCGATCGGCGACCGCTCGTCGGTACAGGACGGCACCGTCATCCACGCCGGCCCCAACTTCCCGACCATGGTGGGGAGCGGCTGCGTCATCGGCCACCTCGCCCATCTCGAGGGCTGCACGATGGAGGACGACGCTCTCGTGGGATCGGGATCGGTCGTCCTGCACTGGGCCGTGGTGCGGACCGGAGCCACCGTGGGCGCCAACGCCGTGGTCCCCAACCGGATGGAGGTCCCGGCCGGGGCGCTGGCCCTCGGCGTTCCCGCCAAGATCCGCCCTGACGCGTCGGACCCCACCCTCATCCGGCTGTCGGCCCAGGAATACGTGGCCAACGGTCGGCGCTACCGCGAGATGCTGACCCGCCTCGACTGACCACGGGCGGCCAGCGCCTTCCCGACCGAGCGGTAGGAGAGCAGCGCCAGCGCGGAGGCGATCGAGAAGGCCGACGCCACCGAGGCGATGCTGCCCACCGACGCGAACGAGGCGATGGAGCCGGCCGAGGCGATCGAGAGGATCGACCCGGACGAGCCGATCGAGAGGATCGAGCCCGCCGAGTTGACCGACAGGATCGACCCCGCGGAGTTGACCGAAAGGATCGAGCCCGACGAGTCGACCGATCGGATGGACCCACGCCTGCACGCCGACGGCAAGACCGGGGGCTCTGACGGATGCCCGGGCCCGGTCACGGCGACGGCGTCACGATCGGGTGTCCGGCGGGGGAGAGGACGTACCACAGGCCGCCTGCGTTGGTCAGCGCCTGGCCGGTGGCCTTTCCCGGGGCGCGGTCCGGGGGCCACAGGTAGAGGGGCCAGCCGTTGTAGGTGAGCTGGAGCGAGCCGTCGGTCCGGCGCGTCGTCCCGAGCAGCGCCGCGTGGATGCCGGGACCGGCCACCGGCGAGGTGCGTCCGGGCGGCAGCACGACCGGGGGCCACTGCACCGAGCAGATGCCGTAGCAACGCGACGGCGTCCCCCGGACGTCCGTGGCGTACATGTAGACGGTGAGTCCCTGGCCGTCCACCAGGACGGTCCCGAGGCCGGAGACGGTGCCCGTCGTGATCTCGTACTCGGGCCCCGCCCGCAGTACCGGCGTGGACGTCGAGAACGGCGAGTTGATCGAGGTGCCGTTGCTGCACGCCGAGACGAGCACCGCGACGCCCAGTGCGGCGGCGACCGCCGCGAACCGGGCTCGGCCCATCAGTCGTCGCTCCGGTCGAGGAACGTGACGAGCGCGGGGGCCGGGTACGGGCCCACCCCCGGATGCCAGCCGGCGGCCAGCTTCTGCTCGGCGACGCCGTCCTCGGCCCAGATGTGGCAGGAGTTCCGCGCCCATGGGCTGCCGCCCTCGCCCGAGGCGGCCAGCAGGTCCTCCGCCTCGCCCGCGATGACGGTCTGCAGTCTGCGGGAGGTCACGGCCTGGATGACCACCGGGCCGAGCGAGCGGGCCAGGTGCTCGAGGTGGGTGCAGCCACGCGGACCGCCGAAGCGGGCCTGCACCTCGCGGGTGTACCCCCGGGCGATGTTGAGGCCCTCCAGCCCGGCGAAGGCCGACTCGATGGCGGGGCACTCGGTGTGGGGGTAGGCGTACATCTCGGCCGTCGCCCCCGTGATGGTCATGTCCGCCGTGCGCACCCGCACCCGGAGCTCGAGGTCGTGGACGGTCGCGACCGCGCCCCCGTCCTCGGCCCAGGGCCGCGAGTCGCGGAGGTGTCCCACCACCACGAGGTCGTCGTCGACGAGGTACGCCCGGTAGTCGATGCTCCGGCGGTGGACCGGCACCTCGTCGTCGGCCGGACGGGGGACGACCGTCACGGTCGCAGCGGGGTGGGAGACGACGCCGGAGTACGCACGGCACGATCATGGCCTCGTGGGGGCCGGCCGCCAAATCACCGCTCCGGGGCCTCGGTCACACGCACGTAATTACGGGGGTGTGATACGGTTAAAGCCCAGGTTGACCGTGAGGTCGAGGTCACCGTGAACCTTTGATCGAGGTGGAGGATCGCATGGCCCGTCGCCAGAACGAGACAGCGGAAGCCACGGCCCGTCCGGCCGGATCGCCCACCGGGCCGGCGGAGGGATTCCGCGGTACCCAGGTGTGCACCATCGTCGGGATCACGTACCGCCAGCTCGACTACTGGGCCCGCACCGACCTGTTGCGCCCCTCCATCACCGACGCCACCGGATCGGGCAGCCAGCGCCGCTACTCCTACGGTGACGTGCTCGAGCTCAAGGTGATCAAGCGGCTGCTCGACGCCGGGCTCAAACTGCAGCAGGCCCGCCAGGCCGTGGAGTGCCTACGTGGCGACCTCGGGGTCGACCTCGCCTCCGCCCAGCTCGTGCTGGCCGACAGCCGCTCGATCCTGGCGACGTCGGACGGTGAGCTGGTCGACCTCCTGGCCGGTGGCCAGGGTGTGTTCAACGTCCTGCCGCTGGCCGGTGTGGTGTCCGAGCTCGAGGCGGCCATCGTCGAGCTGACCGCCCCCGACGCCGGAGCGGACACCGGGGCGCCCGCCGCCCCCGACGAGCGCCATCCGGCGGCCGCCTATCTGGCCGCGGACGGCTCCACGCGGCGGTGAGCCCCGACCTCGTGGCGTCAGGGACCCCGGACCCCCGCAAGGCCGTCCGCTTCGCGCACGAGTCGGAGCAGCGCTTCGCCCGCATCCTCGACTTCTACGGGGTCGAGTGGGAGTACGAACCTGTCGAGTTCGTCCTCGACTGGGCGCCGGACCAGCGCCCCACGTCCGCGTTCCGGCCGGACTTCTGGTTGCCCCGTCCGGGCCTCTTCGTGGAGGTGACGACGCTCAACCAGCGGCTCGTCACCAAGAAGAACGGCAAGGTGCGGCGCATGGCCGAGCTCTATCCGGACGTGCGCGTGACGCTGCTGTACCAGCGCGACACCCTGGCCCTCCTGGCCAAGTACGGGCTCGCCGGCGACGCCGGGCGCGAGACCATCGCCCGATCCGCCTGAACGGGGGCGGCGGTAGCCTGCTCGGGTGACCCACGCCCCGGAGCCGACGGAGAGCCTCAAGCACACCGCCCTGATCGAGATCCACCGGGCGTCCGGCGCCAAGCTGGTCGGATTCGGGGGATGGGAGATGCCCCTCGCCTACGGCGACGGCACGATCGCCGAGCACCGGGCCTGCCGTCGCGATGCGGTGGTCTTCGACGTCAGCCACCTCGGCACCGTGCGGGTGTCGGGCCGGGACGCCTTCGACCGGCTCCAGGCGGCCCTGACCAACGACCTGCGCAAGGTCGGGCCCGGTCGGGCCCAGTACACCCACCTGCTCGACGAGGCCGACGCCTCCGTGGTCGACGACATCATCGTGTGGTGGATCGACGACGACACGTTCGACGTCATGCCCAACGCCTCCAACACCGACCGGGTGGTGACCGCCATCGGCGGGGAGGACACCACGGCCGGCCGCGCCGTCATCGCCGTGCAGGGCCCGAACGCCCGGCGTCGGGCCGCCCACGTGGTCCCCGAAGCCGCCGAGGTGCCGCGGTTCGGCGTCCGGGGCTTCGAGTGGAAGGGGGCGCCCTGCGTGGCCGCCGGAACCGGGTACACGGGCGAGGACGGATTCGAGGTGGCCGTGCCGACCGACGCCGCCGCCGAGCTGTGGGAGGCCGTCGTGGCCGCCGGGGTGGTCCCGGCCGGCCTGGGTGCCCGCGACACGCTCCGCCTCGAGGCCGCCCTCCCGCTCCACGGTCACGAGCTCGGCCCCGGCATCACACCGCTCCAGGCCGGGCTCGGCTGGGTCGTCGGGTGGGACAAGGAGGACTTCCGTGGCCGGCGGGCCCTGGCCGCCGAGCGGGACCGCGGCATCGCCCGCCGCCTGGTCGGTCTCACCACCGAGGGCCGCCAGCCCCCACGCGAGGGATCGGCCGTGGCCGACGCCGGTACTCCGGTGGGCACGGTCACGAGCGGCAACTTCTCGCCCATGCTGGAGCACGGGATCGCCCTCGCCCTGGTCGACGCGTCGGCCGACGCCGGAACGGGCCGCACGCTCGAACTCGACCAGCGGGGCAAGGTGCGCCCGGCGACTGTCGTGGACACTCCCTTCGTCCGCCCCGGACAGTGGGCCGACCCGCAGTGACGACGTGGCCGCCCGACGGCCCGCTGGTCTACCGTTCACCGTCCGAGCCCTGAGCCGAAGGAGCACGTTGGGTACCTACATCCCCCACACCGACGAGGAGATCGCGGGCATGCTCGCGTTCCTCGGACTGACGAGCGTCGACGAGCTGTTCGACGTCGTGCCCGAGGCCGTCAAACTGCAGCGGGACCTGGAGCTGGCCGACGGGGTGGGGGAGCCCGACGTCCTGGCCCACATGGAGGGCTACGCCGACCGCAACCGGGCCCGCAGCGACCGCCTGGTGTGCTTCGCCGGCGGTGGCGCCTACGACCACGAGATCCCGTCGGTGACCCCCGCGCTCGCCGGTCGCGCCGAGTTCGTGACCTCGTACACGCCGTACCAGCCCGAGGTGGCCCAGGGCGTGCTGCAGGCCGTCTTCGAGTTCCAGACCATGGTGGCCCGCATCGCCGGCCTGCCGGTGTCGAACGCCTCCCTCTACGACGGGGGCAGCGCCGCCGTCGAGGCCGTCAACCTGGGCACGGCCGCCACCGGTCGCCAGACGGTCTGGGTGTCCGAGGGGATCCACCCGCACTGGCGCGCCATGCTCGGGACCTTCGCGGTCGGTACCGGGCACCGGATCCGCACGGTGCCCCTGACGGACGGCGTCACCGACTGGGCCGCCGCGCCCCCCGGCGACGAGCCGCCCGGCGTGGTCCTGGTGGGCTACCCGAACTACCTCGGCTGCCTGGAGGACCTGGGGGCCGTCCGGGCGCTGTGTGACCGCACCGGTGCCCTCATGGTCGTCGGTGCCGACCCGCTGGCCGCCGGGCTGCTGCGCTCGGCCGGCGACTGGGGCGCCGACGTGATGGTGGGGGAGGGCCAGGCGTTCGGGACGCCCCTCGGCTTCGGGGGCCCGTACCTGGGACTGTTCGCCTGCAGCTCGTCCCACGTGCGCCGCCTGCCCGGCCGACTGGTGGGCGAGACCGTGGACGTGGAGGGACGGGTGGCCTACGTCACCACGCTGCGCGCCCGCGAGCAGGACATCCGCCGCGAAAAGGCCACGTCCAACGTGTGCACCAACCAGACCCTCATGGCCGTGACGGCCGCCGTCCAGCTCGGATGGCTCGGCACGTCGGGCCTGGCCGAGGTGGCCACCCGCTGCGCCCGGGCCACGCGCTACGCCCGTGACGCCGTCCTCGGCGTCGACGGGGTCACCCCCTGGGCCGACGCGCCCGTGGTGCGCGAGTTCGCCGTGCGACTGCCCCGGCCCGCCGACGTGGTGATCGAACGCATGGCCGACGCCGGCTTCCTGGCCGGCATCTCCCTCGAGGGGGCCGTCACCGATGGCGACCACGGACTCCTGATCGCCGTCACCGAACGGCGGACGGCCGGCCAGATCGACGCCTACGCCGCCGCCCTGGCCAAGGCGGTGGCCTGATGCCCGAGGAGACGACAGTGTCCACGACCACCGCCGGCGCACCCGGGGGCCGGGCCTCCTCGGCCCCCCTGCTCGGCCGCGACGCCGAGCCGACCCTGTTCGAGCTGTCCCACCCGGGACGCCGTTCCTGGTCGTTCCGCACCACCGGGATCCCCGAGGTGCCGGTCGACGACCTCGTGCCCGCCGCCCACCGGCGTGACGCTCCGGTCGACGTGGCCGAGGTGTCCGAACGGGACCTGGTGGCCCACTTCACCCGCCTGTCCCACCGGCAGTTCGCCGTCGACCTGGGCGCCTACCCGCTCGGTTCGTGCACCATGAAGTACAACCCGAAGGTGTGCGACACGGTGGCCGGGCTGCCCGGCCTGGCCGGCGTCCACCCGGCCGCGCCGGCGTCGATGACCCAGGGCTGGCTCGGCCTCATGGTCGAGCTCGAGGAGACGCTGTGCGAGGTGACCGGTATGGCCGCCGCCACCCTCCAGCCGGCCGCCGGTGCCGCCGGCGAGCTGACCGGCCTGCTGTTGATGCGGGCCTGGCACGCGGCCCAGGGCCGCGAGCGTCACAAGGTCATCATCCCGGACTCGGCCCACGGCACGAACCCGGCCTCAGTCACGCTCGGCGGCTACGAGGTCGTCACCGTGCCGAGCGACGACCGGGGGTGCGTGGACATGGCGGCCCTGCGCTCGGTGCTCGACGAGGACGTGGCCGGCATCATGCTGACCAATCCCAACACGCTCGGCCTCTTCGAGGAGGACATCGCCGACATCGCCGCCGCCGTCCACCAGGTCGGCGGACTGCTCTACTACGACGGCGCCAACCTCAATGCCATCCTGGGCGTCGTCCGCCCGGGCGACATGGGGTTCGACATCGTGCACATGAACCTGCACAAGACGTTCGCCACGCCCCACGGCGGCGGGGGACCCGGGGCGGGACCGGTGGCCGTGTCCGAGCGGCTGGTGCCCTTCCTCCCCGGTCCGCGGCCCGTGCGGGTGGCCGGAGGGGGACCTGACGACGGCTTCGCCTGGGAGACCCCCGCGGCGAGCATCGGTCGCGTCCACACCTGGCACGGCAACACCCTGGTCCTGGCCCGCGCCCTGGCCTACATCCTGGCCAACGGCGGCGACGGCCTGAAGCGGATCGCCCAGGTGGCGGTGCTCAACGCCAACTGGATCCGGCGACGCCTGCACGACGCGTACGACGTGCCCTTCGACCGGCCCTGCATGCACGAGGTGGTGCTGTCCGCCCGCAAGCTCAAGTCCGAACACGGCGTCCGGGCCCTGGACGTGGCCAAGCGACTCCTCGAGGAGGGCTTCCACGCCCCGACCGTCTACTTCCCCCTCATCGTTGACGAGGCCCTGATGGTCGAGCCCACCGAGACCGAGAGCCCCGAGACCCTGGAGGCCCTGGCCGTGGCCCTCGAGCGGATCGCCGCGGAGGCGGCCGAGCTCGGCCAGGAGGCCATGGCCGCCCACCCGCTCGTGACCCCGGTGCGCCGGGTGGACGAGGCCAGGGCGGCGCGCCACCTGGTGCCCACCTTCGACGCCCGGGGCTGACCGGAATCGGGTCCGTGGACGGCATCTTCACCACCCGGTTCGTCGATCCCTACCTGAAGGCGCACAGGTGGGTCTACGAGCACTCGGACGGTCGGGTGGGCAAGCACTCCAACCGGGTGCCCGCCCTGTTGCTGACCACGACCGGCCGACGGTCGGGTCTCGCCCGCACGAACGGCCTCACGTACTGCACCGACCGGGGTGACCTCATCGTGGTGGCCTCCAACGGGGGGAGCGACCGACCGCCGGCCTGGCTGCTGAACATCCGGTCCGACCCCCGGGTGAGGGTGCGGGTAGGACGACGCGTCCTGACCGGCACCGCCCGCGAGGCGACCCCCGAGGAGCAGGCCCAGCTCTGGCCCAAGGTCAACCGGACGAACCGGGGGATGTCCCGACTCTTCCACCCGGGCGTCCAGGGCCGCTACGACGTCTACCAACGCCATACGTCCCGGCCCATCCCGGTGGTGATCATCCGTCCCGACCGGGACGGGCCCGCAGGAGCGGCCGTCACCACCTGAGACTCAGGCCGACGCCGGCTCGCGGGCCAGCGGGCTCGCCGACGGGGGAGGGGTGGCGGTGGCCAGCCACGAGCCGGCCAGGATCAGCGGGAAGCCGAGGGCGACGCCCCAGGTGAAGGGCTCGCCGAGCACGAGGACACCGAGCAGCACGGCGACGGCCGGGTTGACGTAGGTGATGACGGTGCTGCGGGCCGGCCCGACCTCGACGATCAGCTCGAAGAACAGCACGAACGCCAGGGCGGTGCACACCAGGGCCAGTCCGACGACCTATCCCACGACCTCCGGCGACACCGACGACTGCAGGTGGGTCAGCGCGTAGGGGCCGTAGGCCACCGAGGCGATCACCAGTGATGCGGCGATGACCCCGATCCCCTCGAGATCGTCGAGCTTGCGCGAGATGATCAGGGGGCCGATGGCGTAGCCCACCGCCGGGACCAGCACCTCGACGACCGGGCCGAGGTCGGTGCCGTGCAGGTCGACGCCCACCAGCGTGGCCACGCCGGCGAACCCGACCAGCAGGCCGAGGATCCGGCGCCGGTCGAAGTGCTCGTAGCCGAGGAGCCGGTAGAGCACGGCGCCGACCAGGGGCACCGAGGCGATGAGCAGTCCGGTCACCGAGCTCGTCAGGTGGATCTCGGCCCGGCTGATGAAGAACCAGGGGATGGCGAGCTCGGCCGCCGTGAAGGCGAGCAGCCACCGCCAGCGGGCGAGCACGCCGACCAGCGCGCCCCGGTGCAGGGCGACCGGCGTGAGGAGGAGGGCGGCGGGCGCCGTGCGCAGGAAGATCAGCGTGCCGGGGGAGATGTCGCGCACGGCGATCCGGATGAGGAGGTACGGGCAGCCCCAGATGACGGACATGACCAGGAACAGGATCCAGCCGCGCCGGCTCATGGCGGCACCGGCCCCTGGTCGTTCCTCGCACTCGCCCCGGGTATGCCCCGGGGTCGGCTCACTCGAGCAGGTCGGGCTGCTCGCGGACGATCCGGTCGAACAGGGGCTGGAAGCTGAACCAGCCGGCCATGTGGCTGCCCACCTGTCCGCTGGTCAGCTTGGCCATGTCGGGATCGATGAGCACCGGCGTGCCCGCCGCCTCGGCCAGCAGCTGGGCCTGGCAGGAACGCTCCATGGTGATGAACCACCAGGCGGCCTCGTCCACGGAGTGGCCCACGGTCAGCAGGCCGTGGTTGCGGAGGATGGCGGCCTTGTTGTCGCCCACCGCGTGGGCGATGCGCTTGCCCTCCTCGAGGTCCATGACGACGCCGGTGTAGTCGTCGAACACGGCATGGTCGTCGTAGAAGGCGCACACGTCCTGGGTGATCGGATCGAGGGTGCGGCCGAGCGCCGACCACGACTTGCCGTAGATCGAATGGGCGTGGGCGGCGGCCACCACGTCGGGCCGGGCCGCGTGGACCTGGGAGTGGATGGCGAAGGCGGCCCCGTTGACGGGACGGTCACCTTCGACCACGTCGCCCTGGTGGTTCACCAGGATGAGGTCCGACGTCCGGATGTGGCCGAAGTGCATGCCGAAGGGGTTGACCCAGAAGTGGTCGGCCCGCTCGGGGTCGCGGGCGGTGATGTGCCCGGCGACCCCTTCGTCGAACCCGAACTTGGAGAACAGCCGGAAGGACGCGGCGAGCCGCTGCTTGCGATGGAGTCGCTCGTCGGCGGGATCGTCGAACACCATGTTGGCGGGCAGGGACTTGATATCCGGCACGGTGACCTCCTCGACAGCTGCTCCGCTCGGCGGGCAGCACTTCCTCCCCGGATCCTACGTCCCGGGGACGGCCGGCACCGACCCACCCGCCACCCGACCGGATCCGGCACCCCTGTCGGGGCCGGGGCATCCGCCCGACTTGGGCCGATCACGCAGAGTGTTCAAACTCGTCACCCGCAGTGACGTGCCTGTCGTTTCGCGCGCAACCCCCCCTACGATTGGGAAGTCACCCGTGGCAGGGCAGGCCGATGGGACATGACGAACGGCGTTCTCCGCTCGAGTCGCGACACCACGTATCCATCGGCCTGTCGCCGACCACGACGACGAGTACGACCATCCGAGCCTGGGGACGCCATGAACTCGCATCAGAACCTCCAACAGCACCGACCCGTCCGAACACTGCTGACCGCCGCGGTCGCCGTGCTGATCGTCTCGATCTACGCCCTCGGGGCCGGCGCCGTCGCCGGCGCCGCACCGGCGACGGTCACCTACCAGGCGACCACCGTGGTTCCGGGTCCACTCCCGTCGCAGTACCCGGCCACCGCCAACAGCGACGGCTGGGCGGTCGCGCTCAGTGCGACCCAGGTCTTCAACGTCAACCACCACAAGCCCGACCTCGAGGTGACCTGTCACAACCAGATCGACGCCTCGTTCTGCTGGCCGACCCAGACCAAGGTCGTCACTGACGGGGTCCACCAGTTCGCCACCTCGGTGGCCCCCGGACTCGAACTGAACCAGGCCACCGGCCACCTGTTCGTCTACGCGGTCGAGACACCGGGGGACACGGCGGGCGTCGTGTGCATCGACACCACCCAGCCGGTCGCGGCGTCGGGCACGAGCCTGTTCTGCGGCTTCACCCCGCTGTCGGCCCCCGGCGACGCCCCGATCGGGACGTACGCCGGCATCTCCACGCCCGAACTGGTCGGCTCCGACTGGTTCGCGTTCAACGAGGTGGCCGGATCCGACGCCGGCACCCAGAACACCATGCTGTGCTTCGACCTCACGACCGACGCCGCCTGCGCCTCGCAGCCCTACGCCGTCTTCCCCGGCGGCGTGGACCCGCTGCCGTTCACCGTCGCCGCCGGCATGGGCCAGGCCGGCGGTGACCTCTTCCCCCAGGTCGCCGAAGCCACCAAGAACCGGATGACCTGCTTCGACACCGCCACCCTGGCGCCGTGCGCCGGAACCTGGCCGGTCGGGGTGCCGGGGATCGCCGGGCCGGTCGTCCCCGACCTCGACACCACCGGCAACGTGCTCGGGGTCTGCGCCCCTTTCGGGGCCAACAAGTGCCTCAGCCTCACCGGGGCGATCCTCACCACCCCGCTCAACTTCCACTCAGTCATCGGGACGAACAACATCGACAACGGGCCGGCCCTCACCCTCGGTACCGACGTCTACGTGCCGAACTCGGGGGCGGCCGCGGTCGACTGCTACGACTACGCCACCAACGCAGGGTGCGCCGACTACCCGAAGACGTTCGCCCCGACGTCGCTGACCGGGCTCTACACGGTCAACGACGACCCCCAGCGTCCGGGCTGCCTCTGGGTCGACTCCGACAGCGGCAAGGACGAGATCCAGAACTTCGAGGCCTCCACCGGCGGGGCATGCCCGCACGGCCCGTTGCGGGTGCGGGCCGACTCCCTGGTCGCCCAGGACGAGTCGTGCCAGCCGACCTCCTACACGTCGATCCAGGTCACGAGTCCGCCCCGGAGCACGTACACGTCCGCCAGCGTCTCGATCGAGGACAACCAGGGGAATCCGATCTCCGGACTCCCGGCCACGCCGGTCGACTCCCTGGGCTCCGCCGACCTGAGTGCCATACCGATCGTGGCCAAGATCCCCCTTCCCCAGTTCGACATCACGTTCACCGGACTCTCGCCCGCCCCGGCCAACTTCGCCGTGAAGCTCACGTGGCTGGCCCCCTACGGCGCCAACTGCCAGTCCGGCGGCCAACAGACCGGCAACGACCTCGGCTACTCGTTGGTGGCCTCCGACGGGGGCATCTTCTCCTACGGGCACGCGGGCTTCTACGGTTCGACCGGGAACATCAAACTCAACAAGCCGATCGTGGGCATGGCGTACACCCCGGACAGGAAGGGCTACTGGCTGGTGGCCTCCGACGGTGGCGTCTTCGCCTTCGGTGACGCGCCCTACGAGGGATCGACGGGCAACATCAAGTTGAACGAGCCGATCGTCGCCATGGCGTCCACCCCGGCCGGCAAGGGCTACTGGCTCGTGGCCTCCGACGGTGGCGTCTTCGCCTTCGGTGACGCCAGGTTCTGGGGTTCGGCCGGCTCGATCCACCTGAACAAGCCGATCGTGTCGATCGCCGCCACGGGTGACGGCGGCGGCTACTGGCTGGTGGCGTCCGACGGCGGCATCTTCAACTACGGGGACGCCGGCTTCGAGGGATCCGCCGGCAACATCAAGCTCAACAAGCCGATCGTGGGCATGGCCGCCAACCCGAACGGGGGCGGCTACTGGCTGGTCGCCTCGGACGGGGGCATCTTCAACTACGGGACGGCCGGGTTCTTCGGGTCCGCCGGCAACATCGTGCTCAACAAACCCATCGTGGGCCTCGCCGCCACCTTCGACGGCAAGGGCTACTGGATGGTCGCCTCGGACGGAGGCGTCTTCAACTACGGCGACGGGCAGTTCTACGGATCCGCCGGCAACATCAAGCTCAACAAGCCGATCGTGGGGATGGCCTCGTAGCCGTCCCCCGGCGGGGGAGGGGGCGGGCCGCGAGCCTCTGTCGGCCCGTCGACGCGATCGGATTTGGGGCTAGCTTTGGCCTTTCCTGGAGGAGGCATCCGTGACTGAACCGTCGATGACGTCCCTGGCCAACCTGTACGGCTCGGACAAGGGAACCGAAGGCCCCGACCTCGCGTGGGGGAGTACCAGCAACTACACGGACATCTACGAGGCCTACCTGTGGCCTGAGCGCCACGAGCCCATCCGCCTGCTCGAGATCGGGATGGGCGTGGCCGGTGACGCGTGGGACGCCCGCATCGTCCGGGGCAAGAACAAGGGCGGGGGAGCCTCCATCAAGATGTGGGCCGACTACTTCCCCCGGGCCCACATCTACGGGATCGACGTCAACCCGGCCCCCCACCTCGACACCGACCGCATCACGACGTTCGTGGCCGACCAGAGCGACACCGAACAGCTCGGCAAGGTGGTCGAGGCCGCGGGACCCGAACCCTTCGACGTGATCGTCGACGACGGGAGCCACTTCCACAACCACCAGCAGATCTCGTTCGGCTACCTCTTCAAGCACCTGAAGCCCGGCGGCCTCTACTTCATCGAGGACATCTCGTTGACGAACGACTCGCGCCGCGTGTTCGGTGAGTTCGCGAAGACCGGTCGCTTCGCCCGACCCAACTTCATCGGTGACGAGGCGGACGTCACCGAGAGCATCGACTGGGTCCACTTCCACGCACCCGCGCTGATGGCCGTCGTGAAGGTGCGCCGCAACCTCCGCCAGCCCGTCCGGAAGTTCGCCAAGTTCCGACCGGACTCCGAACGGATGTGCGTCATCCGCAAGCGGGGCTGAGCCCGGATCCGAACGTCGGGGCAACCCCGATTGTCACTCCCACCCCTGCGCCCGTCCCGGGTGCCATGATTGGACATGGCCTCCGCTGACCCCGGCGACACCATCAGCGCCCTCCGGCGGGCCGCCGCGACCGACTGTCAGGCGCTCCTGGTGGCCGAGGCCGACCTGACCGCCCAACTGCAGCAGCACGCCGAGGTCACCGAGTCCATGATCCGGACGATGGAGGACGGAGGGTCCCTCCTGGACACCCTGCGGGCCAACGACTCCCAACGACTCCGGCCCGCGCTGTCGAACTCCGTCCGGGCGTTCGAGCGGGCCCGCCACCGGGCCCGGGTGAGACTCATCGCGGTGGCCATGGCCGAGGGCGCCACCGATCAGGACGTCCGCGAGCTCTGGAACATCAGCCGCGAGATCGTCACCCGGGCGAAGCGGGAGCTCGCCCTCCTCCGCGTCAACGGCGGATCACCCGCCGGAGCCTGAGCCGCCACCGGCCCGCGTCCGTCGCCCGCGGGGGACGGGTCGGGGAGCCCACCCTCCCTCGCCCGACGGCGTCGCCGATGAGATCGTCACCCGGGGGCCCGGGCCGGGCGCACACCTCCTCGCACCGCCCCGCCGACCGCCGGACCCCACCACCCACCGTCCCACCGGTCCCGATCGCTCGAGGGCCCGGGAGTAGGGGTCCGACCGGGGCAAGCCCGGGCCCGCCTGTCCGCGTTCGTTACCTGACATAATATACATTATCGGCGTTTGGTGCGGGATCGGATCCGACGCCCGGATGGGCTCGGGTCGCCCGTCGACTGTCTCCGGAGCTCAACGAGGGCCATGCGTCGGCCCGTTCGCCGCTGGATGGACGGCCACGAAGCGTCCAGATCCGTCGGCGACTCCGCCGACCCGATCCTCGGTCATCGAGAGCCCGAGGAACGCTGTCGAGCATCAGCCACCCGGTGGACTCCGGTCGCATCGAGAGTTGCCGTCGAAACCGCACCCCCGCCCGCTGCCTCCGTATCTCCGATATTTCATCACGGTGACGTATTACCGTGATCCGACACCGTGACGGAGCATCGGAGGTGCACCCGGGGTCGGCCCACCGGCGCATCGGGCCGACGGGATGACGCGCGTCCCCCGGCACCCGCCGGCGACGCCGAGCTACGCCCCTGGCGACCCGACAGTAACGAAGTCGCCCCGGCAGCCGTTTATCACTCAAACGACGGACGGGGAGGCCAGGTGGGAACGACGACTCGACGGGCGACGTTCGCAGCGGCCGCGTCGCTGGCGCTGCTCACCATGACCGCGCTGCCCGCCGGTGCGGCCCACCGGATCGGCCCGGACGAGTACTTCGCGGGTGTGATCAACGGGACCGACGGGAACACGATCACGCCCATCCCGATCCAGATGGCCTGCTCCGGTCCGCTCACGCCGGGGGAGACGGGCCATCCCCTCGGTGGACAGACGCTCGCCGTCCGCCAGGAGTTCCCCCCGGCGCCCACGTCAGGTCTGGGCCAAACCGGCGACGACTCGACCGTCGACGTCTTCTTCGGCGCCGTTCCCCCGGGCTCCGGGCCTTCGGCCCAGGCGGCCCCGAAGACCGTCAGCTTCACGCACTACGACCAGACCAAGCGGCTCCCCACGTCGCTCACGCTGCCGTGCAGCGGCACGGGAACCGTGTACTTCGTCCCCGTTCCGGTGACCCCGCCGTCGCAGTCCGAGGCCGTGCCCGTGCAGTTCGAGTCCCAACCTTGAGGGAACGGAGTCCTGAACCATGAGACACGAAAGGGGAACAGGGGGCATTGTCAGAGGCTCTGGTACACATCGGGACCCACAAGACCGGCACCACGGCATTCCAGGAGTGGGCTGACCGGCACCAGGACGCGCTCCTCGCGCGGAGCGGCATCGCGCTCTACGACGGTCTGTACGGCCCCAGCCACTACGAGCTCACCCTGCTCTGCCTCCGGCCCAACCGGACGATGCGACAGCGCTGGCGGGTGCCCGAGTCCGTCCTCGACGAGTGGCGCGACAGCGTGCGGGACCACATCGCCGGCCAGGTCGCACTGCCCGCCGACAAGCTCCTCATCTCGGCGGAGTCGCTGTCCTTCCTCCGCTACGAGGACGAGGTGGCCATCCTGCGCGACCTCCTCACCCCCCGCGCGATCCAGGTCGCCGTCTGTCTGCGCGACCCGACGGCCTTCCTCGAGTCCTACCGGTACGAGATGGAGCGGAGGGACATCCCCCCGAGCCGCTTCGCGGCGTCGCACAACTACGTCGAGCCGGACACGTGGCTGACCGACTGGGACGGCATGCTCTCGGTCTGGCGGGACGTCCTGGGCGAGGACAGGGTCACCGTCTTCAGCTACGAGGAGCAGATGGCCCGTCACCGGTCGTCCATCCCGGGCGTCCTCGAGGCTCTGTCGATCGACGACACTGACCTCCCCTCGTGGACCGGGGTCACGGCCAATACCCGGGCCCAGTTCGAGCGGTCCTTCGGGTCGAAGATCACCCGGACGCTGGCGCGGATTCCGGCGGTCGCGCGGAACCGGACGCGATCGGTCGACCGGGGCGGCGTGGGCCCGATGGCCGACCGGTAGACCGCTCCCCCGGTGGCGCCTGCCGACGGCGGGTCCCGGCGCGCCGGATCAGTCGAGCTCGTACCCCGGCGGCACGCCGGCCGCCGGGCCACGGCGGGCGATGTGGGGTGGGATCTCCACGGGCGTCCGCATGGCGGGGTCGGGCACCGGCTCGAGCCGTACCGTCCGGAGCGGGATCTCCCCCGCCCAGACGGCCCGGTCGGCATCCGGGCCCTGGCCGTCCCCGGGGGGTCCTCGCCGGATCTTGACCGACGCCTCGTCGAGGTCCAGGACCAGGACGGTGGTCACCGCCAGCTCCTCGTCGGACGGTTCGCGCGCATAGCCCCACTGACCAGGGGCGATGTGGTCGCTGATGATCCGCATCGCCGTCCGTTTCTCCTCGCGCTCGACGAGGGTGCGGGGGGTGCCGAAGACCATCGCACTGCGGTAGTTCATGGAGTGCGCGAAGACGGACCGGGCCAGCACGACACCGTCCACGTGGGTGACCGTGACGCACATCGGTGCGTCGTCACGTGCCGCGCGCAGACTCCGACTGGCCACCGAGCCGTGCAGGTACAGCCGGTCACCGTCCCGTCCGAAGACGGTCGGGAACACCTTCGGCCCCTCGTCGGTGGCGACGCCCAGATGGCAGACGAACCCGGCGTCGAGGATGTCGTAGAGGTCGGAGCGGGCCCGGGATCCCCGCTCGGGGGACCGCCGGAGTCGGGTGCGGTCGGTCACGCCGAGCTCGGCCGTCGGGTCACTCCTGTCCATCACCTATTGTCCCACGGGACGCCTGAGCCCGGCCGCCGAG
>Ga0181528_10000407_pt1 | contig 32213 bp, 27 predicted proteins | sample PEATcosm2014_Bin_47_FD_119742 | JGI IMG/M metagenome (GOLD analysis project Ga0181528, IMG submission 119742) | Peatland microbial communities from MTU Mesocosm Facility, Houghton, MI, USA - PEATcosm2014_Bin10_10_metaG | ecosystem: Environmental > Terrestrial > Soil > Wetlands > Peat | place...
AGGGCGGCAAAGCGGCCAAAGTGCCGCGCCACATCGTGCAGTTCCACCGCGGGTTGTGCGGCAATGGTGTCGGTCACAGAAGGGTCCATGGAGCAGGCATCCGCCGATCAGTTGGCCGGAGCGTGCGGGGGCTTGCTATCTCGTCAGCGGACAACGGGTGGCACGGCCTCGGCCTTTTGCAGCGGGGCTGCATTATTCGGAGCCGCGTTATTCGGGGTTGCGTTCTCCGGCGCCGCGCCACCGGGCGCTGCCTCGCCGGGCTGCGCCGGAGCGTACTTTGAAGCGCACTTGGCCTGCAACTGCTTGGCGTGGAAGACTCCGTCGCGTCCGTAGCTGCCCTCGGCCAGAGCCTGCGCGTTGTCCTTAAAGGTGTCGGGCGGCGCCTCGGTGCCGGAGTAGACGACCGGGAGCGTGCGCCCCTGCTCGGTCAGTGTGAACTCCACGTGCGTGCCCTGGCGGTGAATGCTGCCGGGCTGGACGTTGCCGGCGACGCGCAGACGCTTGCTGTACACTCCGTCGCCCATCTGCCCCATTTCCTTGATGGTGACGTAATAACTCTTGCTCTCCTCAACGCCGCTGACGGCCAGGTAGGCCAATCCGCAGACGATGAGAGCGATGGGCACGCCGAACTTTACATACTTATTCATCTTTAATTCTCACCCACTAATTTCCACCCGGACGGAGACCACCGCACACCGCGATTGACCGCCATCCGATTCTCCACGACCACTGAGGGTACTTTGCCCGAGGTGTGCGGTCAAGGCACACCACCGCCTGCGCTATTGGATGCATGAAAACGCCGGGCGACTCAGCCGATGGGCATCATTTTCCGCCGCATTTTTCGCCAGCCCCACAGCGTATAATGTCACGTTAGGGTCAGGCAAAAAGGGGTGGGTTCACCATGAGTGGAAATAACGGTTCCGGCAGCAAAACCGGCAACAATGGCGCCAACGGCACGACTCCTCACCAAATTGTGGTTTCGGGTAACGACGCGGGTATTCCCAAACTGCGCGCGGAGTGGACGGCGCGGCGCAAACAGGAGGCCTCGCGCACGGGCGATACGAACGTGACGCAGATGCACTTTGCGCGCAAAGGCGTGCTGACCGAGGAGATGCTCTACGTTGCGGAGCGCGAACAACTGGCGCCGGAACTGGTGCGCGCGCGCATCGCCGAAGGCAAGCTGATCATCCCGGCCAACATCAACCACCCGGAGCTGGAGCCCATGTGCATCGGCGTGGACTCCTTGTGCAAGATCAACGCCAACATCGGCAACTCGGCCGTCGCCAGCAACGTGCAGGAGGAGCTGAAGAAGCTCCACACCAGCGTGCACTACGGCGCCGACACGATGATGGACCTCTCCACCGGCGGCGACATTCACGCCATCCGCGAGACCCTTTTGCGCAACTGTCCCGTGCCGCTGGGCACCGTGCCCATCTACGAGGCCGTCGCCAGGGTCAAGCGCATCGAAGATCTCAACGCCGCGCTGATGCTTGAAGTCATCGAGGAGCAGGCCGCGCAGGGTGTGGACTACATGACCATCCACGCCGGACTGCTGGTGCAGTTCCTGCCGCTGGTGGCGACGCGCATCACCGGCATCGTCAGCCGCGGCGGAGCCATCCTGGCGCAGTGGATGGCCCACCACCACAAGCAGAATTTCCTCTACGACTGCTTCGAGGACATTTGCAAGATCATGGCGAAGTACGACGTGGCATTTTCGCTCGGCGATGGCCTGCGCCCCGGCTGCATCGCCGATGCCAGCGACGAAGCCCAGTACGCTGAGCTCAAGACCCTCGGCGAGCTCACCCGCATCGCCTGGAAGTACGACGTGCAGGTGATGATCGAAGGCCCCGGCCACGTGCCAATTGACAAGATCAAGGAGCAGGTGGACAAGGAGGTTGAATGGTGCGACGGTGCACCCTTCTACACCCTCGGGCCGCTGGTCACGGACATCGCTCCCGGCTACGACCACATCACTTCGGCCATCGGCGCGGCCATGATTGGCTGGTACGGCGCGGCCATGCTCTGCTACGTGACGCCCAAGGAGCACCTCGGCCTGCCCAACGAAAAGGATGTAAAGGACGGTATCATCGCCTACAAGATTGCCGCCCACGCCGCCGACCTGGCGCGCCATCGTCCCGGCGTGCAGGAGCGCGACAACGCCCTGAGCCGCGCCCGTTACGCCTTCGACTGGGAGAAGCAGTTTGAACTCTCGCTCGATCCCGAGACCGCACGCTCCATGCACGATGAAACGCTGCCCGACAAGTTCTACAAGGAGGCGTCCTTCTGCTCCATGTGCGGACCGAAGTTCTGCAGCATGAACTATTCGGCCAAGGTGGATGAGTACAACCGCACGGTGCACGGCATTGAAAGAAAAGAAGGCGAGCTGGTTAAGCTCGGGACGCACAAGTAAGCTCTCCGCAACTGCAAACAGAAAGGCCGCGCCTGGTGCGCGGCCTTTTCTGTAGCCAGAGAAAAACCAGGCGAAGGCTCTACCAGCGGTCGCCCCAGCCCCACTGTTTGGGATCGGCGCCGACGCCTTCCATCTGCGCCTCCAGGGTCTTTACTGCGCTGCCCGGGCCGCTCTGTGTGGCCACAATGTGGATTAGGAAGAGATACTCGCCGGCGAAGCCGGAGATGCACCACACGTTCTCGCAGCCATCCACCGGTGTTGCCTTCTCATCGGCCAAGGCGCCCAACAGTTGCACGCGATAGGCGGTCCAGTCGTCTTCTTCGCTGGCAAAGCGCAGGAACTCCCGCAGCGCCAGCTCGGGCGATTCGCCCGAAGCCTGGTACACGTAGGTTCCGCCCAGGAATTGAATGACGAAGGTGTAGCGGGTCTTGCGGCCTCTCATGCTCTTCTTTCCAGCGTTAGGGTCTGCCAAGGAAATGGGCCTGGCGCGATTCCATGGCGCGCGCCAGGCCCAGGGTTGTTTGCCGCGAGTTTACTCTGCCACTTCTTCCGGCTCTTCCGTTACGATGGCCGTTCCGGTCAGCAGATACTGGCGCATCTTGCCCTCGTCCAGCTGCTTGCACCAGTGCCCCACCACGATGGTGGCCACACCGTTGCCGATCAGGTTGGTCAGCGCGCGCGCCTCGCTCATAAAGCGGTCAATGCCCAGGATGAGCGCGACGCCAGCCACCGGCACCGAGCCGACCGCCGACAAGGTTGCCGCCAGCACGATGAAGCCGCTGCCCGTCACGCCGGCCGCGCCCTTGCTGGTCAGCATCAGGATGGCCAGCAGGTAAAGCTGCTGCCCGAGCGTCATGTGGGTATTGGTGGCCTGCGCAATGAACATCGCCGCCATCGTCAAATAGATTGATGTGCCGTCCAGGTTGAAGGAGTACCCGGCTGGAATCACCAGTCCGACGACCGGCTTGCTGACGCCCACCAGCTCCATCTTGGCCATCATGCGCGGCAGCGCCGCCTCAGATGACGATGTGCCCAGCACGATCAACAGCTCTTCCCTGATGTACTTCAGGTATTTCCAGATGCTAAAGCCGTGCAACCGGGCCACGGTGCCCAGCACCACGAAAATGAAGATCAGGCAGGTGGCGTAGAAGCAGGCCATCAGCTTGCCGAGCTGGAAGAGCGTGCCCAGTCCGTACTTGCCGATGGTGAAGGCCATGGCGCCGAAGGCTCCAATGGGCGCCACGCGCATGATCATGCCGACGATGCGGAAGAGTACATGGTTCACCTGCTCGATGAACGTGAACACGACCTTGCCCTTGGTGCCGACCAGGTGCAGCGCAAAGCCGAAGAGGATGGCGACGAACAAAACGCACAGGATGTCGCCCTTGGCAAACGCCCCCACAATCGTGTCTGGAATGATGTCCAGCAGGAAGGTCGTGGTGGTTTGCATCTTGCCGGGTCCGGTGTAGGCGGCTACGGCCTTGGTGTCCAAGCTGAGCGGATTGATATTCATGCCCGTGCCGGGATGAACCACGTCCACGATGATGAGGCCGATTACGAGGCTGATGGTGCTGAGAACCTCAAAGTAGAGAACGGCCAGTGCGCCAGTCTTGCCCACCGACTTCATGCTCTCCATACCAGAGATGCCAAGCACCACGGTACAGAAGATAATCGGCGCAATCATCATCTTGATCAGCTTGATGAATCCGTCGCCGAAGGGCTTCATCTCCGCGCCGATGGCGGGACGGAAATGCCCGAGCAGGATGCCTAGCGCAATCGCCACCAGTACCTGGAAATACAAACTCTTATAGAACGCCTTACCGCCCATTGGGTTGAGACTCCTGGTCGTTAGCTTTTTTGGCTGCGTTCAGGATAATTACCATTGCCAGCATTCAATTGCACGCGATTTGTGTCACAAATCAATGTGACCATCAGCCCGCGGAGACGCCAAACCAGAACCTAGAGCGCCGACTCCAGCAGCGTGGCCGCCCGCTGCAAGGCCGCCGTCGCCTCGGCCAGCCCGGCCACCGCAGCCGCCTTGTCCTCTTTGTCCATGCTCTCGGTCACCCCGGGCAGCACCACCGCCGCATAGCCCGTGTATTCGCCCGGAGCGTAGATGGTGTGGCGGAACCATGTGCGGTGCGGCAATCCGCTGCCCAGCAGGGCGCGCTCGGCGCCGCGGTAGGCCTGGTTCAGGCGCTCCACCTGCGCCGCGCTGGAGGCGGCCGTAAGCTTGTGGCAGGCCTTGCCGGCCTCGGCCAACCGCGCAGAAGCCTTCAGAGCGGCGGCGAAATCGAGCTTCGGAGCCGCATTGCCGGTAGCCCCGTCCGCAGGCCCGGCAACAGCATTACTCGCGGCATCATTCGAAGCCCCATTCGCAGCACCATTCGCAGACCCGGCCGCAGGCGCCTTCGCATCCTTCGCATCCGTCGCCCAGCCAAGCTGGCGGGCGCGGCGCTCAATGCCTTCCAGGTGGTGGGTCACCTCGGTGCCGTAGGTCTCGTAGTCAAAGGGCAGCAGGTCGGCCTGGGCCAGCCGCAGAGCCTCCAAGCCAAAGACGCGCGCCATCTCCTGCTCGTAGACAAACTCCGGGTCGGCATTCCTGGTAAACCAGGCGAAGTTGTCGAAGACCGAGTGGTAGACGCCATAGGGTCCGCCCGAGCCTATATCGGTCGAGGGCACGCCGAGGTGCTGCAAGAAGGCGGAGTAGTCCGAGCCGCTGCCGAGGTCGCCGACCCTGGCCTCAGCGTTATCAGCCTCACCACGGCGTTCGTTGAATAGCCCTGTGTCGGCACTGGTCGTTGGGCGGCGGCGAGAGTTCTCTCCCTGCGCCTTCCACACGTCGTACACGCTGCCGCCCTTGGGACTGGGCACCGCCCGCGCCACGTCGCGCAAAAAGCCTTTCAGGCTGGGCACGCCAGAGGCTCCAAAGTTCGGCCCGCTGACGCCAACATCCATGTTCAGGTAGGCAACCGCGCCCTGGAGCTGCTTTGCGTACTGCTCGGCATACTCAGTCGAGCCGATCAGCCCGTACTCCTCGGCATCCCAGCTGGCAAAGATCATCGTCCGCTTCGGCCGCCATCCCGACTTCAGCAGCGCGCCCACGGCATGCACGCTCTCCAACATCGCCGCCGTGCCGCTGTTCGGATCCACCGCGCCGTAGACCCAGGCATCGCGATGGTTCCCGGCGATGACCAGCGAATCCGGCTGCTGGCTGCCGCGGATGGTGCCAATGACGTTCCAGATGGTCCGCAGCTTGTAGTCCTGCACCAGCTTGACGTGTACCCGCGTGGGGCCGGGGCCGACGTGATAGGTGAACGGCAACGCGCCCTGCCACTCCCGCGGACTCTCCGTCCCGCTCAGGCGCTCCAACAAGGGCGAAGCATCGGCGTAGGAGAGCGGCGTCACGGGAATCTTCGGCAGGCTGGCGGCCTTCTCCGGAGCCACGCGCGCCGAGGCCGGCAGATCGAGCGTGCTTGCCACTCCGGGCGTCGTCGCGTCGCCCGCATACTCAAAGGTGAACTGCACCGAGCCGCGCTGCACTCCGGTGGGCGGGCGGTAAGGCCCCTTGGGATAGGCATCGCCACGGAAGTAGCCATCATCGGCCGGATCGGAGTAGATGATCAGGCCAATGGCGCCGGCCTCCTGCGCGGTCAGGGCCTTAACGCCGCGGAAGTTCTGCCCATAGCGCGCGATGACGATCTTGCCCTTCACCTCCACGCCCATCTCGCGCAGCTTCTTGAAGTCCTCCGGGCGCGCGTAGTTGGCGTACACCAGGTCGGCCTCAACGTCGCCGGAGGGTGAGCTGCCGTTGAAGGGCATCACCACGCGGGAATCATCCTGGTAAGGATCGCCCTCGACGTGCTCGCGCGTCGGCCCCTTCATCTTGAGCCCTTCCGGAGCGATGGCCTCCACCAGAATCTCCTTGGGCAGATTCAGCCACACCTTGTACTCGTCAATCCGCACATCGAGGCCCGCCTCGCGGAACTTCCCCGCCACGTAGTCAGCGGTCTTCTTGTCTTCCACCGAGCCGGCGATGTGCGGCTCCGCGGTCAGCGTGCGCAGATGTTCACGCGCCAGCTTCGGGTCCGGCACGGCCAGAAATTTCTCCTCGAGCTTGCGCTCGGCCGCCGCATCACGGAAACCGCTGAGTCCATCTGAGGTTGCAACGGGCGAGTTGGTATTGGAGTTGGCGGCCGGAGCCTGCGCCAGCGCGCACGAACCGAGCAGCAGAATGGAAAAACCGGTGCGAATCGCACGAACGATGGAACGAGTCATGGAGGCGATTTCTCTCTCTGGGGGCGGAGCCCAAGTGGTCTGACCAAGGCGTTGTCCGGCCAAATCAATGCAAGCAGAATACCACCGCCGGGCGGGCGTGGGCTCAGGGTTTAGTTTGCCAGTCTTTTGATTCGCGGTTGGGTTTGCAGTTGGTTCGCACAGTAAGCAGCGCGGCGGTGAGGCTTAGTGTGCGATCGGCGCCGACTGCTGCAACTGCACCACATCCACCCAGTTGGAAAGGTCCACGTGCCCGGCCAGGGTATCGGCGCTCTTGCCCTCCACCAGAAAGCGCACCCGCGTCAGTTGCGGTAGCTGCGCCTTCAGGGTCAGCACCATGCTGAAGATGGTCAACTGCTCGCTCTGGATGCCGGAATGTTGTGCCCCCACCAGCTGCTGGTTCAGGTTCACCACCGCCGAGTTCGGGTCCAGCAGAAAGACGTCGTGCACATCAGCCCCCGCGCCATAGGGGTGCGGCGAATCCTTTTGCAGCCCGCGGGCGATCAGGGTATGCAAGGCCAGCCGCGCGCGCTCCCCGGCATCGGAGGGCAGCGCCAAGGTCACCGATGTGGCGTGCAGCAGGCCTTCGTCATCGTTGGGCAAGAACAGCAGCGTCGTCTCCGCCGGGCCGTTCACCGGAGCCACCAGCACTTGCTGCACCTGGGGAGCGGCAATGGCCTCCGCCTTGCGCTTCAGGTGCACCAGGTAGCCAGCCATGGCCAGGATGACCAGCACCAGCAGCACGGTGAAAATCTGCAGCCTACGGGAGATCATTGCGCCTCCTCCCAGCGTCCGCGCAGGGTGGCAATCGCCCCAGCCAGGGCCGCGGCCACCTTCTGCTGATAGGCCGGCGTGGCCAGTTCGTCCGCTCCACCGTCGAGCGGCGCAAACTCCACGGCAATTGCCGGAGCGGTCACCGAAGTCAGCGGACGCAAGGCCACGGCCGAGCTTCGCGCCGGCACTCCAGCGGCGTTCAAGTCAGCTGCCACAGAGGTTGCCGCCTGCACCGAGCGGTCAAAATAAGGCACCTGCGCCGAATCCCATGGCGTAAAGGCGCGGCGATCCTGCGCCAGAGGGGTCGCCGGGGGCAGCAGCGTCGAATACACGCGCACCCCATGGCCCTCCGGCGACAGATGAATGGCCACGTAGAGGCTCACCTTCGCCACGTTGGCGGCCGTCGCGCGCTGGTCAAAGCTCATGGCCATGTCAGCCGTGCGCGCCAGCACCACCGTAACGCCCCGGGACTCCAACTCCTTTTGCACGCGCCGCGCCAGCGCCAGGGTCAGCAGCTTCTCCACCGGAGAGGTCGCCGCTCCCGCATCGGCGCCGCCATGGGCCGCGTCCAGCATGACAAAAGCCCGGTTGCGTGGAACTCGTGCGGCCGCCTGCGCGGCATTCTGCGCATCCCCCGGATTCGGATTCGCTCCCCCCGCCGCAGGTGCCGCAGAACTCTGCGCACCGCCCTGTGCGCCGCCCTGCGCCGGAGCGATGGTTAGCGTACGTCCGCCATCGCCTACCGCGACGGTTGCCGGCTGCGCCACCTGGATGGCCACCTCCGCGCCCGCCGCACCTTCTGTAAACGTCAGCCCGCGCACAAAGCTATCCGTGTAGGCCACGCTGCCGCCGGCCGCGCCCACCACGGGCTCCCGGCGGAAGAGCAGCCGCACGCGATTCTTCTCCATGTAGGTGGCGGGGTTTACCGGGGCCGTGAAGTTCAGAACCAGGCGCGAAGGGCCGGTGCGCAGCTCCGCCGTATAACGCACGGGCGCAATGCCCACAAAGAGCCGCCGCGAGGCTTGATGCAACTCCGCCGTAAGCTCGGCCAGCTTGGGCAGCACTACGCCTACGGAGGCCAGCGGAATATAGCCGCGGCCATCCTGCAGGAGAAATCCCGCCGGCAGGTTCACGCTCGTGCTGCGTACCCGGCACTGCGTTTTGCCGCGCTCGAACTCCGCCTCCGCGCCGTTGAAGGTCAGGCGCACGCGGTCGCCTTCCACGCGGGACTCAACCCGCCCCAAGGGCTCCAGCAGGTCGGTCAGCCCCACGTACTCCACGCCGTCGCGCGAAAGAACGTCCACCTGGTAGTTCGTCTGGGCGGAAAACACCTGGATGCCGCGTGCACCATGGGCAAACCCTGCGGCCAGCAACAGCGGCAGCAGCAGGAGCCAGCGGACGGCATGAGGAAGGTTTCTCATCGTGCGGGTTCAGACTTCACCCTTGCAGTCCATCCTAAAACAAATCCCGCTCGCAGGCTTGCCCACCCCGGCCTTTCACCGTCGTAAAGGCCTTTTGCGCCCGCCACATACGCCGGAATTCCCAAACGGCGACACCCCGGGGCCGGCGCCATGGTTGCTCCGCGGGCCGCTCCCGTTTACCTTAGGGGTGGGAGAATCTATTCATCCATGCCACGTCGTGTTTGCGTCCTGCTATTTCTATTGCTGGCCTCGGCCTGGCTGCCTGCTCAACTCGGCGTCGCTGCCCAGAACGGCGGCGGCGTGCGGCTGCGCAACCGCAGCAGCGCGGAGGTCCTTGGCGCACAGCGCATCCTGCTCTCCAACTTCTGCCACCTGGATTTTGACGGCGCCCGCCTGGAACCCGATGCCTGGGCCCGCGTCAAGGCCTTTACCACCGTCCGCCCCACCGCGGAATGGCAGCGCATCGTCATTGTCACGCGCTGGGATTTTGAGGCCTCCGAATTCGCCACTGACTCCATGACCGTCATTTACAAGGTCTCCGGCGTCTACGACATGGCCGAGGGTTACAACGCGGGTCCCGCCAGCGATCGGGTTCGGTTCGTGATGCACGAGCATGATGGCAACCTCGTGATCACCTCCATCACGCCGGATGCGCCGCACCTTTCCGCCCGCGCCGCACTGGCCTGGATGCACCAGCGCCTCAACGATGCCGCCACCAGCGATCCCGAACGCGTGCATCTGCGTGCGGCCATCGCACAGCTCGAGCGGCCGGTTGCGCCCATCGCGCGCTAATTCCATATCAACTTCGCAATAAAAAACGGGCGGAAGCCATCGCTTCCGCCCTCGCATTTGCTCCAACGAAAACCTTACAGGGCGTACTTGCCTGCCTCCAGTACCCGCGCCGCGATTTTCTCGCGGGCGGCAATGGTGTTCACCGGCTCGCTCTTCACCAGCCGCCGCAGAATGGTCACCTGGGTGCGCAGCATGTCGCCGTCGGCCACATCGGCCAGCACCTTTTTCGCAGCCTGCTCCACGCGGGCAAAAGCCTCGGTCAAATACACGTCGGTGATTGCCACGGCCGTCGCACTGGCCGCCGCGCCCTGCGCCGCAATCAACTTCAGCGTGCGCGCCAGCACGGAATCCATGGCGTACACCTCGATCACGATATCAGCGATGGCGCCCATGACCTCCTGGTGATCGGCAATCTGCTGCATGTATTTCTGCGATGCCGCGCCGCTCACCATCAGGCCAATCTTCTTGGCGTTTTCGATCAGCTTGCGCTGCGCCGCCAATTCGCGCGTGTCTTCCTCGGCAAAGCTCGGACCGGCCATCACCTCGTCCATCAGCTTCTTGATGGCCGGAAGCAACGGCAGTTGTCCGCTCAGTGCGCGCTTCAGCAACCATCCGGTAATGATCAGCCGGTTGATCTCATTCGTCCCTTCGAAGATGCGGTTCACCCGCGAGTCGCGATAGGCGCGCTCCGCCGGATACTCCTCGACAAAGCCGTAGCCGCCGTAGATCTGCACCTGGTGATCCACCACCTGGTCGAACATCTCCGACGCCCACACCTTGATGATCGAGCACTCCACCGCGTACTCCTCGATGGCCTTGCGGATGAGCTTCGACTCGTCGGGCGAACCCTTGGTGATGTCCGCCGTGGCGGCGTCCATCATGCCCACCGTGCGATACACGAGCGCCTCTCCGGCGTAGATGCCGATGGCGATATCCGCCAGCATCGCCCGCACCATTCCGAAGTCCGCGATGGGCTTTCCGAAGGCCTTGCGCTCCTGCGCCCACTTGATGGAGCTAGTGAGGCAGGTGCGCGCTCCGCCCACGGCCGCCGCGCCCAACTTGAAGCGGCCCACGTTCAGGATGTTGAAGGCGATGGTCGCGCCCTTTCCAATCTCGCCCAGAAGGTTCTCCACCGGAACCTGGCAGTCATTCAAAATCAGCGGGCAGGTGCTGGAGCCGCGAATGCCCAGCTTGTGCTCTTCATTGCCCACGCTGAAGCCCGGAAAAGTCTTCTCCACCAGGAACGCCGAAAACTTTTCGCCATCCACCTTGGCGAAAATGACAAACAGATCGGCGAAGCTGGCGTTGGTGATCCACATCTTCTCGCCATTCAGCACCCAGTGCTTGCCATCCGCGCTGAGCACGGCCTTGGTGCGGGCGTTCATCGCGTCCGACCCTGAGCTGCTCTCGCTGAGCGCGTAGGCGCCTACCCACTCACCACTGGCGAGTTTTGGCAGGTACTTCGCCTTCTGCTCGGCAGTGCCGAACCAGATGATGGGCAGGGTTCCGATGCCGACGTGCGCGCTGAAGGTAACGGCAAACGAGCCCTGCTTGGCAATGCGGTCGGCGATGATGGCCGAGCTGACCTTGTCCATCTCCGCGCCGCCGTACTCCTCGGGAATGTCCACGCTCGTCAGGCCGAGGTCGGCGGCCTTCTTCAGCAGCTCGCGGCTGAAGGCGAAGTCCTTGTGCTCAATGCGGTCGGCGTTCGGCAAAATCTCCTGGTTGGCAAAGTCCTCGGCCGTCTGCTCAATCAACTTGTGCTGATCGTTGAAGTCTTCCGGAGTGAACACATCCTGCAGTTGCGTCTCTTCAATCAGGAAGTTGCCGCCCACAATCTTCTTCTGCGCCGGTGTTGCGGTGGTTGCCATTGTCATCTCCTCCAGATGCTTTCTGCGCCGCATTCCAGGCAGGCGCGTATTCCTGTGTCTCGATCTTTCTAACTACGCAAGGTTTTCGAAGATTCCCGCAGCGCCCATGCCACCGCCTACGCACATGCTCACGATTCCGTAGCGCGCATTTTGCCGCTTCAGCTCGCGCAGCAGCGTGGCCGTCAACTTGGCTCCGGTGCAGCCCAGCGGATGCCCCAACGCAATAGCGCCGCCATTCGGATTCACCTTCGCCGGATCAAGCCCCAGTTCCTGGATGACCGACAGCGCCTGCACGGCAAAGGCCTCGTTCAACTCGAAGACGCTTATGTCTTCCAGCTTCAGCCCCGCCAGCTTCAATGCCTTGGGAATGGCGAACACCGGGCCGAGTCCCATCTCCTCCGGCTTGTACCCGGCGGTGGCAAAGGCCACAAAGCGCGCCAGCGGCTTCAGTCCAAGCTGCTTCGCGCGTTCGGCACTCATCACCACCGCGGCGGCCGCGCCATCGCTCATCTGCGAGCTGTTGCCGGCGGTCACCGTGCCCTTCACATGGAAGGCAGGCTTCAAGGCCGACAGCGCTTCCAGAGTGGTCTCCGCCCGTGGGCCTTCGTCCACCTTGAATTCGATCGCCTGGGTTTGCAGCTTGAGTGCCGACGTGCCGCGCGTCGCCTGCCCTGGAGTGGTGACGGTCACCTGCACCGGCACAATCTCATCGGCAAAGTTTCCGGAGGCAATGGCCTTCGCGGCCTTTTGGTGGCTGGCCACGCTGAACTCATCGGCCTGCTGCCGGGTGATTCCAAAGCGCGAGGCTAGCCGCTCGGCGGTCAATCCCATGCTGAGGTACACATCCGGATAGCTGGCCACGAGCGAAGGATTGCAACTCACCTTGTGCCCGCCCATGGGAATCATCGTCATGCTCTCCGCGCCTCCGGCGACGATCACCTCCGCGCCGCCCACGGCAATGCGGTCCGCCGCAATGGCAATGGACTGCAATCCCGAGCTGCAGAAGCGGTTCACGGTCATCGCCGAACACTCCACCGGAACTCCAGCGCGCAGGCTGGCAATGCGGGCCACATTGATCCCCTGCTCGGCCTCCGGCATGGCGCAGCCCAAAATGACGTCCTCAATCTCGCGTACATCCAGCTGCGGCACCCTCTCCAGCGCGCCGCGGATGGCCACCGCGCCCAAATCATCCGGACGCGTCGTGCGCAGTGTTCCCTTGTTTGCCTTGCCGACCGCGGTGCGGACGGCGCTTACGATCACTACTTCGCGCATGTCTCAGTCTCCTCGTCGTCCGTTACTTAGTTGCGCAGCGGCTTGCCGGTCTTCAGCGTGTACTGGATGCGCTCCTGCGTCTTGCGCTCTCCGCACAGGCTCTTGAAGGCCTCGCGCTCCAGGTCCAGCAAATACTGCTCGCTGATGGAAGTGCCCGGCGTCACGGCTCCGCCGCACAACACCTCGGCCACCTTGCCGGCGATCTTCACCTCGTGGTCGCTGATGAACTCGCCCTGCCGCATTAGATGCACGCCCAGCTTCAGCGTGGCCAGGATGTTTTCACCCGGCGCCGGCAGATCGGTGCGCGGCAATGGAGCCTGGTAGCCGGCCCGTGCCAACTCCAATGCCTTCCGCTTGGCATCGGTCAGCACGCGCTCACGATTCATCGTCACCTGGTCACCGCGGCTCAAAAAGCCCAGCCCGCGGGCCTCATAAGCAGAAGTCGAGACCTTCGCCAAGGCCACATTCTCAAAGGCCTTCTTCATCGCCTCCATCAGCTCCACGCTCTCGCGTCCATCCGCGCGGATGGAACTCGCCGCGTCCAGTGCGCGCACGGTCATCTCCTTGCAGCCGCCGCCACCGGGCAGCAGACCCACGCCCACCTCCACCAGTCCCATGTAGAGCTCCGCATGAGGCTGGCGCGCCGCAGCATGCAGGCTGACCTCGCATCCGCCGCCCAAGGCCAGTCCAAACGGAGCCGCCACCACGGGCTTCGAGCTGAACTTGATCAGCTGCGTCATGTTCTGGAACTGGCGGACCATCATGTCCACGTCGTCCCACTCCTCGTCCTGCACGGCCATCAACAGCAGCATGATGTTGGCGCCCACACTGAAGTTGCCCGCGTCGTTGGTGATGACGAAGGCGTCGAACTGCTCGCCCAGTCCGCCCGGCTTCAGCGTCTGCGTGGTGAGTTGGATGATGTCCGCGCCTAGCGAGTTCATCTTGGAATGGAATTCGATGCAGCCCACGCCATCGCCCAAATCAATGAGCGATGCGCCGCTGTTGCTCTTCACCACTCCGGTGGACTTCTTCGCCACTGCGACGCTCCACACGCCGGCAGCGGTCATTTCTTCCGTCGCCTTGCCCGCGGCCAGGTCAAAGTACTCGCGCCCGCTGGCGGCCTTCGGAGCGTCGCCATACCAGCCGGTCCGACCGGCAGCCAGCAGCTTCTCCACGTTGGCTGATACAGGCTTACCTTCCTTCTTCATGCGGGCAACGGTGGCTTCTACCCCGATGGCGTCCCACATCTCAAACGGTCCCAGCTCCCAGTTGAAGCCCATGCGCATGGCGCGATCAATTTCCACCACGTTGTCGCTGATCTCCGGGATGCGGTTGGCCGCGTAGGTAAAGGCCTCGCTCAGGGCCGTCCACAGGAACTCCCCTGCCTTATCCACCTTCTCGGCGCCCATGCCAGTCAGCATGCGCAGCCGCTCACCCAGGCTGTCCATGGTCTTTGCCATCTCCAGCGATGGGAACTTCGGACGCGCAGCCGGACGATACTCCAGGGTCTTCCAGTCCAGGGCCAGCCGCTTGTCGCCCTCTGGCGATTTTTCCTTCTTGTAGAAGCCCGCGCGCGTCTTATCGCCAAGCAGCTTGCGCTCAATCATCTGGTCGTAGAAGGCGGGCAGGTCCAGGTCGCCGCGCTCGTCGAGGGGCTTGCCGCCGCTCAGTTTCTTCGCGTTGCGCACCACGTGGGCCAGCACGTCCAGCCCAACCATATCTATGGTGCGGAAGGTCGCTGACTTCGGGAATCCAATGGCCGAGCCGGTAAGCGCGTCCACCTCTTCCACCGAGTAGTCGAACTCCTGCATCAGCCGCGCAATGTTCACCACGCTGAAACAGCCAATGCGGTTGGCGATGAAGTTCGGAGTGTCCTTGGCGTACACGATGCCCTTGCCCAGCCGCACCGAGCAGAACTCGGCGATGGCGGCGATGGCCGCAGGGTCGGTATCCGGCGTGGGAATGATCTCCAGCAGCCGCATGTAGCGTGGCGGATTGAAAAAGTGCGTGCCGAACCAGTGGCGACGAAACTCCTCGCTGAAGCCTTCGGCAATGGACGCCACGGGCAGGCCGCTGGTGTTGGTGGTGACGATGGTGCCCGGCTTGCGCACGGCCTCCACCTTTTTCAGCAGCTGGCGCTTCAGCTCAAGGTTCTCCACCACTACTTCGATGATCCAATCGCATTCGGCCAGCAGGCCAAGGTGGTCGTCGAAATTGCCGGTGGTCACCAGTCGGCTCAGGCCGGCTTCCATAAACGCCGCCGGCTTGCTCTTGCGCGCAGCATCCAGCCCGGCGTCTGCGATCTTGTTGCGAACAGCCGCCGGAGCATCGGCCGGAGCATCCGGCGGAACGATGTCCAGCAGGTAGGAACGCACCCCGGCGTTGGCCAGGTGCGCGGCGATGCGGGAGCCCATGGTTCCCGCGCCGAGGACGGCGACTTTCTCGATACGTTTTGACATTCGGTGAGGCTTCTCCGAGGATTCGACTGCAATGAGTGCGGCCGTACACTGGCGAGCCAGCTCCAATCCGCTCAGCTATCCTGCACGGCGATGGAACCAGTCACGCTTTTCGTGGAGAAATCAGAAAATTCGTCGTTCGGTATGCGGAATAAAAGGGAAGAGGCCACCTGGGAGACAGGCAGGGATAGACAATGGATTCGACAAGGCACCCGTCGGCGCAGCGAAATCATCGTGTCCAACTAACACCAGCTAAAAGTAGAAAAATACCCGTTAAAAAAAGAGGCGGCGTGCGCCGAAAATGTGGGGTGAGGATGGCAACGGCGCACGCCTTATTAAGTTGAATAGACAATACTGAATGAACCACCATTCAGTCAAGAACTATTTCCAACAAATCTTTCCCCTCGGGGACGAGTTTCTCCGGCGCAGAATTCCCCCACTGCCGCCCTATTCTGGCAGACGGTTCTGCAACACGAAATCAGCTTGTTGGGATTTCCAGCAGGTAGCCCGGGTTGGCCTCCCGGCTTTACGTACGCCCGCCAGGGCGGTTCGGCCGGGAGTCCCTGCGGCCCTGTCCGCCACGGCGCTGCCCTGCCCCGCGGTTTGGAGTCCCATGGCGGGGAAAGCTCCCCACCGGAGACATCAATGGCCGCTGCTGGGCCACGGGGCGTGCCACGGCCGGTCCACTGGCCGGCTGCGGCGGTGCAGGGGGCGTCAGCCGCTCCGGATGTTCACGCACAATCTTCTGCGCCATCTTCAGCACTTCGCGCTCGCCCCGGTAGGTCAGCTTGTGGTGCGCCTTCTCCAGCGGGAACCAGAATGCCTTGCGCACTTCGTCCCGCATATCCGCGCGGATTTGCCCCAACCGTCCCGACTGGTAAAGGAATAGGTAGAAGCACACCGACTTGTGCACCTGCTCGCGCCCGCCCCAGGAGCGCTGGTAGGCATAGCGAATCGTGGTCAGCCGGAAGAGGCACTGGGCGCGCACGCCGGTCTCCTCGTTGACCTCGCGAACCGCGCTCTGCTCCGGGGTCTCACCCTCGTCCACGCCGCCCTTGGGTAGGGCAAACACGGTGCCTGCGGGGCGAGCCTTCGCCCTCCGGGTGATGGTGTCGGCGTTGATGATGTTGGGTTCGATCAGCGCCACCTGCCAGGTGCCTCTTATGTGGCGCAGCACCACGCCACCGGCAGAGATCTCATACACCACGCCGTCGGGCGAGTTGGGCTCTCCCGTGGCTGGAGGGCCATCGGCGTCCTGCATTGCTCTTCTGGGGGCGGGCGTATGGGACACGGTTGACGAACCTTGGGTACCAAGCGAGCTGCAATCTGATGACCATGTTCGCAGACAATTCGCCGCCGGGCAAGAGTCTCGATGCGTCCCCCGGGCGGAAGTACCTTCCCCGCCAGCCCATTCGCCCCTTCTCGCGGCCCGCTACTTCCCTGCCGGCAGCTCGGATTCTCGCAGGAACTTGGCGCTCTCCTCCGGCGGCGTCGGATTGATGTAGAAGCCCGTGCCCCACTCAAAGCCTGCCGTGTTGGTCAGCCGCGGAATGAACTCCAGATGCCAGTGGTAGTAATCAAGCGAACCTTCCTGCAGCGGTCCCGTATGCAGCGCCAGGTTGTAGGCCGGCCCATCCAGCGCCACGTCGCACTTCATCAAAAGCTGCTTCAGTGCCGTGGCCAGGTTCATCATCTGGTGCGAGCTCAGGTTCTCAAAAGCCGACTCGTGGCGCTTGGGGAAGATCCAGGTCTCAAACGGAAAGCGCGGGGCAAAGGGCGCAAACACCAGGAAGTCCTCGTTCTCGGCCACCACCCGTACGGGATTCTCCATCTCCTGCCGCAGAATGTCGCAGAAGATGCAGCGCTCCTTGATGTTGAAGTACTGCTTTGCGCCCTCCAACTCCTCGCCCACGTGCTTGGGCACAATCGGCAGCGCAATCAGTTGCGTGTGCGGATGCTCCAGCGTCGCGCCGGCGGTCTCGCCGTGGTTCTTGAACACCATGATGTACTTGAAGCGCCGGTCCTGCTTCAGGTCCACAATGCGGTCGCGGCAGGCCCACAGGATGCTCTCGATCTGGCGTGGCGGCAGGGTGGCCATGTGGTCGGCGTGGTCGGGACTTTCAATCACCAGCTCGTGCGCGCCCAGGCCATTCATCTTGTCGAACATTCCCTCGGCCTGGCGGTTCAGCGTTCCTTCAATGGTCAGCGCCGGAAACTTATTGGGCACCACCCGCACCGTCCAGCCGGGGCCGTTCTTCTGCCCGCCGCCGCCTGCCTCAGGCCGGTAAGCCAGCACCTCGCTCGGGGTCTTCGACTCATTGCCCGGACACAAGGGGCAGAAGCCGCCCTTCTGCACCACCTTGTTCCGCAAAAAATCCGTGGGCCGCTTGGCGCGGTCGGTGGAGATGATTACCCAGCGTCCAACAATGGGGTCTTTGCGCAGCTCTGGCACGTTGTCTCTCTCCGTTTTAGGCGCGGCTATGGCCGCCGCCATGCCAACATACTACGCCTGTCAAAGCCGTCCTTAAATACTTCGATGACCGGCTCCGCGCCGGGAATCAAATAGACGCTGACCACGTCAAAACGGAACTGCGGTCGCGGACTCCGCCGCCGTAAGAAAGCCTGTGCCATGGCGCGCAGTTCGCGCTGCTTGTCCCGGTCCACCGCGGCCTCGGCGGTGGCCACGGCGTGGCTGCTGCGGGTCTTAACCTCAATAAAGCACAGGATCGAGCCATCCCAGCCGATCAGGTCCACCTCGCCGCGGCGACCCCGGGTGCGCCAGTTGCGGGCCACCATCACGTAGCCCATCCGTCGCAGATGATAGTAGGCTAGGCGTTCTCCGCGGCTTCCCGTAGCCAAGTGCCGGGCAATCCCAGCCGGACGGCGCAGAAAGTCCGCCACCGCGTCCAGCGCGCGGGTCAACCCTTCGACAATGCGTCCGCTTCCCATTCGGGCAGCAGTGTAACCCAGAATCCGCCGCCTGCCGACTCCCCACCCGGGAGCTTTCCGCCCCCACGGCATCCGCCCCCGGATGGATTAAAATCAACCTCGAGGTATCCATCGGTGAAGAAACTCGTGGTATTCGATCTGGATGGCACGCTGGCCGAAAGCAAGTCCGCCATGGATGCCGAGATGGCTCAACTGCTCTCCCGCCTGATGACGGTGGCCAAGGTGGCCATTATCAGCGGCGGCGACTGGCCGCAGTTCGACAAGCAGGTTGTGCAACGCCTGCCCCAGGGCCAGAGCTTTGAGAACCTCCTGCTGCTGCCCACCTGCGGCACCAAGTTTTTTCGTCATGAAGATGGCGCTTGGAAGAAACTCTACTCTGAGGATTTCACCGCCGAGGAGAAGCAGAAGATTCTTTCCAGCATGGATCGCGCCATCAGCGAGGCCGGCTACAAGCCCACGCAGACCTGGGGAGATGTGGTGGAAGACCGTGGCAGCCAGATCACTTTTTCAGCACTGGGCCAGCAGGCGCCGCTCGAACCCAAACACGCCTGGGATCCCGACTTCGCCAAGCGCACCCGCATCAAGGCCATTCTCGACCAGTACATTCCGGAGTTCAGCGTGCGCATGGGCGGAGCCACATCCATTGACGTCACCAAGCCCGGCATTGACAAGGCCTACGGCATCGCCAAGCTGCGCGACCTCTGCCACATTGCCATCGAGGAGATGATCTTCATCGGCGACGCCATCTTCCCCGGCGGCAATGACTATCCGCCCAAGGAGATGGGCGTGGACTCCATCTGCATCCGCGACGTGCATGAGACCAAGCGCACCATCGAGGGCATCATCCTCTGCCTGGCCGTCCGCTAGCCTCTCAGGCCAGCAGCTCGTTCACCTTCGGCATCCAGTCGCAGATCTCGATCTTCTGCGGACATTTCTCCAGGCACTCGCCGCAGGCCGCGCAGTTGCCCGCGCGTTGCTCCTCGGTAAAGAAGACCGAGTAACGGAAGCGCGCTCCTGCTAGGTCGTCAAACAAATGCGCGTAGTTGTACACGTCAAAGTTTCCCGGAATGTTCACGCCCGTTGGACACGGCATGCAGTAGCCGCAGCGCGTGCAGGGAATCTTCGTCCGGCTCTTGTATATCTGCTGCGCTTCGGCGATCAGCGCATGCTCGGCGGCACCAAAGGAGTCCACGCGCGCTTTATCAGCCGCCTGCAGATTCTGCTCCACCTGCTCCATGGTGCTCATGCCGCTCAGCACCACGCTCACCTCCGGCTGGTCCCATAGCCATTGCAAAGCCCATTCGGCCGGAGTGCGCGCGACGGTTTGCTCCTGCATCGCCTCCAGCACATCTTTCGGAGGATCGGCCAGCCGTCCGCCCAGCAGCGGCTCCATTGCCACCACTCCCAGGCCAAGCTCCGCGGCCAGCATCAGTCCGCGCGTGCCCGCCTGGTTTTCGGCGTCCATGTAGTTGTACTGAATCTGGCAGAACTCCCACAGGCCGGTGCCGCGCACGATCTCCTCAAAACCCTCGTACTCATCGTGAAACGAGAATCCGATGTGCCGGATCAATCCGTCGGCCAGCGCCCGTTCGGCCTTGTCCAGCAGCTTGTGCTTCAGCACAATGTCGCGCCACCGCGGACGATCCAGCGCGTGCATCAAATAGAAATCAATGTGATCCGTCTGCAGCTTCTGCAACTGCTCGCCCAGCATCCGGTCGAAATCCTCCGGAGCCTTCACCATCCACACTGGCAGCTTGGTGGCCACCTTCACCCGCTCGCGATAGCCTCCAGCCAAGGCCTTGCCCAGCACCACTTCGCTCTGTCCTGTGTGGTAAGGGTAGGCGGTGTCAAAGTAATTCACGCCGCCCTCAATCGCGCGGTGAATCATGGCGATTGCTTCGTCCTCAACAATATTCGGACTCAGCCGCTGCCCGTCGCGCGTGGGAAACCTCATACATCCAAAACCAAGCGCCGAACTCTTCCACTCCAGCTTGCCAAAATTGCGGTATTGCATGATTTTCTCTTCTCTATGAATTGAATCTGGCCCTATGCTTCTGGGGAATCTATGACGGCACCAAACACCGGGCCGATGTTGTTTTCCTGTAGGCTCTCCAATAATTTCGCGTTGATTGCCTTTGAGGAAAAGCCATGACCCTTAATCCAAGAATCACTGTCTAGCCACTTTGTGTTCGCTTTGACTTTCTCGATCAAAATGTCATGCGGCAATAGATACCAATTGCCCTTGAACGGAAATGCCATCCAAATTTCTTTACCGCTGTACTTCTGTTGAACCGTAATCCTCGATTTCAACTGAATTCGAAGTGTGTCAGCCTTATTGACGTGATAGGCAAGAAAATCGGCACCGAGCCAGTCGTCCATTAGCTTTATGCAATTGAAGCCGTATTCGGCCAGAGTGGCTGCGAGTTTTTGAAAATTGAATTGCTCTTTCTGTTTGCCATTGAGATCGTCGTACTTGACTCGCACAAACTCTTTCATGCGTTTTTCTCCTACGCCACTGAGAACACGGCTAAATCATTCCCTCCAGCACTTCCTCGGCGGTGCAGACGTCCACCATGCCGCGGCAGCCGTAGATCACCGGCAGCACCACCTCCGGCGCGTACTTCCTGCGCCACTCGGCCACCTTCTCGGTGCCCGCGCGGTACGCCGGCAAATACATGCGTCCCAGCAGCGGATGCCGTCCCCAGGCGCCGCTCAACTTGTCGGCCCGCTCTTCGCTGACCAGGAAATCATTGCGCAACACCGTCGCAACATCACTCTGCGCGCGCCCCTCGCCCCAGGTCAAATAGCTCGACTGATTCTTGGCATCATCCTGCAACAGCGCCAGCAGCGCGCCAATCTGCATGTCCTCATCCGGCAACTGGCTCAACTCCGTAACGCCATGAGCAATCAGGATGGCGTTATTCGCGATGCCTTCAAACAGGGCCGCCGCCCGCGTGTTCATCGTCAGCACCGTCGCCTCAAAGCCAACCAGCTTGCGGATGTACAGATTTTGCAGATATGCAAAGGTGGTGACGTGCCCCGGCACAACCTCGTGGCTTACTAGTTGATAAAACTCCGGCAGCGATATTTGCAGCGACGCATTGATCTCGTAGTTCGCCTCATATTGCGGCGAGCCATCGGCGTTGCGCTTGCGGCCCAAATAGTTCATCGAGCCGCTGAACCACGCATCCTTGATCGCCTCGAACTCAATGTTCGCCCGCGGCACCACGGCTAGTTCCTTCGGCAGGTGCGGAGCCACGTGCTGCGCGCTCAACTGGTCAAAGTAGGCGATGACCGCCGCGCTCAACGTCCGCACGCTGGCCATGGGAGTCACCCTCGCCGCGCGCCATGCGTCCACCGCCGCCAATAGCGACGCTCCATCGTGCGACGCATGCCCGGCCTTCGCCAATAGTTCTGCCACGCGCTCGCGCTTCGCCCTCGGCTCGCTCGCCTCCGGATTGCGTCCCGTGCTGGCCAGCACGCAGCGCTCGTAGGGAACCTTCTCGCCCTGTCCAAGCATCTCCAGCGCCAGCTCCCACATCACCTGCAGGCTCACCGCCAGGCCCGCCAGGTAGCGTCCGCGCAGAGCGCCATCCTTCAACGCGTTAATTCTTAGAACCTCGGCCTTCAGCCCTTCAATCGCCGCCGGCACGTCAACGTCTTTCAAGTAGGCCGCAATCGCCGCATGGTCAATCTGCTTGGCGCTCACGCCGCCGCTCGTACGCACCTTTTCCGCCGAAGCCGCCGTGTAGGCCAAAGGCAATGGCTCATCGCTGAACCAGCTGTCGGCAATGAATCGCCCTGTGCCGCTCGGGCACATCACGTCTCCGCCCCAAAGGGTGTCAATGGCTAGAATGGCTTCCGCAACATAACGTCCCGCTGCATCCATGATCTTTTCTCCTACGCCTTCGACTTCTTCACCGATCGAATCCACATATACACGCATAGCGCCACAAACATCGCCGCGCTCACCGTCTCACTGATGGACAGACTGTCGTAGAACGGCAGCTTGACCAGCTCCTCCTTGTACCACGGGAAGAGCCGCAACGCCGCCCCGAGCACACCGCCCAGCGCGCCCCCGGCCATCAGTCCGCTGGCGATGATGACACCGCGCTCGCGGATGCTGCGCCCGTCTTCGCCGCCCACTGCCTCGGACTTCTTGTTGAGGAAGTGCGACAGCACGCCGCCCACCAGCGCCGGAGTGTTCAATTCCAGCGGCAGATACATGCCCAGCGCAAAGATCAGAGATGGCTGCCCCAGCATTTCCAGAGCAATGGTGATCATCGCGCCCACGCCAAACAGCGCGTACGCCACCGGCTGATGGCTCATAAAGCCCTCGACCAGCGCCTTCATAATGGATGCCTGCGGAGCGGCCAGCACCTGCCGCAGATCACCCGGCGCGGCCTCTCCAAACTGGAAGGCCCGTGCCAGCAGCACAATGGTCAACCCGGCGGCAGCCGAGCTGGCAATCACGCCCAGGAACTTGATCTTCTCCTGCGCGGCCGGCGTCGAGCCGATCCAATATCCGGTCTTCAAATCCGTAATCGCCTGCCCGCTCACGCTCAACGCCGTGCACACCATGCCGGCAATGGCCATCACAAAGAACATTCCCGTCGTGCCGCTCACTCCAAATCTCAGCAGCACCACCGAGCTGATGATGATGGTCAGCATCGTCATGCCGCTCACGGGATTGCGCGCCGTGGTGGCAATCGCGTTAGCCGCCACCGAGGCGAAGAAGAAGCTGAACACCAGGGTCAGCGCCAGCCCCAGCAACAGCACCGCCGCGCTCACATGCAGACTGCCCAGCAGCAGCGCCACGCCAATGGCGCTGGCCGCCACTCCGGCCACAATGGAGATCATCGAGATATCGCGATCCGTGCGCTCCGTGCTGTGGTCCTCGCCCCTGCGGAAGGTCTTGAAGGCGATGCTGAACGAGCCGGCCACCACCTTAAGGCTTTTCACAATGCCGAAGATTCCTGCCGTCGCAATGGCACCCACGCCGATGAACCTCACATACGCGCGATAAATCTGCACGGCCGTCATGGCGCTGATGGGAATCGTTCCGGGATACACCGGCCCCGCCGCGTGCTGCCCCACGTAAAACACCAGCGGCACCAACACCAGGTTGGTCATCACGCCGCCCGCGCACAAAATCATCGAGCTGCGCAGCCCCATCACGTAGCCCAATCCGAGGATGAAGCTGATGGCGTCGAAGCTCACCGCGATGCGCGCCTTCACCGCCAGCGACTTCACCACCGGAACCCACTGGAAGCCGACGAACTCACGCCACACCTGGAAGGTCGTGACGAAGAAGTCGTACAGTCCGCTGATGATCGTCGCCTCGATCAGCAGCCTTGCCTGGCTGCCGCCCTTTTCGCCCGTCACCAGCACCTCGGTGATGGCCGTGGCCTCCGGGTAAGGCAGAATGCCGTGCATCTCGCGCACAAAATAGCGCCGCAGCGGAATCAGAAACAGCACGCCCATGCAGCCGCCCGCCAGGCAGATGAAGATCGTCTGCACCGGCTTTGGGTCCAGCTTCAAAATGTAGAGTGCCGGCAGGGTGAACACCGATCCGGCCACCACCGCTCCGGCCGCGCCGCCAATGCCGGTGATGATGACGTTCTCCAAAAGCGAACTGCGCCGCGCGTAGGTGCGAGACAGTCCGATGGCGAGGATCGAGATCGGGATCGCCGCCTCCATTACCTGCCCCACCTTCAACCCGCTATACGCCGCTGCAACCGTAAAGATGACGCAAAGAAATGTCCCCCACGCCAGCGAGCGCCAGGTCAACTCGGGCTCGTTTGCCGCAGGGGGAACGATTGGATGATAGCTTTCACCCTCCGCCAGTGGCCCGTAGGCGTTGGCGGGCAGTGACTTGCTCTCTACATCTGAGGCCATGGCCAGAGGAGAACCTTTCCAAGCAGGATGCTCGAACAATATCACTTCGCCGCGGGCTCCGAACAGCGGGACAAACCGCCGCGCCTCGTCTCTATCTTGACTGATTGCTCACGATTTGGCATCATCTCGCGAGTCTTTGAGGCGGAGGGAGACGAATGGCAACTTCATCGGAGGCACTGGACCGCGGCGGTGCCGTCGCGCGCGGCCGCACCCTGTGGAATCCGCGTGAGGATCGCATCGCCTCGGCCGTGTGGCTGGGCATCATTTGGGTCGGCGTCATCGGAGGCTTTGGACTCGACCTTCGCCGTTATTTTCAGGAGAATCCGCCGGCACACTTCGCCGTTCATGTGCATGCCGTTGTCTTTGTGGTGTGGATGGTACTGCTCAGCCTTCAGGTATTGCTCGTCCTGCGTGGACGGGTGTCCTTACATCGCAAACTCGGCATGATGGCCGCGGGCTGGGCGGGATTGATGGTCGTTCTGGCGGTGTCGGCCGTGGTCGCAGCTTTTGTGGTCAACCTCCATCAGCCGGGAATCCCCACCAGCCCACCGTTTCTCTCCGTCAACATCAACGCGCTGTCGTTCTTTGTCATCGCGCTCGTCTGGGCGATCCAGCAGCGTCGCAATCCGGCGGTGCACCGCCGTCTGATGATTCTGAGTACCGTGGCAATTTGCGATCCCGGCTTCGCTCGCCTTGGGAGATACCTGCACTTCACTCCACTGCCCGGCACGCCGCTCACGTTCTTCGCTGCCTTCTTCTTCGGCAGCACGCTGTTGTATCTGCTCATGGCCGCCTGGGATGGCATTCAGGGCCGCGTGGTCCGGCCATTCCTGCTGACTGGCACCGCCATGGTCATTGGAGAGGCGCTGGCAAGCTGGCTGTTCTTCTGGCAGCCATGGAGGTCTCTCACCACCGGTTGGGTGGAAGCCTGGGCGCGAATGGCCAGCTAGCTCCGCACATCTTACTGACTGACCGTGGGGCCCGGCCTTATATCTCGAAGACCGCTCCGGTGTCGGCGCTGGTGACGTGCTGCAAGTACCGCGCCAGCCAGCCGCGCTTCACCTTGGGCTCAAACTTCGGAACCAGCTTCATCCGCTCGGCCAGCTCGGCGTCACTCACCTTCAACTGGATCGTGTAGGTGTGCGCGTTGATGTAAATCCGGTCGCCTTCTTTTACCGCCGCAATCGGGCCACGCGCCGCCGCCTCCGGAGAAACGTGGCCGATGCACAGTCCGCGCGTGCCGCCGCTGAAGCGTCCGTCGGTAATGAGCGCGGCCTTCACGCCTGAGCCCGTCAGTGCCGACGTCGGAGACAGCATCTCCTGCATGCCGGGCCCGCCGCGCGGACCCTCGTAGCGGATCACCACCACGTCGCCGTCCTTGACCTCTCCGGCCAGGATGCCGGTCAGCGCCGCTTCCTGCGATTCGTAAATCTTTGCCGGCCCCTCGAACTCCATCATCTCCGGCAGCACGCCTGCCACCTTCACCACCGCACCGCGCGGAGCCAGGTTGCCAAACAGCACGGTCAGTCCGCCGGTCGTGGAGAAAGGCTTCTCCACCGGACGAATCACATCTCCGTCCGCGTCCGGCGCGGCTTCCACCATCGCTCGCAGCGAGCCGTGAATCGTCGGCACATCCAGCTTCAGCAGGCTGCGCGGGTCGCGCGCCACTTCTTTCAGGATGGCCGCCACCCCTCCCACGCGATGCACGTCTTCAATGTGCACCTCGGGACGGCTGGGCGAAACCTTGCACACGCTCGGAGTCCGTGCCGAAATCTCATTCAGCCGCTCCAGCGGAAACTTGATGCCCGCCGAATGTGCCAGTGCCAGCGTGTGCAGAATTGTGTTGGTCGAGCCGCCCATCGCCATGTCCAGCACAAATGCGTTGACCAGCGATTGCTCGGTAATCAAATCCAGCGGCCGGATGTTGTTATCCAGGCAGTGCTTCAAGGCGTGCGCCGCGCGCTTGCTCAGCGCAATGCGCTCGGGGTTCAGCGCCACACCGCTGCGGCGGGCGTCCACCCATGCCTCGGCCGTAATGGTGCCGGTGCCGGGCAGCGCCAGTCCAATGGCCTCGCCCAAACAGTTCATCGAGTTCGCCGTGAACATTCCCGAGCAGCTTCCGCAGCTGGGACAGGCCTTCTCCGCCAGCCCGCGCAACTCGCTGTCGCTCATCTTGCCCACCGAGTTCTTGCCCACGCCCTCAAAGACGGTGATCAGATCGCTGCCGCCTTCGCCGCTCAGCATCGGTCCGCCGCTCAAGTACACCGCCGGAATGTTCATGCGCGCCATGGCGTTGTACATCGCCGGAACGATCTTGTCGCAGTTGCCGATGCCAATCCACGCATCGCACGGATGCGCGCCCAGAATGGTCTCCACCTGGTCGGTAATCAACTCGCGCGATGGCAGCGAGTACTTCATGCCGAAGTGCCCCATGGCGATGCCGTCGCACACAGCTCCGCCCACGTTGGTGTACCAAACGTTGTAGCCTAAGGTTTTCAGCTCGTCGCGCACGATGGCGCCAATGCGGTCCAGGTGCGCGTGCCCGGGTATCTGCGTGGTGTAGGAGTTGATGATGGTCACAAACGGCCGGCGCAGGTCGTCCAGAGAGTCAATCAACCCTTCGGCCATCATCAGGCTGGCCGCCGGCAGCATGTGCTTGCCCTCGGCCAGGATGCGGCTTCCCTTTTTGCGGATGTTCTCAATGCCTTCGTTCATGGCATACAGTTTACTCGACCCTGCCCCCGGATGCACCGCCCAGCTCCAGTTCCCGGATCAAAGATTCGCGCATCTCATCCACCGGCCCGCGCGTGGCTTTAAAGCTCTTGAACGCGTCATGAAAACGGATTTGCCTCACACGGCCAATCCTGGGAAACACCAGCACCATCGGATTCCAGTTCCGGTTGCTCTTGTAGGCATAAAACAACAACTTCGCCAGTGAGAACTTCCACCGCGAACGCTCCGAACAGTTCAGCACCACCGCGCGCTCCCGCACCAGCGGCAGAACCTCATTCAGCATGTACTCCCGCCACACCGGGCCGTCGGAGTACACAAACAGCACGTCCTTCCCCTCGCGTATCCAATACTTCAGGAGAAGAATCCGCAGCAGAATCTTGTAGACGAAAAGCAGCGGCAGGCCCGCCAGCAGCACGACAAAGGAAATGACCGCCATCACCACGACGAGCGGGAACAACAGCACAGCCACAATGCGGCGACCTATGCTTCCCCGCTCACGGTCCATGCCCGTAGTCTAGCCCCCGCCGCGGAAGTTGCCTATGGCGCAACTCCTACGCGTCGCCAGCCTAGCCTCCAGACCATCGCGATCGCCCGCTCCGACGATTCACCGGGCGTTCACCAGAAGGCCTCCGACGCCTGATACGCTAACGTCAAACCGCTCTCAGCGGGTAGGGAGCTTTCCGTGAAATGTGGTGTATGGAGCGAGACTTTGCTCCTGATTATTCTCAGCGCGACTGCCTGCCCACAGAGCAGCCCCGAGCAGATGATTGCGAAAGGCCATTACACTCGGGCGCGTCCGCTGGTGATGGCGGCATTGGAAAAGCATCCGCAGGACCCCGGCGCGCTGGTGGCACTTTCGACCATCCAGTGGGCCTTCGGCCAGCTTGACGTTGCCACCCAAACGGCGGAGCGCGCCGTGAACGCCGCCGACCTCAATGGCTCGGTCCATGCCCAACTGCTGAATGTGCTTGGCGCCCAACTGGCTAGCAACCGCGTTGGAAACCTTGAGAAAGTCGCCATCTCGCGTCGCTTTCGCAAGGAGGCTGAGCGCACCCTCCAGTTGGAGCCACGCAATCTCTACGCCCATGAGGCGCTGGCTAGGTATTACTGGTATGCCCCGGTCGTCGCCGGCGGAGGCAAAGGCAAGTCCCGCGAATGGCTGGACAAGCTGGTACGCCTCGATGCCGCTCGTGGCTACGCACTCAAGGCTGAACTGGACGCCACCGATTCCTCCAAGGGCAGTTGCTCGCCCGCCGTATACGCTGACTGGCGCAGCGCATCCACGGCCATCCCGTCCAGTTACCAGGCGCATATCGGACTGGCGGATTGCCTGCTACACGCCGGGGCCAACCAACTGCCTTCCGCCGAGGACGAGGCGCGGCGGGCGCTTGCGCTCGATCCCCAGCGCGTTGACGCCTACCGGATTCTGGCCGCGGCATACGTCGCCACCGCACACTGGCAGCAGCTGGACGCTCTGCTGATGCGCGCCCGCACCGCCGTGCCGGATGACCTTGCGCCGGAGTTCACCGCGGCGCAGATGATTCTCGAGTGTCACATTGCCACCGAGCTGGCGCGCGCCGAAACCTACCTGCGCGACTACCTGCACCAGCCCGTGGATGGCCTGGAACCCTCGTCCGCCGCAGCCCACTGGCGCCTCGGCAATGTGCTGGAAGGCCAGGGCCACAGGAGCGCTGCGGTGGCGGAACTTGAAACGGCTCTGCGCATGGATGGGTCGCTGGCCGAGGCGAGGAAAGACTTGCGCCGGCTAAAGTAACGCGGACTTCTGATCGGTAGAACCGAAAACATCTGGCGCGCGATCTACCTGCTACTTACTCTTGATTATCTTTCCATTCCTCAAGCCAGGCCATTTGAATCGCCTCCAGCTTGCTCTCATTCGAGGCCAGCGGATCGTCGGTAAAACTTTTCAGTTCCACCACCAGCAGGCGCAACTCGGTGAAGCGCACCGTCAGTGGATCCTTCTGGGGAAACTTCTCATACAGTTCAATGCCGATATCGCCTGCGTCGTCCCACGATAGCTCTAGCATCTATCCGCTCCCGGGGCGGCCATACCGAGCCCAGCCCGCAGCCAAAGAGTTTACAACGTACTGCCGCCGCCTTCGCGCACATAATTTCGGTTCCAGCTGGGAATTTCCACCACCACCTCGCCCGGCTTTTCAATCACCGCCATGCAGCCCAGTCGCGAGTTCAGTTGCAAATCCGCTGCCGTCTCCAGACGGTCGGCTTCCTCTTCGCTCATCTCGCTCAGCAGCTCGCGACCCTTTTTCACCACCACGTGGCATGTCGTGCAGGCGCAGTTCCCGCCGCAGGCGTGCTCCAGATGCACCCCTTTGTTGATCGCGACATCCAGAATCGAGCCCTTCTTGCCGTGCTCCTGGTAGGGCAACTTCCCGGCCTCAAACTCCACGCTCTCGCCGCCGGGCATAAAGATTAGCCGCACCATGTTCGGCGCCAGTGCCTTCTGCTCACTCTCAGTTGTCTTCTTCGCCTGCTCTGTCGTTTCCATCATCTTCTCGCCTCAATCTCTCCGGCCCGGGCCGTTACTCAAACTCCGCTTTCCCAATCGGGTGCGGAGCCGCCGGCCCATCTTCCATGCCGGTCTCATCCATGTTCTTGCCACGCAAAGCACCACCGACGGCATCGTCCATCATCAACTCGGCCAGCCGCATGGTTCCCTGGTTAAGCTCGTCAATCGCCCGGCGAATCGCGTTGTGGTCCGTGCCGGTCATGGCCTGCCGCAGAGCAGCCTCCTGCTTTTCCGCCGTGCGCTGCTCGCCAAAACTCAACTTGCGCCACGCTGCGCCACCATGGGCCTTCGCCAGCGCTGTCAGGATGGTCTCCGCCTCATTGCGCGATTCCACCAGCTGGCGCTCCAGCAAATCCGTCTCGGCATGGTCGAACGAGTCGAGAATCATGTTCTCCACCTGCTCGTCCGTCAATCCGTAACTCGGCTGCACGTCAATCTCAGCCTCTTTTCCACTGCGCTGCTCCCTGGCCGACACGTGCAGAATTCCATTCGCGTCAATCAGAAATCGCACCTCGATGCGCGGCAGCCCGGCCGGCATGGGAGGAATTCCCTTCAGGTCAAAGCGCGCCAGCGAGCGGCAATCCTTCGCCATCTCGCGCTCGCCCTGCAACACGTGAATCGCAACCGAGGTCTGCCCCTCTACGCCGGTCGTAAAGTGCTCGGTGGCCGAAGCCGGAATCGTCGAGTTGCGATGAATGATCTTCGCCGTCACTCCGCCCAGGGCCTCAATGCCCAGCGAGAGCGGCGTCACATCCAGCAGCAGCATGTCCTTCGTCTCTTCGCTGCCGCCGCCCAGAATATTCGCCTGCACCGCCGCACCCAGGGCCACCACCTCATCGGGATTCAGCTCCGTGTGCGCCTTGCGTCCGAACAGCTCTTCCACCTTGCGGCGCACCAGCGGAATCCGCGTGCTGCCGCCCACCAGTACCACCTCGTCCACCTGCGCCGCCGTCACGCCGGCATCGCGCAACGCCTGCCTACAGGGTCCCAGCGTGCGCTCCACAATCGCGGCAATCATCTCCTCCAGCATCGCGCGAGTGATGGTCCGCAGGTAGTGCGCGCCGCCCGGCAGTTCCACGTCAATCTTCGTTTCGTCCGTTGACGACAGCGCGATCTTGGCGTCAATCATCGCCTGGCGCAAACGCTGCACCGCCTCGGCAGATTGACGGATATCAATCTTCAAGTCTCCGGCAATATCCTTGGCCGCCACGGCAATCAGGAGGTTGTCAATGTCGTCGCCGCCCAGGTGCGTGTCGCCGTTGGTGGCGATGACCTCAAAGATTCCGTCGCGCAGTTTCAGAATCGAAACATCGAACGTCCCGCCGCCAAAGTCATACACCGCGATGGTCCCGTTCTGCTTCTTGTCCAGCCCATAGGCCAAGCTGGCGGCCGTCGGCTCGTTCACCAGCCGCAACACGTCCAGTCCGGCAATGCGCCCGGCGTCTTTGGTGGCCTGGCGTTGCGCGTCGTTGAAGTAAGCCGGAACGGTGATCACCGCCTGCTTCACCGGCGTGCCGAAGAATCTCTCCGCGTTGCGCTTGAGCTGGCGCAAGATTTGCGCCGAGATCTCCGGCGGCGTGTACGTCCGCTCGCCCAGATGAATCCTTAGCACTTCGCCCGGCGCCAGGTCCTCGGCCAAGTGAAAGGGGAAGAGCTTCAGCTCCTCCCGCACATCCTCCACGCCGCGTCCCATCAAACGCTTCACGCTGTAAATCGCGCGCTCGGAGCGCGTCAGCAGCACCTTGCGCGCGCCGTTGCCCACCAGCATGTGTCCGTCATCGTCCACGGCCACCACGCTCGGCACCAGCGGCGAACCATCCTCGCCCGGAATGATGAACACGCCCTTGCCCGGCGCATCGGGATGCGCCAGCGACGGCCCAACGGCCATGTACGCCACCAGCGAATTCGTCGTGCCCAGGTCAATTCCTACAATCTTGTCGTCAGCCATTGTGGTTGCACTTAGCCCAGTACTTCATGAATGTCCCGCAAAAGATTGCGCAAATAGCTGCGCCGGTTCAGTACGTCCACCATCACATCGGTCGCCGAGGCATCGCCCTCGTCCCAGCGCCGCCACGCCGCCTCTAACTCCTGCTGCATGGCTTCCATGCGTGCGTTCAGCGCGTCGCGCGTGGAAATCAACTGCCCACGGACATCATCGTCCACTCCACCCTGCTTGGCCTCTTCCAGAAGCATGTTCAGCTCAAATGCCTCTTCCAGCAGCTCCGCCGGAACCGTCTGCTTCTTCTCCACGCCAAACGCGCGAGCCTGCTCCGTGGCAATCTTGCTCTGCTCTTCCAGTTGAATTCCCTGCAGCATCAGCAGGTATTCCGTGCGGCTGATCGGATCCTTCAGCGTGCGGTAAGCGTCGTTCAGCTGGCTGGTTTTTTCCAGACTCCACTGCTGCTCGCGCTCGCTCGCCCGGCTGTACACATCCGGATGCAGCTTGCGGCTCAGCTTGTAGAACTCGCCCTCCAACCGCTCTTCATCCAGCTCCAGCAGCCGCGGCAGCCCGAAGAACGAGAAGAAGTCCGTCGGCAGCGCCGGCTGCACGTGTCCACACTCGCCGCAAAAATGCTCGGCCCGCATGTCGCCGCAGCTCCAGCAGCGGTGCTGCACCGGCGGAGCCTGCAGCACGTTGAGTTGCGGCCCACCGGCGATCTTCGGTTCCTGCTTGATGGCTTCGCTCATCATGGCCTTTTAGCTGAAGCTGCTGCCGCAGCCGCAGCTCTTCTTGGCATTCGGGTTCTGGAAGACGAAGCCGCGATGCATCAGCGTCTCTTCCCACTCCACGGTCATGCCGTTCAGGTAGATGAATGA
>Ga0181528_10000408_pt1 | contig 32078 bp, 20 predicted proteins | sample PEATcosm2014_Bin_47_FD_119742 | JGI IMG/M metagenome (GOLD analysis project Ga0181528, IMG submission 119742) | Peatland microbial communities from MTU Mesocosm Facility, Houghton, MI, USA - PEATcosm2014_Bin10_10_metaG | ecosystem: Environmental > Terrestrial > Soil > Wetlands > Peat | place...
CTCCACCCCCGACTACGCGGCGCAGACCCAGTCTTTCAATGCTTTGCAGTTCGATCCCACGCAAGGGTACTCAGGCGGAGTGGCCGCCGGCGAGATCGTGAGTTCGCGCGACGAATATGCTGAGCAGGCCGTCCAACAGCAGACCACGCTCTTAGGACAAGCTCAGCAGGATGTGAACAGTCTGACCGCCCTGCAGTCGCAGTTCAATATCACCGGAAGTTCCGGCATTTCGGCCGCATTCAATAGTTTGTTTAGCGCCTTCTCCGCCTGGGGCCAGACGCCGGACAGCACCGTGGCCCAGCAAAACGTCATTGAGCAGGCCACCGCGGTGGCGAGCGCATTCCAGCAGACCGCCACCGGGCTCGAGACCGTGGCGCAGAATACCGATCAACAGCTGCAGTCGACGGTTGCCGACATCAATCAGATGGCCACGCAACTGGCGGGATATAACCAGCAGATCATGAATGGCGACCGCAACGACGCCGGGTTGGATGCGCAGATTCACTCCACTCTCGATCAGTTGTCGAATGACGGGAGTATCAGCGGTACCCAACAGTCGGACGGCACGTGGACCGTGGTGCTCAACGGCCAGACGCCGTTGGTGGTGCAAAACCAGGTTTATGCGCTGAGCGCTGGAACAGTGGCGCCGAGCGCCAACGCAGCCAATCCGACCGCACCCCCTCATCTGAGCTTGCTGGCCGCCGATGGCACAGATATCACGGCCGATACCACCTCGGGCCAACTCGGATCTTTACTGAATACCGCCAACAATGTGCTGCCCGGTTATTTGGGTGACGCCAATCAAGCGGGCAGCCTGAATATCCTGGCGCAATCGTTCGCGAGCAACGTGAACAATCTGCTGACCGGCGGCTATCAGAGCAGCGGTCCGCCCCCGGTCGCCGGCGTGCCGCTGTTTACCTACGACACTACCAACGCTACTAATGTGGCGCAGACCCTGCAGGTGAGCTCAACCATAACTCCCGCTCAGTTGGCTGCCATCAGCCCGGGGCCGCCCCAGGTTTCCAACGGCGTTCCTTTGGCGTTGTCGCAACTCGCCGATCCCACTTCAGCGAGCGACGAGATCGACGGCCTCAGCTACACCCAATACTATGCCGGTATGGCCTCTAATGTGGGCGCCTTGCTGGATAATGCCAACACCAACCTTCAGACACAGCAATCGGCGGTGGCGCAAGCGCAGAACGTGCGGCAGCAGATTTCGGGCGTATCCCTCGACGATGAGGCGGTGCTACTGATTCAATTCCAGCAGGCTTACGAGGCCAGCTCCAAACTCATTAACGTGCTGGACCAGCTGACGGAAGACACCATGAATATGCTGCCGACTACCACCTGAGGAAATCATGATTACCAGTATCGACCCGCAAGCCGCGATATTCCTGAACGGTATCAATCAAATCCAGAACAACATTTCTCAGGCCAGCAACGAGGTGTCTTCCGGGTTGCAAATCACCGTTGCTTCGGATTCGCCGGATCAAATCGGAACGCTCCTCCAGTTGCGCGCCAACCAGCTGCACAATACCCAGGTGCAAGCCAATCTGACGCTGGCGCAGACGAATGCTCAGGCCGCCGACAACGCGCTCAGTTCCTCCATTCAGCTGATGGACACCGCCACCACGCTAGCTACCCAGGGAGCCACCGCCACGGCAACCGCCACCAGCCGGGCCGCCCTCGCCGAACAGGTGCAATCGATTCTCCAGCAGATGGTTTCCAACAGCCAGACCAGCGTGCAAGGCGTGTACATTTTCAGCGGAGACCAGCCTCTAACGCCGCAATATACCTGGGATCCCACGCAAGCCGATCCGGTAATTACGCAGCAACCCTCCGCGTCGACACAGCAGATCGAAAATCCGGCGGGCGGAACGTTCCAGGCCTCCTTAACCGCGCAGCAGATCTTCGACGGCCAGGACCCCGCCACCGGCGCTCCCGCCACCGATAACGTGTTCAACGCCCTCAACACGCTGGTAATCGCCTTAAACAACAACGATACCGCCGGCATCACCAACGCCATCCCTCTGCTCCAGGCCGCATCGGTCCAGCTGAACACCAGTGAAGCTTTTTACGGCAACCTGGAGGACCAGATTCAAAGCGCCAGCACCTACGCGAGCAATTACAACACGCAGCTGGAAACCGAAATCAGCAACATTCAGGACGCCGACATCCCCAGCGCCGCGTCCGAGCTCACGGAAGCCAATACCCAGCTCCAGGCAGCCATGGAAATGGAGGGGCAACTGCCGCATTCGAGTCTGTTCAACTACTTGGGATGAGAAATTCCGCTACTTCACCGTAAACGTCGATGTCGCGCTGAACCGCTTGTAATTGCTGTACGCGATGATCAGCTTTTCGCGCACCGGGCCGTTACGGAATTCCAGCGTGTCGTCGCCATAAGTAAAAGTCGCAAACCAGTGCTTGCCGTCGATCGGTTTGCGGATGGTGGTGAAGCGTGGGAACAGATTCTCCTGGCCCCTGGTGATCACCTCCGGCACCGCCCGGCCCTGCAGCCGCACGATGTTGTATTGCTTCTTATCCACCCAGAGCAGGCCTTCGAAAAAGCGCTGGCCCTCCAGAATCTGCCGCGGCTTGATCTGCAGCACCCAACAATCCACGTCGTCTATCACCTCGTCGCCGCGAGCTTTGGTGTCGTAGTTCCAAAGCTGCTCTTCATTCAGCGTCAACGGCTGGATCTCGCGAATATCGCGAAAATCCTCGTCGGTCATGGCCATCAACTGCAATCCGTTGATAGGTCTTCCGATCAATTCCTCCGTCCGCTCATGGGTTGGCGAAAAGATGATGTCGCGAACCTCTTTATACTCTCCGCGCGCGGCGCCGCGGCTGTCCAGTTCCTGTACGGTCACGGTCTGCCGATACGTATACTCGTTGCGCTCCTTAGTCGTCTCCGTCTCGCGGTGCGCCACCAGCTTCGCCAGATTCGCCGGCGGATCGTCGGCCGTCTGTCCGCCCAACCGGGGCCCCAGAAGCACCGATGCTAGAATGAGGCCGATGGCCAAATCGCTCGGCAGCTTCCGGGCGGCGCTGCTGATCGGGTGGGGTGTACTCGGCCTGGCGGGCATGCTGTACGCTCGATCGAAAGGCATCCCCAGCGGGGCAGCTTTGCCGGTTGTGGCCGCCTTTCTCATAGCATATCCATTCTATCTGGTGCCCGGCTTTCCTCCCGTGCGCGAGCGTTTCAGCGGCATCAGGCTCCCGATTTTCGCCCTCGCCGCGGCCGTACTTCCCTACCTGGCCTGTTGCTGCGGCGCCGTCTCCTTCAGGTGGATCGGCCTCGCGCGCGTGGTTGCCGTGGCTCTTGCGCTCGGCGTGTGGTATCTCGTGCTGCCGCCATCGCGCCTCACCGACGTCGCTTACCCGGCCCTCTGGGCGGCGGTGCTCCTCGGGCGTTTCTTCAACCCCGTCTACACCCCACTTCATCCCCAATTTCGCGACCTGAAGAACCTCATCCTCATCCCGCATCTCGCCATGATCTCCACCGCCGTGATGGCGCTGATGCAGCAACGCCGCGTCACCGAGACGGGCTACGGGTTCCTGCCCGATCGCCGCCAATGGCGTATCGGCATCTTACATTTCCTCTATTTCGTCCCCATCGGGCTGCCGCTCGCGCTCCTTCTGCGCGCCACTCACTTCGCCACGCCCAAGCCACTCTGGTACATCGCCGCGACCTTCCTCGGCATGCTCTGGGTGGCCTCCCTCTCGGAAGAGTTCTTCGTGCGTGGCGTTTTGCAACAGTGGATGGAGGACTGGACCCTCAGCCGCAACGCCGCGCTCCTCCTCACCTCTGCCATTTTCGGCCTCCTCCACCTCTGGCTGGGCGGATTCCCCAACTGGAAATGGGCACTCGTTGCCGCCGTATTGGGATGGTTCTGCGGGCGGGCGCGCAATCAGGCCGGCAGCATCCGCGCCAGCATGGTGACCCACGCCCTGGTGGCAACGGCGTGGCGGGGCTTCTTCGCGTAGCCCAGCAAAATCCGATTGACCCACGGATGGACACAGCGCGGCACAGCCGTGACCAAAAGAACTCTCAACACTGAGCCACGGAGACAGTGAGAAAGAAAACAGAAACAAGTCAAACCTGAGCCCACCGAGGTGGCGGAGGCCACAGAGGCGCGGGGTCTGGGGGCGGGAAAATCGCCGTGGCGCGCGAAGCGGCCACCAGAATGAAACGACCGGAGTTGCTTGAGAATCTCTGCAGCGCGCCAGGCGACCTCCGCGCGAATGGCCCGGGACCCTACCCCTCCGCGAGCTCCGGCTTGCTTTCGACTGTGTTCTTTCTCCGTGCCTCCGCTTCTCCGTGGTGAGTATTCGATTTGTGGTGCCGAAAGCCCGGCACCTGTCGGTATTTGGGCAACTCCCAGGCGCCTGCCGCAATCGTTTCAATTACTTACACGTGGGCACGCACATGCACTAGCAATAAGCGGTTCCATCCGATGATGAAAGTCGAAGTGCAGGAATCCGGCAACCAGCTGATCTTTCAGGTTCAAGGACGCTTGGCCGGCGCGTTCGCGGCCGAGCTCGAAAGCTGCTGGCGGCGAGCCCAGTCCGCGCACCCAGGCAGCCGGATCTCGGTCGATCTGAAGAACGTCACCTGCATCGATCGCGCCGGAAAGCACCTCCTCCAGTCGATGCACCGTAGCGGAGTGCCGTTTCTGCGGGCCGGCCTGGCTATACAGGACATTCTCGAACAGATTATGGAGCAGCCGGAATGCCGACATTAGAACAGAAAACCCGACACGCGGCCAACCTCTACTGGCTCGCCTTTCTTCTCACCGGCGCCCGCGACGAGAGCGCCGATATGGCCATCGAGGCCATCGATTCCCCCGGGGACAATGCGTTCTTTTCGGCGTGGATGCTGGCATGGTCGCGAAGGGTCGTGATTTCCAAAGCGCTCGCGGCCATGCGGCAGGAATTGGCGGATTCCGCCAGAAGAATCGCCTTGGCGCGGAGCCCCAGGTGCGCTCGCTCGCTGCCGCGGGATTGGTCGTTGTCGACATCCGCGAGCAAGCTCGAACTGGAGCGCGCCCTGCTCGCCATCGACGCGTTTCCGCGATGCGTCCTCCTCCTCATGTTGTTCGAAGGATTATCGCTCGACGATGCCACGGTGCTTCTGGATGTCGACCGCGACCTGGTGCGCAAGGCGCAAGTGTTCGCTCTCGAGGAGCTCACGCGGAATCTCGCCGCCACGCGGGAGGCGGCGCTTGTTTAATCGCCTTCTACCGCTGATGGTTCTGGCGGCGCTCTCAAGTCCCGCGGCGGCGGAGGACCCTGAGGACATCGGCGGCGCCAGCCGGGCTTTCGCCCGCTATGTGGCCAACGTCCGGCATACCGCGTCATGGAGCCCGGAAACCGTCGAGATCGAGGCCTCTCTGCCGAAGCTTCAAAAGCGCGGCCATCTGCGCGCCATTCGCCGCCTGAATCAGGCCGGCAATGCGGATTACGAGGTCCTCGAAATCGCCGGCGATCGCACTGTCCGCCAGCAGGTTATTGAACGTTATCTCACCGCGCAGACGACCGCCTCCGAAGTTCCCGCGGAGTCCGTGGCCATGACTCCGGCAAACTACCTGTTTCGCTACCAGGGCGCGGTGCGCGCCGGAGACGCCGTTGCTTACGTATTCCGGATCCAACCGCGAAAGAAGCGCATCGGACTGATCAGCGGCGAACTCTGGCTGGACGCCGAAACCGGCGCGGCGGTGCGGCAATCGGGGCGCCTGGTCAAATCGCCCTCCCTATTCGTCAAAAGTGTAGGCATCGTTCGCGAGACTGTCCTCAGCCAGGGCGTCGCGCAGATGCTTTTGACTCACTTATCGGTCAATACACGGCTGGTGGGGCTGGCCGACCTGACGGTCACGGAATGCCCCTTGAGGTGAGGTATGCGCGTCATGATTCGAAAACACCCTGTCCTCCTCGCGTTGGGAGTAACTACTTTCACGCTCGCCGCAGTCGCTGCGGCCGTATCTTACTACATGAGTTCCTGGCTGATCCTGCCGCTCTTCTAACGTGGGACATGTCTAAGAGCTCGAATGGGAGTGGGGCGTCGATCATTGCACGGCGCCCCGTTTTTTCATATGAAATACGTTTCAATTCTACTCGTCATCTTCGCCGCCCAGTCGATGGGCCAGCAGTCCGAATTGGCCGCCGGTAGAGCTTACTACCAGTCGGGCGAGTTCAAGCAGGCAGTCGCGCATTTTCAACTCGCGCTAAACGCCGACCCGCGCAGCGCCGAGTCGAATTACTGGCTGGGCCGTTCCTATCAGACGCTGGCGGATATCGCCACGCCATTCGGACGGAAGTATCGCTCGCTCGCGCGCACGCATTTAACCAGGGCGGCCGAACTGGCGCCGGGCCGGCCAGAGTACCGCAGCGAGCTTTTCGAGTTTCTGCTCGATTCCGGCCATCAAAACCAGGCGCGCGACATCCTGTTGCGATCCGCCGAATCCGATCCCGACTACGAGTCCATGTTGGCGCGCTTCCAGCAGACTCGCAGGTTAAACGCTTCCCTGAACGCCTGGATCACCAGATTCTTTGAGCTCGGCACCGCGTGGCACTGACGCGGTCTTAATGTATTCAGATAGATAGAAACCCCGCCAATGCAGGTCCGAAATGCCCGCTGAAATCTCCGGCTGGTTTGTGCATCGCGGGTTCGCGCTCGGGCATCAACTGGGGAGAGGGGTTCCATAGTGGCGGCTTCCGTTGCTTCACCCGCGTATTTGCTGTCCGATCGATACGAGGCTCTGATCCGCGTTTCGCAGGCAATCGGCGCCCACCGCGACCCTCAGGACCTTTTCAGCGCCATGGCGGCGGAATTGCGCCGGGTCATCCAATTCGACGGCATCGTCGTGGCGCAATACGACGAAGGGTCGCACGAAATCGTCTGGCACACCTGCCAGTTCTGCGACTATGAGGGGCCCGTTTCTCCGCCCTGCACCCCGGCCGAGGAAACCATCACCAAATGGGTGTACGACCGGCAGGAGCCCGTGGTAATTCCGTTCTTGCAAGAGGAGACGCGCTTCCCCGGCATGATCTCTTTTCTCCAGGAGAAGGGTTTCCAGTCGGTCTGCGTCCTGCCTCTGACCACCGTGCACCGCCGCATCGGTAGCGTGGGCGTGGCCAGCAAGCGGGCCGACGCCTACAGCAGCGAAGAAGTGCGTTTTCTCACCCTGGTGGCCGACCAGGTGGCGCTCGCCATTGACGACGCCCTGAATTTCGAAGCTTCCCGCGTGGCGCAAACCGCTCTCCAGCGCAAGAATGAGCGCCTGAAACTGCTTCTCGATCTGAACAACAACTTGGTTTCGAACTTGCAGTTGAACGATCTGCTGCGAGCCATATCGTCCAGCATTCGCTCGGTGCTGCAGTGCGACGGCGTGGGCGTGGCGCTGCCCGATGCCGAGGGCAAACATCTGCGCTTCGTGGCCTTCGACTTCCCGCAACTCGCCGGCAAAGCGGCCGGCGAAAAACGCATTCCTGTGGACGGCGACTCGCAAATCGCGCGCGTTTTCCGCGGCGGCGAACCGAACTGCGAATCCCAGGACATCGATCCCATGGTGCGAGCGGAAGGCGTGCGGTCACTCTGCCACATTCCCCTCGTCAGCCGCAATCGGATCCTGGGAGTATTGGGACTGGCTCGCCTGAATCCCACTCCTTTCTCGCCCAAGGATCTGGAATTTCTCCGCCTGGTGGCCAACCAGGTGGCCATCGCCGTGGAGAACGCTCTGGCCTACGATGAAATCGCCGAACTGAAAGACCGCCTGGCGCAGGAAAAAGTCTATCTCGAAGATGAAATCCGCAGCGAGCTGAACTTCGAGGAGATCGTCGGCAGGAGCGCCGCTCTTCGCAAAGTGCTGCAGGACATCGAGACTGTCGCGCCCACCGATTCCACCGTGTTGATCTATGGGGAAACCGGCACCGGCAAGGAACTCATCGCGCGCGCCATCCACGATCTGAGCGCGCGCGCAAAAAACGCTTTCGTCAAACTGAATTGCGCCGCCATCCCCACCGGGCTGCTCGAGAGCGAGATGTTCGGGCACGAAAAGGGCGCTTTCACGGGCGCCGTGGCGCAACGCATCGGGCGCTTCGAGCTGGCCCACCGCGGCACCGTTTTTCTGGATGAGATCGGCGAGATCCCGCTCGAACTGCAGCCCAAGCTGCTGCGCGTCCTGCAGGAGCGTGAGTTTGAACGGCTCGGCAGCTCGCGAACCATGACTTCCGACGCGCGCCTCATCGCCGCCACCAACCGCGATCTCACCAAAATGGTAGATGACCGGCAATTCCGCGCCGACCTGTTCTACCGTCTGAACGTTTTCCCCGTGGAGGTCCCGCCCCTGCGCGAACGGCGCGACGATATTCCGCTGCTGGTGCGCCATTTCGTGCAGCAGTTCTCACGCCGCATGGGCAAAGCGGTAGACACCATCCCCAGTGAGACCATGAACGTCCTGGTCCGTTATCATTGGCCGGGAAACATTCGCGAGCTGCAGAATCTGGTGGAGCGCGCCGTCATCCTTTCCACCGGACCTACCTTAAGAGTGCCGATTGACGCCTTGCACTTGCCGGCCGCGCCCGCCGCCGCCCATCACAACGGCCAGACGCTGGAGGAGGCCGAGCGCACTCATATCCTGAACGCGCTCGAGGCCACGGACTGGGTGATCAGCGGGCCGAAAGGCGCCGCCACGAAGCTCGGGCTCAAGCGCAGCACTTTGCAGGCCCGCATGGAAAAACTGGGAATCCGCCGCGCCCGCGCGGCGGCGCCGGCCCAGACTTCGTAATGCCGCGCGAAGCCTTCGCCGCCATCGCGCTCGAGCTGCGCGATTATTTCTGCCGCCATCGCGAGGAAGCGCGGCGCGGCGGCCGCCAGAATGTCGCTGCCGTGCCGGACGCGGGGACTATCCACAGCATGATCGATGCCGCCTTCTGGGCCGGCCTGCGGCGTGAAGAAGGATTCGTGCCGAAGATCTCACTGGCGTTCCTTCCCGCGCGGCAGGACTGCTCGCCCATCGTTCTCGACCGGCCTATTCCGCTCTCCCCGGAAGCGCTGGCGCGGGTGTCTCCCGCCGTCGAGAGCCCCGGCCTTCATGTGGGGGTGTGGCACGGCGAGGACGGTCTTTGCGCCTGGGGCATGACGCGCAAGATTCCGGAGTTGTGCTTCGTGCTCGAAGTGGCCGCGCCCGGCCTGCTCGTGGTCAAGCATCCGGGCGGCGAGGAACCGCGCAAATTCGTCAACGTCGCCGTAATCGAAGGCGACCGGATCAAGATGATCGACGCCAATGCCGGCGGACCGGTCTCCGGGATTCAGTCCCTCGACACCACGGTAAAGCTGGCGCTCGCCATGCGCGCCCACGGCCGTGGCGGATCGCTCCTGGTGGTGCCGGCGGACAACCGCACGTGGTGGGAATCGATCGTGCAACCCATCCCCTACGCCGTGTCCGCACCATCCTGCGAACTCGCGCCCATGAACGATCCGGCCGTGAACGCCATCGCCGGCCTGAGCGCAGTGGATGGCGCCGTGGTGCTCACCGCTTGTTACCGGCTGCTCGGTTTCGGCGCGAAAATCGTGCGCCGCAAAGGCTGGCCGCAGGTCGAACAGGTCGCCATCAGCGAGCCCGTCGAAGGCGCCGCGCCGGTGCTCGCGAGCCCCGAGCAGCTCGGCGGCACGCGGCACCTCTCGGCGGCGCAATTCGTGCAGGACCAGCGCGACGCGGCCGCTCTGGTAGCGTCGCAGGACGGGCGATTCACCATTTTCGAATGGTCGGCCCGAGAGCAAATGGTGCATGCCTACCGGCTCGACGCGTTGCTGCTCTGAGGTGGGCAGGGGACCGCTTATGCTTAGGCGGTGTGAAACCGGCCCGTGGCTTCCCACGAACGCCGTTCCAACCAGAGCCAGTAGCGGCAAAGTGCGGCCCAATTAGTCTAGACCGCGCTTAGATCCCCTCCCGCCGACGCGGGAACGGCGGCGCACAAACGTAGGACTATTCAAAGCCGCAACGGCGTGGAGGAAATCGCAGAGTGAAGTCGCCATAGACCCAAAACGTGGGCGTCATCATATAGCCTGTGCAAATCGTCCTTCGGCCCGTTTCGAACCCCACTGGCCGCGTGATATCTCGAACGCGTTTGGAGTGAGTGGACGATAACCTACAGCGCGGATAAATTCGCCGCGGTTTTCGTCAATGACGAGTATTACGAACACAACTACGAGTTCGACAACTTTGCCCAAGGCATGCAGCTATCGCCAGGAGCCTCAACCCCAACCGCGCTTACGGGAGCACGCTGATCGTTGTCGATTCGCGGCTGACGCGTCCGCCCTGCTCCACCGTCACGCGCGCCAGGTACTCGCCGGCGGGCAGCCTGGTGTATTGCAGAATCGGAAATGAGTTCCGTTCGTCGGGCGGCCCGGCGTCCGGCCTCGCGCGAGCGACCGTCTTCCCCTCCTGCAAGAATTCCACGGTGATGCGGGGCGTACCGGCGCTGGCCCCGTCGCCATAGACCACGAAGAATAAGGCCACGCCGCTCTCCGCGCTGGCCGACTGGCTGAGCGCCGGAATCACCTTACCTCCCGCGAACTCCCACGGATTTCCAAAGTCGCGCGGCGATTGCAGCGGCTCGATGGCGTGCACCACGGCGATGCTGCTCAACGTGGATTCGCCGGGCCGAGGCGCCATCAGCGAAATGCGCTTGATGGCGGCACGGTTGCCTTCGGCATCCAGGGCGACGGCTTCGATGGTGTACCTTCCGGCGGCGGCTTCAAACGGGATTGTCAGGATCGCCTCCCCGCGGCGGAACTGTTCCAGGCGTTCACCGGGAATCTCGCGGTCAATCTCGCGGCTGACCCTTTGCACCACCTGGCCGGCGGCGTCTTTGAGGAGCGCCAGAAAAATGGCGTGCACGCGAACCTTGCGCGTGTTGGCGTCCTGCGGCAATGTGAGGCTGGCCATGGGCGCCGCGAAGCTCATTTCGAAAACGTAACCGCCGCCCGCGGGTTGGAATCGCATGGCGGCGGCGCGAAACGGGAAATCGGTGCGCGGGCCGGCGTCGAGTATATGAAGGGCCGGCATTTCAAACGGCTGGATCGCTTCTCCATTCAATTCGGGAAGCGCGAAATACCCGTCGCGCGTCTGCACGCTGATGGTGGGATCCGTCACCGTCACCTTGATCTTGCGGAACCTGCCGTCGTACAGATCGGAAGCCGGCACGTACGAGATCTCATAATGCGTGCGCAGGTCTTCCATGATGCGTTCCATGCTTTTCTTGAAGTTGTTGGTGCTGAATACCGCGAACCCGCCCGTGCCTTCCGCCAGTTCCGCCATGTTGAGCTGGACGTGAGCCGACAGCGCCTGTTGCACCTGGTCCATCTCCTGGGCCTGAGCCATCGCGACCGACGGTACGGTCGACATGTAAACCTGCGATGCGCCGGTCGCGGCGGCCGATTTGTCGAGCGACACGCTTATTCCGTTGGAAGTGCTCAGAAGCAGGCCGCGGACATCGACGCAATAGAACGTCACGTTGGCGCGGTTGGCGGCGCTGATTACGGAGCGCACGTAATCGTGCCGCGCGGGAGGGTCCACCACGCCTTCGGTAAGGTAGAGGACCGTCTTCCGGCCGGGGAGAGACGATTCGTAGCGGATCACACGCAACAGGGCGTCCCATGTCTTCATGCCGGCGATGTCGTCCACCATGCCTCTCTGGTTGGTGACCATGGCCGCCAGCGCGATCTGCGATTCGGACATGGGATTGGCGGACGCGGGACTCATCGAAAAGTCCGGCTCCTGCGTCAGGTCTACGCTGGGTGCGACCGACACGCCGGACTGGCCGCCCGTGACGCTGTAATTGGTTTCGTTCAGAACGTTGCCCGTGGCGGCCGCGAGCTCCACCCCCGTGCCGTTCACCGCGGCACGTACGGCCGCCGCCAGCGCGGCGCGATCGTGGGTAAATCCGTGGATCGGTTGCAGCCGGAGACCCAGCCGGAAGATGGCGGCTTGCGTGTTGTCCTGAAAATCCTGTTCGAGGAAATCGGTGGCGGCGCGGAGCGCGTTTTGGCGGTTGTCCGCCCCCACTTCACCGAAGATGACGGAAACCAAATTCGGCTCCCGGGAGGAGATGGGAGCTGCCGTGGCGGGGGCAGCGGGCCGGTCTGCCGGCTTGGGGGACGAAGCCGCGGTGTGCGCCTCCCCGCCTCCGACGAAACGAAACGACCGGATGGTCTGCGGCACACCATCTTCGGTAATGGCGAAGTCGGACGCCTTGAGCTTCGTCGCCAGCGACGAGTTCTTGCGGCGCGCCACCACGTCCAGAACCACTTCGCGAACGTTACTGCGAATCACCGGACGGGCGTTCTCGGGGGCTTCCTGCGCCGGCAGAATCGCAGCCAGCCAGGCGTATCCGATCGCTGCGAGGAGGTGGCGGAACGGGCGCATAGCGTAACGATCATTGTATGGCATCGGATCGAGTGGGTGGCGCCCGCGCTGCGGTAGCCAAACCGGCTTTTTGCCCTCGAAAACTCCACCAACGATAATTGCGGATTCTCCGCGGCTCGAAGGCTTGGCCGCTCTCCGAAAAACGGCGCCTTCCTGGTCCTGGAGCTTGACCACCTTAGCGCTGGCCAAAGAGGTTCGCACGGCTTCGAACTCATACCGGATCGGCGCAATCGTTTCGGGAAGCGCCGTGAGCGCGAGCCGCGGGAAGAACAAAAGGCGCGCCGAGCCTGTTATTTGACTTCCGCCTGCACCCGCGCAAACTCATCTCCTGCCCCGTAGACGCCTGCCGGCAGTTTGCGGACCTCAGCCCGAATGGCGGTCACGCGCCGATCCCGCGGCGGTAGAGCCTCAAACGGCCCGCCCGAGTGGCGTACCGCTTGGACGCTTGCCACGTAGGAAGCCAGGCCGGAAGGATCGTACCCGGCAGCGGCCATCGCTTTGACTGCCAGGTAATCCGCCTCGCTTTCCATGGCACGCTGAAATGCCAGCCTTCCCACATCGGCATTCCCATCGGCACGGTCTTCAGAAAAAGCCCCCACCCATCGCCCACCCGAGGGATCGGCCATCGTCAACTCGCTCTTGGTTGCCGACCGCGTCCAGTGACGTGCCACCACGTGGGCCATCGCGTGCGCCAGCATCCCCGCAAACTCCGCCTCGTTCCGCGCGGCTGTGATTAGGTCCACCGAAACGAAAATTGGGCCGCCCGGAAAGGCCGTCGGCTCGTGAGTCGCTCCTCCCCGGTCTTCCCGGATTGTCTCAATCCGATACGTCCACCCACCTGGAAATTGCGCGGCCAGGCGTGCGCCCACGCGCCTCACATAGTCGCTGGCGGCTGCGACTCCCAGCGGCGTTGTCTTCTGGCTGAACTCCACCGCCAGTTGCTGGCCGAGGGCGATCTCCTTGTCCTTGTTGTAAAAGTTGACGCCCTGTCCGGGCGGCCGTTCCTGTCCATGCGCGATGCCGATGGCAAGCAGCACGACCCACCATAGGCCTCGCATTGCGATTCACCCTCCGCCGGTTGGACGCGCCGCCAGGCCACCCGGTTGCCCCGGGGGATTACTTCGAAGTTGGGGTGGAGCTGCCAGTCGGCGCGGAAAACAAGGGTCGACGCGAGTGGGTGGTCCCCACGCTTCCGGACAGGCCCAGGACCTGAAGGCCGGGCAAGCGGTCACATCCGGGCATATACACGGGCATATACAGTTGCTGAGCCCGGATCCCCTTAGGGTTCACTTGATAGAACAATAGTCCGCTATCCATTGTTTACAGGCACATACAACCCAAACCAGTACGGATGGGCGGTGGTATACTGGCTGCCAATGGCTTCCGGACGGGGGGAAGTCACGGTCGTAATCGGCATCTCTTGAGGTCAAGAAAAGGTTCAGGTCCAGGCTGGCCGACCGCTCAAGGGCACCTTCCCGAAACGGTCCAAAAGGAAGAATCATGATTAGAAACCTACGTGCGGCGTTGCCAACAATCGTGTCGCTTGTGCCGATCATGAGTATGGTTTGCGAGGCGCAGTCACTGCCCCCGTTGACGCATCATGTGCGCGATGTAGTCATGAATGGGCAGGCGAAACTCATCGGGCAACTGCCCCCAAACCAGACCATGAGCCTGGACGTTGTCCTGCCATTGAGCGACCAGGCGGGACTGGACGCATTTGTGACGGCAGTCAACGATCCTACCAGCCTTGCCTATCGGCATTTCCTCACGGTGCCGGAGTTCACCGAACGCTTTGGCCCTAGCCAGGCAGACTATGACGCCGTGGTTCGTTTCCTGCAGGCGAACGGCTTTACGGTCACCGGTGGCACACGGGATGGCATGGACGTACAAATAAAGGGTCCCGTTTCGGCCGTCCAGACTGCTTTCAATGTCACTCTGGGCAGCTACCAACACCCCACGGAGAATCGCACTTTCTACGCCATCGACCGCGAACCCACGGAGGCGCTGCCGTTCCAGCTCTGGCACATCTCCGGTTTGGACAACTACTCCATCCCTCAGCCCATGTTCGTCAAGAAGAGCGACTACGCCAAGGCCCATGGCATGGCCCCTGAGCAGGTAGTGTCCCATGCCACCACCGGCTCCGGCCCTTCGGCTTCCTTTTTGGGCAGTGACATGCGCGCGGCCTACTACGGCGGTACGGCGCTCACCGGCGTTGGCCAGAACCTCGGACTGTTCGAGTATCTCGGCACCGACCTGACCGACCTGACCACCTACTTCAAGAACGCCGGTCAAACCAACAATGTGCCGATCACCCTCCTCTCGACGGACGGGACCAGCACCAGCTGCGTCTATCCAAGTTGCGACGACACCGAACAGACACTCGATATGACCCAGGCGATCGGCATGGCTCCGGGGCTGGCCAGCCTGGTGATGTACATCGGATCCACCGATACCGCAATCATCAGCGCCATGACGACGCACAACCCGCTGCCCACAACCATTGGCTGTTCGTGGGGCTGGACACCGGCGGATCCCAGCACGCTCGATCCGTACTTCGAGAAGATGGCGGCTCAAGGTCAGAATTTCTTTGCTGCCTCCGGCGACAATTCCACCTGGTCGTCGCGGAATGAGGCCTGGCCGGCGGACGATGCGCATGTCGTCTCCGTCGGCGGCACGGATTTGATAACCGCCGGCGCGGCCGGCCCATGGAAGTCGGAAACCGCCTGGTCTGACAGCGGCGGCGGGATCTCGCCGGACAATATCGCCATCCCTTCGTGGCAGCAGCTCTCGGGCGTGATCAACTCGAGCAACAGAGGTTCTACCACCCTTCGCAACGGTCCGGACGTGTCGGCCAACGCCAACTTCACGTTTTATGTTTGCGCCGACCAAACCACCTGCACGGCCAACGAATATGGCGGCACCAGCTTCGCCACGCCCATGTGGGCCGCCTACATTGCCCTGGTCAACCAGCAGCTGGCTACAAGCACCATCGGCTTCATCAACCCAATCATCTACGCGCAGAATTTGACTTCCAGCTATGCCACTGACTTTCACGACATCACCAGTGGCGCATCCGGCAGCTATTCCGCCGTCACCGGCTACGATCTCGTGACCGGCTGGGGCAGTCCGAACGGGGGGCTCATTAACGCGCTTACCGGGTCGGTGGCTCCGGGCTTCAGCCTTTCCTCCTCGCCCGCTTCAATCTCGGTGGTACAGGGCAGTTCGGGAGCTTCCACTATTACCAGCACGGTGACCGGCGGCTTCGATTCGGCCGTTACCTTAACTGCGAGTGGCCAGCCAACCGGCGTGTCAGTAGGCTTTAGCCCATCTTCGATCACCGGAACGGGAACTTCGACCCTGACGATCACTGTGGGTTCCTCCACGGCCACCGGCACATATCCAATTACGGTGACGGGAACCTCCGGCAGCACCACTGAGACCACCACGGTTTCGCTGACCGTGACCGCGCCAGCGAGTCCTGCGTTCACTATCTCCGCCTCACCCACTTCCGTCTCCGTGGTACAGGGCGGCAATGGCACATCGACCATCACCACCGCCGTCTCCGGCGGCTTCAGCTCGGCGATTGCCTTGACTGCCAGCGGCCAACCGACAGGCGTGACCGTGAGCTTCAATCCCACATCCATCGCCGCGCCGGGTTCAGGCAGATCCACGATGACGATGGCAGTGGCCTCCACCACCGCGGCCGGCGCCTATACGATTACCGTCACCGGCATGGGCGGCGGCCTTACGCACACGGCGGCTGTATTGCTCACCGTGACCGCGCCGTCGAGCGGCGCCTTCACCATCTCCGTATCGCCCACTTCGGGATACCTGGATCAGGGCCAGAGCGGATATGCCGCCGTCACCACGAGGGTCTCAGGCGGTTTTGACTCGGCCATTACTCTATCTGCGACTGGCGTGCCGTCAGGGGTCAGCTACAGCTTCAGCCCAGCCTCCATCGGCGCGCCGGGTTCCGGCAGATCCGATTTTAACCTGACCGTGTCCAGCACCGCCCCGACCGGCACCTACCCGATAACCATAACGGGGACGGGCGGAGGTATTACAAATACCACAACCCTCACTTTCCAGATCAGGCCATGACTCTGAAATAATCGCCCAGACTCCGGGTTATTCCGCGCCGCTTTTCAGCCGGCAACAGATTGGGGTTCGCGATAGTCTGCGCGTCGTCTGGTCCGCCGGATTTCTCCCGCTGGTGGGGCGCGGGAAACAGCGAAGGGCCCCAAGACGGCGTGGGCGATCGTGCCGTTACGCGATCCGTCCGAGAAACGGCGCCCAAGGTCCTTCGATTGCACCCATAGCTCCGGCTGTAACTGTGAACGCTCTCGGCGAATGTGCACATATCATCGTCTGCGCTCACAACAGGTCGAGTTCCTGGGGAGTGCCGATGCCGGTTCGCTGTGCCTTGATCGGGCTCGCGATTGAGTCGCGATTGACGTGGGAATCTGGATGTCAGAGGCTAGCTAGCCGTTGCCATTCTGGCGACCGTCGGCGTCTTTTCCAAGCCGCAATTGACGGATCTGGCGAACCTTTCGCGCTGGGCTTCGCGGGAGTCGGCTTGCAGACCAACTTCGCCGAATTGCGCAAACAGGGCTTGCGGCGCGCTCGCAGTGGGTGCCATTGGAGAGTTTGCGATCGCCGGCATTACTCTGGCCCTTCTCTTGAGCGCCAACGGGCGTTCGGTTTCTCGGACTCAGAAGGTCATTTTCGCCGCCACTTGCACCAGCCGCGGCGACATCGCGCTCACCACCTGGCCGAACGCCGGGCTCGTGATTTCGCCGATCACCGTGGCGGAGCCGAAGAACTGAGCGTGGTTGAAGGTATTGAATGTCTCCAGGCGGAACTGCAGAGCTGTCGATTCCCCCAACTTGACCATTTTGGCAAGCGCCATGTCGAAGTTCTGCATGCCGGGACCGTAGAACATGCGCCGGTCGGCCGTTCCCGGTTGTCCCAGCGGCTGCAAGCTGAATAACGCGGTATTGAAGTAGGGCTGCCGGTTGCGGGGATTGTGGTTCAGCGCCAACGGACCCGCCGCCGCATCGGGCAAGTCTACCCCGTAGCCGTTCACTCCGTCGGGCTGGGTCCCGAGCAGCGAATTGTCGCTGGCGTTGGTGAACGTCACCGGGAAGCCAGAACTGTAACGCGTGATTCCGGAGATGCTCCACCCCTCCGTCAATTGGTTCTTGGCGCGGAACAGGCTTGCGAACGGCAGGTCATAGCGGTAGCTGACGACGAAGTTGTGTTTCAAATCGTAGGCCGAGGGCGCGTAGGTGGCCCGATAGTCGGACGGGTTCAACTGCTCGGCAATACTGGAGGAATTGTCCATGGACTTCCCGTAGGTATAGCCCGCTTGCACCTGCAGTCCGTGGCTCATGTGGCGGACGCTCATTTGCAGTGCGTTGTAATTGCCGTTGCCGATGGTAGTCAGCCAGTCGACACTGCCGAAGTTCGGGCCGAAAACCTGCCTCGTTCCGTTAATAGTCTGGCCGGATGGGGTGACGAACGTGTTCGACTCGCCAAAAGGCCCGCAGGTAGGGCTTCCTGGGGCCACCTGGTTGGGCTGGCTCAGGCTGACACAGAGCACCGGATTGCCCGGGTTGGCTTCCAGGAGGACCAGCAGGTGATGCGACTGGTTGCCCACATAACTGGCCGTCATCACGGTATTTTTGCCGAACTGACGTTGGATGGACAGCGTGAACTGCTCGGAATAAGGGGTAACTCCATCCGGCTTGTAGCCGGGCAGGCCGGAAATCGGCAGGAAGTTGGCCCAGCTCACGGTGTTATTCGGGTGGCTTGCGGATGCGTTCAATGCCGGATAAGTGAGCGGGAAACGCTGCCCGTTGTCGAAGCCCGTGGACGCCGTAACGAAAGGATCCGCAAACAGCGGCGGAGCCGGACTGCTGTAAGTGCTGCCGTAAGGCGCATCGCCCACCATCACACCCGCCGAAACGCCTTCAATCGCCGAGAAGAACCGTCCCGCTCCCAGGCGGATGCTGGTCTGCTCGGCATTGCCAAAAAGCCAGCGCGCTAGGCCACCGTCCGCGTGCGGCGCCCAGGCCAGACCGAACCGCGGCGACACGTTATTCGAGCGCACCGGAGCGAGACCGCGTGAAATTCCCGGATCGCCCGGGAAAACCAGCCCCTCGGGCGCGCCCGGAAACACCACCGACTGTTCGCCGGGAACCAGGGTCTGAATCTGGTTGTACTTTTCGTACCACGGCATAATCACATCCCAGCGCACACCGTAGTTCAGCGTCAGGCGTGGCTGGATGCGCCAACTGTCCTGCAGATAAATCGCTCCATAGCGATTCCGGGTGTATGCCGGTTGCGCGTCTCCCTGCTTGTAAAAGCTCGGCACGCCGATCAGGAAATCGGCAAAGTCGATTCCGGTCTCTTGCCCGAAGAACGAGAAAGTCCCGTTCGATTGCACGTCGGGCGCCAGGTTTACCTGGCTGAGCATCGCCTCGCCTCCCGCTTTCAACGTGTGCGCGCCCATGACGCGCGCAAAGTTGTCGCGGATTTCGTAGGTGTTATCCACCTGCTTGAGCCCGGTGATGGTCGACCCGATGATGAAGTCGTTGAAGTTGATGTTCTCCACGCCGACGATCGACGGCCGTTGCGGCAGAATGCTGGGCGCGCCCGAAGGGGTGACAAACCCTTGCGAGGTCAGGCTGGTCCCGACCGTTCCTTGCGGGGTACCAACATGGTTGACGTCGCGCACAAAGGAGAGATGAAAGTCGTTGACGGTTTTCGAGCCTAAGCTCTTCGTATCCCCCAAAGTTGCCAACTGGGTGCGGCCCAGGTTCAGGGCATTGAAGCCGGGAACGTTGGCCCCCCCCTGGAGGGTCGGATAAGGATTGTTGAGCGTGTAGTCGTCGGCAATGTAATAGGCGGACAGCATTCCGTAACGGGTGCTGGCATCGAAGCGCATGGCGCCTTTGTCGTCCCGTAAATTCTCGTCGTACGCCGATGTCGAGAAGTAGTTGCCAGGTAAGTTGGGACACGGGATATATTGCAGAAGCTTCTGCGCGGGCGTCGACCAGGCCCGCTGCGGAATCACCCCGTTCGGAAAAACGCAAACCTCGGGATCGGCGCAGCCGGGAAAATAGTACGGTTCATTCGCGGCGACGCCATAGCCGAGTTTGCTGCTCAGCTGGCTGGCCCAATACGGGCCGCTCACGGTGCCGGTCAAATCGGCCCCCACGGCGGAGAAGTTGCCGCTCCGCTCGGCCAGGGATGGCACCTGAATCAGGCCGGTATCGACTCCCTCTTGCAGGCGCGTTCCCTGGTAATCGGCGAAAAAGAAGACCTTGTCCTTCCTGATCGGGCCGCCCAAAAGCCCGCCCAACTGGTTCTGCCGATACACGCCGCGTTCGGGTGAAAAGAAGTTGCGCGCGTCGAAATCGGTGTTACGCAGGAACTCGAATCCGCCGCCGTGGACCTGGTTGGCGCCCGATTTGGTGACCACGTTGATGCGGCCGCCGCTATAGTTGCCATATTCGGCGTCGAAGTTGCCCGTCAGGATGCGAAACTCGCTGATGGAATCCAGGTTGGGAATCACCGCCGCGCCCATGGTGAAGCGCTCCACCACGTCGGCGTCATTCACTGTGAAGCCGTTGGCGTATTCGCGCTGGCCGTTGATCGATATCGTGCCGGGATTCAGGTCCCCGGAGGGAGAAAGGATAGCCGCCCCCGCAGCCTGAATCGAAAGGCCGGTGATAGTCGTCATCGGGGCCACGCCGGGTTGCAAGGCGAGCAGATCGGTAAAGCTACGGCCATTCAAGGGTACGGCGGCCATTTTCTGGCCGGAAATCACCTCGCCCAATTGCGTGTCCACGGTATCGACTTGGGTGGTGTTGCCAGCAACCGACACAGCGTCCGACCGTTCCCCGACCACCAGCGCGACATCCACGCGCAGGGAGCTATTGGAATCCAAAACGATGCCGGTGCGGCTATAGAGCCTGAAACCGACAGCCTCCACCTGCAACTCATAAACGCCGACTGCCAGCTCCGGAAACGAATACTTCCCATTTTCATCGGCGAACACCGTCTGCCGGACATTCATTCCGGAATTGATGATGGTCACCGTGGCAGACGGCAATACTCCATGACTCTGATCGCTCACCGTTCCGGAGATGGACCCGCCGGCGCCGGCAAAGAGGGCGCACGCAGTGAGAATCAGGCAAGACACCAGGCGAGATGGCGAGTGGATAATACCCTCCCTCGGGTACTTCGGTGCGAAAAAGCAATCGAACATGGATCTTACGTGGAGATTAAAATTTTGTCAATATCTTGCAATGCTCCTGCAATGATAGGGTTCAGGGGAACCCTGAGTTTCGATCGGAGTTCGTCGATGAACGGCAGGGGGAAAAGCGGCTCATTCGCTGCAGACAGGAGTGTCTGCGCCACACAGTCGCGGCTCGGAAAGACGCACCTACCGCCGTTTGAACCTGTCCGCCAGGGCCGCCATGGAATCCTCCAACATGGGCTTCGCCGGCGGCGCCGGCCGAGGGTTCTTCCGCATGGGTTCGGGCGGGGCCGCTGCCAACGCTTTCATGGAGAGCGCGATGCGTTTGGCCTTGGCGTCCGCGCTGATCACCTGCACCTTCACGATCTGCCCCACCTTGACGACATCACTCGCCTCTTTCACGAAGCGATTGGCCAGCTGGCTCACATGCACCAGCCCGTCCTGATGCACTCCGACGTCGACGAACGCGCCGAAACGCGTCACGTTCGTGACCACGCCTTCGAGCACCATTCCGGGCGTCAGATCGGCGATCTCGCGCACGTCCTCGCGCCAGTGCGGCGCCACGAATTGGTCGCGCGGATCGCGCCCCGGCTTGCGCAACTCCTCGCGGATGTCACCCAGGGTGTACATCCCCACGGTCTCCGTCTGGAAGCCCTCCAGCTTCACTTTCTCGATGAGATCCGGTTTGCCGACAAGCTCCTTCACCGATACGCCGAGCGAGGCCGCAATCTTCTCCACCACCGGGTACGATTCCGGGTGCACCGCCGTCATATCCAGAGGATTTTCGCCGCCGCGAATGCGCAGAAAACCCGCCGCCTGTTCGAATGTCTTCGGGCCGAAGCCCGACACTTTGAGCAGCTCCGCGCGCGATCGGAAGCGCCCTTTCTCATCGCGATGCGCTACCACTTTCTGCGCCACCCGCTCCGAGATTCCCGCCACATAGCGCAGCAGCGCCCACGAACTGGTGTTCAAATCCACGCCCACGCGGTTCACGCACGATTCCACCGTCGCCTCCAGGCTTTGCAGCAAGCGACGCTGGTCCACATCGTGCTGATACTGGCCCACGCCGATCGACTTCGGGTCGACTTTCACCAGCTCCGCCAGCGGATCCTGCAAGCGCCGGGCAATCGAGATGGCGCCGCGAACCGTGAGGTCGAGATCGGGAAACTCCTGGCGCGCGATCTCCGACGCCGAGTACACCGATGCGCCCGATTCGCTCACCGACACGCTGAATATCTTTGTCAGATTGGCGTTGCGCAGGAAATCCTGCACCAACGCCTGCGACTCGCGCGATGCCGTCCCATTGCCGATGGCGATGGCCTGCACGTTGTGGCGCGCGATAAGAGATGCCAGCGTTTTGCGCGCTCCCGCAACATCGTTTTTCGGCTCGAAGGGATAAATCACCGAGCTTTCCAGGAATCGGCCGGTGTCGTCCACCACCGCGATCTTGCATCCCGTGCGGATGCCCGGGTCGAGCGCCAGCACCCTGAGCATGCCGGCGGGCGGCGAGAGCAGCAGGTTCTCCAGATTCTCGCGGAATACCTTGATGGCCTCTTCGTCGGAGCGATCCTTTAATTCGAGGCGCACTTCCGTCTGGATGGATGGATTGAGCAGACGGCCGTAGGAATCCTCGATGGCCTGCTCGAGATGCGGCGTCCATTCGCCCCGAGTTCGCACCACCTGGGAACGAAGCCAGGCGAGCGGCTTGGCAGGATCCATCTCGATCTCGAAAATGAGGATGCCTTCCTTGGCGCCGCGCCGGATAGCCAGCATGCGATGCGAGGGAATCTTGCTCGCCGGCTCGCTGAACTGCGCGTACATCCGATATTTGCCTTCGGGGTCGGGCACACCTTCGATGGCGCGGCTGGTCACCAGGCCCTCGGCCATCATCATGGCGCGCAGTCCTTTGCGGAACGCGGCGTTCTCGCTGACCATCTCGGCGACGATCTGGCGTGCGCCTTCGAGCGCTTCTTCTGCCAAACCCACGCCTTTCTCTTCGCTCACGAAGGTGGCCGCGAACTCCGCCAGCGAGGCGCCGCCGGCCTGGTCCCACAAGTATTTCGCCAGCGGCTCCAGGCCCTTGTCGCGCGCGATCGATGCCTTGGTGCGGCGCTTCGGCTTGTAAGGCAGGTAGAGATCTTCCAGTTCGGTCTTTTCGAGCACCGCGTTGATCTTCGCGGCGAGCTCCGGCGTAAGCTTGCCGTGCTCCGCGATGGTGTCGAGCACGGTTTTGCGGCGCTCTTCCAGCTCGCGGAAATATTCCACCTTCTCTTGAATGCCGCGGATCTGAACTTCGTCGAGATTGCCGGTGGCTTCCTTGCGATAGCGTGCGATAAAGGGCACGGTAGCGCCATCGTCCAGCAGTTCGATGACAGCGTGCGTGCCCTTCAGAGGCACATTGATCTGTCGCGCGATATGAATGAGTACGGGCGACGAAAGTGCGATCGGTTCAGGCATGAACTGGAGTAACTTTCATGATGCCATCCCGCTCACTTGATCTCCACCTCATCGAGTAGAAATTCGAACTTGCCGGGTGTCTGCCCACGCGCGAAAAGGATTTGGTTAACGTCGCTCCCGTCGGTGCCGAAAGCCGAAAGCGGGAACGAATATTGCTTCCACTCAGGGCCGGCGGTGAAAAACTGCATCTTGGGCATGCCTCCCGCGTTGGCTTCGGTCATGAGCGCCACAATGCCCGGCTTGCCATCGCCCTTGGCCCAAAAACTGATTGTCTTCTTGCCCGAAAGATTCGCCGGCTCCGACGCTGCAATCTCCCCACCTCCAGGCGAGAACAGAACTCCCGACCACAGAAAGCCCGCACCCGCGATCAGCTCGCCGGATACCTTCAACGCGCCCTTCGTCCCGTTGGCGCCAGGTTCCACCGGCGTGATGGAAATCGTCGACTTGCCGCCGTTCATGGCGTCCGAGCCGGTAATCCATGCTCCATAGTTGGCGCTCACTTTCAAATCGTCGAAGTTGCTCACCACTCCGCTCTCCGAACCCTTCGGGGGCGGCGGCAGCAGCGGCAATCCCGTCTCGCCGTGCACTCCCGTCACCGCCAGCTTTACACTGGTCGTCTTATCGGAACTCGGCCCCACCAGGATGTCGAAAATGCCCGGCTCGACCACCTTGTGCATATCCATATCGAGCATCGAAAGCATGGCCGGAATCACCGTAAACTCCACCGAGCGCTTCTCGCCCGCCTTCAACGCGATCCGCTGGAATGCCTGCAGCTGCATCAGCGGACGCGTCACCGAAGCCACCCGCTGATGGACGTACAACTGCGGCACTTCATCTCCTTCGCGATTGCCGGTATTGGTCACGTCCACTGTGACTTTCGCCGTCCCGCCGGTGACGATACTGGACGGCTCCACGCGCAGGTTGTCGAATTTGAAAGTGGTGTAACTCAGGCCATACCCGAACGGATAGAGCGGCTTCTTGTTGCCGAACGCGTAACTGCGGTCGGTGGATGGTTTGCGATTGTAGAAATCGGGCAGATCGCCCACCGAGTGCGGGAAGGTGATGGGGAGTTTGCCGCCGGGATTGACGTCGCCGAAGAGCACGCGCGCCGCTGCCGTCCCGCCTTCTTCGCCGAGATACCAGCCTTCCACGATCGCCGGCACATGTTCCGCGATGTAGTTAATGGAGAGCGGCCGGCCGTTGAGCAGCAACACCACGGTAGGAGTGCCCGTCTCCACCACCGCCTGCACCAGACCGTTCTGCGCGCCCAGCAGGTCCAGCGAATCGCGGTCGCCGAGATGGCCTTCCGACCAGGCTTCGCGATTGGTGCTTTCGTTCTCGCCGACCACCAGGATTGCCACGTCGGCCTTTTTCGCGGTGTCCGCGGCGGCGCGTACGGAATCTTCCTGCGTCTTGACATCTACCAGTCGCACGTTGTCGTCGAACCAGCCGCGGAAGCCCGGCCGCGCGGTGGTGATCTTGCAGCCCTCGGCATACACCACGTTCGCCTTCGTGCCAACCCGCGCGCGAATGCCATCGAGCACGCTCACGCCATGGGCCGGTTCGCGGCTGTATCCGCCCAGGTGGACGTCGCCGGCGTTTGGCCCGATCACCGCGATCGTCTTCAATTTATCCAGCTGAAGCGGGAGCGTGTTCTTCTCGTTCTTCAGCAGCACCATCACTTCCTCGGCAGCCTTCTCGGCCAGTTGTTGGTGCTCTGCGCTGCCGGTAATCTGTTCCGCCTTGTCGGGATCCACGTAGGGGTTATCGAACAACCCCAGACGGAACTTGGCGGTCAGCACGCGCGCCGCGGCGCGATCCACGTCGCTCAGCGGCACCGTGCCCTCCTGCACCTGCCGGACCAGCGTGCGATACACCGAGCCATCGGACAAATCGTAATCCACCCCGGCCGCGATCGCCCGTCGCGCGGCCTCCGCTTTGTTGGCCACGACGTGGTGGGTGCTGACGAGCATTTGTAGTCCATCGCCGTCCGAGGTGACAAATCCGCGATAGCCCCACTCCTGCCGCAGCACCTTATCGAGCAGCCAGGGGTTGACGTGCGAAGGAACGCCATCGATCTCGTTATACGACGCCATCACGCTGCCCACCCGCGCCTCCTGGACGGCCGCCTGGAAGGGCACCAGGAAATTCTCGCGGATAATGCGCTCCGAATAATTGCCGGGCGCGGTGTTGGCGCCGCCCTCCGGCTGGCCATGCACCGCGAAATGCTTGGCGGTGGCCATCACATGGTGGCGATCGATGAGCCAGGAATCGCCTTGCAATCCGGTGATCGCCGCCACGCCCATGCGCGAAGCGAGGTAGGGATCTTCGCCGTAAGTCTCCTCCGTGCGGCCCCAGCGCGGATCGCGCGCGATATCGAGAACCGGCGAAAATACCTGGCCGGCGCCGCGCGATCCCGCTTCATCGCCAGCCGCCGTGAACACCTTGTGAACAAGGTCCGGGTCCCACGTGCTGGCCAGGCCTAACGCCTGCGGAAAGCTGGTGCTGTGATATTCCATGAAGCCGTGCAGGCTCTCGCCCATGAACAGGGCGGGGATCCCGAGGCGCGTCTTCTCTCGCAGATAGCGTTGCACCCCGTTACGCAGAATGGCCGAGCGGCGCGGCGTCAGCGCATAATCGGGGCTGGCCCATTGCGCGAAGGCCGCGCGCGCCTGCTCGGTGGTGAACGTGCCCGTGGGGTCGATCACTTCGGCTTGCCCTTCGCTGCCTCCCATGAGCTCGTGAACCTTCTCTTCGAGCGTCATGCGCGATAACAGATCGGCGACTCGATCCTCGATCGCCAGATTCGGATTGCGATACTTGAGGGCCTGCTCCTGGCCCATCACTGCGATTACGCCTGTCAGAGCTACGCCCAAAAGGGCAAACGGTACAAAAAGGTTAAATCTCATGCTTCCACCTCGCACGCGCGAAAGCACATATTACTCCTTGGCGGCTCGTGGTGCTACGGCCGTGGCTCGGTATGGTCCTAGCGCGTTTTTCCGAGCCGCGACCGTTAGGGAGTCGGTTTGCAGGATGAGGGAATTTCAGTGAAGCCGTCTCCATCACCGACCCTGCCAGCCGGCCGTAGTTTCCAATCGCATCCACCAATAGTGCAGTTCGGCGCGAGTGGGTATGGTGATGTCGGGGCAGAGCTGGAGCGCTTCCTTCAGTAGGGTTCCACCGCTTCGGCACGGGCGGCCTCGTGGGCTTCCTTGAAGAATCTTGCGGCCAAAGGCTCCATGGGCGGCAATCTTCAGCGCGATCGCGCGCCGCATCGGAGTTTCGCGAAGAGTGGCGACAATCCACGCCATGGGCCGAGTAATGGTCCGAGGTAAGACGCTATCTATGCTCTGCTTTGGTTAATCGGCGGATTAGTAGGTACTCAAGCGCGCTACTTCGCCTCTCTGATCTGCTGCGTCAAGTAACGCTCGTAGCCCAGTTCCTTCATCTGGTGAACCTGCGCCTCCAGCCAGTCCACATGCATCTCCTCATCGGCGAGCAACTTCTCGAAAAGCTCGCGGGAAGCGTTGTCGCCCTCTTCACGCGCGATCCGGATGGAGTTGTTGTACATTTCTACCGCGTTCAACTCCAGCTTGAGGTCGCTCTCGATTTGCTCTTTCACGTTTTGGCCTACGTTGAGATGCAGCAGTTCCGTCATATTCGGTGTGCCATCCAGGAACAGGATGCGCTCGATGAGCACTTCGGCGTGCTTCATCTCGTCGATGGACTGTTTCTTGATGTAGCTCGCCAGCTTCTCGTATTTCCAGTTCTCGCACATCTCGGCATGAAGGAAGTACTGGCTGATCGCCGTCAATTCCTCTTTGAGAGCGGCGTTCAGTTCGGCAATGACTTTCGGGTTTCCACGCATGGCCGGATTGTAATCCAGTTGCAACTCCTCGCGCAAGGCCAGCCCTACGGCCGAAACCAGCCCCCGATAGGATATCGATAGTAGGTAATAATTTCGTATTTTAGAACAGTTACCTCTTTTTCTAGTTGACAATCAGTTGCAAGTGAGATGAAATATTGCTTTCGAGGATGCCGTCATGAATCGATCCCTCCTGGCCCTTTTCTTCACCATCCCCCTCTTCGCCGCTACCGCCGCAAGCCTTACCGGTACGGCCGCCGACCCCACCGGTGCCGCCATCCCAGCAGTCGTCGTGAGCGCCCGCAATACCGAATCCGGCGCCGTACTGCGGGCCGAAACGGATGCCTCGGGAACCTATACTTTTCCCGAGCTTCACGCAGGCAATTACACTATCGAGGCGCGGCACGCGGGTTTCAATATCTATACCAAGCCGGCGCTTACGGTCGCTGGCGGCCAACGATTCGACATCGTCATGACCGTGGAATCCCACAGCGACACCGTCACCGTCACCGACTCTCCCAATCAGGTGCAGACCGTCGACACGCAGACTGGCGGCACTCTCAACGCTGCCAAGATGGCATCCATTCCGGTGAACGGGCGGAGTTTCACCAGTCTGCTGGCGCTTCAACCGGGCGTGATTCCCGCCAGCTCCCAACAGCCGAACGCAGTGGTGATGGCTGGATGCACCAGCGCTCCGCCCTCCGGCGATCTCAACCCCGGCAATCTCTCCGTGAGCGGCCAGCGCGAGACGGCCAACGGATTCACCGTGAACGGCTCCTCGGCGCAGGAAGACTTCAACATGGGCGCGGCCATCGTGCCCAACCTCGATTCCATCCAGGACCTGCGCGTTCTCACCGGCAATTTCAACGCCGAGTACGGCAACTTCAGCGGCGGCCAGATCCTCGTCTCCACCCGTTCAGGTGCAAATGACTTGCACGGCAGCACTTTTGAATTCCTTCGTAACACTGCCCTCGACGCGCGCAATTATTTCGCCCCGGACCGCGCCCAATACATCCGCAATCAGTTCGGCGGAACGCTCGGAGGCGCCATTCGCAAAGACAAGCTTTTCTACTTTGCCGATTATCAAGGCACGCGCATGACCCAGGGGGTCGATACCGGCCTGATTTCCGTGCCGTCTTTACAGGATCGCGCCGGCGACTTCTCCGACATCGCGAGCTCGCTTACGGGAAGCGTCAACGGCCAGTATTGGGCCAATCAGCTTTCCCAGAAACTGGGCTACACCGTGAATCCCGGCGAGCCATATTACACCGCCCGCTGCGCCACATCCGCTCAGTGCGTATTTCCCGGCGCGCAGATCCCGCAGCGCGCCTGGTCCGCGCCCGCCAAGTCGCTGCTGCCTTATATCCCCGCGCCGAACCATGGCGGCGCTATCTTCTCCACCTCGGCCTACAACGAGACCCTCCGCGACGATAAGGGCGCCATCCGCATCGACGATTCCACCCGCTTTGGCGCTCTCGCGGGCTATTACTTCGTCGACGATTACTCGCTCGACAATCCTTACCCCATGTCGCAAGGGGGCGCCAATGTTCCGGGATTTAACGCGCTCTCCACGGGCCGCGCGCAACTCGTCACCCTCTCGCTCACCACTACTTTCGGCCCAACTTCTGTAAATGAGTTGCGCCTGGGATACATGCGCACCGCCAACAACGTCGGTCAGCCGGTAGGCGGCGTCGGACCGTCGCTCGCCTCGCAGGGTTTCGCCGGTCCTTCCGGCCAGCCCTCCATCGTGCCGCTCGAGCCGCGCATCGAAGGCATCGAAAATATCGCCTTCAACGACTTCACCATCGGCGTTGACACCACCGGAGTGGCTCAGGCCAACAACACCTATCAGTGGTCCGACAATTTTTCCGAGGTAATCGGCAGGCACACGCTAAAATTCGGCGCGAGCGTGCACCTCGACCAAGTCAACATTAACCCCAACGCCGACTACAACGGCTCATTTCTCTTCCAGGGCACCGAAACCGGCTCCGATTTCGCCGACTTCCTGCTGGGCATTGCCAGCAGCTACGTGCAGGCCGATTCCCGCGCGTTCTATCTGCGCAACCATTACGCCGGCCTCTTCGCGCAGGACAGCTGGCAACTCTCTCCCAAATTGACGTTCAACTACGGCCTGCGCTGGGATCTGTTGCCGCCCTGGAGCGAAAAATACAACCAGATGCAGACACTGGCGCCCGGCCAACAATCGGTGGTCTACCCCGGCGCGCCGGCAGGTTTGCTGTTTCCCGGCGACCCCGGCATACCGAACACACTGGCGCCCGCCAGCCACACCAACTTCGCGCCACGCATCGGCATTGCTTACTCGCCCGATACCAAGACCGCCATTCGCGCCAGCTACGGCATCTTCTATACCGCAATCGAGGGGCTTTCGGCGGGCATCATGAGCGCGAACCCGCCCTATGGTTACTCCTACGACAGCTCTGCTCCGCCGCTCTTTGCCACACCCTTCGTCACCGCCTCCAGCGGGCAGAACGTGGGCCAGCCGTTCCCGGAAACGGTCCCCGCGTTCGGAGCGTCGGCGGCCCATCCCAACAGCTCAGTCGATTGGTCTCAGTACCTGCCGATCACCGGAGTGCCGTCGTTCTACCACGGCAACGTCACGCCTTATAGCGAGAGCTACACCGTCGCCGTGGAGCACGAGATCGCGCGCGATACCATCCTGACCGCGAGCTACGCCGGCACTGAGGCGCATCACCTGCTGGTGCTCATTTCGGCGAACCCCGGCGATCCCGCCCTCTGCCTCAGCCTCAGCCAACCGCTGGACGTGATACCGGGAACTCCCACCTGCGGGCCGTTCGGCGAAAGTGGCACGTACACCACGCCTTCCGGACAGACCATCCGAGGGACTCGCGGCCCGTTCAGTTCGGAATTCGCCGCCGTCACCTACCAGAAGACCATCGGCAACTCCGCTTACAACGCGTTCGACGTCTCGTTGCGTCACACCGGCCGCTCGCTCGACTTGCAACTGGCTTACAGCTACGGCAAGTCGCTCGACGAGTCGTCTAGCCTTGCGGAAGCCGTCAACCCGCTGAATCCGAGCCTCAGCCGCGCGCTTTCGGCCTTCGACATGCGCCAGAACCTGGTGGCCAGCTACGACTTGAAACTGCCGCTCGGCAAACTGAAGGGCTGGTCGCTCTCGGGGGTCACGCGCTTCACCACGGGACTGCCCGTCACGCTCTTCAACAACAACGACACATCGCTGCTCGGCACCATTCCCAACGGCATCAACAACGACGGCGTCGACACTCCGGATTTCACGCCCGGCAATCTCGCCGTCAACACCAATCCGCGCAACGGCCGCGCAGCCTTCAATACCTCGCTCTTCAGCCTTCCCGCTCTCGGCCAGATCGGCACGGCCGCGCGGCGCTTCTTTTACGGCGCCGGAATGGCCAACTTCGACATGGCGCTGCACAAGACCGTACGGCTCGCCGAAGCGCGATCGATCGAGCTGCGCCTCGAGGTTTTCAACGTATTCAATCACGCGCAATTCTTCGGCGCCGCCGCCGTCAACGGCAACATCAGCAGCGCTTCCTTCGGCCAAATCGTGAGCGCGCAGCCGCCGCGTGAGATCCAACTGGCTGCGCGCTTCCGCTTTTGAAGGAATCTACGACCAACTCGGACAAGCTGAAGCACGTCCCACGTGGGCATGTTTCAAGCTTGCCACGCCGGGCTACAGCCCGGTCCTTTACTGCTCGCCGCGAACAATCCCCACGCCGTTCGCCGCGCCCGTGATCGTATCGGCGGCCTGCATCAGCGTCAGATTGCCATCCTCGTCCACCGAGAACATCGAGAGGTGCGTTACCGAGCCGCTGCCGTCGATCACCGCTATCATTCCGCCCGCGTAGGTAATGTCCGTCGGGTCGCCGTTCAGGGTCGCCGCTACCGCCGCGTCCTGCACGATCTTCTGCCCATACACGGCGTACCGCGAAATGCTCATGCTGGGGGAATTGCTCGAGAACAGAAATGGCCCTTCGAGCGTGAGCCAGCACGGCGCATTCTGCGTGCCCGACCCCGTCACGGTGAGCACAGCCCCATCGCGCACCAGGCTGATTTCATTGGAATGGGCGATCGTAACGTAAGCGTCGTTGCCGCGTGCGAACGAACCGAAAGGCGCCATCGGGTTCGCTGGGATGTTCTGCACCAGCGTGGCGCTTCCGGCGATCGCTCCATCCGGCGACAGATTCACCGTTTCAATCACACCTGTCTTCTCTGTGATCACGAGTTGGTTCTGCGCCACTACCACCTGCGCGGCCGATCCATCGCCTAGCAGCAGCTTTGCCGAGCCATCGGCGTTGGGACTCACAAAGGGTCCGAACATCCAGTGAGATTCCACCTGAGCCGCGCCGAGAATATACAGATGCCCCGCTCCGAAGGCCACACTCACCGGTTTCGCAACCGTGGGAACAACCTGCGCGGCGTGCAGCCCACTGCCGATTCGCTCGAACAGCGAGACACTATTGGAGCCGTAATTCACCACGGCCACCAGGCCGCCGTTTACCTGGATACCGCCGGCGTTGCCACTCGCACCGCCTTGCCCCTGCGTCGCCAGGGTCTGGACCAACTTGCCGGCGGGGTTGTACACCAAAAGCTGGTTACTGGCCGCGTTGGAGGCCGTGACGATCAGCGCATCCGGATCTGTCGCCGCCAGAGCGGCGCCGGCAGCTCCCACAAGCGGCACAAGTATTCTGAAAAATCTGCGGATCTGCATGCTGTTCTCCTCGAGTAAATGAATTCGGCCTGCGCCAAAGAGGCGCAGTCGCCGTCGGGTATGTCTTCGCCGCGGAACGCGGGAAAGTTACGGCGCCCGTAACTTTTCGGCCCGTTTCACCGTACCTCTTGCAAGAGAACCATTACAAATCGTAAAAAGGAGCCGGCGTAGCCGATGATGGTAATAATTGGGTGAACAGCTTTTCCCTTATGCACCCCGACGGCGAACTGGAGAACTTGATGGCCCGCTACCAACAAGGCGATTTCAGCGCGGCCACAGCCCTCGTCCATCGCCTGAGCCCGCAACTTCATCGATTCTTCGCGGTGCAATTCGTGA
>Ga0181528_10000409_pt1 | contig 31903 bp, 20 predicted proteins | sample PEATcosm2014_Bin_47_FD_119742 | JGI IMG/M metagenome (GOLD analysis project Ga0181528, IMG submission 119742) | Peatland microbial communities from MTU Mesocosm Facility, Houghton, MI, USA - PEATcosm2014_Bin10_10_metaG | ecosystem: Environmental > Terrestrial > Soil > Wetlands > Peat | place...
ATTTTGTGGAGAGCGTGGAGGTTGAAGCCCTGGTGCAGCAGCTTCGGCTGGCCGTGCGCGCCAAGACAAAAGCGGCGACCACCACCGGCTACGGCCCGCGCTTTCTGCACTCCACCGGGCAGTTGCACAAGGGCGGAGCCAACAACGGAGTCTTCATTCAACTCACATCCGCCGACGCAAAAGACGTGGCCATTCCGCGTGAGCCCTTCGGCTTCAGCGTGCTGAAGCAGGCGCAGAGCCTGGGCGATCTGGAATCGCTGGTAACGCACGGCCGCCGCGCGGTGCGCGTGGATCTGGGTGCGGATGTTGCAGCAGGATTAAAGCGGTTGATTGCTGCCGTCAAGTAACCGATTACAGATTGAGCTGACAGGCGGCGCGGTCGAGTGAGATCGCGCCGCTTTCCTGTCTGTGCGATTTCACCGCTGCATCTCTCAAAGGGCGGGCGCTCTGCTCTCCGTAAACAACAGAAAATTTCACCTCACCGGCCATGGCGGCGCATCTTAAAGGGCTGGGCTGCATCAAAATCCTTAGCGACTATTTGTGAGCGCGCGACCCGGGGTTTGGTGCCGTGGCGCTCATGGGGCATCGCAATTGTTGCATGATGAGGGCGGCACCACCGTCACACCTCCCCTCCGGAAAGAATCGAAGGCTGATGAGCACAACCGTTCCCGCCACTCCGAGCGCGCGCACTGAGGCGCAGCCCCTGCCGCAGGCAAACCCCTGCGTGCTCATCATCTTTGGCGCCAGCGGAGACCTGACGCGGCGCAAGCTGCTGCCTGCGGTCTTCGACCTCAATTCGCAGGGCTGCAACGCCAGCGGGTTGGACATCATCGGCGTCGGCCTGCCCGACATGACGAACGACGACTTCAAGGGCGCCATGCGCCAGTCGGTGGAGATCACCAACGGGGCGCGCACCTTCAGCGAGGAGAACTGGCAGAAGTTCGCCGGCCACCTTAGCTATCTCTCCGGAGACCTTTCCGACCCGCAGACCTACCAGGCGCTGGCCGCGCGGCTGGAGGAGATGCGCAAGGCCGGCGCGAGCGGCAACCATCTGTTCTATCTTTCGGTGCCGGCCAGCATCGCGCCCAAGGTGATTCAAGGCCTGGGCGCGGCGGGGCTCAATCAGAACGAGAATGGCTGGTCGCGCGTTGTGGTGGAAAAGCCTTTTGGACGCGATCTGGAGTCGGCGCGCGCGCTGAACAAAACCGTGCTGAGCGTCTTTGAGGAGAGCTCGATTTACCGCATTGACCACTACCTGGGCAAGGAGACGGTGCAGAACATCCTGATGTTCCGCTTCGGCAACAGCCTGTTCGAGCCGCTTTGGAACCGCAACTTCATTGACTACGTGGAGATCACGGCCGCCGAGCCGCTGGGCGTGGAGAACCGCGCCAAGTTTTATGAAGAGACCGGCGCGCTGCGCGACATGGTGGCCAATCACCTGCTGCAACTGCTCTCGCTGACCGCCATGGAGCCGCCCTTCAGCCTGGATGCCGACGCCGTGCGCGAGCAGAAGGTGCAGGTGCTGAAGGCCATCCGCCCGATGGCCGTGGAGGACGTGGCGGCGCGCACCGTGCGCGGACAATACGGTCCCGGCGTGCTGGAAGGCATGCTGGTGCGCGGCTATCGCCAGGAGCCGGGCGTGGCCGCGGATTCGTCTTCGGAGACATTCGTGGCCCTGGAGCTGAGGGTGGAAAACTGGCGCTGGAGCGGCGTGCCGTTCTACGTGCGCACCGGCAAGCGCCTGGCCTCGCACATGACGGAGATTCGCGTGCACTTCAAACCCACTCCGGAGGCTCTGTTCGTGAGCGGACAGAACCGCCAGCCGGAGCCGAACATCATCAGCATCCGCATCCAGCCGGACGAAGGCATCAGCATCAGCTTCGGCGCCAAGCGTCCGGGGCTGGGGATGAACGGCATCACCGTGACCGCCGACTTCACCTATCGCGACGCCTTCGGCATGAACACTCCCGTGGCCTATGAGACGTTGCTGCTGGACGTGATGATGGGCGACGCGACGCTGTTCACCCGCGGTGACGAGGTGGAGGCCGAGTGGCGCATCGTGACTCCCATCGAAGAGGCGTGGGCGCAACTGCCTAAACCGCAGTTCCCCAACTACGCCGCCGGCAGCGAGGGTCCGGAGATTGCCAACGCGTTGATGTGGGGCAATCGCCACTGGAACAGTCTGCGGCCGCAGCGCTGAAGACCGGGCGGGCGGCGAGTTTTGGTAAAATAGAAACAACCCCACCCGCTGCACCGATCACACCCTTTGGGAAACGATCACCGAAGCTTTGGGAACCCACACAGGGAAAGGACACTCATCTTTTGATTTACACCATTTTTCTCTTCTTGCTCTGCGCCTGGGGCGCCGGGGTCGCCGACGGCAATCACCACGCCAGCCTGCACCTTCTGCTTTTGGGCGCGATGTTCATGCTGTTTGTGGATACCCTCGGACGCCGCCGCGTCGCCGAATAAACGCTCGTCTTGGGTGAGGCGGCAGCCACGCGTGCACTCGCGCATGTGGTTTGACACCCTGCGGCGAGGCCCATAGAATCAAAGAGGTTCGCCCATTCAAGGCGCTACCAGCAAGGCTGCCCTCCGCGCCCGCGGAGACCCTAGAGCAGCGGCCCCGTGGCGGGGTAGCTCAGTCGGTTAGAGCGACGGTCTCATAATCCGTAGGTCGGCGGTTCGAATCCGCCCCCCGCTACCAGAACCTCTTTTCCATCCTGTTAATCACCCTGGAGTGCGAGCGACGGTCTCGGCTTTCATTCGACGGGAGAGCTGCGCTCTCCCTGGGCGTAGGTCGGCGGTTCGAATCCGCCCACCGCTACCAGAATCTCTTTCCTCAATTTTTGCGATCAATCTGCTCCGGGCTTATCACGTGATTACGTGATGGCGGACACTGCATTCCCTTCTGTTTTGTGGTCAAAGCTAGTGCGGTATCCGCACCGTGCACCGCCGGAGCCTTTCCGGCACGCGGCGCGCCTCGGGAAGGGCTACACGCACAAGGCGCCGCGGGAGCCCTCGGCGCACGATGGCAACAACACTCGTAAGGAGGTTGCCATGAAGATCATCCTGGAAGTCCTCACAGCTATATTGATCGCCATTCCCCTGGCCCTCCTGGTCATCTTTGACCTGCCCGGCCTGGGCATTCTTCTTGCCATTGGACTGATCGGCTATGCCTACGTGGCGAAAAAGACCCACGAGGCGGCGCTGGCCGGGCATCGTCAACCGCTGGTCATGAGTGGGCCTGGGCATCACAACAGGGCTGCCTAGACCCATCGTCACAGACTCAAGGCGCGGCGCACGGTGGCCGGATGGCGAAGGTCGGCCTCGTGTGTGTCCGACGGAGAAATGAGAGGGAGATTCCGTGCCGTCTCCCGGTAAAACGAAAGGCCCGCCGGCCCATCGGCGGGCCTTTCCATGCCCGGCGAAGCGAGTCTGCAAAGTTGCCAACCGATGCCGCGGGCAACAGCTTCCGGAGTGCGGATGGCCGATGTGCCTCTTTCCAGTAGCGCCTGTCCCCCTTCCGGGGCATGTCGGAATCGAGGAAGTTGGCGGATTCTATTCATGTAAGTAGATTCCAAATCAACCAGTTTGGATTCCGCGGGGAGGCCGCAACGAGGCCCACCCAACCATAAACAGATTGCCGCGCGGTCAAACCTTCGCGCCGCAAAAGGAGTGCTGCATGGGCTGGATGGCTGTTGCGGAAACCAACAAGAGCGCGGCGCAGGTGAAGAGCCTGGGCGAGCGCATTCTGGATGAAGACCACGAGGAGATTGAGTCGCGCATTGAGGCCTTCCAGACGGCGATTGTGCACGGCAAGGGCATGTACGCCATTTACGACGCGGCGGAGACGCTGATTAGCGCCACGCTCGAGCACTTCCGGCATGAGGAAGAGGTGCTGAAGCGCGCCGGTTACCGCTGGCTGACCGAGCACCGCGCGGCGCACGCCAAGTTGCTGGACGAACTGCATGAGATTCACAAGGGAATCCAGCGGCGAGAGATTCAGTCCGCGCTGGAGCTGGCACGGCTCTACGGCAGCGCCCTGAAAGAGCACGAGGATACACACGACGAAAAGTATCGCGAGGCAATTCGCCAAGCCTCCCGGACGGCGAGACTGATGGCGTAACCACTCCGTTTATAAACCTCCTTTCCGCTGCATCCGGCATTTTTTCTCTTGCTGGCTGCGGCTTTTTTTCTTGTGCTCAGCGGCTTGGGGGCAACCTGTCTGACTGCATATATGGCATGGTTACTTCCGCGGCGTGACGCCTGTCACTGACCGCAATCTTTTGGCGATACACAATGCCCGTCGGCCATTCATCTCTTCCTGCGCCCTGCCGGACGACACCGCGCGCGCTTTTCGGGTTTATCGTTCGTCATCGTCATTCGTCACCAAGGAGTTTCGCGATGGAGCAAGATATCCTCTGTAATCTTCGCCGCCTCTTTCGCTCGATCCTTCCCTCCTCCGTGCTGCCGCAACAAAGCGACCGTGCACAGCTGGATCGTGGATGGATCATCGCCAATCACAAACTGGTCAGCTTCCACGCGGCCTTCCTCACCAGCCTGCTGAGCATTGACCCGACGGTCAGCTCGCGTCTGGATGTCATCCGCCAGATGTTTCTCGGCGTGGAGCTGTTCATCAGCTGCGCCTTCTGGTATCTCGCATGGCACATCAACATTGCCGTGCATGAGATGGGCCACTACCTGGCGGCAGTGAAGACCAACAACCTGCGTCCCGAGTTGGCGGAGGCCGCCGAGAAGAAACTCTCCAGCCCCACGGGCGAGCGCTGGGCCTGGTACGCGCGGATGTTCCTGCTGATTCCCTACGGACGCTTTGAAGGCGTCAACAAGGAGAGTGGCAACTATCATCCGGCGGTGAAGACGCAGAACCTGGCGGTGGCTGCCGCCGGACCGGAATACAGCAAGAATCTGAGCCTCGCCACTCTGCCGCTTGGCATTGTGCTGACCCTGGCGGGGATGGTCTTCAGCGTGCCGATGTCGGTGTACGTGGGCCGCTTGCTGTTCACCGTGGGCGTGGTGGCCATGCTGGACTTCCTGCTGGCCGATGCCGGCAAGTACAAGGCCTTCCGCCAGCGTCAGCAGGAGGCCGCGGCCAAGGCCGCCGATGTTCGCGCCTCCGAGCCGGAGCGCACCGCCGACAGCGGACGTCCGGTGGACCCCAGCCAGTTGCGCCGCAAGCTGCGTCTGCATCGTTTGCAGGAGCTGCAACTGCCCGACGGAACCGTGGTCTTCGCCCCATGGGAGTTCCGCAACTCCATCATGGGCGGGCGCCACACCGAGGAGATGGGCGGCAACCTCAGCTTCCAGGAGTTTATGTTCCTGCCGCTGACGGCGCACGACTACATTGAGGCGCAGCGCGTGACCAACATGCTGCAAAGCCGTGCCATCCAGATCATCCAGGACACCGAAGGGTTGAACTTTGTCGGCATCGGGCTGGAAGGCGGCATTGTGGCCAGCTACGCCCGGCTGAAGGACGATCTGCTGCCGGAAGAGCGCGCGCTGAAGGTGGCCGTGCAGGCCATTGAAGAGTGCGGCTTTGTGCCGGATCGCGACGTCTGCCTGGCCCTGGACCCGGCGGCCAGCGAACTGAGCAACGCCTACCGCGAGAAGACCGGCGAGACGAACGCCGTGGGCCAGTATCTGTTCTGGCGCGCCGAGGACCCCAAGGTGCTGACCACCGACGAGATGGTGGAGCTGTACATCCGCTGGGTGAAGAAGTATCCCATTGTGAGCATTGAAGACGGCTTTGCCGAGGACGACCACGAGGGCTGGAAGAAGCTGATGGCCGCACTCGACAAGGACATCCTCATCATCGGCGACGACCTGGTGACGACCAAGGATTCGACGATTCGTCATTGCGCCGAGCTGGGGCTGATCAACACGGCGCTGATCAAGGCCAACCAGATTGGCACCCTGAGCGAGACTCTGCTGGCCACGCGCACGGCAAAGGACATGGGCCTGTCGCTGGTGGTGAGCCATCGCTCGAAGAGTCCGAACGAGGTGATGGAGGCCGACATCAGCTTTGCCGTCGGAGCGCTGGGGCTGAAGTGCGGCGGCGGAGCAAACACCGAGCGCCTGGTGAAGTACGGCCGCATCGTAGAGTTGATGGAGCAGGCGCGCAAGGGCATCCGCATCACCCGCAAACTGGACTCCGAAAGCGCCATCGTGGACATCAGCGCGCACGAGGAGCCGACCAACGCCGGCATCCCGACGGTGGGCGTTACGGTAATGCTGGACAACGGCATGAAGTTTTCGGCGGCCACGCCGCTGGGCACCTCGGCCGGAACCGATGAGGCCATCCACCTGGTGGACAGCATCATTGAGGCCGGACCGCTGACGCGCAAGTTCCCGCAGTACTTCAAGCTGAACGAGCGCGAGAAGACCTACCGCTTTTTGCCCGACCTGAAGGTTGACGAGCTGGGACGCGAGAGCACCGAGCTGGCCACCTTGTGGCTGCGCAGCAAGCGCTACGGCGGCAAGGGCTGCCTGAACGCCGTGGACAACGTGGAGCAGATCATCGCGCCGCACTTCCTGGGCAAAAAGTTGAGCGCCCTGGGCAGCCTGGCCGATGTGGACCACGCGTTGCTGGCCCTGGAGTTGGAGATGGCCGTCAAGCGCGGCAAGCTGACGGCCAGTGCAACCGACGAGGACCGCATCCTGACCATGCAGCGCAAGGCCAACCTGGGCATGAACGCCGTGCTCAGCATGAGCCTGGCCATGGGCCGTCTGCTGGCCGCTCGCGAGGGCGCGGAGCTGCCGGACATTCTGCGCGCAGCGGAGCCTGCAATTGATCGCGAGGCTTTGTACGGCGTAAAGAATGCCGCGGAGGCAAAGTCAGAGAAGGTGAGCGCCGTTACCGTGTAAGCGCGGCGTCTGCAAATGTGGCGTTTGCGAATAACGAAGCGCAGGAGTATGACTCCTGCGCTTTTTCTTTTCTAGTAGTCGGGGCTTTAGCGGTCGTCCGGGTTGGGCAGGCGGATGTTCTCCTCTTTGCAGATTTTCTCGAGCTGGCGGACTGACCAGCAGGCCTTGAAGTCGTAGAAGTAGCGGAAGGGCTGCTGCAGCATGTCGAGCACGCTCCGTGTCTGCGCATCGCTCCATTCGGGCAGCGCGCGCACGGCCTCGTCGAGCGGCGCGTGGCTGAGTTTGAGGGTGATGAGTCCCCAGCTCAGGTTGCCGGCGTGCAGCGCCAGTTCTTCCAGTCCATTCTTCAGAATCTGTTTACGCGCCAGCAGCACGCGGCGCTCGCCCACGTTGTGCAGCACCTGCATGTACTTTTCAAACAGCACCCACTCGTTCACCAGCAGGGCAATCTCGATTGGGGCAAAGGCCTTCCAGAACTTGACGGGATAGCGCAGGCAGAGAAAGCGCCCGAGCATGAAGGCGCCAGCCTCGTAGCCGGAGAGATGGCTTTCGGTGAGCATGGCCAGGGTGCGGCGGAAGAAGCGGATTTTGCGCTCGAGGGTCAGCATCTCAAAGACGTTGCTCTGGCCCAGGTGGTCGCCGATGTCGCTCTTGAGCACCTCTTCGCTGTACAGCTCCTCGTGATTGTCGAACCAGGCGTTCACCAACCGGCGGGCGCTGTCGGTGTCGGTGCGCAGTTCGAAGTTGACCAGGCGGATGACCTCGCTGAGGGTGGAGGTCTGGTCGAACTCCAGTCCGCGGTTAAGCTGCTGATAGTAGCGGAAGGCGTAGGCGATCTGCGCGAAGCTGGTCTTTTCGTCGCCGTCGAGGGCGAACGTCTCACCCTGCATGAAGCGCAGCAGGCGCCCGGGGCGGAAGTGCGCCCGGCCGACGTAGACCGTGGCAAGGCGCGAGCTGATCGTGACCCAGTCGCCTTCGTGGAGTTCGACGCCCTCGGCGTTGATAAGGCCGCCGTCTTCGCTTGGCTCCAGGCGCACGCCGCTCTTCTCCATGCTGAGCAGGCCGGGAATGCCGAGGCTCTGGCAGATGGTGACGACGTGCACGGCGGCCGAGGTGAGGCTGATGATGGCATCCATCTCACGCATGACGGCCGAATCCGTGGGCAGGAAGGTCTGCTTGCAGAGGCAGACTTTTTCTCCCTGGCCCTTGGCGGTGAGCGCCGCCGCGCCGCTGAAGTAAACGCGGGCCGAAACGGCCGAGCGCGGCAGCACGCTGACGCCGGAGCAGAACTTGTGCAGGCTGGCCAGGTCGTGCTCGTCAATCGTGTCACTGGTGAGCTGCTTGATGTGGTACGGGCGAATCAGTTCGGTGACCCGCTGGCGGCTGATGATGCCGGACTTATGCATGTCCACGGCGCTGAGCACGGCGGCGCGGCCGACCATGCCGGTCTGGTTGAGCTGCAATAGCGCAAAGAGTTGATGACGCTCGGTGGCTTCGACCGCAAACTCGATGGTGGCCGGAGCTTCGAACTCGCGCTCCAGGTGGCCGAAGGACGGCACGAAGTGATGCACGGCCGGGAAGGTGTCGCGGATGGTCTCCGGATCCTCAAAGGCCAGCGGCTGCGCCTCGGCCGTGCCGGTCATCATCTCCTCGCCAAAGACGTTGTGCGCGGTCTGCAACTCGATGCCGACACCGGTCTGCGAGTGGCGGCTGTGGACGACGCCGACGTAAGACTCCTGGTCGCGCACGGTGCAGACCATCTTTTGCAGAATGAGGCTGGGGTAATGCTCGGCGCCACGGCAGAGGGCGAGCACCAGTTCCTGGTTGGCCTCAAAGTGCTGGTAGGCCTGGCGGGCGAGAAAGTCGGCCTGGCGGTAGGGGTCCTCGATAAGCTCGCGATGCCGTGGGTTGAGCTCTTCGCAAAGGCGCCCGGTGAGTTCCACCACCTGCTCGTCATTCAGGTCGGCGCGCACTGTTCCGAGGAGATGGCTGTGCTCTTCACGGCCCAGGGCCTGGCAGAGGTTGCGCAGGTTGTTGAGGAACATCTTGTGCGCCGCCAGCCGGCCGTAGATTTTCTCGAGCGACGGCAACGTGCGCGGCGTGACGCCGACGTTCAGGTAAGTATCCAGCAGGCCGGGGATGTAATACGCGGTGGCGCAGCGCAGGGCGAAGATGAGCGGCTCTTTGGGGTCGCCCAGCTTCTGCATGGTCAGCAACTCAAGCTGGCGGATGGCCTCGGCCAGGTGCAGTTCGAAATCCTTGTGGCGCTCGGCATAGCTCTGCGTGGTCAGCACGGCGAAGTCCGGCACGGGATAACCCATCTGGCTGAGCTTGAGCAGGATGAACGCCTTCTGACTGATCTCCTGTTCGCTGTGCGTCTCCTGGCTGCTGCTGGGCACCACGTAGCGGCTCTCAGAGGGAGGCACGGGACTGATGCCGAGAAAACCCTCCGCCGTGCGTATGCAGGCCAGTTTCTGGGCGGAATCATGGTGGCCATTGCGGGCATTGAGGATGAGCGCCAGGTGCGTTTTGGCCTCGTCGAGCGGGGCGTTGCAGAGCGTGGGCAGGTCCGTCTCCCGCACCCTGATGGAGCTTTGGGCGGCAGAGCCCAGGCGATAGCTGACCACCGGCGGCAGGTATCCAATTGGTTGCGTGGCCGCGGGTTGGCCCGGGGCGGTCAGGGCACGGCGGGAGAGCAAAGTGCGGCGGTTGAAGAAGCTGCCGCGGATGTGAAGTTCAGCGACGTTTTGAGAAGACAGAATATCCATCGGCGACCAGTCCCTGGCCGGAAACGTTAGTCCGGGCGGGGGAATGGCTTCTGTGCCCGCAATCACCGGCGGCGGTGACCCGCTGGCCGGGCTTCGACAGGCCGGAGCGAAGAATCCCCGGCGCGGATAAGGTCATCCCTATGCTGGATGGGTTTAACAGATTGCAGCAGAAGGGACTGGCGGCACGGATGGACCAACGGGCGGACGTCAGTTTTGGCCGGAGATGGAAGGCGTACGTGGTCAGATCTGCACACCTTCTTAAGCCCAATGAGCGTAACTTTCCTATCAACCGCGCAACATCCGGTTAGGATTCGGGTTTGTCTCCATACCAGCCTTGGGCGCAGCATGGCCCTTTGGCTGAAGAGTGACCAAGTCGACGCAAGGAGCGACGATTTATGAAATGGAATGAAGCAGTTCGAGAGTTTTTCCAGCCGGCGGAAGCCGTACGCACCATCCCGCAGGCGGTGGCGCAGGCCAGCCGCGGCGGAGTGGCGCTGCTGCTGAGTGCGCTGATGATTATGGTTCCCATGGGCCAGGGAACGGCCTTTGCGCAGGAGATTCCCGCGCAGGCCTCGCCCAGCGCCTCTCCGGCCCCCGTCGGTGAGCCGATGACCGAAGCGCAACTGAATCAGTTGGTGGCGCCAATCGCGCTCTATCCTGATTCGCTGGTGGCGCAGGTGCTCGCGGCTTCGACCTATCCCACGCAGGTGGTGGAGGCCGACCGCTGGCTGCAGAGCCAGGGCAACGCCCCGGCCAGCCAGATTGCGGCCGGCGCCGACGCCCATACCTGGGATGCCAGCGTGAAGGCCCTTTGCGCCTTCCCGTCCGTACTGGCGCAGATGGACAAGAACATCCAGTGGACGACCGATTTGGGCAACGCCTACTACAACCAGCCGCAGGATGTGATGGACGCCGTGCAGGGCATGCGCCACAAGGCACAGGGCGCCGGCAACCTGCGCAGCACTCCGCAGCAGGTGGTGGCCGAGCAAAATGACGCCATCACCATCGCTCCGGCCAATCCGGAAGTGGTGTACGTGCCGGCATACGACCCCTGGGCGGTTTGGGGCTATCCGGTGGCAATGTACCCGGGCTTCTACTGGGCGGCGCCTCCGGGAATCTTCTGGGGCGGCCTGGCGGTCGGCTTCGGACTTGGCATCGGCATCGGCCTGTGGGGCGGTTGGGGCTGGGGCTGGGGTCACTGGGGTTGCGGATGGGGTCGGGGCTGGGGTGGCCATGGCGTGTTCTATAACCACGGCATGTATACGACCCACAGCGCGACGGTGATGAACCGCGGCTTCGGCCGCCCGGGTGGACCTCCGCGCAGCTTTGCCGGAACCCGCGGCAGCTACGCAAGGGCGGGAGCCCGTCCGGGTGGTGGATACAACCGTGGCGGCGCAGGCTATAACCGTGGCGGTGCAGGTTATAACCGTGGCGGTGCAGGCTATAACCGTGGCGGTGCAGGCGCGTATCGCGGTGGAACGGCACGCCCCGGCGGCACGGTGGGTCGTCCTGGTGGTGGCAGCTACGGCCGTCCGGGCGGAGGCACTTCGATGAGCCGTCCTGGCGGAAGCGGCGGGAGCCGGCCCAGCATGGGCGGATCGCGCGGCATGAGCGCTCCGCGCAGCTCCGGTGGCGGTGGACACGTCAGCAGCGGCCACGTGAGCAGCGGTCATAGCTCGGGTGGCGGCCATGCAAGTGGTGGCGGACACTCCGGTGGCGGCGGACACCGCCGCTAACCAACTGCGGTAGACACGAAAGGGGGGAGGCCAAATGGCCTCCCCCTCTTCATTGCCCGTGATTTTGGCCTGCCAAATTGCTTATTAATTTCTTGTTCATATCGAATTCGACTCTGCTAAACTTTTCTTATCCCAAGGCAATTCCGTTTCGTCCGTTTCACGCAAGACAATTTTCCGAAGGAGCTTGGCCGATGAGAAGCCGCTCGATCGCCGTTCTATTTGTATTTCTTGTCACCCTATTTGCCTGTTGCGCCGTGGCCCAGACCTTCCGCGGCAGCATTCAAGGCACTGTGACCGACGCCAGCGGAGCCGCTGTGGCCGGAGCCAAAGTCGAAGTCAGCAGCCCGGAGACGGGCCTGCGCCGCCACATCCTGACCAACTCGGCGGGTGAATACGTGGCCAGCGAACTTCCGCTGGGCACCTACAACCTGACGATTGAGAAGGAAGGCTTCCGCAAGGCCTCCCTGACCAAGGTTCCGGTCAGTGTGGGATCGCCGGCGCGCGCCGACGCCCATCTGCAGGCCGGCGAGGTGAAAGAAACGGTAGAGGTGGTGGCCGACGTTCCCATGGTGGAGACCGCCAGCAACACGACGGGCGGCACTATCGGCGCCGCCGAGGCCAGCGAACTGCCGGTGAATGGACGCGACTTCACCAAGTTGCTGGAACTGGTGCCCGGCACCACCAGCGATCCTGTGGGCTCGACCGAATCTGCCGGCAGCTACGGACTGTTCAGCCTGAACGGCAATCGCGGCCGCAGCAACAACTACCTGCTGGACGGCACAGACATGAACGACGGCTACCGCAACCTGCCCGCCATCAACCAGGCGGGCGTCTGGGGCTGCCCCTCGACGATTCTTCCGGTGGATGCGCTGGCCGAAATTCCTGTGACCGGCAGCCCGGAGGCCGAGTTCGGACGCAGCTCCGGCGCCACGGTCAACATCGTGACCAAGAGCGGCACCAACGTCCTGCACGGCACGGCATTTGAATACTTCCGCGACGCCGCACTGGGCGCGCGCAACTTCTTCAACACCACGGCTTACCCCAAGAACAGCTTCTCCAATCATCAGTTCGGCGGCAGCCTGGGCGGGGCCATCTACAAGGACAAGAGCTTCTTCTACGCGGCCTACGAAGGCCAGCGCGAAAAGGGCGGACTGCCTCAGCTGGGCCAGGTTCCCACCCAGGCGGACATTACGGCCGCCACACCGGTGGGCGGCATCAACACGGTGATTGAGAGCCTGCTGGCGCGTAACCCCTGGGGCACGCTGCCGGCCAGCGGCAACGGCAATGAGACCTTCAGCACTCCCTTCAGCAACGACAGCGACAACCTGATCGTGAAGGTTGACCAGCACCTGAAGCTGTTCAGCGCCGGAGATCTTCTGACCGGCCGCTACTTCTTCAGCCGCGGCACGCAGAGCTTCCCGCTGGGCATGCTGGCCACGGGCAGCAGCGCGCCGGGCTTCAACACCTACACGCCGACGCACGTCAACATCCTCTCGCTGAGCTATACCACGGTGCCGCGCAACGACCTCATCATCGAGATCCGCGGCGGCTACAACCGCTTCCTGCAGGACTTCCTGCCGCAGGATCGCGCCTTTAATCCGCAGACGATCGGCCTGGACACCCTGCCGGATTCGACGCTGGAGCCGAAGGCCGACCTGGCACACGACACCGGCCTGCCGACCATCAACGTGGGCTCCTACAGCCCGATCGGCGCGACCAGCAGCGACGCTCGCGGCCGCATTGACACCAACTACCAGCTCTTCGGCAACGTCAGCCTGACCAAGGGCAAGCACAACTACAAGGCCGGATACGAGTGGCGGCGCACGTTCATCAACAGCTTTATTGACAGCGGCCACCGCGGCAAACTGGGCTTCAACTCGCTAAACGACTTCCTGGCGGGCACCATTGACAGCGGCAGTTCGGCGGCCGGCGCGGGCACCCGCTACACCTACCAGAACAACAGCGGCGCCTACTTCCAGGATTCCTGGAAGGCGACCAAGCGCATCACCGTGAACTACGGCGTGCGCTGGGATTACTTCGGCGTGGTGGGCGAAAAGAATCACCAGTTCAGCCTGTTTGACGTGAACACCTCGTCGCTGACTCCGGTGGGAACCGGCGGCGGCCCTTCGTCGCTGTATCCGAAAGACTTCGTCAACTTTGCGCCGCGCTTTAGCCTGGTGGATGACCTGCTGGGCAACGGCAAGCTGGTTCTGCGCACCGGCGTGGGCATCTTCTACGACGGCGCCTCGCAGGACTTCTTTGTGGGCAACCAGCCGTGGAACACCTATGCGGCGCAGGCCGGTCCGGCATTTAACAGCATTCAGTTCTCCTTCTCGCCGGCTTCGCAGATTCAGAGCGGCACGGAGATCTTCGCTCCCAACACCTACAGCCCGAACTCGGCGTTCACCGTCAGCCAGGCCAACTCCACGCCGCGCTACGTCAGCTACAACCTGAACCTGGAGTCGCAGGTGACGAAGAAGATCGCCGTGCAGGTGGGCTACGTCGGCTCGCAGGGACGCCATCTTTACCACTTCCGCGACATTGACCAGTTCAACAACGTCAGCGGTTCGGTGGATAACTGCGGCAACGGCACCACGATCAGCTACGGCAGCCAGTGCTTCCCCAACTACTACTATGTGAACCAGATCGAGACCAGCGCCGAGTCGAACTACAACTCTCTGCAGGCCACCTTGAAGCTGCAGAACTGGCACGGGCTAACCTCGACCGTGAACTACACCTGGGCTCACTCGATTGACACGGCCAGCGACGGTTTGGACTTTGTGCCCAACGCCGCCCAGCCGGACAACAGCTGGAATCCCCATGCCGAGCGCGCCAGTTCGAACTTTGACGTGCGCCAGCGTTTGCAGTGGTACTTCAGCTACAACCTGCCGAAGGTTGAGACCCTGAAGTGGCTGACCAACGGCTGGGCTCTGAATGGCATGTTCAACTTTGCCACCGGCCAGCCCTACACCGTGCACTACCTCTTTGAGGGCGACTACAACGGCAGCGGCGAATACTTCGGGCGTCCGGACATCATCGGCAGCACGAAGACCAAGCACATGGTCAACGCGGCGGATGGCGGCTACAACCTGCTGAACTCGGCGGCCTTTGCCGTACCCTGCACCTGGGACACGACGCTGAACTCCGGCGCCGGCGGCTGTGTGCCCGGCAGCCAGCACCCCGGCAATGAGGGCCGCAACGCCTTCAACTCGCCGAGCTTCGTCAACTTCGACCTCTCCATCAACAAGACGACGAAGCTAACCGAGCGGGTGACCCTGAAGTTGGAAGCCGACCTGTTCAACATCTTTAACCACGTCAACCTGAGCAACCCGCTGTTGCCGGGCTTCTCGATTGACGCCTTCGGCACCAGCAACTTCGTGGCCTCCGGCAGTCCCACGCAGGGACACCTGGTGGGCGGCGGCACCAACGGCACGGGCTTTGTGCAGACCGTGGCCACTCCCGACGTGGGCAGCGGCAACCCGTTCCTGGGTGGCGGCGGTCCGCGTACGGCGCAGATTGCCGCACGCATCAGCTTCTAACCTCCTCCGCGCCCCCGGGCGTAGTAACCGGAAGGCCGTCCCAAAGGGGCGGCCTTCTGTTATTTGATCCCCGGGAATAACAAGATTGCGGAGGTGCGCCGCCGCCCGCGGTGTTCTACACTTTATGCATCAGTTCGACGGAGAGAAAAACCCACGATGAAAACACTGATCCGCGCCAGCCGTTCGATCGGGCTCGCCGCGCTGTTGTGCCTGTTGCCCTCCCTGTGCCACGCCGGCGCTGCCAAGGCGGCGCCCGCCAAGCCCGGGCCAGCCAAGAGTGACGTGGTGCTGGGCAGCATGGAGAAGGAACTGGCGCGCGCCCAGGGCGAACTTGGCAAGCTGACCCCGCCGGCCTACTTCATCAGCTACACGGTCTTCGACCAGCGGACGACCTTCGCCTACGGGCTGAACGGCAGCCTGATCACCAGCTCGACCGGGCGCAAGCGCCAGGCCGACGTCATCCTGCGTGTGGGCTCGCCTGCACTGGACAACTCTCACCAGGAGAACCGGCCATCTTCCATCAGCAGCGACTCACTGCCGCTGGAAGACGACTCGGCGGCCATTGCCCACGGGTTGTGGCGGCTGACCTTCGGCGGATACCGGAGGGCGGCCACGGCCTTCCTGAATGTGCAGACGCACAACCAGGTGAAGGCCAAGGAGGACGACCTTTCGGCGGACTTCAGCAAGGAGGCGGCCAGCCACCACGCGGAGTACAAGGAAGTGGCTCCGGCGGCCGAGCAGAAGGCGATGGAGGAGTTCGTGCGGCACTTCTCCAAGGCCTTCCAGAGCTATCCCTATATATACTCCTCGGGCGTGATGGTGAGCGGAGAGACCAGCCTGGAGCGCTTTGTCAGCAGTGAGGGCGGACGCGTGGTGACCCCCGCGACCTCAGTGCGCGTGGTCATTCAGGCCGAGACCCGCGCCGAAGACGGCATGGAACTGATGCGGGTGGAGACCTTCCAGGCCGAGAGCATGAGCCAACTGCCCCCGGCCGCAGAGATCGAAGCCAAGGTGGAGTTGATGGCGAGGGACCTGAAAGCCCTGCGCACGGCTCCCGTGGCCGAGCCTTACGACGGACCGGCACTGCTCAGCGGACGCGCCAGCGGAGTCTTCTTCCACGAGGTGTTGGGCCATCGCCTGGAAGGACAGCGCCAGCGCGGAGACGAGGAAGGACAGACCTTCACCAAGAAGCTGAACCAGTTGGTGCTGCCGGAGTTCCTCTCGGTGACCGACGACCCGACGCTACACTCGATTGCGGGCATCCAGCTCGCCGGAGCCTACGAATTTGACGACGAAGGAATGCCGGCCGCCAAGGTCGAGGTCATCAAGAACGGCGTGCTGAAGAACTTTCTGCTCTCCCGCATGCCGATTAAAGGCTTTGACCAGACCAACGGACATGGCCGCGCGCAGGCAGGCTTCATGCCGGTTGGGCGCCAGGGTAACCTGATCGTCACCTCCACCCACACGGTTCCGGAGAACCAACTGCGCGGGCTGCTGATTGACGAGGTGAAGAAGCAGGGCAAGCCCTACGGCCTGTACTTTGAGGACATCCAGGGCGGCTTTACCCTGACGCAGCGCGCCCTGCCGCAGGCCTTCCAGGTGCTGCCGGTGATGGTGTGGCGCGTGTACGCCGACGGACGCCCCGACGAGTTGGTGCGCGGCGTGGATATTGTGGGCACGCCCCTGGCGGCGATGAACCGCATCCTGGTGACGGGTGACAAGATGGCCGTCTTCAACGGTGTCTGTGGAGCCGAGAGCGGCAGCGTGCCGGTCAGCGCCGCGGCGCCGGCGATTCTCTTCAGCGAGATCGAGGTGCAGAAGCGGGCGCACTCCAAGGACCGCCTGCCCATTCTTCCTCCGCCGGGCTTTGAAAACGACGCCAAGAAGGCGGGAGGTGCGCAATGAATCTCGCCAAAAGGATGAACCATATCGCGAAGCCCTATCGCATTCTCCTGCTAATGACGGCGTTGCTGATTACGCCCCTGGCCTTTGCGGCCGATGACGCCAAGGGATCGGATGATCCTGTGCTGCGCAGTTTGCAAATTGAGATGGCGCGCAGCAAGGCCGAGTTGAAGCTGGAGAACTCTCCTGCGCCGTACTTTATTGACTACCGCGTGGTGGACGTGGAGAACTGGGACGCCGACGTAGCCTTTGGCAGCGTCCGCAACGAGACGAAGAGCCACGCCCGCTTTGTGCTGGTGCAGGTGCGGGTGGGCGACTACAAGCAGGACAACAGCAGCGGCCGCGGCGAAGGCACCTTTGAACTGGTGCCCGTGGATGGCGACGAGCAGAGCTTCCGCTTCCAGGTGTGGGCGGCCACCGACAAGGCCTACAAGCAGGCGGTGGAAGCGCTGACCGAGAAACAGTCGCGGCTGAAGAACCTGACGATTGATCATCCGGTGGATGACTTCGCCAAGGCCGCACCGGTGGTCAGCCTGGGCGCGGTTGCCACTCTGCATCTGGAGCGCGACGGCTGGCTGAAGCAGATGCGCGAGGCCACGGCGCTCTACAAGACGGATGCGCGGGTGCAGTTTCTGGGTTCCACCATCAGCACCAAGGCCGTCAATCGCTACGAGGTGAACAGCGAAGGCACGGTGGTGCGCAGCGGACAGGAGATTTACCGCATCACCCTGGGCGGCACCTCGCAGGCCGATGACGGAATGCACCTGGAGCGCGCGCAGGCCTTTGGCGGCCACCTTGCCAGTGACATTCTGCCGGCGGCCGAGTTTGTGGAGAAGGCCAAAGCCATGGTGGCCAGCCTGAAAGAGCTGCGCTCGGCGCCACTGGCCGACGAAGACTATCACGGGCCGGTGCTGTTTTCAGCCGACGCCGCCGCCACGGTGTTTACCTCCCTGGTGGGCGACCACGCGCTGGGCCACAAGCCCGAGCTGGGACAGAACGCCCGCGTCAACGGAGCCTTCGCCAGCAGCTACAAGACGCGCGTGTTGCCTGAGTTCCTGACCGTGGTGGACGACCCGACGCTGACCACCGCGGGCGGCAAGAACCTGATGGGCCACTACGAGGTGGATGACGAAGGTGTGCCGGCCCAGCGCGTGGTCGTGGTGGAGAAGGGCGTGCTCGTCAACTACCTGCTGGGGCGCACACCGATCCGCGACTTTGCGGCCTCCAATGGCCACGGCCGGGCAAGCCTTCCGCTCAGTTGGACCGGTCCCGGACTGGGCAACCTGGTGGTAACGGCCAGCAATGGCGTGCCCGTGGCGGAGTTGAAACAGAAGCTGATCGCCATGTGCAAGGAGCGCGGCCTCGACTACGGCTACCGCGTGGAGACCATGGGCGGAGCACGGGTTCCGCGCCTGCTCTACCGCGTGTATGTCAGTGACGGACACGAAGAGCTGGTGCGTGGCGCGCTGTTTGGCGACCTCGACCAGCGTTCCATGCGCACCGCCCTGGTGGCGGCCGGCAACGACGTGTGGGTGGAAAACGAGATCCTGCCCATGCCGCGCAGCATCGTCTCACCATCCATTCTGTTTGACGACCTGGAGCTGAAGCGCCAGACCATTGGCAAGGAGAAGCTGCCGGAATATCCTCCGCCGTCGGTGAACTAGACTCACGCTGAAATCTTCCAAAGCCTCGCGGCCATCACGGCGCGGGGCTTTTGCTTTGCAGGTTCAACCAACCCACTGCACCTCCGGGCTACAATCACCCCGGGCTACAATAGTTGGATGGGCAGCACGCAAAAGGAAACCGCACAGCCGTCACCGGCATCGCTTGTGGTGCCGGAAAGTTTCGACCAACTGCGCGTGGTGCTGGTGCGCCCGCGCAACCCCTTGAACATTGGCGCCGCCGCGCGGGCAATGAGCAACTTCGGCTTCACGCATCTGCGGCTGGTCGAACCCTGGGAGCCATCGTTTGAAGGCGCGCGTTCCGCCGTGGGCGCCGTCGAACTGCTGCAACAGGCCACGATTTACGCCTCGGTGGCCGCGGCCGTCGCCGACTGTCACCTGGTGGTGGGCACCTCCGCCGTGGGCGAGCGCGACCTGGAGCAGCCCTTGCAGACCATTGCCAAGGTGGCCGTGCGCGTGCGCCGCGCGCTGGCGGGCGGGCCGGTGGCCGTGCTGTTTGGCTCGGAAAAAAGCGGGCTGAACAAGCAGGACCTCGATCACTGTCATCTGCTGGCAAAGATTCCCACGCGCGACGCGCACATCTCGATGAACCTTGGGCAGGCGGTCTCCATCTGCATGTACGAGCTGGCGCGCACGGACGCTCGCACGGTAGTTGTAGGCAAAGCGACACCGGCCACGGGTGAAGAGGTGGAGCGCATCACCAGCGTTTTGTTTGAGGCACTCCAGGTGAGCGGCCATGTGCCGGAGATGGCCGAGGGCGTGACGATGGAAAAGACTCGCCGCCTGGTGCGCCGCCTGCAAGCCAATGAAAAAGACGCGACGGCCCTGCTGGGCATGTTGCGCAAAATCTTGTGGAAGCTGAAGCATCCCGTAAAAACCAGTTGAGATTGGCGTCATCGCGTTTCCCGCTTGAAAGCCAGCGCCCCGGTGACGGACACTGGAAAGCATGAATGCCGTCGCCATCATCCCCGCCCGCATTGCCTCCACCCGTTTACCCCGCAAGCCCCTGCGCCAGATTCTTGGCAAGCCGATGATCCAGCACGTCTACGAGGCCGCAAAAGCCTGTCGCGGATTGAGCCAGGTGATCGTCGCCACCGACAGCGAGGAGATTCTCTCGCTTTGCCGCCAGCATGGCTGGGAGGCGCGGCTGACCAGCCCGGAGTGCCGCAGCGGTACCGACCGCGTCTATGAGGTCTCGCAGCAGGTGAAGGCCGATCTGTATGTGAACGTGCAGGGCGACGAACCGCTGGCCCGCCCCGAGCACTTGGACGTACTGCTGGGCGTGATGAAGCCGGGCGTGGAGGTAGGCACCATTTACACACCCTGCGGCGCCGAGGACGTGGCCAATCCCAACGCGGTGAAGGTTGTGTGCGCGCTGGATGGCCGTGCGCTGTATTTCTCGCGCGCGACGATTCCCTTTGACCGCGACCGCACGGGCACCGTTGGCTATCACAAGCATCTGGGCTTTTACGCCTACACGCCGCAGGCATTGGCCAGCTTTTGTCAGTGGCCGGAGAGCGTTCTGGAGCGCAGCGAGCGGCTGGAGCAACTTCGCTTCCTCGACCACGGCATTGCCATCCACGCCGCCGAAACTCCGTTTGACACCGTGGGCGTTGATACCGAGGACGACCTGCGCAGGGTGGAAGCCATCCTTACGGCCGAGGGGCGGGCGTAGAAGACGGCTTCATTCGCTGATAGACGAGATTACTTAACGATCACTTGAAGCTGCTGCGTCTGGCTGTGGCCGGTCGCGTCGGCGGCGCGCAGAGTGTACGTGGTGGTCTTCTTCGGATGCACCTCCACGCAGCGGCTGAGCGAGGGCCACACTTCGCCGATGGGCGGATCGAAGGCCACGCTCTTGGCATTGACCACGCCGTAGCAGATATCAATCTTGCCGCCCGCGGCGACCGTGGGCGCATCGGCGTAGAGCGCTGTGATCTTCAGCTCCTCGCCGCCATTCAGCGTCACGTCCTGGCGGGCGCGCTCCACGGCCTGCTCCTGGGCGGCGCGCTGGCGCTGCACGTTTTCATTCCAGCGGGAATAGAAAATCCAGGCGGCGTATAACGCGGCCACCATCACCAGAATTGGCATCAAGAGCACCAGTCGGCGCCCCAGGGACCTCTCTTCATCGTTCATCGCGCTGCACCGTGGAAATGGGTATGACTGCGGCGGCCTTGGGGATGCCGCCAGCGGCCAGCATAACCCAGCCGCCCTACGGGAGAGCAAGTTCTCCGCCCTCGCTTAGCGTGCAGCCCTTCTTGCTGGAAAAAATTCATATCCCACTGGCGCAACTGCGCCTGAGCCCGTAAAGTATGGCCAAGGAGCAAAGTGAATGAGTACTGAACACGAGATGGAAGAGTTGCAGGAAGCCGCCGAAGCCGGCCAACACTCTCACCTGGCCGGGGTCAGCCTGACCATGTCCATTCTGGCCGTGCTGGTGGCCGTGGCCGCCCTGCTGAGCCATCGCTCGCACACCGAAGAGGTGCTGCTGCAGGACAAGGCCACCGACACCTGGAACTATTACCAGGCGAAGAACATCCGCGCCCACACCACCGAGCAGTTGGACGAACTACTGAAGGTGGTGCAGGTTAAGAATCCTGAGGCTGTTGAGGCATTGATTAAGAAAAACGAAGCCGCAGTGGAAAAGAGCAAGGAAGAACGCGCCGACGTGATGAAGGAAGCTCGCGCGCTGGAGGCCGAAGTGGCGCTGTACACCCATCGCGCCGACCGCTACGACCTGGGTGAGACGCTTCTGGAAGTCGGCCTCGTCATCTGCTCCATTACCCTGCTGACCAAGCGTAAGACCTACTGGTATGCCGGCATAGTGGCCGGAGTGATCGGCGTGGTAGCCACCACAATGGGACTGCTGCTGCGCTGACGACGCACTTCTCTGTAAAAAGAAAGGCCACCCGGCGAGGGTGGCTTTTCCATTTGCCGATTGATCTCAACTAGGGCGCGAAGGGATCGTCCTTCATGCCAAGGCTCTTGACCAGGAATCCCCAGGCGTCGGTGATCTCGTCAATCGTCTTGCTGATAGGCTTGCCCGCTCCGTGTCCGGCCTTGGTCTGGATGCGGATGAGCACCGGAGCCGGGCCGGCCTGCGCGGCCTGCAAAGTGGCGGCAAACTTGAAGCTGTGTGCCGGCACCACGCGGTCGTCATGATCGGCGGTCATGATGAGCGTGGCCGGGTACTGCACGCCCGCCTTGAGGTTGTGCAGCGGCGAGTACTTGTAGATGGCCGCGAACTCCTCGGGATTGTCACTGCTGCCGTAGTCGCTCGTCCACGCCCAGCCGATGGTGAATTTGTGGAAGCGCAGCATATCCATGACGCCGACGGCCGGCAAGGCCGCGCCGTAGAGCTCGGGCCGCTGGGTGATGCAGGCGCCCACCAACAGGCCGCCGTTGCTGCCGCCTTGGATGGCCAGCTTGCTGCCCACTGTGTAGTGGTTGGCAATCAGCCATTCGCCGGCCGCGATGAAGTCGTCGAAGACGTTTTGCTTGTGCAGCTTGGTGCCGGCCAGGTGCCAGGGCTCACCGTACTCTCCGCCGCCGCGCAGGTTGGCCACCGCGTAAACGCCGCCCATCTCCATCCACACGAGCGCGCCAACGCTGAAGCCCGGCGTCAGAGGAACATCAAAGCCGCCGTAGCCATAGAGCAGCGTGGGGTTTGTGCCGTCGAGCTTGATGCCCTTTTTCGAAGTGATGAACATAGGGACGCGCGTGCCATCCTTGCTGGTGTAAAAGACCTGGCGCGTCTCGTACTCCTCGGGATGGAACTTGACCTTCGGCTGGCGGAAGACCGTGCTCTTGCCCGTGGAAACGTCATAGCGATAGATGGTGGCCGGCGTGGCGTAGCTGGTGTAGGAGTAGAAGGTGTAGCGCTGCTGGCGGCGCCCGCCAAAGCCTCCAGCGGTGCCGATACCGGGCAGCTCCACTGTGCGCAGGAACTTGCCGGAGCGATCAAAGACCTTCACCTCGGTATGCGCATCTTTCAGATAGCTGGCGATGAACTTGTGGTCCACCATGCTGGCGAACTCCAGCTTGTCGGTGCTTTCCGCGACGATGGTCTTCCAGTGCTCGGGTTCGGGATGATTCAGCTCCACCTCGATGAGGCGGCTGAGCGTGGCTCCCTGGTTGGTGACAAACCAGAAGACGGGGCCATCGTTATCCACAAAGTTGTAGGTGGCGTCCATCTTGTCCATCAGCGGAACCACGGGGCTCGCGGGCTTCGTCAGGTCCTTGTAATAGATGCGGTTCCGCGGGTCGGTGCCAACGCTGACGTAGAGGATGAGGTAGCGTCCATCGTCGGTGACCGCTCCGCCAAAGCCCCACTCCTTCTCGTCGTCGCGCTTGTAGATCAGTTGGTCTTCCGACTGCGGCGTGCCCAGCTTGTGGAAGTAGAGCTTCTGGTAATAGTTGGTATCGCGCAACGCGGAGCCGGCCTTGGGCTCGTCATAACGGCTGTAGAAAAAGCCGCGCGCATCCTTGGTAAACGCGGCGCCGCTGAACTTGGACCACTTGATCACGTCCGGCAATTCCTTGCCCGTTGCCACCTCGCGCACATGCCACTCCACCCAGTCGCTGCCGCTGGTGGAAAGCGCATAGGCCATCAGGTTGCCGTCTTCGCTGTAGCTGATGCCGCTGACGGCCACCGTGCCATCGGCGGAGAGCGTGTTGGGATCGAGCAGCAGCCGCGGCTCGGCATCGAGCGCAGAGAGCCAGTAAAAGACGGCCTGATTCTGCAATCCCGTGTTGTGCACGTAAAAGTAGCGGCCACCGTGTTCGGTGGGCACCGAGTAACGCTCGTAGTTGAACAACTCGGTGAGCCGGGCATGAATCTTCGGGCGCGAGGGAATCGTGTCCAGATAGCCAAACGTCAGCTTGTTCTCGGCCTCAATCCACTGGCGGCTGGCCGCGCTGTCGGGGTCTTCCAGGGGCCGATAAGGGTCGGCCACCTTGACGCCGTGATAGTCATCCACCTGGTTGCTGCTGGGTGCCACAGGATAATTCAACTTGCTCGCTCCACCATTCTGCCGTGCCACGGCCGCCATACAAAACAGCAGCCCGCAAGCCAATGCCATGCCACATTGCACCATCTTCATGGAATCCTCGTAAGGTCGTACCCAGGCGGAGTTGCTCCGCCCGCTGCATCCCAGCTTAATTCCCCGTGGCGCACGGCGGCAAGCCGCGCAGGCTTACGGACGCACCAGCAACTGCACACGCGGGAAGGCAAACGTGCCGCCGGCATCGTCAATCACATTCACCTGGCAGGTGTACCAACCCGTCTGCAGCTTATCGAGCGGCACTTCGAGCTCAAAGGCCGCGGCCTTGCGCTCCGGCACGTTCAGTTCGGTGGTTTCCACCAGCGGCGTTTCGTAGACCTTTACCCGGCCGCGGAAGAAGGCAATACTGGTCAGCAGGCGAATCGAGTTCTTCTCCGCCGCCTGGCGCGCCGGGTCGTAGACCTCGTAGAAGAACGTCGCCGTCTGCGCCGTGGTAAACACGTGCGCCAGGTTGGGAATGATCTCCTGCCCGTCACGGACGAGCGGCGAGGGCTGAGGCTTGCGGGCGGCCGCCATCTTCTGGCTGCTCAGGATGAGCGAGCTGAGCTTGAGCTTCTCCTTGTGCAGGTCGGGCACCGTGAGGTCGGTCTCGAAGCTGCCCAGCATCCCGTTCTGGTTCTCCCGCACCACGAACTTCAGGTGGTAGCTGCCCGGCGGCAAAAGGAATCCCGTGTTGTACTGCACGTTGTGCCGCGGGCGGGATGGAGAGTTCGTAGAGACGGGTAACGCAGCTCCGCTGCTGCCGGTCGCAGACGCTGGGGGTAACGTGCCTGCGGCACTGCTCGCCGCGGGCGCGGGAGCGGAAACAACGTTCGCGGTCTGCTCCTGCGTGAGCCTAATGGTGTCGCGCAGGTTGCCCACGGGGAAGCGCGTGTTTTTATCGCGCACCACGCCGATGACGTCAAGCGAAGCCTTGTCGCGATCGCGTTGCACGGTGAGCGCCGAGGCCGGCACCACCAGGCTGACCGGCACGTAATACTTGTTCTCCGCCGTGCGGAAGTAACCCGTGGCGAGATACAGGGGCAGGTCGGTCTCCGGCAGATCGCTCTGCAACTCCGTCTGCAACTGCTGCTCGCGATCCTCCTTGGTGGAGTGCTGGAAGTCGCGCGGGCCGTAGTATCCGGCGCGATATTCCAGCTTGTCGCCCGGATGGTTCAGCTTGACCTGGATGTGGCGGAAGCGTCCGTCGTGCGCGGGGTTCGAACTGCGGTAGCCGAGAACGTAGTAGCTCTCGCTATCCGACTGCACCTTTGCGTAGGCCTTGCTGAAGTCATTGCTGTCGAGGAAAGCTTTGCCGCCCGTGTCGTTGGCCAAGGTGACCAGCGTCTCCTGGCTGGCAAAGTTCGCGTCCAAATCGCTCTGCACGGCGGCTCCGCTGTAGGCCGCCTGCCCGCGCAGGCTCGCCGCGGTGGCCAGTCCGCCGGGAGGCATCGCCACCAGCCCGCGCGAATCCACCGCGTAAATGGCCACGTTCGAGCGCACGGCGGCGTTGACCGCAGCGCGCAACTGCGCCTGGTTCTCCACGCCCGTCTTCGTCATGCCACTGCTGAAGTAGAGGATGGATTTTTTCTGGTCAATGCCGGCCAGGTTCTTGGCAACGGTCGTCAGGGCCTGCAAGCGCAGATCGGTGTTGAAGATGTTGTAGTCGGTGTCATCGGCGGTAAAGCTGCCGGCGTCTTCGGCCGTGCCTGCGCTGCTGCCCGTGGTGCCCTGCTCCTGCCCGGTGCCTTCGATGCCGCTGACGCGATCAAGCGCCGTGGTGAGCAGCTTGCGGTCTGTGGTGAAGTCCTGCACCACCTTGAGCGCGGTATCAAAGGTCACGATGCTGACCAGGTCGGCGGGCTGCATCTGCTTGTCCAGGTAATGCCGCGCGCTCTCCACCGCGCGGTCGCTGTCATCGGATTCGAGCGAGCTGAGGTCGAGGAAGAGCACGATCATGCGGCGGTCGCGCAGGTTCTCATGCGTCAGCGCCTTCAGCGGAGACGCCGCCACAGGCTTGCTGCCCTGCAGCACGGCCTGCGCTGGCGCGGGAGTGTTATCCGCCGCCGGAACGAAGCTGGCCACGTCTTCCACGTCGAAGGTCTGCACACGCTGCGCCTTGCCATCTTCCAGCACAGTGAAGTCCGATTTTTGCAGGCCGCGCACCAGGCTGCCACCCTTATCGCGCACGGTTACGCTCACCAGAACCAGGTCGCTATCCACACGGAAGGTGAAGCCGGTCTCGCTCTGGCTGACGGGAGCCTGCGCGGTACCAGCCTGCACATTGGCTGCATTCTGCGCGGGCGCCACGGGAGCCATGAGCGCCACGCACAGCAAGAGCGCGCTGGCCCGCTGCGGCATTCCGTTGGCGCGCGTTGTGTGGTGAACGTTCACTCTTGTACTCTCCCGTCGCATTAGAAGCGGTACCGCGCACTCAAAATCATCTTGCGCATGCTGCCCACGCTGGTCACCTGTCCGTAGGTGGCCGAAGTCAGATTCGTGTCAATGCCGCCAGCGTTGGGATGATTGAAGACGTTGTCGGCCTCGGCGCGTACCTCCACGCTCTGCCCATCGCGGATGGGAAAGTTCTTGCTGAGAATGAAGTTTGCCACCCAACTGCCCGGGCCGATGATGGTGTTGCGCCCCGCGTTGCCGTAGGTGCCGCTGTCGGGCAAGGTGAAGGCCGAGGTGTTGAACCAGTGCTGCCAGCTGCGGTCGCCGATCTGGATTCCCTCGCCGTTGTAGTTGGCGCGCAGGCTGCCGTTCACGCCTCCGGCCACGTCGCTGTAACTGCCCACCACGCGAGCCGTGTAGGGCGTGCCGCTGGCCACGGTGATGGTCGTCTGCACCATCCAATCGCCAAACGCAGTGCGCGCCGCGCCGGGACGCGTCATCCAGCGGCGTCCTTCGCCCCAGGGCAGCTCCCACATGCCGTCGGCGCTTAACTTGTGGCGCTGGTCAAAGCTGCTGAGGCCGCGCTCGGCCCTGAGGTTGGTGTCGTCCTGCGCCACCACCTGCGCGCCTCCGCCGATGGAGCCGGCGTTATCAATGGACTTCGAGTACGTATACGTTCCACCGGCGCTGAAGCCGCGCGCCATGCGCTTGCGCAGCCGCACGGAGCCCGCGTGCAGAATGCTCGACCCCTGTGAGGTCTCCCAGGTAAAGGACTCGACCGTCGGGATGAGGATGCCGTCGGGGCCGCGGTTCGGAGCCCGCAGCATGTCCAGTGCCGTACCCTTGCTGCCCGTGTAGCCCACGTTCAGCAGCACCGTCGAGCTGAGCTCGCGCTGCACGTTGAGGTTCCACAGTTGCACGTAGGCGACGCGATAGTTGGGATCCACTCCATAGTTGTTGCTGGTCGCCGTGGTGGTGGGGAATCCGCTGGCCATGGTGTACGGGCTTGGCCCAGTGGCTGGCGCGGCGTTTGTCTGGGTAAACGAGAAGTTCGGCTGCGCGGCCAGGTTCTGCACAATGCTGCCGTACTGGCCAAGGTTGTAGTTGATTCCGTACCCGGCGCGCACGACGGTCTTGTTCCCTTTGGGCTTCCAGGCCAGGCCGATGCGCGGCGCAAAGTTCAAGTGGTCGGCCCGCACCAGCGCCCTCGGATACTCTCCATGAAAAGGGCCGGTAGCGCCGGGAGCAACCGGCTGGGCGCCGATGAATTCCTTGCCGTTGAAGCCCGCGTCGAGGTTCGCCAACTGGTTGTCCGCCTCGTGGAAGGGCGAGACGAACTCGTAGCGCAGGCCGTAGTTAAACGTCAGGTTGGATTTGGCGCGGAAGTCGTCCAGGGCAAACAGATCGTAGCTGATGCCCTGGAAACGATCATGCACCGCTGAGTAAGCCAGCGCGGTGGACTGCGCACGGCCCAGCAGAAAATCCGCCAGGTCGTAGCCCGTTCCCGCCACTGCCGCGCCACCAACGTAATCCGCCGTAGAGGAGCCGGTGAAGGTGAACGATCCACGCGGATTCGTGCTGGCGTAATAGCGGTTGTTAATCCAGCGGAAGTCTCCGCCGTAGTGCATGTGATGCTTGCCGCGCACCCAGCCAAAGTTCTCGCTGAGGGTAAACGTCTGTGAGTCGCGGCTGCTGGGCGCGGTGTCCGTCAGGTTCGCGTAGTCGGTAAAGCTGAGCGTGGGCAAGCCGTAGTTGGCCGTATCGCTCATCTGGCTGCCGGGATAGCCGATGCCCGCCACCCCCGCCGGGTTCACGCCGCGCGCGTTGTAGCCGTACAGGCCGTCGCTGTGCGCGCGTCCGCGATTCCAGGTAAAGCGCAGTTGATTGCTCAGCTTGCCCTTGCCCACAGCCCATCCCAGGTTGGTGTTGTAGCCGTTGGTGTGCGTGATGCCGGCGGCCGAGGGAAATGGCGTCAGGCTCTGCGACTCGTTGCGCTGGTAGTTGATGCCGAAGTTGAGATTATTGCGCGGACGTCCGCTGCCGTTGCCGCCACCGCGACCCGCTCCGCCTTGTTGGCCGCGCTGCGGCACGGCGCCGAAGTTGTGGGTCAACCGCAGACTGAAGATGTCCTGGTCGCTCTCCGCCGCCGAGCTGAAGTGATAGTTCTTCTTCGGATCGTTGGTGACGTTGGGCTGTGGAATGTAGTTGAGCAAGGCCATCGCCTGCGAGCTGATGGCCGTAACGTGATGTCCATCGCCAAGCAGGCTGCCGGGATTCGACGGATCGTAGAGCGTGACCGCCGTGCCATCGCTCAAGGTGCTGGCCGTGAAGTCACCACCGCGCTCGGCCATGGTCGGCACGTGCGAAAACACATCGTAGGGCGTGGTGCTGCGAATGCCGGAATAGTTGAGGAAGAAGAAGGTCTTGCCGCCATCGTCATACAGATGCGGAATCTTCAACGCGCCACCAACGGAGGCGCCAAAGTGGTTGCTGCCATACGGAGGCTTCTCCGATGGGCCGCTCAGCGAGTAAGGCGCAGCGTCGAAAATAGAGTTGCTGGCCTGCTCGTAGAAGGTGCCGTGCAGGCGGTTCAGCGAGCCCGCACGCAGACGCATCCCGCCGAAGCCACCACCGCCGCCGGGTCCGCCAAATCCGCCGCCACCGGGACCAAAATCTCCGCCGCCCAGCTGGCCGCGAGAGCGCATCTCCTGAATGCGGTCGCGCAGATCGTCCATGTTGGAGAGGCCCATGTCCTGCGCGCTGCCCATGCGCCCGCTTACCGCAACTGAATCGTTGGTGGCGTCGGCGCTGTTGGCCAGTCCGCTGCCGCCGCTCAGGTCCGCATCTCCACCGCCAGCACTCAGGGCCAGTGCGGCGTCATCGCCATTCACCGTGAGCCTCTGCGCACCACGCGAGTTGCCCGTGCGGGCCGCGACCGGCTGCCGGGTCGGTACCGCCTCGGCCAACTCGCCCTCCGCAGCGGCGGGCTTCGGTGCGCGGGAGAGCAGCAGCAAGTCGAAATCCTTTGTGGCCTCTGGCTGCGCCGGCAGCAGAGTGACCTCTGCGGTTTGCACGGCAAAAGCCGTCAACTCCACGCGCAACACCCAGCGCCCGCGCCCGGGCAGTTCAAGACGGAAATTGCCGTTGAGGTCCGTGCTGCTAAGCACCTTGCGCCCGGTAAGCGAGTGCGCGGCCGTCACGCTGACGCCGGGCAGCGGAACTCCGCCGGACTTGATCACTCCATGAATGACGAAGGACGAGGGCTGTGGAGCAGACGCAGGGGACGCAGAGGTTTGGGTTAATGCGGATGGCTCGGTGGCGGGTAACGCTGCTGCCGGAGTTGCTGGCGCTGGGGTTACGGTTTGGGGTAACGCAGCTGCGCTGCTGCCCGCCGCAGGCGCTTGGGCCTGCGCGATGCAGCACGCCCCGAACAACGCCAGCGTGGCAGCCAACACCGCTCCCCGAATTTGCAACGGCAAAAGCATCCGCCAGATCTCCCCTGCGCGTTACCCTGATGGCGCGTACCCGCGTCCCTGTACCCGCGTACCTAATGATGCGCTAAACCGATGACGATTCTGTTACTGCGGCGGGTTGGCGCCCGAAGGAGGCGCGCTCTGTGGCGCAGCATCCGAAGGTTCGGCACTCTGCACGCCATCCTGCGCAGTCCCCTGCCCGGCGCCACGTGCGAGTGCGGCTCCGGCGGTCAACAGGCGCGGAACAAAAACGCCATCCTTCATCGCACCCGGACCGCGCACCGTGTCGCCCAACTTGATGTCCGTCAGCGTGATACTCTCGCGGCGGGGATTGCGGAAGCTGGTCTCCTCATCGGCTTCGATGATCTGCGTCGTGCCGTCGGGCTTCTTCACCGTGATGGCCGCGCCGTTCACACCGGTCACCACGCCGGAGATGAAGAGCTTGCCGTTATCCTCAGGTCGCATCTGCGGACGAGGTGTTCCCTGCGCCGGCCCAGTGCCCTGGACGCGCATGCCTCCTGGCCCACCCCCCGGAGCACCATTGCGCTGGCCACCGTTGCGCTGGCCAATGCCGCGCGCCACCCAGACGCCGTCGTCGCCCTTGGAGCCCAGCACCATGACGCGTTCACCCACCTTGAAGTCCCCAAACGTGGCCGCGGCGCCCTCGCGCTGGAACTCGGTCTCACCGGTCACCCGCACCTGGGCGGTCTCTCCGCGAAAGGTGTGCAGGGTAATCAGCTTGCCCTCAATGGCCGTGATCTCTCCGCCGACTCCACGCGCGCCGCCGCCGCGTGGCTCGCCACCCTGGCCCATCTGTCCGGCGGGTGGGCCATCCTGCGCCACGGCGAGTACGGTCATCACTCCGCTCATGGCCAGCGCCAGCAATGCGATGTTCACTATCTTCATGCCGAACCTCCTGGCAGGATGGAGATGCCTGCCACATTCTTGAGTCTGCTTAGTAGGAACGCAGGCCTCTGACCCCGGCCCGTCACCCCAGCCCGTCACCCCGGCCTGTCACCCAAAGATAGACGCATCCCGCGCGAGGGCGTTGACAGACGGCCAAATTCGCCAGCAAACGTAACATATCTTTGCATTCGCTCCGCGCCGGAGGCCCCAGGTTCTCCGGTCCCCATTTCGGATGCGGAATTCGTCCGGATAACCAGCGCACCACAGGACAAACACTCGCCGAAAATCTACCCCTCGCGGATTTACAAAAGTCTTACAAACCGTTCAATACAAAACTCTTACAAATCCTTTAACCAATGGCCGCTATCTTATCCGTATCAGTGGCGCGATTGCGTCGGCGGCCCAAACGGAGCACCGCGGCGATTGCGAAAAGGATGGTGCAGTTTTGCAGTTACAGATGGCAACCCAACAGACGCTTCCCAGCGCAACGGCCCCGGACCGCGGCGGCATCAACTGGCTGACCACCATCGTCATGGTCATTTATCACGTGCTGGCCGTGGTGGCTCTCTTCAACTTCACGTGGAAGGGACTTGGACTGGCCGTCTTCCTGTGGTGGGTCTCCACCTCGCTGGGCATCGGCATCGGCTACCACCGCCTGCTGACGCATCGCGGCTTCACCTCGCCCAAGTGGCTGGAATACTTCCTTACCGTCTGCGGCACCCTGGCCCTGGAGGGTGGACCGATCTTCTGGGTGGGCGTGCATCGCATCCACCATCAACTCACCGACCGCCCCGGCGATCCGCACTCTCCGCGCGACGGTAAATGGTGGTCGCACATGGGGTGGATTCTGACCGGCGAAGCCTTGCACGGCACCACCGAGAAGCTTGGCCCTTATGTGCCCGACCTGCGCCGCGACCGCTTCTATCTCTGGCTCAGCCGTTATCACTGGATTACCCAGGTGGTGGTGGGAGTGGCCATTTTGGCTGCCTTTGGCTGGAAGGTGATGCTGTGGGCCGTCTTCCTGCGCACCGTCGTGGGATTGCATGGCACCTGGCTGGTGAACTCCGCCACACACCTGTGGGGAACGCAGCGCTGGGCCACCGGAGACGATTCCACCAACAACTTCTGGATCGCGCTGGTCACCTGGGGCGAGGGCTGGCACAACAATCACCACGCACACCCCAGCAGCGCCCGCCACGGATTGCGCTGGTGGGAGGTGGACACCAACTGGTACGTCATCCAGGGATTGCGCTCCATTGGACTGGCGAAGAACATCAAACTGCCCCGCGCCGACAGTCGCATCCGCGAGATCGGCGATCCTTCGGCCCAGCCTGCGGCGCCATCGCCGGCGCAGCCCGCAGTGGCCGCCACCGAGCCTGAAATGCAACCCGAACTCATCGCCGCCGGCAACTGACCGGCAGCGGTACCTCGTCCCTCGAAAGCCCCGGCCGGATGGCTGGGGCTTTCTCTTGCCAAGCGCCTGCGATGGGGTAACGCAGCGACAGAGCGCTGCTGCCCGCCGCTGGCGCAAGGGTGGGTGCGGTGGTGGGTAACGCGCTTGCAGCGCTGCCAGCCG
>Ga0181528_10000411_pt1 | contig 31886 bp, 26 predicted proteins | sample PEATcosm2014_Bin_47_FD_119742 | JGI IMG/M metagenome (GOLD analysis project Ga0181528, IMG submission 119742) | Peatland microbial communities from MTU Mesocosm Facility, Houghton, MI, USA - PEATcosm2014_Bin10_10_metaG | ecosystem: Environmental > Terrestrial > Soil > Wetlands > Peat | place...
ATAAAGCCGGACACCGGAACCTCACTGCACACGAAACGGCCCGTTACCGTTGCTTCCTTCCGGACCTGGCGGGATTGGCGGGGTTTCATCGCGTGAGACCGATGTCCGACCAGCATCGATACTACCACGTCACGTTTTCTCCTTCATCTCCGCCGCTGAGGAAAACTCATTCGCCTGCTCCCGTGCAAGCAGCCCAGTCCACTATACTTAGGACCGGAATGTCCTCCACCCCCACAGCCCGCGTGGCTCCGCCCGAGATCGAGCATCTTTTCCAGACCGCACTCTTCCTCATGGTCGTCACCGGCTTCGCCACCCTGGCATCCACCGGAAAAATCGACCTCATCGGCGGCAGCTTTGTCCTCGCCGCCCTCGTTCTCCGCGGCTTTCTTCTCCTGCGCCGCCGCCCCTTCGTCATTCCGCGCCGCGTCACTTCATGGCTGGCGGTCATCTACTTCCTGCTTTTTTTTGTCGACTTCTTTTTCATCTCCGGCCGCGACTTCGTCGCTCCAGCCGTCCATCTGGCGCTCTTCGGAATGTGCGTCAAGCTCTTCAACGTGGAGCGCGATCGCGACTACATTTACCTCGCGGTACTTTCGTTTCTCATGGTGTTGTCGGCCGCCATCCTAACCGTGGATTCGGCTTTCCTTGCCGCCTTTGCTCTCTTCACGCTGCTCGCTGTCTTCTGCTTCATGGCCATGGAAATGCGCCGTTCCGCGCTGGCGGCCACCAACTCCGCCCCTCTGCCGATTCCCGGACTACGCACCCGCCACCGGACGATTTCTCCGATGCAGAGGCTCTCTGGTTCGCTGGCCCGCACCACCGCCGTCATTGTGGCCGCCATCCTTGCCACCTCCACTATCCTTTTCTTCGCCATGCCGCGCATCAGCGGCGGCTATCTCTCCCGCTACACACAGAGCGACGCCATCTCCACCGGCTTCTCCGAATCGGTCAACCTCGGCGAAATTGGACGAATCCAGCAATCCTCTGAGGTCGTAGCCCACATTCACATCGACGGCGACACCACCGGCGACCGGCAGATCCGCCTCCGTGGCGCCGTCCTCACCCTCTTCGATGGCCGACGCTGGACCAATCCCCATCACGACGCCAACCTGCTCTCGCAAAATTATGGCCGGGTCTTTCAGCTCTCCACCCGCGCCAGCAACCTGGGCCGCGAAGAGCTTCGCCTGGCGCGCGGACCGCAGCTTGTTCTCATCCACTATCGCGTCCTCATGGAGCCTCTCAACACTAACGTCATCTTCACGATTCCGGCCGCCCAAGCCCTATTCGGAGCTTTTCGCGAGATCGGCGTCGACGATGACCAGACCTTCCATAACCTCGACCACGACCACACCATGACCGTCTACGAGGGTGTCTCGGACGTTTCCTTTGCCGCACCAGCCACCCTGGAGCGCCTCCCGGACGCCGCGCCTGAGTCCATTCCGGACCGCTACCTTCAGCTTCCCGAGCGCCTCGATCCCCGCATTCCGGAGCTCGCCCGTCAAATCACCGGCTCCGAGACGACTCCATATCGCCGCGCCAGTGCCATCGAGCGCTATCTCACCACCCGCTACGGCTACACGCTTCAGCTTCCTTCACAAATGCCTGCCGACCCGCTCGCCGATTTTCTCTTTCACCGCCGCCGCGGCCATTGCGAATACTTTGCCTCCTCCATGGCCGTACTGCTCCGCACCATAGGCATTCCCTCGCGAATCATCACCGGATTTCGTGGCGCGCAATTCAATCAGGTCAATTCCAACTACATCGTCCGCGCCCGCGACGCCCACTCCTGGGTCGAGGCTTACATCCCCGGTGCCGGCTGGACCACCTTTGACCCCACTCCCGCCAGCGACGCTCCCGCCGGCAACCTCTGGAGCCGCTCCCAGCTCTACCTCGACGCCGCCAGCGAGTTCTGGCGCGAATGGATCGTCAATTACGATGCCGGACATCAGCAGGTTCTCACCCTCGCCGGGGTTCGCCATACCCGCCACGGTATCGCCAACTTCCGCCGATGGGCCTCCCGCCTATATCACCGTATGTTGGAAACCGCCAGACTGGTCCATCAGGCTGCCACCCACGATCCCAAGCGTCTGCTCCGCCCCGGACTCATCCTGCTCGCCTTCCTGTTGCTGATCGCCTCACCCCTTGCGGCGCTTCCCCTGCGCGCACTCTGGCAAGCCGCCTCTCCGCGCACTTCCCCCGGCTCCGCCGCGGCTCTGCTCTACCTCCGCATGAGCCGCCGTCTGGCTCGTCGGGGATATCTCCGTACCCCCGCCCAGACTCCCTCCGAGTTCGCCGCCTCCATCGCCGAACCATCGCTCCGCGAGGTCGTCCTGTGCTTCACCGCAGCCTACGAACATGCCCGCTTCGGCGGCTCCGCTTCAGCTGCGGCCACTCTCCCCGCTCTCCTCGACCAAGTTCGCAACACCCTCACCCGCTCCTGACCAAACCAGTATTTCCTTCCGTTACCTTCCGTTACCTTGACCCTGCCGTTGCCGTTGCTCCTGCCGTTGCCGTTGCTCCTGCTCTTGCCGTCGCTCCTGCTCTTGCTTTTGTCTTTGCTTCGGTTCTTGAGGTGTCACCCTTACGAAGCGAAGGGTCCCAGTGCGGCTCCAAGCTTTTCACCCAACAATCGATCTCGCCCTGCGCACTCGCGTCTTCTCTCCCATTTTGAAATCGCCCTGATTTGTCCCGCACTGCCAACTACATCTTTTCCATCAGCTCACGCTTCGCCAGAAATCCACCGTCTCATCCTTCAGGTGATTGATATGGCAACCTCGACTCCCGATCTTCGAGACCTTCTCTTTCGCAGCAATCCCATTCCGATGTTCTTGTTTGAGGCCGACTCGCTGAGGATTTGCGGAGCCAACGACGCGGCGCTTGAAACGTATGGTTACACCTATCGCGAATTCCGCTCCATGACGGTCCGCCACCTCTGCCCGAGAGGTCAGATGTCTACCCTCGCCAGCGCCCTGCACCTGGATGCTGAGACGCCTGCCCTTGCCCTTTGTTGCACTCATGCCACCAAGGCTGGAAAACCATTCGTGGTTGAACTCCGCGTGGTTCGCTTTCACCGCGGCCACCGCAAGCTCCTTCTCATGTTTGCGGTCGACGCCACCGCGTGGAGCGAAGCCCGGCTCAAACTCGTCCGTTCCGAGGAGGTCCATCGCTCGCTGGTCGACGAGTGCCCCTTTGGAATCTATCGCCTCGACCTCACGACCTCACGCTTTGAGCACGCCAATCCCGTGCTCTTGAATGTCATCGGCTACACTCTTGAGGAGCTCTCTTCCGTCGGCATTCTCAGCCTTTATGTCGAAGCCCGCGACCGCAACCGCTATCTCGCCGAGCTCCTTTCTGCGGGCAAGGTTCGCGATTTCGAAACCCGCTTCCGCAAGAAGGATGGCGGCATCGTCCGCGTCTCCCTCTCCGGATATCTCTGCACAGACCATGAAACCGGCCACCAGCACGTCCAAGGCTACGTTCTGGACATCACCCGTCAGCGCGAGTTGGAAGAGGAACTCAGCCATTCGTATCGTATGGAGGCCGTAGGGCGCCTCGCTGGGGGCGTCGCGCATGACTTCAACAACATCACCCAGTCCATCAGCCTCTCCTGCGAACTCGCGCTGAGCAACCAGCTCCCTCAGGCAATCGAATCCAAACTCCTCGACGTCATGCAGCAGACCGCGCGTGCCGCTGAGATCACCCGCCAACTGCTTGCCTTCAGCCGGCGCCAGGTACTCCGGCCCCGCGTCATCAACCTGAATGACTGTGTTCGCAAGGCCCTTCCCATGCTCACCCGCGCTGTCGGCGTTGGCATCGCGATCGAGTTGAAGCTCGATGAAACCGTCGATCATATCTCCGTCGACCCCGAACAGCTTGCCCTCGTGCTCATGCATCTGGCCGACAATGCCCGCAACGCCATGCCCCAAGGTGGGAAGTTGCGAATCGAAACCGCTGCGCCTCCCGTGGCTTCGATTGCGGACGGCTCCCAGCCCTGCGCCCTCTTGACCATCTCGGATACGGGCATTGGCATGAATGAAATTACGCTGGGGCACATCTTCGAACCATTCTTCTCTACCAAGAACACCACCGTCGCCTCTGGCCTCGGCCTCTCCACCGTTCACGGCATCATCGCCCAGAGCAAGGGTCGCATCGAATGTCAGTCCAGTCCCGGAAAGGGCACCACCTTCCGTATCTACCTGCCCATTGCCGCAGACCAACCCGTCAGCCGCACTGCTAGCAACAATGGATTCCGCATCCTCCTCGCCGAGGATGACCCGGTCGTGAACAAGCACCTCGCGCACTCGCTCCGCAAGGCCGGGTTCTCCGTCGATTCTGTCTGCAACGGCGAGGAAGCACTGCTCGCCTTCGGACCACACTCGTACCATGTTGCCGTCACCGACATCCTGATGCCCAAACTCGGCGGCCTCGACTTAACCAGGCGTCTTCGCCAACTCGTCCCATCTCTGCCCGTAGTCCTGATCTCCGGCAGCAATGCCGAAGAGAATGTCCTCCAACAATTCCCGAATGATCGCACCGTCTATTTGCAAAAACCATTCTCCAGCTCTCAACTCGTCGCCACCGTCCGCGACCTCCTCTCGGGCATCAAGGCCGGACAACAAGCATGAAAACGAAACGGACCAGACGGTTCTGTTCAGTCACTACAATTCTGTTTACTCTTCTCTAAACACCATTCCGAAATCAGTGCCTTCCTGGTAAATCGCTGGGGAAGCGGCGCATCGATTAACCTTTCGCTAACCTTTCCGCCAAAATACTTAACCCCTTGACTAATGGTTCCTTTTTACCCAACGATGTACTTTTGCGTTACACAGCTCTCAGTTCCGCTTCAAAAATCGACTGCGATGCCGCGCTCGCAGGCCTTCCGGCATCCATCCAACGCGGCGAAAGCCCGGCTTGGCCGGGCTTTCGCGAATTACCAGCTCGCCATTATTTCGGGGTTGCCAGGTATCCGGAAATCTCTTCCTTGCTCACGTTGAACACCACCACCTCATAAAGTTGCTTGTCGCGGCCGGTGTAGAACTGCAACGGTTCACCCAGCGTGCGGTCTTTCTTCTCGATGGTGTGATCATCCGCATAAACATTGAGCGTAAAGCGCGACTTCTTTGGGTCCGTCTTCTTCAGTTCCAGGCTCACGGTCGCAATCGGAGTGCGCTGTTTTTTCTTCAGCTTGAACTCAAAATAATTGCGGTCTCCCTTGTGTTTCAGAAACTCCAACTCATCGTGATTCTTCGCAATCAATCCACTATGCACATTCAAATCGCCGATTGCGCTTTCGAGTTTCGCCCTGGTTGCCGCAAGGTCGCTGCGCGTGCTGGCGATATCGCTCTGCGCCCCGCCGAGGTCGGTCCGCACTCCACTCACCGCGGAATTTACATTGGCGACTTCTTTGTTGGTGGCCTGCTGTTCAGCCCCAAGTTTAGCGGCTGCGCGCTCTTGCTGCGCCTTCAAGTCAGCCGTCCGTTTCGCGAGATCCTCCTGCGTCATCCCGACCTTTGAACCCAGCGCTTCCATTCCCGCTTCAATGTTCTTATTGGTCAGGTGGAGTTTGTCTTCAATGACTTTTGTTTCCGCGCTCTGCCGCTCCGCGCCGGCCTCCAGCGAGTGCACTCGGCTGCGAAGATCGGCGATGAGATAAAGCGCCACGGCAAACAAAACTACCACGATCACGACGGCCGCAATGAGCGCGGTTGAGCTGATTCGTTTTTCCGCAGGCGCAATCTCTACTGTCTCGGACATGATGGGGCTCCTGTTGAAGTTGATCTTCCCCGATTGTTCCAGCCCACCTGCCGGGTGTCAACGTCGGCCTTAATTCCTTTGTGCTACGAGGGGATTACAAGAAAAGAAATTCTGAGTTGCCGGCCTGCACTGAATAGTTTGGCTCTTATCGTGCACCAGCACAGGTCAGAAGAGCTGAAGTAACGTGCCCTTGTTCGGTTTTGTCGCAGGGCCTTTCAGGGCCAGAGGCGGAGATAGGCGCATCCCTTATTCGCTTTGTAGCCCATCCATGAGAAGGCAGCGGCGCGCCTCTTTTGTGGAAATCAGTGCTGTAAATGAGGAGCCGCTTGCATACTCGGAGAGAGTAGATGAAACAAATTCGACTGTTCGTGTTGTTCGTATTCGTCGCAGCGTCACTTGCCGTGGCTCAGGATCAGGGTTCCGCCGCAGCCGGAATCCCCAATCCTGACGCGGCGACCGTCAACCCGGAAACTCAACCGGCAGACGTTCTCATCCTCACGCCGGTCGCTGGCCAGACGCTTACCTCGAACTCTGTCGATCTCCATTTTGAACTGGTGCAGCCCGCGATCAGTGGGGAGTCGAAATTTCTTGTACGACTCGATAACGCGGACCCCATCCATTCCAACTCCACCGATTACACTTTTCCCGAACTGCTGCCGGGATCTCACAACATCCGGGTCACTTTGGTGGACACCAACAACTCGCCCGTACCAGGTGGTAGCGCAAGCGTTCAATTCAACATTCAGTCGGTACCGCAGGCCATGCACAACAGCGGTTCCCGCAAGCAGTACTCGCGTCCGACGATTGCAGGCGCTGCTCCTGCCGCGCCGATTCCTCCCGAGTTGCGGAACGACGGAGACATCAGTCTTCCCATGGCTGGCAGTCCGTTGCCTATGCTGTCGCTAATTGGTTTTGGGCTGCTGATTGGCGGTGCGGCGCAGGCTATGCGCAAGCGAAAGAATTAGTATTGAACCGGACGCTGTAATTCCAATTCTGGCCTGTGTTTCTGCCGCGTTCCCTCGCATCTATCAGTGAGTCAGCGGTGTGTGCAAGCCGCGACCTGAAGGATGTGTAAACTTTGTCTCCGTTAATTCCGGCACGTGCCAACTCGAGGCTGAAGGTAATTGGCCGGCATATTGGCCCGCTGCTGCTGTCTTCCGGCATCGTAATCCTTGGCTACGCTGGATTCCAATACGGCGCGATGATCTATGAGCAGCGTCAACTGCAGGCGCGCTGGCGGGAACAACAGAGGGTTCAACGCGCGGACGAGCAACATTCGCTGACTGCTCTCCGCGAGAACGGCTTAGCGCGCATCAGTATCCCAAGCATTCAGCTTTCCGCGGTGATCGTAGAGGGCACTGACCACGACTCACTACTGATGGGTCCTGGACACTTGACCGGCACGGCAGAGCCTGGGGAGCCGGGCAATGCCGTAGTCAGCGCGCATCGAGATACCTTCTTCCGCAAAATCACGGACTTAACTCCGGGCGCCACCATCCTGATCGAACGTGGAGGCCGAATCTTCACCTACGTGGTCGAGGGCATCAAAATCGTCAAGCCTAATGACCTCTCCGTCGCTGCGCCAACCGCTGATAACCGGCTCACGCTGGTAACCTGTGATCCGGCCTACTACCCAGGTCCCGCACCACAGAGATTGGTGGTGATCAGTAAACTGATGTCAGCTGTGCCTTCGCCTAGCGTCGCGGCATTGAAACCGTTACAAGCTGATATCCAGATGAAGCCGGGAGCGATCAAAAAGACCCACGCCAGCGGAATCGTGCGTTAGCCCCGTTATCTGAAGAGTCCTATCGATCATCTATCATCCGATCGTCTCGTCGACTGACCGAGTACTGTTTACAATGAGATTGTGCAAGAACAGTATGACGTAATCGTGATTGGCGGCGGGATCATTGGCCTCTCGCTGGCGTGGCAATTGAGCCGCAGGTCAACGCGCGTGTTGTTGATCGAACGGTGCCAACCCGGGCAGGAAGCGTCGCACGCAGGTGGAGGCATGATCGCGGACCTTGATCCAGTTCTTCCCGCTGAACTGCTCGAACTTGCCCACCGCAGCGCGGAACTGTATCCAACGTTTGTGAGCGAATTGGCGTCCGAGGCCCAGCGCGATATCGATTTGCGCGATGCAGGTGTCATTGCCTTCGAAGAGCATCCGATTCCGGAGAGCGAAGGCATTCGCGCCATCACCGCAGAGCAGGCGCTCTCGCTCGAACCCAAGCTGGCCATTCCTTCCGACCCTGCGTACACGATGAGGGAGCGCGCCGTGGACCCGCGCGACCTGGTTGCCGCACTGATCGCAGCTCTGCAGAAGCGCGCGGTAAGAATTGTTACCGGCGAAGCTGTAAACAAGATTCTGGTGGAGCGCGGCCAGGCGTGCGGTGTGCGCACGGAGCATGGTTCCTACGCCGCACCGCGCATCGTGAATTGCGCAGGGGCATGGGCGGCACAGATCTCGGGCGCCACGTTGCCGACCCTTCCGGTGAAGGGGCACATGGTGGCGTTGGCGTTTCCAGAGGAGCTATCGATGAGTTCCAGCGACCGCGAACAGAACCGGGTGTTGCGCCATGTCCTGCGGTCGCGCTGGTGCTACATCATCCCGCGCAGCAATGGACGCTACGTTGTGGGCAGCACGGTTGAGCCCGCAGGTTTTGATAAGTCGCTCAATGCTTATAGGGTGAAGCGATTGCAAGATGCTGCGGCGCGGGTGCTTCCGCGCTTCGCCGAAGCCAAAATCGCCGAGGCCTGGACTGGACTTCGCCCGGGAACTCCAGACAATCTGCCTTTGCTGGGCGCGACGGCTACGAAAGGTTACTTCGCTGCGACCGGCCACTATCGCGATGGGATTCTTCTCACCCCAGTGACCGCAGAAGTAATGTGCGCACTGATTCTCGAAGGAAAAACGCCGATTCCACTCGACCGGTTCTCTCCGCAACGCTTCTGACTCTGCTTGGCCCCGACCGGCATTCCAGGTGCTATACTCTCCAGTTTGCTTGGAACTCAAGCTTGCTTACACTGACGAAAGGATTTCTTCAAATGGCTTCGCCTGCACTTTCCTTTGCCAAGAAAAATGAAAAGCGTTTTCTCGAAGAGTTGAAAGAACTGCTTCGCATCCCCAGCATCAGCACCCTTCCGGAGCACCGGAGCGACATTGATAAAGCCGCCGGATATGTGGCAGCGGAGTTGAAGCGCATAGGAATTGAGCACGTCGAAACCATCCAGACCGCAGGCCACCCACTGGTGTATGGCGACTGGTTACATGCCGAAGGTAAGCCCACCGTGCTGATCTATGCGCATTACGACGTGCAACCAGTGGAACCTTTGGACGAGTGGCTTTCGCCCCCGTTTGAGCCAACCGAGCGCAACCAGAATTTGTATGCGCGGGGAGCGGTGGACGATAAAGGCCAGCTCTGGATGCAGGTGAAGGCACTGGAATCGCTGTTTGCCGCCGAAGGAAAACTGCCGGTCAACGTACGTCTGCTATTTGAAGGCGAAGAAGAAGTCGGGGGCGAGGCGGTGGAGAAGTTCGTGCACGAGCATGGCGAACGATTGAAGTCCGATGTTGCGCTGGTCTGCGACACGGAATTGTTCGCGCCGGATCTTCCAACATTGTGCGTGGGCCTGCGAGGCTTGGTCTATACGGAGATCGAGGCGCGCGGTGCGGCCACGGACCTGCACTCCGGGGTCTATGGCGGCGCCGCGCCCAATCCGTTATTTGCTCTGTGCCAGATCATCAGCAAACTGAAGGACGAGGATGGACGCATTCTCATCCCCGGCTTCTACGATCAATGGTCTTCGCCGACCGATGCTGAGTTGAAGGCTTGGAAATCACTGCCGTTCGACGAAGAGCACTATCGCAAGACGGAGGTAGGTTCAACGGTATTGACCGGCGAGAAGGATTACCCCGTACTGTACCGCACCTGGGCGCGGCCCACGCTTGAGGTTCACGGTATGCCCGGTGGATTTACCGGCGCGGGCGCGAAGACCGTGATCCCGGCCAAGGCTTCCGCCAAAGTCTCCATGCGCGTAGTGCCCGATCAGGACCCCGACGACATTCTGGAGAAGTTCACGAAGTACGTGAAATCGATTACGCCCGCGGGAATTCAGATCAACATCAAGGTTCACTCGAAGGGCAAAGCCGTGGTCGTCAGCACGGATAACGACTACATCAAAGCCGCGGATCAGGCGTTGTACGAAGTGTTTCACAAAGAAACCGTGTATATCCGCTCCGGCGGCTCGATTCCTATCGTTGAGCAATTCCGCACCGATCTCAAAATACCCTCGGTGATGATGGGCCTCGGTCTTCCCGACGACAACATCCATGCTCCCAATGAGAAATTCCATATTCCGAATTTTTATAAGGGCATTGAGTCGGTGGTTCGGCTGCTGTCGATTCTCGGCGAGTAGTAGGCTCTTGTAAGCATGGACCGGCCCAGCCAAGACTGGGCCATTTTCCTGACATTCAGCTTCTTGCGTTTTGAGCCCTCGTACCCTAGTCTGAAGAGGCTCTGACGTTCTCCTTCCGCCGTGCTTCCCCGACACGTTTGTGGTGCAAATCGCATACATATGCCCGCCCGCCGATTGCACATCGGCCTGTGCAATTTACGGGCGATGCATCAGCATTGCTACATAGTAGGTGCATCATATTGGGGTTTTGCACAGATGCATACAACAAATGGGGTTTTATCTCTTGACTCCCCCTTCCGGCGCTCGGTAGAGTGGCAACAACTTGCGAGGCGGACCTCCCCGCCGAAAGGACTCGGGAGGGCTCGGAGTTTTCCGGGTTACCAGCCACCACTCGCGCAGCGCCCCGAAGCGGCGCCCGGAGATATCCAGAAGCTGAGTTACGAGTCAGCCCAGGTCCGGGTTCCAAGGAAGGCGTACAAGGGCAGCTCCCAGCCGGAGCTCGATGAACCCAAAGAGACGTCCTTGGCGCCTCTTCGGGGCCGAACCCTGTTGCATTCAGCAGACCGCCGGCTTTGCGGGCAGCATTTCGCGGCCGGGCGGCGAGCGCGAGAATAGAGCCTTGGGCGTCCAACGCCCGGGCGCAAGGAGTACACCGTTGCTGAAACTGAAAAAGCTTCAGATTCTGGGCTTCAAGTCCTTTTGCGACCGCACCGAGTTAAAGTTCCCTGGTGACGGCATCGCGGCCATTGTTGGCCCGAACGGTTGCGGCAAGTCGAATATCTCCGACGCGATCAGTTGGGTGCTGGGCGAGCAGAGCGTGAAGAGCCTGCGCGGCGCGCACATGACCGACGTGATTTTTGCCGGCACTCGCGAGCGTAAGCCCACCGGTATGGCCGAGGTCACACTGCACCTGGTGGACCCCCAGGTGTACGAAGGCCCCATCGACACGCCGGTATTTGAAATTCAGGACGAAATGCCCGATCAGGATTGGGATGAGTCCTCGCTGCGCAATCAGCGCGAGCGCGAGGTAGAAGAGTACACCGAAGAGGTGCGCCCCGGCCAGACCGACGAAGTGGAAGTCGCGGTCGCAGCCGCTGGTAATGATCTTTCCGCCGCCACTCCTGGCGCTGCTCCCGCAGCTGCCCAGGAGGCTAGCCCGTCGCCCACTCTGGGCGCCGGAGCTTCCTCTGCGTCTCCGGAGGCTTCGGCTTCCGGGGATCATGGGGGTTATGCCACGGTGAGCGGTCCACAAGTGGTTCTCAAGATTCGGCGGCGCAAGTTCAAGACCACCTTTAAGAAAGGCGAGATCGCGGTTACCCGCCGTCTGTTCCGCAGCGGCGACAGCGAGTACTTGCTCAACGGCAAGCTCTGCCGCCTGCGCGACATCCAGGACATCTTCATGGGTACCGGTCTGGGGCCGGAATCCTACGCGCTGATCGAGCAGGGCCGCATTGGGCAGATCCTCAGTTCGAAGCCCACCGACCGCCGCAACATCATCGAGGAAGCCGCCGGGATAACCAAGTTCAAGACGCGCAAGCGGCTGGCTGAAGCACGACTGGCGGATGCGAAACAAAACCTTGCCCGCATCAATGACATTTTCGACGAAGTAACCCGGCAGATGAATTCGCTGAAGCGTCAAGCCGCCAAGGCCGAGCGCTATGGCAAACTGCGCGATGAGATGCGCGAACAGTTACGCGTGGTTCTGGCCAGCCGGTTCTCCGAACTCGCGGCCCAAGCGCAGCAGTTGGACGCCGAACTGGCGCAGCTCACCGAGGAGTTGCACGTCCGCACCGAGGCGGTGCAGGCGATGGACGCGGAGCACGCCGAGCGCACCCAGCAAGGTTATGCCATCGACTCCGAGGCGAAGCAGACACGCGAGCGGCTCAGCCAGGTTCATCTGGAGATGGAAAGAGCCACCGCCCGCCGCCGCAATAACGAGGAGCGTTGCGCGGAACTGATTGCGCGTGCGGCCGCGGCAGAAGCTGAGGCCAGCAGCGCAAGCAGCCAGTTGCTGCGCCTGGAAGACGAACTCGCCACCAACCAGCAGATCCTCGAAAGCGCCGCGGCCGATGTTGCCAGCGCGCAGCAGGAGCGCAATCAGCGCCAGTCCGAATCGCAGGAGGCGGCGCAGCGGTTAATGGAAGTGGAGCGCAACCAGGAACAACAGCGCCGCCAGATGCTGGACGCGATGAACGCGGCTTCCAGCGTGCGCAACCGCATCACGCAGGCGGAGGAGCGCATTGCGGCTTTAGAGCGTGAGACCGGGCGCTTGCAGCAGGAGTTGAACTCCGCGAATCAGCAGGTGGAGTTATTTGGCGGACAGCGCGGACAAATCAGTCTGGAATTCGAATCGGCTACCGAACTGTCGCGCTCGATCGCAGCTCGTCTGGTGGAAACGCGCACGCAGCTTGCGGAGAAGCGCACGGTTGAAATCGAAGCTAAGAAGCAGTTGGACATGATGCGCTCGGAGTCCGCGAAATTACAGGGCAAGCGCGCCTCGCTTGAAGCAGTTATCAAAGAGCATGGCTTCTCGACGGAGTCGGTGCGCAAACTGCTACGCTCCGGACAACTGACCGGCGAGAGCGCTCCAGTGGGCGTGCTGGCGGACTTCATCGAGGTGGAAGACAAGTACGAGGGAGTGGTCGACGAGTTTCTGCGCGATGAGTTGAACTTCCTCGTCGTGAAGTCATGGGACGCGGCCAACGAGGGGTTGAAGCTACTTCGCAGTGATGTTGAGGGACGCGCAACGTTTCTTGTGCATCCCGATGACTCGCAGGCAAAGTTCAGCTTCATCTTCGACGAGACGATGCGCACACACCTGCGCGAAGACCGGGTAATCCCGCTGAAGGACTGCATTCGCGTCCCGGAAACCTTTGGTAGCTCACTGGAAGTAATTCTGCCAAAACTCGGCAACGGTTACATTGTGCCGGACGCCGACACCGGACGCGCCCTCGCCCTGGAAAACCCCGATGCGTTTTATCTTGCGCTGACCGGCGAGTGCTTCCACAACGTAACCGTGGCGGGCGGCAAAAAGCTGGCCGAAGGTCCTTTGCAAATGAAGCGCGACCTGCGCGATGTGCAGCACACGATCGAAGAACTTGGACGCACGCTGGCCGCGCAGGAAAGCAGCGTGGCACGCTTTGGCAGCGAGATCCAGGCATTGACATCGCTGCTGGATCAGTTGGAAGCCGAACGACGGGACTCCGAGCGAAAGGTGATGACCAGCGGCCACAGCCTGCGCCAACTTGAGAGCGAGATGACCCGCGTACGCGACCGCATCGCCGGATATGAGCGCGAATTGCTGCGCGTGGCCGGCGAGCGCCAGAGCCGCGAGGCGTTCATCGCAGAGCGCCAGCAGGAGCTGGAAGAACAAGAAGCTAAGCGGCTGCAACTGGAGGCGCAGATGTCTGCCGCACAGGAGCGCGTTGCAGAGCTGCGCGTGGCCCGCGACAGCGCGGCGCAGGCCGCCAGCGAAGTCATGGCCCGGGTTGCCGGACTGGAGGAACGCCGTCGCGCTGCCGCCGCATCGCTGGCGCGAATTCAGTCCATGATCGCGGAAGTGAATCAGCGCGTGAATTCCTTGCACGGCCAGTTGGAGGGTGCGGCTGCTGAGAAATCGCAGCGCGAGCAGGAGAGCGAAGTACTGGCTTCCAAGCTGGTGGAATGGCAGAGCGAGCGCGAATCGGCACAGGTGCTGGAGCAGAAACTCGGGATCGAAAGTGAGCAGCTTCGATCCCGCCTGAGCGAAATCGAAGTGGAACTAAAGGCGGCTCGCGAGATCCTGGACCGGGTTCGCGACCGTCGCGGAGAGCTAAGCGCAGAGGCGGCCAAGGCTGCCAGCGACTCCGGGCATCTGATCGAAACCTGCATCCAGGAGTTGGGCCAGAGCCGGGAAGAGCTGCTTGCCGATGAGGCTCTGGCGCACCAGTCGGGCGAGGAATTGGTGGCGACGGAGCTGAGCTATCGTGAAATGCGAACCCGCCTGGAAGGCATGGGGCCGGTGAATATGATGGCGCTCGAAGAGTACCAGGAGACCTCGCAACGGCACGAGTTCCTGGAGACTCAGCGCAAGGACCTGCTGGACTCCATCGAAAACACCCAGAACACGATCAAGGAGATCGAGGAGATTTCGCGCGGTAAATTCGACGAGGCGTTTGCCATCATCAATGCCAACTTCACGCATACCTTTAAGAAGCTGTTCGGCGGCGGCGAAGCATGGATGAAGCTTACGGACGAGGAGAACTCCGCCGAGAGCGGCATCGACATCGTAGCCTCGCCTCCGGGAAAGAAGATGCAGAATGTGCTGCTGCTCTCCGGCGGGGAAAAGACGTTGACGGCGCTATCGTTACTCGTGGGCATCTTCCAGTTCGCGCCTGCCCCATTCTGCATCCTCGACGAGGTCGACGCGCCTCTGGACGAGGCCAACGTAACCCGCTTCGGCGAATTGATGCGCGAGATGAGCATCGAAACCCAGTTCATCATCATCACGCACCACAAGAAAACGATGAGCATGGCTCCAGTGTTGTATGGCGTCACCATGCAGGAGCCGGGGGTCTCGCGCATCGTCAGCGTGCGCTTTGGCAGCGAGCGCGAACCAGAACCTCAGGTCGCCATGGCTTAATCAAATCAGGCACCGCGCACCGGCTTTGATCGGGGAGCGGATGGGAATTATCTCGAGCGGATTGGCAAGAGACTTACAAGTCACGCGAGGTACATTCCCAATCGGGTGCTGTGCGGCAAGAGGTTTTGCGCTTCCGGGTTGCCCTACAGGGCGAGAATGTGATTAGAAGAGTACAAATGTTTCGGGGGTTGCGGGGCCGTCGAACACCATCCGTCAACCCTCTCTAACCCTTCTGTTTACAGGGAGACGCAAATCTTCTGCCGCTTGTCAATGGTTTTTTCAAGATTCTAAAGCGTTAAAAAGACGCCATCTGACAACTTGCGTTGACAAAATCCACCCACTGTTTAGAATCGTTTTTCGAATCGTTCGAACTGACCCGTGACTACGAAACCAATCAATCCAGTTCTTCTTCGGACCGACTTCCCTGACATGGAGCTCCATGCCAGCGGAAAGGTGCGCGACGTGTACCGTGTGGACAACGAACGGCTTTTGTTCGTTGCGACGGACCGGATATCTGCATTTGATTACGTCCTTGCCTCCGGCATTCCGGATAAGGGACGCGTACTGACCCAGCTTTCGCTGTTCTGGTTCAATTTTTTGAAAGACATCGTGCCCAACCATCTTGTGACGGCCAATGTCGACGAGTACCCAACACCATTGCTGAAGTACGAACCCGAACTGCGCGGCCGGTCGATGCTGGTGGTGCGAGCCGATATGTATCCGGTGGAATGCGTGGTGCGCGGATATCTCTCCGGTTCCGGTTGGAAGGAATATCAGCGGACCGGCGCGGTGTGCGGCATAGAACTTCCACGGGGTATGCGCGAGAGCGATAAGTTGCCCGAACCGATCTTCACCCCGTCCACCAAGGCAGCCAGCGGGCACGACGAGAATATTTCGTTTGACGATATGGTGAAACACGTCGGCCCCATCGACAGTGAGACCCTGCGCAAGCTGAGCCTGAGCATTTACAAAAAAGCGGCCGACTACGCGCTGACCAAGGGCATCATTATCGCCGATACCAAATTTGAGTTTGGCAAGACAGCCAACGGCGTGGTTCTGGCAGACGAGGTATTGACTCCGGATTCCTCGCGTTTCTGGCCTGCCAACAGCTATGCTCCGGGCAAGGCGCAACTGAGCTATGACAAACAGTACGTGCGCGACTACCTGGAAGAGATTCACTGGGAGAAGAAACCACCGGCTCCCGGACTGCCGGAAGAGGTACAGCAGAATACCAGCGCAAAATACGTGGAAGCCTATCGCCGTCTGACCGGGCAAGAACTGCCCAGGGGCTAACCGATGAACGGCCTGGACTGGTTGATTGCGGGAATCCTTGTACTCTCGGTGGTTCATGCCGCGGCCCAGGGCTTTGTATTCGAGTTGTTTTCGTTGGCGGGCACGGTGTTTGGATATCTTCTGGCGGCTTGGGAATATCCGGTCGCGGCAAGGTATCTGGCGCCGTACGTCAAGAGTGATGTGGTTGCGGGCGGGGCCGGGTTTCTGTTGATCTTTGTCACGGTTGTCATTCTGGCGGGGATTGCCGGGCGTATTGCGCGATGGGCGACTCGGAGCGTGGGGATGCGGTGGTTTGACCGGTTGCTCGGAGGAGCGTTCGGGTTCTTGCGCGGTGCGTTGGTAGTGATGGTGCTGGTGATGGCTATGGCGAGTTTTCTGCCATCATCCGGCGCCTTGGCAAAGTCCAGTTTGGCACAGTATTTTCTGGTCGCAGGGCGGGCGGCCGTGTATGCCGGCCCGGGCGAACTGAAGCAAAAGTTTCACGATGGACTGAAGGCGCTGGAGCAAGTTCGCGGTAATACCAGCCGGACAGACCATCGCAACAGCAATACCCTGCAATACGTTTAATACGGCTTATGTTACGGAAGTTAAGGGGCTCGCCGGTTAGCGAAGGGCGCGCCCGAAACACTTTTCATAGAATCAGAGGAAAGAGAGGCCCTCAGTGAAGGACCAGCTTGAGGCTCTTGTAGCGCAGATGTATCAGAGCGGAATTCTTTATTCAGAAGCGGTACGCGAATTCAGAAAACGATTCATACTCACCGTGCTCGAGCAGAACAACGGCAATCAATGTAAGGCCGCAAGACAATTAGGAATGCATCGCAACACGCTCAGCCGGACGATCACTGAGTTAGAGCTTGACGTAAGAGCGGTGCGCGCCGGCACTCGCCGTCCTCCCAAAAGCGAAAAACCCTTGATGATGGAAAAGAAAGTCGCACGGTAGCCGGCAGTTCCCACAAGACAGATTGGACCAACTAAAGAAGGACGGCAAATTTGCCGTCCTTCTTTAGTTGCAACCCTGCTCGGAGTTACTGGGCTTTGTGGGCGTGTGCACCGGACGGCTTCTTCGCCGGCTCGGGCAGCCCCTTCAAGACTTCTCCGTCAACGAAGCTGAGGTTGAAGGCATCGCCCACAGCGCTGTACTCACTGGGAACGCCCTGGATGACAAGTTGCGTCTTTGCCTTGGGTACGCGAGCTGCGGCCAACGGCTCCTTGAGGGTCAAGGTGATATCCGCTTTGTTCGCATCGATATCGTCGGCGCTGCCTGCGAGTTTCAGCGAATCGCGTCCGCTCTCAACGACCTGGGCCACCAATTGCACCGGCTTGCCTTTGATTGCGCTCCAAACCTGATCGCTAGCTTCCTTGTTGCCGCTGGTAAGAATGAATTGCCACTCGGCAAAGGACAGCTTCTCCGGCGTACTCTTCTTCAGCATATCGGCGGCTTGGTCGGCAGCCGAGGGTGCAGGCGCAACGGTGAATCCGGGAGGGATCGTCGGAGCGGACTTAGCCGAGGCCAGCAGCTCATCAAACCCCGCATCTGAGCCGTGATAGCGGGTGTACTGGTTCTTGGCATAGGCCAGCAGCTGCGGATTGTTGGTGGAAGCAGCAGCCTTGGCGATCCAGAACAGACCATCAACCATAGGCGGCTTCGGAGACAGATACGACAGCGCGAGCAGATAAATGCTGTTTACGTCGGTCGGTTGGGCCGCAACCACTTCCTTCAGATTCTGCTGCGCGGTTGGATAGTCCTTGGCCTGCAACGCAGCATGGCCCACGGAACCCAGATAGATCACCCGGAACGAGTTCTTCATGGAGTTCCACTGCTCGTCGGTGTAGCCCTCGGGCTTGGGCGCGGTCTGCATGGCCTGGAGTCCGCGGGTACCGAGTTGTCCGGCTTCTTGCAGGCTGGCAGCGGCATCGGCCCCGCCGGCCTGAGCCTGGGCACGATCAAGATAGCTGAGTAGCGCGAGTGCCGTTAAATTGTTCGGGTTCACCTGAAGCAGGCGCTGGGCAGTAGCCCTGATCTGACCCGCATTGTTGACTTGCTGATAGGTTTTCAGGAGAAGTTCCAGACCGTCTTCCTTCATCACGCTGTTGGGATAGGTCTGGAGATAACTCTCCATCAACTGCGCCTTCTGTGCCGGGTCAGTTGCATTGACGGCGGCAACGTAGGCGTTGTACTCGTTCGGGTCCTGGATGACTTTCTTCTGCTGCGCTCCCGGAGCCGCAGCTCCCGGCGCAGGTTGCTGCTGTCCCGCAGGGGCGTCCTGCGCTTGCGCCGCCACGCTGGCGGCGGCAAGCAATAACACAATTAGGGACTTCCTCATTCTCTTGCTCCTTAAAAACTTGGCGAAATCTGCGACTCACTCTTCGGCAACAAACCCATGAGACGAACTCACGGCTGCAACCGCATACCACAGAAGACAGTGCTTGGATCAGCCCATCCGGCACATTGCGCTGAGAACGCGATTATAGGGACGCACAGGCGATTAAGGCAAGCATCCTAACCGCATAAGAGACAAAGCCCAACAGGGCTAGGATGCGTAGCCCAGCATCTTGGGATGCCGTGCTTCCGGTTCACGACGAACTCCTCGACGAAGACATCGTGCCCCGCTCAGGCCCGAATGGGATCGGGGAAGCAGAAAGCTGAAGGCCGCCGGAAAGGCGGCCTTCGCTGTCGCACAAAGCACTTCTGTTTAGAAGTGGTAGGAGGTGCCCATGGCAAAACGAGCACGCGCGTTAAGATCAACTCCGGGGGCAATCGTTCCAGCAGCCTGAACAACAGCCAAATCAACCTGCAAGGGCGATCCTTCCAAGTGCGGAACGATGCGCACAAAGTAGGTCATCGAGGTAGGAATCGTGGCCTTTTCACCCAGGAACCCGTTCAGTCCCTGAACGTACTTCGGCTGCTCAGCAACTTCCGATCCGAGGATCAGAGTGGACTTGGAGGGGCCTTTTACGACGAAAGCAGCGGCGCCGAAGAGGCGTCCCTGCCAGCGCTGATCGGCGCTAATTCCGTTTCCGGCATTTCCGGCAACGCCCATAATCGAAGCGTTGGTCACCTTCTCACCGAAGTTCAGAACAAAGGGAAGGCCCTTCACCTGGGTAACGGTCTTGGTGGCGACGACGTAGAAATCGGCGTTCGTGTCAGTACGACCCGTAATGGCATAGGACACGCGCTCTCCGCCGAAGCGGCCAATCGTACCGACGGCGATGGCCGGCATCCACTTTGTCTTGAATGCATTCTCATTCACAACGGTCAGCTTGCCGTGAATGCCGGTATAGCCGTTTGCGAACAAGCCGGTCAGCGGGCTGTTTCCTGCAGAACTGAAGGACTGCGTGAAGCCTACTTCGAAATGCTTGCAAACGCCTTCGGTGACTGAGAACTGATAGTCATTGCCGATTACGTTACCGCTATTCATGTAGTGGAACGAAACTTCAGGCTTGCCGAGTTTGCTGGCGGGTGATGCAGCGGTGTAGGCGAAAGGTGTGATGACGGCGCCGGTCTGACCTTCCCAGTTCAACCCCTGAGCAAATACGCTCTGGGAAAATGCGGTGATTGCAAAAAGCGCAAAAGCAATACTTAGCTTTTTAATATGCATTGCGTCTCCTTATGAGTTTTACTCGTGCGCAGTAGAGCCGTCAGGGACTAGCCTGCTCACTGCGCACCCAAGGAGTTACGGGATGGCGGGTTGGTATCTCAACCACCCTCGCGTCCTCGGGAGCCAATGTGAATTTCTTGCAAATCCATCTTACCTCTTAGTCACCATAACCGCTATTGCTTTCGAGGTTCACCTTTCCCCTGAACATGCGATACAAGAAGACGAAATAGCCAAGCGCTATGACCATACCGACAATCCACCAGCGCAACCCAATCTGTAGTGCATAGCTGGCAGTGATCGAGTTTTGGATCGTCAGGCTGTACTGCGGGTCAATGGCCGGCAGGATAACCGGATACAGCGAGTACACCGCTCCGACCAGCATGAACGCCAGGTACAAGGCTCCCGAAACGAAGGCTGCGACCTCGTGCCGGCTCTTCTGGAAGAAGAAGATCCCAACCAGGCTGGCAAATACGAGCACTGGGATAAGGTATCCAATCGGCAGCGCGTTGTAATTGGCAAGCAGGCTGGGATGAATGGAGAGCGTGGCAAACAGGCTCACCAGAGTGAGCAGAAGCAGAATCGGGGTCAGGACAAGAGAAGTCTTACGGGCACGTTCATTCAGTTCCCCATCGGTCTTCACCACGATGTAGTTAGCGCCATGCACGCAAAGCGCAACCAGTGCGACTACGCCTGAGAGCACCGTATACCAGTCGAGGACGCCCGGGTGTGCGCCGACGCTCCAGTTGGTCCACAGGGGAAGGAAAAAATAATGGTCCGGTCCAAGCGGCAGACCTCGCACTACATTGCCAAGCGCCGCCCCGTAAAAGATCGCCAGCAGCAGACTGCCGAAAGAAAAGATGCCGTCGAAAAAGCTCGCCCAGATACCGTCGTTAATATGCGTGCGGAATTCCAGGCCGATGGCGCGCAGCATGAGCAGCCAGAGCACCATCATCAGCGGAAGATAGAAGCCGCTGAAACTGGATGCATAGAGCTGCGGGAAGACGAAATAAAGCACGCCTCCGGTAGCAAGCAGCCAGACTTCGTTACCGTCCCACACCGGACCGATGGAGCGCATAATCTTCCTCCGCTCATCATCAGTACGTCCGAGGAAAAGGTGTAGCGCACCGGCGCCAATGTCAAAGCCGTCCAGGATGACGTACCCGGCGAGCATGACGGAGATAATTGCAAACCAAAGGAATCCCATGTTAGCTCCTCCTAGCGGCAGTGATTTTTCCGCCCTTTATGGATGCGGAGACAACGCTCTCAATGTGTTCCGGCCCATGAGCAATTTCGCGCTGCACCAGGAACAGGAAGAGGATGGCGAGTAAGGTGTACATACCCAGGAAGCCCAGCAGTGTGAACCACACATTGGCCGACGATACCGACTTCGAAAATCCGTCGATCGTACGCATCAGCCCATAGACAACGTATGGCTGGCGGCCGATCTCGGCGGTCATCCACCCTGCCGTGTTGGCAACATAGGGCAGCGGAAAGCTCAGCATAAGAATCCAGAGCAACCACTTCGAGTCATAGAGTTTCTTGCGCCAAAGCTGAATTCCGGTGATCAACATTACTGCCATGAAGATGGTGCCCAGCCCAACCATAATGTGGTAGGCGTAGTAGAGCAGAGGGATATTCGTCGGCCACTCGGACTCAGGGAACGAGCTGAGGCCGCGCACCGTGGACTTCCAGTCGCGGTTCACCAGGAAGCTCAACGCCCTGGGCACGACGAGGGGATTGTCAATCGTCTTGTCTTCCACATTGGGCTGGCCAAGAATAACGAGATCGGCAGTCCTGGTATCGAAGTGAGCTTCCATCGCGGCTAGAGCCGCTGGCTGATAATGCGCAAGGTTGCGGCCCTGCCCGTCGCCCGTAGGACCAATCACGAGCAGCGAGGAAATGATTCCGGAGATTACGCCCACCTTGATGAAAATCTTGCCCTGCTCGACGTACTTCTCACTGAGCAGGTAATAGGCACCGACGGCGGCCATCACGAAAGCGCCCGTAACCGAAGCGCCAGCCATGTTGTGCGCATACTGCCAGATCGCCCACGGGTTCAGCAGCAGGCCCCAGAAGCTGCTCAGCGTGACGGACCCGTCCGCGGTCGACCGATAAGCCACGGGATGTTGCATCCAGGCATCGGTGGCGATGATGAAATAGCCGGAGAGCCAGGAGCCCAAAAAGACGGCCATACCGGTCCACCAATGGGCAATCTTGCTCAAGCGCTTCTCCCCGAAGAGGAAGAGACCAAGGAAGGCCGATTCGAGGAAAAAGGCGAAGGTGCCCTCCATCGCCAGGGTCTGTCCGATTACGCCCCCGGCGTATTTGGAAAAATGCGACCAGTTGGTCCCGAACTGGAATTCCATCGGGATACCGGTCACCACGCCGAAGACAAAGCTGATGCCGAAGATCTTTGCCCAGAAGCGCGCAGCCTGGTCATAGCGCTGATCGTTCTTCCACAGGCCGATGGTCTTCAACGCTACGATTAGAGGAGCCAATCCCATCGTCAACTGTGGAAACAGGTAATGGAAGGTAATGGTAAATGCGAAATGTAGTCGATGTATCAATACGGCGGAGTCCATAAGCCACCCCACTCAATTCTTTATATTTTTTGTTGCGTCTGATCCGCGTCAGCCCGTTGGGAGCGGATTGCGGAGGGTTTATTTGGTTTCTTCGGCAGGTCACCCTGCGGGGATAACTGCTTTGATTCCTGTTGGCCGCTGCCGGTGACCTCGGTAATTTTCAGCAGGGTATGGCAGGGTTCCTGTATGGGAATCATCTCTGCAATCTTCGCGTCGCGCAGGACCGACAACATTGCCGCCTGCGCCTCCAGCCAAACCCTGTGCGCAGGACATTGGGCATGACGGTCACAAGATACACCGGAAGCGACGCAGACATTCAGCGCAATCGGGCCGTCAACGGATTCGACGACATCGAGCAAAGAAGCTTGTGCGCCGCGGGGAAGAAGCAAAAAACCTCCCACGACTCCGCGCCGGGCCTGAATCAAACCGGCACGAGTAAGGGTTTGAAGGATCTTGGAAAGGAAGCTTTCGGGCGCTTCGGCCGCCCTGGCCAGAACTGCTTTGGAGACGACGGTCCCTGATGGCTGGCTGGCCAGATGGAGGATTACGCGAACGGCATAGTCGGCGGCACGGGTTAGCTGCATGGTTTTGCGATAATCTGGACCTACTTAGTCCTCAATGAACATATGTCCTGTGGTTTCGTTTTTCAGTGACTCACGACAATCGAGCATGTGATATTCGTCACATGCGTTACGTGATTCTATCGGCAAATCTGTGCGGTGTGAACGTGGGGCGAATCCGAGACTCGCGCCTGCGAAGAGTGGCGGCTTCTGAGACCAGGGATGGTTCGGGTACACTAATAGCCGTGAATGCTGAGATCGTAGCTATCGGCTCCGAGATGTTGACGCCGTACCGCCAAGACACCAATTCCCTGTTCCTAACCCAGCGGCTCAATGAACTCGGAGTGGAAGTCATTTTCAAGACCATTGTCGGGGACCGTCCCGAGCACCTTCTGCTGGCGAGCCGGACGGCCCTCGCCCGGGCCCAGATTGTCATCTTTTCCGGGGGCCTTGGCCCCACTGAGGACGATCTAACCCGCGAGTGTGTTGCCGAAGCGCTGGGCTTGGAGCTGCGTCGCGATCACGAGATGGTGACCGCCCTGTACACCCGCGCCGCGACGTTGCGCATCCGAATGTCGGAGAACAACGTCAAGCAGGCCGACTACATTGTTGGGGCAGAGCTGTTGGCGAACCCACGCGGCAGCGCCCCCGGGCAGTGGCTGGAGGCGAGCTACGAAGGCCAACAGCGTTTAGTAATTCTCCTGCCAGGCCCACCTTTCGAGTTGGAAGGCATGTTCAATGACCACTGCTTCGACCGCCTGAAACTGGTGGTGCCGGAAGAGCATCTTGCCATGTGCGAGTTGAAGATCGCGATGGTTGCCGAATCCACGGCTGATCAGCGCGCGGCAAAGATCTACAAGGAATTTCCCGATGTCGAAACCACCATCCTAGCTAAAGCTGGAGAGATCCAATTTCATCTCAAGGCTCGAGGTGCGACCAAAGAAGAGGCGGAAGAACGGGTCGAGAAGCTGGCTTGCTTACTGGAAGACGAGTTTGCCGACGAGATGTTTTCCTCCACGGGGGAATCGTTCGAACAGATTGTCGGCTACTTCCTCCAGATGCGCGGCGCTACTCTGTCCGTGGCCGAAAGCTGCACCGGAGGTCTACTGGCCGAGCGCATCACCCGGGTCAGTGGCTCATCACGATACTTCATGGGCGGAGCGCTCGTGTATTCCGACCAGTTGAAGCGCGAATTTTGCGGCGTGCCGCCTTTGCTGTTGGCCAGCGATGGCGCAGTGAGCCGTTCGGTAGCCGCGGCCCTTGCGGAAGGAATTCGCCAGCGCTGCAAGACAACCCTGGGTGTCGGAATCACGGGAATTGCGGGTCCGAATGGAGGCACACCCGAAAAGCCCGTCGGACTGGTATATATTGCGCTCGCCGACGGTAAGCATACCGAGGTTGTGGAGCGCAGGTTTCCCGGCGACCGCGAACGCATTCGCTGGTTTGCCTCACAACTGGCACTCGATCTAATTCGCCGCAAACTCCGCTAATTTATGCGCCTATTTGTTGCATTGGACATCGACGAAGCCATCCAGCAGAGGCTGGACGATTATGTGCGCACCCTGCAACCCCGCCTACCCGGAGTGCGCTTTGTCCGCAGCAACACCTACCACGTCACCCTGAAGTTTCTCGGGGAGGTTCCGACGGCAGACGCCGTCCGGCAATGTCTGCGTAGCGTTCGCGCCGAAGACTTTGAGATTACGTTCAGCGGAGTGGGCTTCTTTCCCAATGCGCGGGCACCCCGAGTCTTTTGGGCCGGAATCAGTGCCCCAGCGCTGCCCGGGCTCGCTCACCGCATCGATCAGGCGCTCGCAGCCCTTAGCTTTCGGCAAGAAGCAGAATTTCATCCGCACCTCACGTTGGCGCGCAATGGCTCTGGGAGGCGCCGTCCGCTGCGTGGGGAGCGGGCACCCGAAGCATTTGCACAGCTTACTGAAATTGTGGCATCGAGTCCAGCGCCAGAGTTCGGTACAATGACGGCGCGCCAATTCTTTTTATACGAAAGCAGGTTGTCGGGCAGCGGGCCGAGCTACCACAAGCTCGAAGCCTTCGCACTCGGTTAAGGGGGCGCGTCTGCTGTGAAACAACATGAATGATCCGACTCTGATCGCCATTGCCGCGGGCTCCTATCTTCTCGGCTCGATTCCTTTCGGCTACATCCTGGTGCGCGTCTTCCAGGGAGTCGATGTGCGTTCGATTGGAAGCGGAAATATCGGCGCGACCAACGTGGCCCGTACCGGCGGCAAGGGACTGGCCGTCGCGACCCTCGTCCTCGATGCCCTGAAAGGCTGGCTGCCGGTATTCCTCGTACTTACAATCCATGGGATTCCAACTTCCGGCCCAGCACAGCTCCATACCATGGCAACTTTTGCCGCGCTGTGTGCCGTGATCGGACACATGTTTCCGGTATGGCTTGGCTTCCGGGGAGGCAAAGGAGTCGCCACCGGACTCGGCGTATTTCTGGCGCTCGCACCCAACGCGGCGTTGGTCGCGCTGGCGCTGTTTGTTGCTATTGTGGCCTTCACCCGCTATGTTTCACTGGGCTCGATTCTCGCTGCTGCGGCATTCCCGGCTGCGTTGTGGTGGCTTGACCGGGATTCGTTTCCCGCTCCCGCACTGGCGATGTGCGCGGTCATAACACTGCTGGTTATCATCCGTCATCATCAGAACATCGGACGCCTTTGGGCTGGCACTGAAAGCCGTTTCGGCGTAAGAAAGGCATAGGATTGTCATGGCAAGAATTGCAATCATCGGAGCCGGAGCCTGGGGTACAGCGCTGTCCGTTGCCCTGGCACGCAAGGGCACGCACCAGCTCAAGTTGTGGGCTCACGAAAAATATGTGGTTGAGTCCGTCCGCGCCAATCACGTGAACGAACCGTATCTCAGCGGCTGTCCTCTGCCGGAAAGCATTGCGGTCACCCAGAGTCTGGAGGAAGCCGTCTCCGGCGCGGAAATCGTTCTCAGCGTTATGCCCTCGCATCACGCGCGGTGCGTCTGGAGCCAACTGAAGCCGCTGCTTAATCCGGAGATGCTGCTGGTCTCCGCCACTAAGGGAATTGAAAACGATTCCCTGCTGCGCATGACGCAGGTCATCACCGATGTGCTCACCCATGGCGAAGGCAGCTTTCAGCCGCGCTTGTGTGCCATCAGCGGCCCCACCTTTGCGCGTGAGGTAGCCAAGGGCTATCCCACGACCCTGAGCGTGGCATCCGCCGATCCCCGGCTTTCCTTGCAGGTCCAGAAAGACTTCAGTGAAGCCAACTTCCGCCTTTACCGCAACGAGGATGTGATTGGATTGGAGTTGGGCGGCTCGGTGAAGAACGTAATTGCCATTGCCGCCGGAGTGGTGGACGGAATCGGCTACGGATACAACACGGTGGCCGGGCTTATCACCCGCGGACTCGCCGAGATGACTCGCCTCACCGTCGCCTGTGGAGGACACGCCGAAACCATGTCCGGGCTCGCGGGACTGGGAGACTTGGTGCTTACCTGTACCGGCGGTCTCTCCCGTAATCGCAGTGTGGGCGTGGAACTTGGGCGCGGACGCAAGCTCGACGAAATCATTGCAGGCATGCACGGCATGGTCGCCGAAGGCGTTCTAACCACCAGCGCCGCAGTTGGCTTGGCCAAGTCCGTGGGCGTGGAGATGCCGATCATCGACCAGATGCACGCCATTCTGCAGCACGGCAAGGACCCCAGCGACGCTATCCGCGACCTGATGAATCGTCCCCTCACCCAGGAAAGCGCGCTCTACCGCGTTTAGCGCGGGCTTCGCCGTCCGGCCGCTATAATTGAAAGTGCAATGATTCAGACGCTATTTGGAAGCCTCGAACAGCCCGAGAAAAAGACATCGCTCTTTGAGCGCATGAAGCAGGCGGTTACCCGCACCCGTGAAAACCTCGCGGAGCGCATTGAGGACGTGGTCAGCTTCCGAAAGGAAATTGACGCTCAGACTCTTGATGATCTTGAAGCCACCCTCATCGCTGCCGACCTCGGCTCTACCACTACGCGCGAAGTACTGTTTGCGATGCGCGAAAAGGTCGACCGCAAGCAGATCGGCGACGCCACCGAACTCAAGCGCGTGCTCAAGGATGAACTGCTTACCATCCTGAATCGTGCGGCTGAGAGCAAACCCAAGATCGTGGCCGCTCCCCCCGAGGTCGTTCTTGTAGTGGGCGTCAACGGCGTTGGCAAAACCACCACCATTGGCAAGTTGGCATATGCGCTGCGTGGGCAGGGCAAAACTGTTCTGCTCGCCGCCGCCGATACCTTTCGCGCCGCTGCCATTGAGCAACTGGAGATCTGGGGCGAGCGCACCGGTACGGAGGTCATCAAGACCAAGCCAGGGGGCGATCCCTCAGCCGTACTGTTTGACGCATTACAGGCCGCCAAGGCACGCAAGACCGACTACGTCATTGTGGACACCGCCGGACGGTTGCACAACAAACAGAATCTGATGGCCGAGTTGGAAAAAATGTATCGCACGGCGCAGCGCCTGGTGCCTGGAGCTCCGCATGAAACCCTGCTGGTGATGGATGCCACTACCGGCCAGAACGGACTGCAACAGGCGAAGGTCTTTACCGAGGCGGCTGGGGTAACCGGAATTGTGCTCACCAAACTTGACGGAACCGCCAAGGGAGGCGTGGTAGTCGCGATCTCGCGCGAAATGGAACTTCCCGTGCGCTACGTAGGCGTGGGAGAAAAAGTATCGGACCTCATTCCCTTTAGCGCGGTCGACTTTGTCGATTCGCTGTTCAACTAGCCATGGCGATATCGGCTGATGAACTGTTTCTCCGGCAGACTTTGGAGCTGGCGGCGCGTGGCCTGGGTCTCGCCTCGCCCAATCCCCTGGTGGGCGCCGTGGTGGTCGATGAGCGCGGGCGCATCGTTGGCAGTGGCACGCACATCTTCTCCGAACTGAAACACGCGGAGGTGCTGGCGATTGAGCAGGCGGGCCCACTGGCACTCGGCAACACCCTCTACGTCAATCTGGAGCCCTGCTCGCACACCGGACGCACCGGTCCGTGTGCCGATGCGGTGATCGCCGCCGGAATCGCGCGCGTCGTCTGCTGCATGGAAGATCCCAATCCTCTGGTCGCGGGCAAGGGATTCGAAAAACTGCGTGCCGCTGGGATCGAAGTCGAGGTCGGAATCCTGGAGGCCGAGGCCAAGCGGTTGAACGAAAGCTTTGCGCAATTCATCCGCACCGGCCTACCATTTGTGACCCTCAAAGCCGCAATGTCGCTCGACGGAAAGATCGCCGGCCCGGCTGAACCACGGTTGCAACTAGTTGGGACGACGGGCTCCAACCCGAGCTACATTACAGGGGAAGCAGCGCGCTACCGGGTGCACGAAATGCGTCATGCTTCGGATGCAATTCTGGTGGGCGTAGGCACGGTGATCGCCGATGATCCTCTACTCACCGACCGTAGCGGATTACCACGCCGTCGGCCTCTGTTGCGCGTCATCCTGGACTCTCGGCTGCGTCTGCCATTGAGTTCTCGGGTGGTTGAAACCGCACAGGGTGATGTGGTTGTTTTCTGTTCTTTTGCGGAGGAGAACAAGCGCCGGGCTCTGGAGGCTCGCGGCGTGCGGGTGCAGCAGGTCGAGATTGAATCGGCAGATTCTGGCAGCCAGCAACTTCCGCACGAGGGGCGTCCCGATCTTTATCGCGTCCTCGGAATGCTCGGAAGCGAACAGATCACCAGCCTGCTGGTGGAGGGAGGGGCCGCGGTAAACTGGGCCTGCCTGCGCGCCCATCTTGTGGACAAACTGATGCTTTTCTACACCCCGCGAATTTTTGGTCCGGTGGGTGCCGTACCCTGGCTCGCCGGGGAAAATGGCCTACCCCCAGGTGTAACCCTGCGCACCTCCCAGATTGCGATTGAACGCTTCGGAGAAGATTTTGCGGTAGAAGCCTATTTGCGTGACCCATACCAACCACTCCGGCCGCAAGGCTGAGAGGGAGCTGCCATTATGTTTACTGGAATTGTCGAAGAAGTCGGACACATTGCCCGCATCGATCAGAATGGTGAGAACCGCCGTATTGTGATCGAGGCGAAGAACGTAACCAAGGAACTGCGAACCGGCGACAGTTGCGCGGTCAGCGGCGTATGTCTCACCGCGTTGGACATTACGCCAACCTCATTTGCCGCCGACCTCGCCCCGGAAACGTGGGTACGCACTTCGTTCTCGCGAATTCATCCCGGCGCCCAGGTCAATCTCGAGCTTCCGCTGGCGGTGCAGGGCCGCCTCGGGGGGCACATGGTACAAGGTCACGTCGACGGCGTGGGTCGCCTGGAAGCCTTCGAGCGAATCGCTGACTCAGATGGTTTCTGGCTGCATATTCAGGTCCCTGCCGAACTCGAAAAATATCTTGTCTTCAAGGGCTCGATTGCGATTGAGGGCATCAGTCTCACGGTCGCCAAACTCGAAGGGCTGCGCTGCTCGGTCGCCATCATTCCCCATACCGTCGAGTGCACGAATCTCGGCAGTCTCAAGCCCGGCGATCCGGTCAACATTGAAACTGACATTATCGCGAAGTACCTGGAAAAATGGACTACCCGCGACCGCCAACCGCTGCTCAGCACAGACGCGCTGGTGGCAAAAGGCTTTTAAATACTCCGGAGCGGGAGCTGATTCCCAAACGAGGGCTCGGCAAAACCGGGCTCTCGTCTTTCAACCTGGAAACCAAAAATCAAATTGGGAATTTATTCCGAAGTTGCGGTGCGTGCTGCCCCGGACCACGCCGCCAATAGTCCAGGTTCAGCGAATCCAAAATCAGAAACTCCCGCACAATCTCCACGTTCGACTCTGCCATCTCCGCCGGAGTGCCAAAAAACACCACTTGCCCTTCGTGCAGGAACACGATGCGGTCGGCGATCTTCTTGGCCAGCGCCATGTCGTGGGTCACGACGATGCTGGTCAGCTTCAACTGATGCTTCAACTTCTGAATCAAGTTCCCGAGCAGGTGAGCTGTGAGTGGGTCCACCATCGTAGTCGGTTCATCATAGAGAATCGCCTCGGGCTGTGCGGCCAACGCCCGCGCTATCGCCACCGAGCGCTTCATTCCCGTCGAAAGGCCGGAAGGTAACTGGTCGCGATACTCGCCCACGTTTACCATTTCCAGCAGTCCGTCTACGATCTGGTAAATCTGTGCTTCGTCCAGGTCCCCTCGTTCGCGCAACGGGAAGGCGACATTTTCACCCACGCTCAGTGAGTCGAACAAAGCACCATTCTGGAAGACCATGGTGACTTTCTTGCGAATACGCTCCAATTCTCTTTCCGGATAATTTGTAATGTCCTCGTAGGCCACCCAGATGCGACCGCTGTCCGGCTTTAGAAATCCCATGATGTGGTGTAACGTCACAGACTTACCTACGCCGCTTCGTCCAAGAATGCAGACGGTTTCCCCGGCTTTCACATCAAAGCTCACATCCCGCAGGATCACCTTGTCTCCGAAGGATTTGCTGACGTCTTCAAACTGAATGTAGGGACGGTCGAGATCGATATCATCATGCATGGCGTTCCCTGAGTGTAACCCGAATGAGCATGATTTTGCGGTCATCTCCCTCGTCCCGGTCGATCCGGTCGCTGCTTTCACACACAGGCTTGTTCCTGCTTGCGAAACCCGGCCGAGCGTACCTCAAAGCCTGCTCGATGCACAACGGAAAGCGCTGTAATGGGTTGGTATGTCCAGGGAAGCCCCGGGATGCGGGAGGAGTTTTGCGCTGCAACGCTGCGATGCGCCGCATCCAAGGAAATGTATACGTACCCTCGCCACGCTAGGAGGAGCCGAAATGAAGCCGAAACTGCTTCGCAATCTAGTGCTTATTTCTTTCGCCGCAGCCCTGCTTTCCATGGCTGCCTGCAAATCGCAGAACCGCACCGATGCGCAGGTAGCCAGTGACATCCAAGTTCGACTCAATGCCGACCAGGCCGTGCACAATAAGCAGATCGCGGTGCTGGCAGCCAACGGCGTCGTCACTCTTTCCGGCTCCGTGAACAGCGATGCGGAGCGCAGCGCGGTCGCCAGCGACGCCGCTTCCGTCAACGGAGTTCGAACCGTTGTGAATAATCTCACGGTGCAACCGGCGGATGCTTCCGCGGCCCAGGACGAACCTCAATCCCCCGCTGTGGGCCAGCAACCCTCTTCCACCGCGAGCCAGGCACCTGCGCCTCAGCCCGCGACCAAGCCCAACGCCGCACGACAGAACGGAAAGAGTCTGGCGTCCGCACAGGACAACGCTCCGCTGACTCAGGCTGAGGCCATGCGGCAACAGCAAAATTCATCAGAACCAGTGCAGAATCAGCCGGCTCCCCCGCCGCCCGCACCCGCGCCGCCGGAAAACATTACCATTCCGGATGGCACTGTAGTTGCCGTTCGTATGTTGGACACGCTCGATTCCGAGACAGCCAAACCGGGTGATGCCTTCCGCGCAACTCTCAATTCCCCGGTCCAGGTGGATGGAAGAGTGGTCATCCCCGCCGATGCGGATGTCTTCGGGCGGGTCGTCGATGTTCATGCCGCAGGGCGCTTCAAAGGATCGGCGCTACTCACCATTGAAATCACCAAGGTGAGCTTTAACGGGCGCGCCTATCCGATTCACACCGATCAGTGGTCCAAACAGACCGATGGACGTGGAAAAGGTACGGCAGAAAAAGTCGGAGGCGGAGCTGCTCTGGGCGCGCTCATCGGAGCTCTTGCGGGAGGCGGCAAGGGTGCCGGAATCGGAGCCGCCGTCGGTGCCGGGGCTGGCGGCGTCACCCAAGCTGCGGTCAAGGCCGCACAGATTAAGCTCGGACCCGAATCCCTGTTGACCTTTCATCTTGCCCAGCCCGTAACCGTGCAGCCCTCGAATTACATTGACCGCAACGCCGGACGTCAGCGCGTGGACTGAACCCGGTTCTTTGCTGGAGCCCCGTGCCACTTGGGATGATGGGATAAGAACGAAGGCTTCAGCGGACTCGGTATTCTTTGGTTGAGGACCAAGAAGCTGGGTCAGGAGAAGCCTTCATGATTATTGTAGGGTGTGATTTCCATCCCAGTTGGCAACAA
>Ga0181528_10000412_pt1 | contig 31883 bp, 30 predicted proteins | sample PEATcosm2014_Bin_47_FD_119742 | JGI IMG/M metagenome (GOLD analysis project Ga0181528, IMG submission 119742) | Peatland microbial communities from MTU Mesocosm Facility, Houghton, MI, USA - PEATcosm2014_Bin10_10_metaG | ecosystem: Environmental > Terrestrial > Soil > Wetlands > Peat | place...
AGGAAGGGCATCTGGGCATAGCTCTCCACCCGGCTGACGTGCGCGACCTTGCGCTCCTCGCGCCATTCGCGAATCCTCGAGCGTGAAACGTCCGTGAACTGTTCGCGGAAGAAGTCGCGGATCCAGGCCCACAGGCGGTGCTTCCAGGCGTGGAACTTTTCGAGAAACGTCCGCTCATGGCCGGGGCGCGGACCATTGCCGCCGAACGAGTGCTGATCCTTCAGCAGGGCGAAGAACTTAACCGGGTCGTGGACGCGGTAGAGCCTGAACTCCAGGCTCTTCACGTTGTGCGCCCACACGCTGACCTCGGGTTTCTCTCCGCTGCTGTAAGTCTGGTTACTGCTCAGCGTAAAGGATGGCTCGTCCGCCTGAGCCCAGCCGGAATTGGCACACGCCACAACCAACAGAACAGCAACCACCAGCCAGCGTTTCATCAGTCTGTTCCCCGAAGTATGTTCCAGCGGTAAACACCCATGAATGAGCGATTCTGCGGTAACGGCCGCCACCGCGCATCCGGATAGGACAAAAGCTCGCGCAAACTCGGCCGCCGGACCTCGCCCGCACCATGTCCGATCGGCCCCGTGTGATAGACAACCAGCGGTTCATTCGTGCCGTCGAATTGACTTCGTTCCAAAAAGATCATGGCGTGGAACGGCGACTGCTGCGATGCCTGGCGAAAGAACAGAACGTCTCCCATGCGTGCATCCTCCACCTGCCGTGAGACAAAGTGCATGTTGAATTGCCTGAGCGAGTCGGCGTCGGCAAACTCGGCGAATGTCCCGTCACGCAGATCGGATTCTGCAAAGCTGCCCCTGCGCGTGCGGAAGATCGCCGCGCCCAGCGGTGTGTGTGGATACTCATACTGGCGCACCGCGGGAATGGAGGGCAGTCGAGGCAGGGCCAATGCGGCAGCCCACTGGCCGTCGTGATGCCGGAGCGCCTCCCGGCCCGCAAAGCGAACCAGCGCCGCACAGTCGCTGACTTCCCTGGAGTTTCCGGCCGGCACAAAGTACTGCGACTCGGCCAAAAAGCCGAACCAGCGCCGGAACGCCTCCGCGTCCGACGGCTCGCCCAGCCGGAGAAAGTCCGGGGTGCCATCTTCATAGCTGTCTGTGATCGAAAGGGAAGAGACCGCCGTCAATGTGCGTGGCTTACTTGCGGAGGCGGTCGAATTTGCAGGTCGGCAGGCTAGTAGGGGCGCGAGGAGGCAGAGGCACATTGCGACTGCTGTCATCCGCGGCTCGTAGCGATGGCGCAAAACGCAGGTTCCTAGTGAAGCGCGATTGTAAGCCACTGCGATTTACACCACAAGCGTCCACGCATGCCGGGTTTACTCCTCGGTCACCGGAAAGCAAACGTCCCGAGTGCCTATATCTAACTAGGTTGTGCAGGGGGTTTTGCGCGGCTCGTTCCCGAAGAAGTGGAAGCCGGGGACTCCAGCCGCCATCCAATAGAAAAGGCCGGAATGATCCGGCCCAGTCTCGTACTGATTTATGGCGTCTGAAGCTCTTTGCTGATTTCGGCGTAAGTCGTTGAAGCAAATGGTGAGCGCGCTGGGACTCGAACCCAGGACCCACGCCTTAAAAGGGCGTTGCTCTACCAACTGAGCTACGCGCCCACACAACTCTAGCCTAACACAGCCGGGCGGCCGGTAGTGGCGTCGGGTTCGTCGCTTTCCTCCGCGCCAAGGGGCAATTTGGTGGAGCAAAAAAAGGCGCCCCGTGTGGGGCGCCTCTCGTTCAGATTGTTTCATCAACCCGGTTTAGTCATCCCACCAGTCGAAATAAATCTGTTCGTCGGCTGTGGTCAGCTGGACCGCGTTGCCGCCCGTGGCGAGGACCAGGAAGAGCTGGCCATTTCCCGAGCCATCCGCGGTTTTGACATAGTCAATGTAGGCGATATAGCCGCCGAGGATGACCGCCTCATCAGCGTCGTGATCGGTGGTGATGGCCGTGGCGGGTGCCGTGGTGGTCTCACCGGTGATGGGCACCACGTAGACGTCCTCGCCGTCGCCTTCACGGATGAAGGAAATCGTCTTCCCGTCGGGCGAGACCGTGGGGAACCAGTCCCACCAACCGCCGCTGGCGTTGGTCAACTGGGTCAGCCCAGTGCCGTCTACCTTGACCGAGAAGATTGCGGCTCCATTATCCGAAGCCTCGCCCTCCAGGATGTAAGTCGTATTGTCCGGGGTCAGGCGCGGCGTCCAGAGTTCATCCAGACCGGAGATGGCCATAAGGGTCGGAGTCCCGCCGCTGCTGGGCAGGGAGGCGATGGATTCAAGGGATGTGACTACTGCTGCGGATTCGTTGAAGTAAATCGTGGAAATTGTCTTTCCATCATGAGAGATGGATGCATCATGATAATCGCCCGCGGTGCCGGTGGTCAGCTGCGTTGGAGAGTTGAAGTCAGCCACCGATGCCGAGTAGATCTGGGTGAATCCGTTGCTGTCGTAGGCCGTGAAGTACACCGTCTTGTAGTCGGTGGAGAGAGCGACCGAGTCATAGTCGGCGCTGGTTGTGTTCAGCTTGGTGGTGGTATTGCTCACCAGGTCGTAGATATAGACGTCCTCGGTGCCGGTGGCAATGTCGTAGCCCTGTACAGCCCGGGGCTTGGCGGCGTGGTGGGCGGCTACGCCGCGGGCGCTCATCTGCCGGGTCCGCGCCGAGGAGTGCGTTCCCTTGACGTTGGATGACTCGCTGCTGGTATCCGCAAGGTAGACAAACTTGGTCAGGTTGCTGGTCGGCCAGGTCTTGCTGGAGCCGCCGCAACTGGCCAGCGAAAGGGCAACCAGAATTACTGCTGCTGTAACGACAAGGTTCTTCACACTCAAACGATTCATTAGGCGACTCCCTACTTCGAGATGTTCCTGCACGGGGCAGGGGCTAAGTGGAGCTTTTTTCAAGGATGTTGCAGTGACTGCTTGGGTTCCCCGAGCGTACCGGGAGGAATTAGACACGATGTATCCGGTTTGACTAATCTGGGAACTCTAGACGATTCAAATCCATTTTTGCAAGGGAAAAACGGTTGTCCCGCTCATACGGCGTGAAGTTCCTTCTGCCACCGCCGCCGGTGAACGTCCCGCCGGGCGAGTCATAACGGGTTCCCTAGACAAGGGCTGGCCCTTGGCGCGCGCCGGAGCCGCTCGGTTTGGTACTATCTTGGCTCGGGGAAATTTGCGCATGGAACAGTTTGACGTACTGGTCGTAGGAGCCGGTCCCACCGGTCTGGCGTGCGCCATTGAGGCGCGCCGCGCCGGCTTTTCCGCCGTTGTGGTGGACAAGGGATGCCTGTGTAACTCCATCTTCCACTACCCGGCTAACATGACCTTCTTTACCACCCCGGAGCTGCTGGAGATCGGCGACATCCCCTTCAGTTGTGCGCAGCCAAAGCCCACCCGGATGGAGGCCCTGGAGTACTACCGCAAAGTGGCAGAATTCCATCACCTCGACGTGCGCCAGTACACCTCGGTGGAGCGTGTCGAAGGCGCCGACGGAGCCTTTCTCATTCATTGTGCCGACCGCCTCGCCCGCCCCGTTCAGTTCCTGGCGCGCAAGCTGGTGGTGGCCACCGGATACTACGACCGTCCTAACCGCCTCGGGGTCCCTGGCGAAGAGCTCGGCAAGGTGGAGCACTACTACCGCGAGCCGCACCCGTACTACAACAGTGACGTGCTGGTGGTGGGAGCCAAGAACTCGGCGGCCATAGCGGCCCTTGAGCTGTGGCGTCACGGCGCGCGCGTCACGCTCGTCCATCGTGGCCCCGGCATCAGCAGCAGCGTCAAGTATTGGATCAAGCCGGACATCGAGAACCGCATCACGCAGCATCAGATTGCCGCGCACTTCAACACCACAATCGCGGAGATCGCTCCGGACAGCGTGCTGCTCAAAACTCCCACGGGCGAGCTGCGCATCAAGAACGACTTCGTGCTGGCCATGACCGGCTATCACCCGGACTTCAGCTTCCTGCGCGCCTTGGGCATTGAAATCTCCGACGTGGCCAGCAAGCCCGTGGTGGATCCGCAGAGCCTGGAGAGCAACGTGCCGGGCATCTACCTTGCCGGAGTCGTGGTGGCCGGACGCAATACCAGTGAGATTTTCATCGAGAATGGCCGCTTCCACGGCCGCCAGATCGCGCGCAACCTGCTGCTCAAGCTCGGCACTCCGTCGGGCAGCCGCCTTAGCCACGAGCGCACTCCGGAGCCCATGCCCGGCGCACCGCTGCGCAACGCCGAGTAGCGCCGTTCAACTTCCACAGATTTGTTATTGATGAACCCGGCCTAGCTGAGTGCGACCGCGTTGTCCGTCTGCTCGCCGATGAGGCGCGACACCAGCGGCAACAGGGTCTCTCCGCTGTGGGCCAGCACAAAATCCGAGTAGGCCTCGCTCCAGTCCAGCTTGAAGCTGGTGGAGAGCGCCGAAATCCAGATCTGTTTGGCCGAGGAGTTCGGCGAAAGCACAAACGTCCCGGGTGGCTCCTCAAACAGCAGATGCAAGGCCCCGCCGCGCTCTTCCACTTCAAAACCCGCGGCCTCTTCCACCGCATACAGAGCCTTGGTCAGCCGCGCCATCGCCTCATCGGCATGCTTCCGAAATATCTCGTCGTCCATTGTCTGCAATCCTCTTCTGCCGCCAGGCTCAGGAAAAAGACGGCTTACGCCATCTCGCGTCGGCCTTCCAGCGCGCGCCGCAAGGTCACCTCGTCGGCGTACTCAATGTCGCTACCCGCCGGAATGCCTGTTGCGATGCGCGTTACTTTGACTCCCGTGGGCCGCAGCTGCCGAGCCAGATACACGGCCGTCGCTTCGCCTTCCACCGTGGGATTGGTGGCCAGGATGACCTCGTCAATCTCTCCGGCCTGTGCGCGCGACATAAGATTACTGATGCGCAAATGCTCCGGCCCGATTCCATGAATCGGCGAGAGCGTGCCGTGCAGCACGTGATAAGCGCCCTGGAAGTTCTGTCCCTTTTCCAAGGCGGCGATGTTCGTCGGCTCTTCCACCACGCACACCACCCGCAGATTGCGTGTGGTGCTGCTGCAATACACGCATGGGTCCACGTCTGTAATGTTGTTGCACACCGAACACAGTCGCAGCGCCGCCTTGATGTCGCGTATGGCCCCGGCCAGCAGTTCGGCGTCCTCGTCCGAGCCGCGCAGAATATGGAAGGCATAGCGCTGCGCGCTCTTGCCGCCCACTCCCGGCAGCTTCTTCAACTCGTCAATCAGTCGAGCCATGGGCTCGGCAAACTTGGCCATGATCCCCTACAAATCAAAAAAACCTGGGTGTGTGGCAATCCAGAAGCAGACGAATGATACAAGGGCGAATACGCAAGCACCCTGAGCCCAAAGCCGCCACCCCAGCTTTGTTCTATATTTTATGGCGGCGAACAAGAATAGAAGCAGCCACAGCGGAACATACAACCAAACCAATCCGATAATAATCAGACCAGGGTATAAGACAACCCCAAGAACGAGATCGTTATGGATGCTGGTTGCAACACAGTAGACGATCAACGGCGCTAGGGCGATAAAGTACCAGGTCTTGCGTAAGAGCTCTGGTACGATCCTCGTCCTTCTCTCCGCCGCCACGCCGTCCATCGCGACCTCTTAAAACATTCCCGGAGGCACGCCCATGTTGCCCAGCATGCCGCCCAACTGGTTCTTGGCCTCGGCGTCGGCCTTGCGCGCCGCTTCGTTTACGGCCGCCAGTATCAGGTCCTGGAGCATCTCCACATCCGCCGCGGCGTCCTTATCAATCTTCACCGATTGAATTACCTTTTCGCCGTTCATGCGCACCACCACGGCGCCGCCGCCCACGGAGCTTTCCACCTGCACGGCGCGCAACTTCTGTTGCATCACCTGCTGCATCGCCGCCGCCTGCTCCATCATCTGCTGCATCTTATTCAGTTCCATCGCTACTCCTGGGAGCGATCCACGATCATGCGGATCTCGGCTCCGAACTTTTCCTGCATCTGCTTTACCAGCGGCTCGTCGGCCGCCTTTGCCTTAAACGTTCCTTCGCCGCCCTTGCGCGGCACGCGAGCCTTCGGCGTGGCGGCAACCGCCGCACCGCCCACCAGCTTCACCTTCACGGTGCGGCCTGCCACGTGCGTCGCCGCCTGGTTGGCCGCACGCTCCTGCTCGCGCGTGTAGCTGATCTCAACCATCGCCGTGGACATTGTTACCTTCACCGACAGCAGGTTTCCTTCCACGCTCCACTCGGCTTCTTCCAGTGCATTCACCAGCATCTGTGAGCCGTTCTTCTCCATCGCATCCAGCACCGCCTCGCGCAGGGAATCCACGTTGAGCGGGGCACCAGCGTTGAGCGGTGAGGCCGCCTGCTCGGCCCTCTGCGGAGCCACGGCCAGCGCCGAGCCGTTATCAAAGCCAACGGTGCCGGCCTCGGCCTTGCCCAAGGGCATCGCTGGGGTCGCATGACTTGGAGTCGCATGATTGGGGGCCACATGATTCGGCGACGCATTGAACGGAGAAGCACTCATCGGCGACGAGCTGATCGGCGTGATGCTTGCATTCACGCTTCGCGCCTCGCCCATCGGCTCCACCGCTGAACTCAACTCCTCGCGCCCCTTGCGAGCCTTGTCAGCTTCAAACGGCGATGCCTTGCCGCCAAACGGAGACGACCCGCCGCCCATGGGAGGCACTCCCGGAGGCCGCGTTGCCATCGGCGGAGGCGTGCGTGGTGCAGCCGGTCTTGCGGATGTGTTTGATGATGTTGTCCCAGCCGCGCCAGCGTGCGAACCACCGCGTGCGGGCAACTGCCCAGGTCCGCCAGTAGCAGATGTCGCCTCGCCCAGCCGCACGCTGCTCAGCAGTTGCTCCAAGGGCAGCAGCCGCTGCGCGTGTACCAGCTTCAACAGCCCCAGTTCAAGATGGAAACGCTGCTCCTGCTTGTAGCTTACGTCACCAAAGGTGCGCAGCATGATCTGCAAGAAGCGCGTGAGGTCCTCTTCGCTGAAGAGCTCGGCAATGGCCTGCACTCTTTGCTTTTCGTCCGAACTGATCTGCAGCGCCGGGCTCTCGACTCCGGCCACCTTGGCCACCAGCGCGTTGCGCAAAAAGCGCACCAGCTGCCGCGCAAAGTGAGTTGCGCTCTGACCCTCGACGATCAGCTTGTCCACGATGCGCAGCACTTCGTCGCCGCTGTTCTGGTGCACGGCATGCATCACGCGCTCCAGCAGCTCGCTGCTCACGTTGCCAATCAGGCCGCGCACGTCGTCGGCGTTCAGCGTGTCGCCACTGCAGGAGATGGCCTGGTCCAAAATGCTGAGCGCGTCGCGCATGCTGCCGTCGCCGGCCTCGGCCAGCAGCGCCAGGGCTTCTTTGTCCACCGTCAGCTTTTCCATCTGGCAAATGTGGCCCAGGTGGGTGACGATCTCCTCAAAGCGCACAGCGTGAAAGCTGAAGTGCTGGCAGCGCGAACGGATGGTCTGCGGAATGTCCTCCGGCTGCGTGGTGGCCATCATGAACACCACCCACGGCGGAGGCTCTTCCAGGGTCTTCAGCAGCGCGTTAAAGGCCGCATCGGTCACCTGGTGCGCTTCGTCAAGGATGAAGATGCGATAGCGGTCGCGCGCCGGCTCGGCCGTGGCGGTGGCAATCAATCCGCGCACGTCTTCAATGCCGCGGTTGGTGGCGGCGTCAATTTCAATCACGTCCATGGCGCCCACCGAGCCGTCGCGAATCTCCCGGCAACTGTCGCACACGCCGCAGGGCTCGCTCACCGGACTGTCGCTCGATTTGCAGTTCAGGGCCATGGCCAGGATGCGGGCGATGGTCGTCTTGCCAATGCCGCGATGGCCGCTGAAGATGTATCCATGGGCAATGCGCTTCTGCTCCAGCGCATTCTTCAGCGTGCGCACGACGTGATCCTGCCCGATGACATCGGAGAACTTCTGGGGACGATATTTGCGCGCCAGGACCGTATAGCTCATGTGAGAATCTGATTATACCCGCCCGGCCAAAGGGGTGCAGAGCGGGCCGCCGGCCGGATGAAATCCCCTTGGGAGGCCCATGCAAACCCTCAGCTCGCGCATCGTCTACCGCAACCGCTGGATGAGCGTCCGTGAAGATCAGATCCGCCGCGAAGACGGCTCCGACGGCATCTACGGCGTGGTGGATAAGCCCGAGGCCACCATCGTCATCCCCGTGGAAGATGGCCGCGTCCACCTGGTCGAGCAGTTCAAGTACCCGGCCGGCGCGCGTTACTGGGAGTTTCCCCAGGGCGCGTGGGAAGGGAAGTCCGACTACACGCCGGAGGATCTTGCCCGCGGCGAACTGCTCGAGGAGACCGGCCTCGTCGCCAAGCAGCTCACCCACCTAGCCCGCGTCTTCGTCGCCTATGGAGTCCTCAGCCAGCCCATCCGCGTCTGGGTGGCCACCGGGCTTACCCAGCACCAGGCGCAGCCCGAGCCCGAGGAGCAGGGAATCGTCCACGCCAGCTTTACTTGGGCGGAGTTCCACCAGATGGTCACCGACGGCCGCATCGCGGATTCCATGACCCTGGCCGCCTACGCCATTCTGCGAATGCAGCATCCCGAACTGGCCGGAGAGTAACTGGACCCCGAAGTCCAATCGCGTCCCACAGGTCTCAGCGCCGCCTCGGCCATTGGTTAATAGGTTTTCAGTTACTCGGTTTTCAGTTACTTAATGACGAGGCTTGTTGTTACAATCTTCCTTATGGCAAACCAAGCGATCGCAACCGCCGTACTTCAGTTGAAGCAGGAGCACATCCGGCTTTGTAAAGAATTGGAACGCGTAGACCAGGCGCTGAGCGTGCTGGCTGGCCTGGAGGTTTCGGCTCCCGGCAAAAAAGGCAAAGCCGTTCTCGCTCTTAAGGGAGCCCTGAAGGCTACCCGCAAGCGCCGCAAGGTGTCGGCCGCCGCGCGTAAGAAGATGGCCGAGGCTGCCAAGGCACGTTGGGCCGCCATCCGCGCCAAGAAGGAAAAGGCCGCGGCCAAGTAACGCTCGCCCGCGGAGACCTCTCCGCGGCATGCAACGGTTATCTGTCGTCCCGCCAGGGTGCAACGCCGCAGAGGGCGTCACTTTGGAGCGGAGGGTGGGGTATTTTCTGCCGAATGGAATGCACCTCTGCCGCCACTGGGTGAGACTTATTCGCCAGTTACGGAACAGGGATCGTTAACCAGCCGCCTTACCGGGCGGCTTTCTTTTCAGCCGCCGCCGATTTCTTCGCCGCCTTCTTCTTGTTCTCCGCCGTCAGCCGCCGCTTGCGCTTCTTCAACTCCGTGGGACTGTACATGGTGCCGCGGCAGTGGCGCACTCCGCAGTGGCAGTCGGCGTCGCCCTCGCCGTCATACAGAAAGTAGTCGTACACCAGCTCTTCGCCGGCCTCAATCTCCCGTGTGGCCCGGATCCAGACGCGCTCGTCCTCGTCCTCTTCGGTCTCGCAGTTGGCCTCGCAGCTGTGGTTCAGGTACATGGCCAATCCATAGCCATCAATCACCGTGGTGCCGTCGCCCACTCCGAACAGATAGGTGTAAGGCCGCTCGGCGTACAGATCGTCGGCGTCGTCGTGCTTCATCCTGGTGCCGGTGTACTCCAAAACAAGGGTGCCTTTGGCAATGGGTTCGAGCGTAAAGACACCGGCGGCGTGGATGGCGGAGGAGCGGATGAGAATGCGCATGATGTAACGATTGTAAATGCAGAAGGGCGTGTGTGCGGAATACGAACCCGCCACCAGCGCCATGTTGATTCAGCGAAGGTGGCGGGTAGCCTCGGGTTGGGAGATCGCTCGGGGTGCGGGAATCCCCATCTACGAAAGAAAACTCACGATTGCCTGCCGGTGCGCTCCTACAGCTGGATCAGTTCATCCGCCTTAGAGGATTGGTCTGCTTCCGCCTCCGCCGCGCCGCCCGTCCGCGCCGCGGCCATCGCCTCCGCCGTGCCAATGCCAAAGTGCACGTACACGTCGTCCACTTCCTTCAAGGGCATCCAGTAGCCGATGACGCGTCGTCCGCCCATCTCTTCTTCCGTGCACACGGTCTCGCCGGTCTTCAACGCCAGGTTGGCCTTGCAGCGTCCGCAGTGGTCGTCTGCCGGGCCGACCTCGGGATTCAGCCCATAGCACTTGGCTCCCACGGGAATACCCATGTGCCGCGCGTAGTCATTCACGGCCAGGATGGTGCGGCTCTTATGAATCAGCATGACGGGCTCCGGAAACGGGCCCCACATCAGTTGGAATGCGTTGATGACGTGCAGATCAATGGCTTGCGCTTGTGACATGACTAACTTCTCCCATAAAAAGTTTCCCATCGGTAAGTAGCAGCGAGGCTATCGAATATCAATGCCCGCCATCGGCAGCCAGCGGACGGCCATGGCTGGCAGCAGGCAGAAGAGAATCGTTCCCAGCGAGACGGTGAGTACAAAGCCCCGCAGCAAAACCCGCCACACCGAGTTCACCGTGCTGCTCTCCATGAAAAAAGACATCGCCTCGCACCTCCCGTGCCGTACTAAGTGGTAAGACGTGCGCCACGGGAGTTTATTGCCCGCCGCCGCAATAAAAATCCGCCCAGGGACTAAGCCCCGGGCGGAGCCTTCCGCACAGCTTACTTTTCTTCCGGGCGCCCCGCCGCGGGGGCCGAGCCCGGCCGCGCCGCCGAGTATTCGCGATAGGAATCCTGCCCCACCTCGCGCCACCACTCCTCGTACTGCTGCCAACTGGAGCGGCGATGTCCCCAGCGCTTGTGCCCATGGCAGCCCCGGTGGAAGCCGCCCACCAGTATGCGCGCCAGCAGTAGCACTCCAATGGCCTGCCAGAAGCGCAAGTGGCCCACTCCCAGCACGGAAGGCAGAATCGCATTCCACAGGTATTGGACGACTGTGCCGAACAGCAGCACCAGGGCGCCGCCCAGCACAATGGCCATCAGGATGTGCAGCACGAAGCGCATGGGACTGCGCCGGCGGCAGGGGTGAGTCGGGTTGGATGGGTCGTAATCGTGCATCATGGTCAACTCCTTATCGAAAGTCTTTGTAATCGGAGAGCATCTGGCGCAGCTTCTCCGTGGCCCGGCTCTTGCGGCTCAGCAGCGTGCCAATGGGTTCGTCAAAATCCTCGGCCAGCTCGCGGAAGCTGCGGCCGTCCACTTCGGTGGCAATCCACACGGCGCGCTCCGCGGGGCTCAGCCGGTCAATGGCCTCAAACAGCCGCCGTCGCAACTCATCCTGCTGCACTCGCTCGTCAGGCCGAGGCCGCGGATCGGGCGGCAACACTCTTTGCCCGGGCCAGTCCGGATCGGCTTCCTCAATGGCCGGCTCCTCCGGCACGGCGCGCCGCTGATAATCGGTGACACGGTTGGCCAGCGAGCGATAAACGTAGGCGCTCAGGTTCTCCACCTCACCCACCACGTCGGCGCGGCGCAGCAGGCTGAAGATCACCTCGCTCAGAATGTCCTCGGCGTCCATGCCGCTTACATCAAACAGCCGCCTCCGCACGAAGGCGAGAAAGCGCGACTTCTCCCGGGCAAACAACTCTCCGACCTTTTGTCTACTCTCTGTCATCGGCTCGGGCTTTCTAGCTCTCCTGCTGGGTAAGACGGCAAAGTGAGGGAATTATTGCAGCGATCCGCAAAGATTACCGGAATCGCGGTCCAGCAAGCACTTCCAGCCCGCGTTCCCACCCCGGCAGGCGAATCCAATCGCCACCCCGGCGAATCCAATCAGATGTAACCGCAAAATAAGATTCCCAGGAGCCCATACTTTGAACGAGACCACGCGCATTCTTCAGTCCCATCGCAGTGAGCGCAGTTACAAATCCGATCCCATCCCCGACGCCATCCTCGACGACATCATCCGCTCCGCCCAACTGGCGCCGACTTCCATCAACACCCAGCAGGTCAGCATCGTCGTGGTGCGTGACCCCGAGCGCCGCAAGAAGATCGCCGAACTGGCCGGCAACCAGCCTTACATCGCGCAGGCGCCGGTCTTTCTGGCCCTTGTGGCCGACCTGCACAAGACGCGCGTCGGCCTCGATAAGGTTGGCGTCGAGCAGCAGACGCAGAAGAGCGTCGAGGCCATCGTCAGCGTCAGCCTGGATGCCGGCATCGCCCTCGGCACCCTCATCGCAGCCGCGCACTCGCACGGACTGGGCATCGTTCCCATCGGTGGCGTGCGCCGCAGCCCCCGGGAGATGATCGAACTCCTCGGCCTGCCCAAGGAGAGCTTCTGCATCAACGGCCTCGTGCTGGGCTACGTGGATGAGCCCGCCATTCAAAAGCCGCGCATGTCCATCGAGGGTTTCCGCCACGAGGAGCGCTACGACGCCACCAAGCTCCGCCCGGCCATTGACGCCTACGACCAGACGCTCATCGAGTTCTGGAAGTCCACCGGGCGCCCCGAGGGCCTGCCCTGGTCGCAGAACATCGCCGGAGCCTACAGCAAAGTTTATTACCCCTCGGTCAAACCGGTGCTCGCCGAGCAGGGCTTTACCTGCGAGGAGTAGCTCCGCGGACGATTCCTTCCGCGGCCCGACCCTCGCGCCGTTCATCCTCCAGCCTCTCCCTCGAGCCATTTTCTTTTGGCCGGGGGAGCTTTTTTCGTCTGCGTTATCCACAGCCTCCATTCACTGAGCAACCCCTGATTCGGTTGTCTGTCTCTTTCGATACACGCCCGCGCGTCTCTCAAGTGTCAGAAAAGTTCACAACGCAAACCCCGCCAAATTCGCGGCAAACCGGCGGCAGTGACGCGCGTGGCCCGGGCGGCCATGTCGAGGTGTCCTCCGGAGTGACGAGGGTCACAGGTGCTGGTGACAAGAATCAGTGCGCACCCTCCGCGCTAGCGAGTATCACAGTTGGTAGTGATTAAAATCACTGCCCGGTGAGGCGTAATGACAGATAAACGAAGCGCTGTATTCACGCCACAGTTACGGGTGGAGTGTATTCAGCCGGGCCTCCCCGACGAAGTGGACCAGACTCTTCCGGTTTCCGCTGCGTTCGGCCGCCAGTTCAGGGATGCAGGCATAATGTCTCCGCACAGGATATGACATGGCAAAAGACGCTAATGCACAGGATTCAATCGCCCAGAGCTTGAAGAACGCGGGCTACTCACGTCGAGATTTCTTACAACTTTGTACGACCCTCGTGGCAACCGCTCCCATGGGTCTGGCCCTGACTGAAAAGGCCACCCCGGCGGAAGTCGCGAAGGCTGTTGGCAAGGCCAAGAAACCCTCGGTCGTATGGCTTCACTTCCAAGACTGCACCGGATGTTCCGAGACGCTTCTGCGTACCTCGAAACCCGACGTGGCAGACCTCATCATCAACCTCATCTCCCTCGACTATCACGAAACGCTGATGGTTGCCTGCGGACAGCAGGCCGAAGACGCTCTGAACTCCGCCGTGAAGGATAACGAAGGCAAGTTCGTGCTCGTCGTCGAGGGCTCGATTCCCCGCAAGGACCAGGGCATCTACATGAAGCTCGGCGGCAAGCCGGCCATTGATGTTCTGAAGGATGTGGGCTCCAAGGCTGCGGCGATCATCGCCATCGGCTCCTGCGCAAGCTGGGGCGGCGTGCCTTCGGCCGATCCCAACCCGACCGACGCTGTCGGCGTGGATTCGATCATCACCAACAAGCCCATCGTCAATATCCCGGGCTGCCCCCCGAACCCGTACACGCTGCTCGGCGTCGTGCTGGAATTTGCCGTCTTCGGCAAGCTCCCCGCCTGCGACGACCTGAAGCGCCCGAAGTTCGCCTATGATCGCGTCATTCACGATCATTGCCCGCGCCGCGCTCACTTCGATGCCGGCCGCTTTGCCGAGACCTTCGGTTCGCCGAGTCATCGTCAGGGCTGGTGCCTGTTCAAGCTTGGCTGCAAGGGCCCGGTCACGCATGCCGGCTGCTCGACCCGCCACTTCAATGAGATTCCGGATTGCTGGCCGATCGGCAACGGTTCGCCTTGCTTCGGCTGCACCGAGAAGTCCATCGCCTTCCGCGTGCCGCTGTTTGACCGCGTGGACGCTCACGGCTTCACGGCGACTCCGCCCGACACCTACGCTCCCATCAACAGCTCCATAGGCAAGTTCGGCGCTGGCGCGGCTCTGCTTGTGGGCCTGGCCGGTGGCGCAATCGGCGGCGCATCCTGGGCGGCTTCGCAGAAGCTGGCCAGCAGCGAAGAGACGATTGCGGACGAGGCAAAGTCGAATCCCGGAGGTAAATAACCATGGCAATGACACGCCGAGAGGCATTTAAGAATCTCGCCAAGGGCACTCTGCCGATTTTAGCGGCGGGTTGCGTGTCCGCCGTCCTCCCGCAGGTCGCCCATGCGGAGGAGGAAGATCGGTTGGAAGCAAATCCCAAGTATCACAAAACCGATCCGGCCAAGGCACTCGGGTTGTTGTATGACGCAACCCGTTGCGTAGGCTGCAAATCCTGTATGGTCGCCTGTTCGCAGTACAACGAACTCACCCCTGACACCCGTCAGGATGGCATCCACCAGGCTCCTCCCGCGCTCAACTCCTACACCAAGAACATCATCAAGTTGTGGCGCAGTGAAGACGGTTCCGACCATTCGTACTTCAAACAGCAGTGCATGCATTGCATCGATCCCGGTTGCATGAACGCCTGCATGTTTGGCGGCCTGCAAAAGGACGAGGCAACCGGTGTCGTGTGGTGGCTCGGTTCCAAGTGCGTGGGCTGCCGCTACTGTGAAATCGCCTGCCCGTTCCACATCCCGGCTTTCCAGTGGGATGGTTTCAATCCGAAGATCGTCAAGTGTGAGCTTTGCCGCACGCCGATGGCGAAGGACCCCACCAAGAAGCAGCCTGGCTGCACCAAGGTGTGTCCCACCAACGCCGTTATTTACGGCACGCGTCCAGAGCTGCTGAAGGAAGCTAAAAAGCGCATCGCCGACAACCCTGGAAAGTATTACCAGAGCAAGGTCTTCGGCGAGCACGATGCGGGCGGCACCCAGGTGCTGTACCTGTCGCGCGTCGCCTTCGACAAGATCGGGTTGCCCGATGTTGGCGATGACTCGATTCCTTCCGGCTTGAAGTACTCCCACATGGCCTACAAGTGGCTGGCGCTGCCCATCGCGCTCTACGCTGGCATGGTCTATTTCGCGGGTAAGAACTTCAAGGATCATTCACATCACTTGGCCGAGGAGCAGAAAGAAACCGGATTGAGGGCACAACTATGACACGGTGGGAGAGAAGTGTTCCTGTATATGGCATCCCCGTGCTCACTCGCGGATTCTGGGGGCTTTGCCTCTTTATCGCGTTCGGCCTTGTGCTGACGGGATACCGCGAGGTCGTCGGTCTCGGAGCAAGTGTTTCCGGCATGTCCGACCCCTACGCCTGGGGACTTTGGAAAACCTTTAACGTGATGGTCCTGACGGGTCTTGGCTCCGGCGGTTTCGCCGTGGGCATCGCCGCCTGGGTCTTCAATAACAAAAAGCTGCATTCGGTCATGCGCGTGGCTCTGCTTACCAGCGCCCTCGCGTACTGGACCGGTCTGGCCATGTTGGGTGTCGATGTGGGCCGCCCGTGGAACTTCTACTGGGTGATCATGCCTTGGCAATGGAACGTGAGTTCTCCGCTGCTGGAGATCGCGGTCTGCATGTCCTTGTATGCCAGTGTCCCGTTGCTGTTGGAGAACCTGCCGCCTATCTTCGAGTACATCATTTACGAGTTCCCGAAGTGGCGCGGCGTGGCCGAAACCTGCGAAAAGCTGATGGCCAAGGTTTATCCCTTCATCATCGGACTGGCCTACATTCTTCCGATGATGCACCAGTCCTCGCTGGGTGCCTTGATGGTGCTCGGTGGCAAACGCGTGAATGTGCTCTGGCAGACTCCTTGCCTCCCGCTCATTTACGTCTGGGCCGCGGCATTCCTCGGCTACAACTGCGTCACTCTTTGCCTGCTGCTGGCCAAGCTCTCGTGGAAGCGCGATCTTGATCCCGTAGTCATGGCCGAGCTGAACAAAATCACGGTTTACCTCATCTATGCCTGGACCGCCTTCCGCTTCCTGGACATCCTGGTGCGCGGAAAGATCCTGCATGTCTTCACCGACGGTTACTTCTCCTTCCTGTTCTGGGTAGAGACGGCGCTGATCCTCGGCTCCGCCTACGTGCTCTCCACGGAGAAGGGCAAAAAGCTTTCGACCATGTTCAACGCACACCTGCTTTGCGCGGTGGGCGGCATGATCTATCGCTTCAGCCCGACGACGCTGGCCTTCTCGGCCAAGGGTAGCTCGTTCTACTTCCCGGCCATGGCCGAGATCATCGTCTGCGTGACCTTCATCGCCATCGCGGTGTTGGGTTACCTGGTTGCCGTCAAGTACCTGGCGATTCTGCCGGGCACCAACGCCGACTGGAACAAGATGGCAAAGTACGAAGAGAAGGTTAAGCCTGGTATTCAGCTTACTGGTTACGCACCGGCAGATCACTAATCCACGATATCGACGAGAAGGTTTCATACAATGGCGAAACGCATAACGATTGACCCCATCAGCAGGATTGAAGGACACCTCCGCATTGACATTGAAGTCGAGAACGGAGCGGTTTCCAATTCCTGGTCCTCCTGCACCATGTGGCGCGGCATTGAGACGATCCTCAAGGGCCGCGATCCTCGCGAAGCATGGGTATTCACCCAGCGCTCCTGCGGCGTGTGCACCACGGTGCACGCTATGGCTAGCGTCCGTTCGGTGGAAGATGCTCTGAAGCTGGAGATTCCCCTGAACGCGCAGTACATCCGCAACCTGATCCTTATCAACCATGGATTGCATGATCACATCGTGCACTTCTATCACCTGTCGGCCCTGGATTATGTGGACATCCTCAAGATCCCGCAGGCCGACCCGGCCAAGGTCAGCAACCTCATCGAGGGACTGAGCCCCTGGACCGGCAACTCCAAGAAGGAATTCCTCGCAGCCCAGAACAAGGTGAAGGCCGTCGCCGCCAGCGGCCAGCTCGGCATCTTCACCAACGGCTACTGGGGACATCCGGCCATGAAGCTGAGCCCGGAGGTCAACCTGTTGGCCTTCGCGCACTACATTCAGGCCCTGGAGTATCAGCGCAAGAGCGTGCAGGCCGTGGCCATCCTCGGTTCCAAGAGCCCGCACATCCAGAACCTCACCGTCGGCGGCGTCAGCAACGCCATCAACTTCGACAGCCTCGGTACCCTGAACATGGACAAGCTGTTCATGATCAAGGAGCTCATGGCTGAGGTGAAGACGTTTGTGGATCAGGTGTACCTGCCCGATGTTTGCGCCATCGCCGCTCTCTACGCGGACTGGTTCAACTACGGCGCCGGCGTCACCAACTACCTGGCTTCGCCCGATCTGCCTCTGGACACGAAGAACACCAAGTTCGACCTGGTCGGCGGCTACATCATGGACGGCAACCTGAGCAGCGTGCACAAGTTCAACGGCTTCCGCGACGACGTCTTCACCAAGGGCGTCACCGAAGAGACCAAGCACGCCTGGTACAAGGGCGAAAAGCCGCTCCAGCCGTGGGAAGGCGAAACCGATCCCGAATACACGGAGTGGGCTGCCGAAGGCAAGTACTCCTGGGTCAAGGCACCCCGCTTCCAGGGCCGCCCGATGCAGGTCGGTCCGCTCGCCCAGATCCTGGTCGGCTATGCCGCCGGCGATCCTCTTACCCGCAAGCACACTGACAAAGCCCTGGGCCTCATCTCGACCATCGCCGGAAAGAAGATCGGCATCGAGAAATTGCAGTCCACCCTGGGCCGTCATGTGGCTCGCGCCATCCGCGCCAGCATGCTGGCCGAACTCGGCGAGAAGCACTGGGAACTGCTGGCCAACAACATCGGCAGCGGCGACGTGGCTACCCACAACGAGCCCAGCTTCCCCATCGGTGAGATTCAGGGCGTCGGCGTGCACGAAGCGCCGCGCGGCCTGCTGTCGCACTGGTGTGTCATCAAGGGCGGCAAGCTCGCCAACTATCAGGCGGTCGTGCCTTCCACTTGGAATGCCTCTCCGCGTGATGCCAAGGGTCAGCATGGTCCTTACGAAGCTTCGCTTCTGAAGAACCCGATCGCCGATCCCACGCGTCCGCTCGAGGCGATTCGCACCATTCACTCGTTTGATCCTTGCATGGCTTGCGCCTGCCACACCTTCGATCCCGAGGGCAAGCCGGTTGCAACGGTAAAGGTGCTGTAAGAATGAAGAAGATCAAGGTCTGCGGTGTCGGCAGTGTGTTGCTCGGCGATGATGCGGTGGGTCCGTACACGGTCCGCTGGATCGAAGCCAACTACGAGTTCGGTGAGGGTGTCGCGGTCGAAGACCTCGGCACCCCCGGCCTCGACCTCATTGCCTACATGACCGGTATGAATGTTCTGATCTTGATCGACTCGGTGGATAATCGCGAGCCGGCTGGCACGGTGACTGTCTATGACAGGGCAGCCATCACCCGCCACCGGCCCGCAGTCCGCCTGGATCCCCACTCCCCGGCCATCACGGAATCCATCTTCGTCGCCGAACTGGCCGGAGATGGTCCCGAGGAGATCTACCTCATCGGTATCACCGGCGAGGCTTTCGAAGTCGGCGCGCCCCTCAGCGAGCCGGTGCAGAAGGCCATCGAAAAGGCCGCCGAGGTCGCATTGGAGTGCGTTGTCAAGCACGGTGGAACCTTCCGCCGCCGCCAGCAGCCGCTGCCAATGGACATCTGGTGGGAGAACGCAATCCAGACGGAAGTCAGCGCCTAGCGTCTGCGCGCTGTCCGCATCACTTTTCTTTGACCGCGGCCTCAACGCCGCGGTCTTTTTTTGTCCGCAGATTTCCGAGCTGATTTGTTCTTAACCCGAAACGATCATTGCGCGTCCGTCAGGTCCTGCTCGGCCACCGGCACCACGTTAGCCGCCCGCAGTGATTCCGGAGTCAGCTCGTCCACCCGCCGCAGGGCAGGGAAGAGCATGCTCCACAATCCCACCACCAGCAGGGTTCCCACGCCGCCCACAATCACGGCCGGCACCGCTCCCCACCACTGCGCGGTGATGCCGCTCTCAAACTGTCCGAACTCGTTCGAGGTGCCGATGAAGAGCATGTTCACGGCGCTCACCCGTCCGCGCATCTCGTCCGGCGTGGCCAGTTGCACCAGCGTGGAGCGCACAATCACCGACACCATGTCGCTCGCCCCCACCAGGAACAGCGCGGCCATCGAGAGATACAGGTTGCGGCTCACTCCAAAGACGATGGTGAAGACTCCGAAGGCCGCCACGCAGGCCATCATCTTCGCGCCCGCGTGGCGCCGCAGCGGACGGTTGGCCAGCACCAGCGCCATCAGTCCCGCGCCCATTCCCGGTGAGGCCCGCAGCAATCCCAGCCCGCGCGGCCCCGCCATCAGAATCTCCCGGGCGTACACCGGCAGCAGCGCCACCGCTCCGCCCAGCAGCACGGCAAACAGGTCGAGTGAGATGCTGCCCAGTATCAGCCGGTTCTTCAGCACGTAGCGGAAGCCGGCCAGCAACTCGGTGGCTCCGCGCTTGCCCTTTTGCAGCCCGCGCACGCGCAGCCGGCTCATCAGCCCGCAGGCCACCAGCAGCGCGCTGGCCGTCGTAAGGTACACCGGCACCGGAGACCCTCCGGCCGCGTACAGCAACCCGCCAACCAGCGGTCCCATGATGGTGGCCGCGTTAAACACTCCGCTACCCCACGCCGCCGCCGAGGGAAATATCTCCGGCGGCACCAGAAGGGGAGCGAAGGCCTGTCCCGCTGGCCCGTTGAACACCCTGATCAGTCCCATCCCCACCAGCACGCAGTAAATCGGCCCCACGCCGTGGATGCCCCGCAGCGTGATCCCCAGCAGCGCCAGCGAGCAGAGGGCGAAGCCCGCCTGGCAGCACAGCAGCACGTTGCGGCGCTCAAAGCGGTCGGCCACATGGCCGCCCAGCCAGAACAGCATCAGCCCGGGCAAAAACTGCGCCAGCCCCACCAGCCCCAGGTCCAGCGGACGCCGGGTGATGGAGTAAATCTGCCAGCCCACGGCCAGCGACTGCATCTCAATGCCGCAGATGACGAGAAAGCGCGCGGCGGTAAACAGCCGGAAGTTGCGATGCCGGAAGGCCGCCAGCGCGTCGTGCTTGCCGCCCTGGGCTAAACTTTCCTGCGCCGAGCTCTCCGGGGCCGAACCTTCTGAAGCCAGCCTATCTGGAGCCGAATTGTCTGGATGATCCGTGGAGTCCATGTTCCCCTATGACGACTTCCTACTACTTTGCCACATCTGCACTGCTGAAGGCCTTTGCGAGCCGCTCTACCCCCGCTCCATGGCCATTGCCGGGGCTGCAAAGGCCTTCACAGCCCCTCGGGATGCCATAATGACCCTTATGAGCCAATTGCCCGTACGGCCCGCTGAGCGGCCCTCCACAGAGCATTCCGGACTGGATTCTCCGGAAGCCGCAGCGTCACCGGCAGCCCAGCCATCGTCCCACACTTTGCCGCCCACACTCGTGGTCGCCCCTCCACCCTCGCTCGCCCACGTCATCGTCCGCTGGCTGCGCGATTCCCTCCGCGCCCGGGGCCTCGCCGGCTCCCTGCGCTATCTGAGAGAGCAGTTCGTCGAGTGCTTCAAGGACAGCCTTCCCGAGCGTCGCCGCAGCCGCTTCGGAGACATTGACTACGACTGTGACCATTCGGTGGACACTACCTGGGCGCGCCTGCCCGTCTCCGTCCGCCTCCGCGAGGTCTTCAGCGAGCGCCTCTACCAGCCCACCGTCGAAGCCGAATTCTCTGAGATCATGCAGCAGCTGGCCGCCGTGGACTTCGAGCGTTTCACCTTCATTGACATGGGCAGCGGCAAGGGGCGGGCGCTGCTGATGGCCGCCATGTACCCCTTTGCGCGCGTCCTCGGCGTGGAGGTCCAGCCCGAGCTCGACGCCATTGCCCAGCGCAACATCCTCGCCTTCGCCGATCCCGGCCGCCAGTGCCGTCAGCTCGAAAGCCTCTGCGCCGATGCCCGCGAGTTCGACTTTCCCCCGGGCGACCTGGTCGTCTATCTCTTCAACCCTTTTCCGGATTACGTCCTGCGCGATGTGCTGGCAAAACTCATCGCCAGCGCCCGCCGCGCGCCCCGCCGGATATACGTTCTCTACAACGCTCCCTTTGAGCGGCAGGAGTTCGAGCGCTTCCCGGAATTGCGGAAATTCCATGCGACTCCGCAATACGAGCTCTATCGCGTGGAGTTGAAGTAATCTCGACAAAGAACTGAAAATAAAACGGATAGCGACCATCGTACAGGCCGCCCAGGCCCCGCCGAAAATAACCTTCGGCCTGTGCCGCCGGTCACGGAGGCGTGTGTTTGTCACACGACTTTGTGACGTCCGCACTTCCTTTTGGGTTGCCATAAACCTTACAAGCTATGACGAGCCTGTGTGTTTTCCGCCTGGCCGCCGAGGAGTTTCACTTCCGGCGGGCAGCCCCGGTGATGGGCCCTCTGCGGTGCTGGTGTTGCGGTACTGGTGTTGCGGTATCTGTGTCGTTCTGCCGGCTGCGGTCCGGCGTTTTCCTTAAGGTGGCCGCGCGGCGTTGGAGGTTTGCCCCCGTGCTTTCACCCTATGGACTGGATATCATCGAGAGCTGTCTGACGTGCAAGATGCGTGCCGACGCCATCTTCTGCGATCTTCCCGACGCCGCTCTGCAATCATTCGAACAAATCAAGTACGCCACCGCTTACCCCAAGGGCGCCATTCTCTTTGTAGAGGGCCAGGCGCCGCGCGGCATCTTCGTGCTCTGCAAGGGAAGAGTCAAACTCAGCATCTGCTCCACCGATGGCAAGACGCTCATCCTCAAGATCGCCGAAGCCGGAGAGGTTCTGGGACTCAGCGCCTCGGTCAGCGGCAAGCCCTACGAACTGACGGCCGAGACCATTGATCCATGCCAGGTCAACTTCGTCAAGCGCGAGGACTTCCAGCGCTTCCTCAAGGAACACAGCGACGCCTGCCTCCGCGTGGCCGAGCAGTTGAGCGAGAAGTACAACTCCGCCTGCCGTGAGATTCGCTCCCTGGGCCTCTCGCATTCCGCGGCCGAAAAGCTCGCCAAGCTGCTGCTGGAGTGGACGGTGAAGAACGGCGAATCCGCCAAGTCCGAGCCGCGCATCAAGCTGGCGCTCACCCACGAGGAGATCGCGCAGATGATCGGCACCTCGCGTGAAACTGTCACCCGCCTGTTTGCCGAAATGAAGAAACGGCAAATTGTGCAGGCCAAGGGTTCCACTTTGGTCATTCGCAACAAGACCGCTCTCAAGGCCTTGGCAACCTCATAACACGGGCCGGTTTTCGCAGTCATTCCACAAGGTCCGGCTCACGCCGGGCCTTTTCATTTCCGGCCACTTACGCCTGTGTGAGCGCATTTGGCCGGGCTCTGGTTTTCGCTTCACCCGCCGCCGCGGAATTGTGAGCCGTGCGCCTAAACCTGTGGCAACACTCACGATGGGGGGTGATTGCAATCACAGCCTCAGCATGGCGCAATGTTTAAAAGTGTCCCATGGAGAACGCTATGCAGCCGAGTTGCAGTCACTGCGCATTCCGCTCCGATCGTCCTTTCTGCGACATGTCGCCGGAGGCGACCCGCGGATTCGACAGCATCAAGGAGCAGGAGGTCCTCGCGAAGGGCACCCTGCTGTTTGCCGAAGGACGCCCCGCGCGGGGCGTGTACGTGCTGTGCGAAGGCCGCGCCAAGCTCTCCCTTTGTTCGGAGAGCGGCAAGCGGTTGATGCTGCGCGTGGCTGGTCCCGGCGAGATTCTGGGCCTGGGCGCCACCCTGAGCGGCGACGCCTACGAGGTGACGGCCGAGCTGCTGGATACCGCGCAGGTGGTCTTCGTCAAACGCAAGGAGCTGCTGAAGTTCCTGCGCGACAACCCGCTCATCTGCATGGAGGTGGTGCGCCGCCTCAGCGACGACCTGCATGGCGCCTACGAGCGCGTCCGTTCCATCGGTCTCAGCCGTGCCCGCCGCTCGCGTTTGCAGCGTCCGCGCTCACTGGCTTCGTAACCCATTCATTTTTCTCGTAGTTTTCGGTGGGCCGCCCGGGTGCGGCCCACTTCTTTTGCCTGTAATAGTGGTGTTGCTAAGTTGCTGACCGCACAATAGTTGCGCGAAAGATGTGACACATGTCACAGGAATTCGTGTTTTCTCTCACTGCCCCCGGTGCTAAGTGAATGGGAAAACAGTAGTGTCCTGTAAAAGTGGGGGGATGTGTGTCTGTTGGTCTCTGCTTTCAGGAATTGCTAGAAACACAGGAGAATCGATGAAGAGATTCTTTGCATTTGCACTCGTTGCCGCCATGGCAACGCCGCTGTTTGCCGCCGATGGCGCGGCCGTTTACAAGGCCAAGTGTGCCGGCTGCCACGGTGCGGACGGTTCCAAGTCCATCCCCGCGATGGGCGTGAAGCCTCTGAACACCGCCGAAGTGAAGGGCAAGTCCGATGCCGCTCTGTCTGACATCGTTCTAAAGGGCCAGGGCAAGATGAAGGCCCAGGCCGTGAGCCCGGACGAAGCCAAGGCCGTTGCCACGTTTGTGAAGTCTCTCAAGTAGATTTTTTCGTTCCATGAATTGTGTTATTAGGCCGCTCGGATCAAGGTTCGGGCGGCCGATTACGGTGCTCATCCGATTCCTAAAGGTGAAGGGTTTGTGAAGAAATTAAAGCTGATTTATCTCCTGTCCCTGGTGCTTGCCTGCGCCGGGTTCGCGCACGCGGCGGGCAAGGCTGCAGCTCCGGCCAAACCCTCCAACGACGACTGTCTGGCCTGCCACAGTGACGCCAGCATGGTGAATGGCAAGGACGTGCATGGCGATGCCTTCAAGGCCTCCATTCACGGCTCCATGTTCACCTGCGTGGACTGTCACACCGACATCAAGGGCCTGCCCCACGAGATGGGCCTCGCCAAGCCCACCTGCGTCACCTGCCACGCCGACGAAAAAGCCAAGTATGATTCCGGCGTTCACGGTAAGGCGCTGGCTGCCGGCAACACCAAGGCTGCGTCCTGCGAAAGCTGCCACGGCAACATTCATGAAATCCTGCCGTCCAGCGATCCCAAATCCCGCACCGCCAAGATCAACATTCCCAAGACGTGCGCGCAGTGCCACTCCCAGTCCATTCCGGGCGTAAGCGGCAAGCCGGCGCTGGCCTATCAGGAGTCGGTGCACGGCAAGCTGGTTGCCGCCGGCAATGACAAGGCTGCCGTCTGCTCGGACTGCCACCAGTCGCATGACGTTCTGGCCGCGGGCGACCCGAAGTCTCCGGTCTTCCACGCCAACATTCCCAAGACGTGCTCGCAGTGCCATGCCAAGCCGGCGGAAGATTTCGGCGCCAGCATTCACGGCAAGCTCCTGGCGGAAGGCAACATCCACGTGCCGGTCTGCACGGATTGCCACGGCGTGCACACCATCAAGCTGACCAGCGACAAGGCGTCGCCGGTCAACGGCAAGAACCAGGGCGACGTCGCCTGCGCGCAGTGCCACAACAACGTCCGCATGACGAAGGAATTCGGCATCCCGGGCGGGCGCACCGACAGCTACAACGCGAGCTATCACGGCATGGCCAACGAGATGGGATCCACGCGCACCGCCAGCTGCTCCAGCTGCCACGGCACGCACAAGATCCTGCCTTCCAGCGACCCGGCCTCCACGGTGAACCCCAACAACCTGGTCAAGACCTGCGGACAGTGCCATCCCGGCGCCAACGCCAACTTCGCCAAGGGCAAGATTCACCTGGATCCGACGATTGCCGCGCAGATGGACTTCGGCAGCAAGGTGAACGACTACGTCCGCCAGATTTACATCATGTTGATCGTGGGAACCATCGGCTTCATGTTCCTGCACAACCTGATGATCTTTGTCCGCAAGCTGATTGACCGCAAGAAGAACCCGCCGCAGCACGTTGCGGGTCCCCGCGTGGTCGTCCGCATGACGAAGAACCAGCGCATCCAGCACTTCCTGCTTCTGGTCAGCTTCTTCACCCTGGTGGTGACGGGCTTCGCCCTCAAGTATCCGGATGCCCTGCACTTTATCTTCGTCAACGAACTGGTGCGCAGCTACGTGCATCGCTTTGCCGGCGTGCTGATGATCCTGGTCAGCCTCTATCACGTCTACTATCTGGCAAGCACCATCGAAGGCCGCCAGATGTTCCTGGACATGCTGCCCCAGCTCAAGGACGCCTCCGACATTGTGGACGTCTTTGCCTACTACCTCGGATTCAGCTCCAAGAAGCCGCAGTTCAAGCGCTTCAACTACGCTGAGAAGATGGAGTACTGGGCGCTGGTGTGGGGAACCTTCGTCATGGCCCTTACCGGCCTGGTGATCTGGTTCAAGGTGCAGTCGGCCAGCGCCATCCCGCGCTGGTGGGTGGATGTGGCCACCACGGTTCACTTCTACGAGGCGATCCTGGCCACCCTGGCCATCATCGTCTGGCATCTTTACCAGGTGATCGTTGATCCCGACACTTATCCGCTCAACTTCGCTTTCATTGACGGCAAAATGTCGGTGGAGCATTACCAGGATGAGCACGGTCTGGATTCCGCGACGCTCGCGAAGTATGCCGGTGAAGCGGGAGACGAAAAGAAGCGGCATCACTAAACCCTAACGGGGTGCGCGGAGTTCTGCTTCGCGCACCCCATGCACTTCGCCACCGTAATTCTCAGTAATCTGGCACGGCCTTTAGAGCACGATCTGAAAGGACATACTCACGTGGCCATCAGGTGTAGGCGTGGCTGGCGGACCAAACCTTCCGACCCAGCCGCCAACGAACAACCCCGGCGTTCTTCCTTCCTTCTGTCTTCCATTCTGCGTTCTGTTTTTCCTGCATTGATTCTGGCCTTCGTGGTGCTGCTGACCTCCGCGCCCGCACTGGCCAAACATGCATCGGATTCCAGTGACACGTGCCTGGCCTGCCACGGCGACAAGGGCATGACCACCAAGCGCGGCGGCAAGACCGTCTCGCTGCACGTGGACGGCAAGCGCTTCGGCGGCTCCGTGCACGGCCCCGTGGGCTGCACCGGCTGCCATGCCGATCTCGAAGGCAAAGACATTCCGCACCCCAAGCCGGCCCGCGTCGTCTGCGGCAGCTGCCACTCCGCTGAGCAGGATCTCTACGCCAAGTCTCTGCATGGCAAGGCCGTCGCCCGGGGTGACGCCCTGGCGCCGCGCTGCGTCAACTGCCACGGCAATCACGACATTCTCCCGGTCAAGGACAAGCACTCGGCCGTCGCGCCGCTCTCCATTCCGTTTGTCTGCGGCAAGTGCCATCAGGAAGGCACGGCCGTAACCAAGAACCGCGACATCCCTCAGCATGACATTCTGGCCAACTACACCGAGAGCATCCACGGCGAGGCCGTGCTCAAGAAGGGCCTGACCGTTGCGGCCACCTGCGCCAGCTGCCACACCGCGCACAGCATCCTGCCGCACACCGATCCCAATTCCTCCATCGCGCGGCGCAACATCGCCGCCACCTGCACCAAGTGCCACGGCCAAATCGAGAGCGTTCACCGCAAGATCATCCGCGGCGAACTCTGGGAAAAGGAAGCCAACGTGCTGCCGGCTTGCGTGGACTGCCACCAGCCGCACAAGGTTCGCAAGGCTTTCTATGACATGGGCATGGCCAACGCCGACTGCATGCGCTGCCACGCCAATCCCAACCTCAAGGCGCACGACGGCCGCTCCATGCTGGTGAACGAGAACGAGGTTGCCGGCTCGCGTCACAACAAGATCGCCTGCAGCCAGTGCCACTCGGAGGTGAACGCCTCCCGCAATCGCCCCTGTGAGACGATCACCAAGAAGGTGGACTGCTCCAAGTGTCACGAGGCCGTGGGAGAAGATTACGGCCGCAGCATCCACGGAACGCTGACCGCCAAAAACGATCCCGTTGCGCCGGGCTGCCGCGAATGTCACGGCACGCACGGCATTCTGGGCAAGGCCGATCCGCGCTCGCCTACCTTCTCCACCAACGTGCCCAGGTTGTGTAGCCAGTGCCACTCGGAGGGCAAGAAGGCGGCCCTGCGCTACACCGGAGCCCAGCACAACATCATCACCAACTACACGGAGAGCATCCATGGCAAGGGTCTGCTGGAAAGCGGTTTGACCGTGACGGCCACCTGCACGGGCTGCCACACGGCGCACCGCATCCTGCCCGCCAAGGATCCCGAGTCAACGGTGAATGAGAAGAACATTCCCACCACCTGCGGACGCTGCCACAACGGCATTCAGGAGCAGTTCGTCAACAGCGTGCACTCGCCCACCGTCACCCACACCAGCAAGGAGCTGCCCGTCTGCAGCACCTGCCACACGGCGCATACCATCAAGCGCACCGATGAGGCCGGCTTCCAGTTGGGCATCATGAACACCTGCGGACGCTGCCATGACGAGATCGCCAAGAGCTACTTTGAGACGTATCACGGCAAGGTCTCGCGCCTGGGTTACACCAACGCAGCCAAGTGTTTTGACTGCCATGGCTCGCATGACATTGCCCGCATCGCCGATCCGCGATCTCACCTAAGCCGTGACCACGTGGTGCAGACCTGCCAGAAGTGCCATGCCAACGCCACCCGGCGTTTTGCCGGATACCTGACCCATGCCACGCACCACGATCCGAAGAAGTATCCCATCCTCTTCTACGCCTTCTGGGGCATGACCGGACTGCTGGTGGGAACCTTCGTCATCGGCGGCGTGCATACTCTTCTGTGGCTGCCGCGCGCCTTTGAAATGCGCCGTGAGCTCAAGAAGGCCGAGGCCGAGGAGGAAGCCGCGCTGCTGGCCGAAGCCGAAGCCGCAGAGAACGCTTCCGGGAAGGAAAAGGAACAATAATGTCGAGCCCACTGAATCAGCATCCGAACGCGCCCGAAGGTTCCTCCGCCGGTGCAACGCCGCGCCATCTCGAAAAGGAGTTTGTGCGCTTCCGGCCCCTGGAGCGGGCGCTGCATGCCACCATGGTGGTCTCGTTCCTGAGCCTGGCCGCCACCGGCATGACGTTGAAGTTCAGCTACACGCCCTGGGCGCGCGCCCTGTCGCACATCCTCGGCGGATTCCAGAACGCGGGTTACATCCACCGCTTCGCCGCCGTCTGCATGTTCGGCGTCTTCATCACCCACCTGGTGTCCCTGAAGAACCTGCGCAAGCGCAAGTACCCTTCGTGGACGAATATGATCCTCGGTCCCAACTCCATGCTGCCCACGCTCAAGGACGGCCGTGAGTTCGTGGCCACCATGAAGTGGTTCCTCGGCAAGGGACCGCGCCCCAAGTATTCGCGCTGGACCTACTGGGAGAAGTTCGATTACTTCGCCGTGTTCTGGGGCATCTTCATCATCGGTTCCACGGGCTTGACCCTGTGGTTCCCCATCACGTTTACCCGCATCCTGCCGGGCTGGTTCATCAACCTCGCCACCATCATCCACAGTGATGAGGCGTTGCTGGCCACCGGCTTCATCTTCACCGTGCACTTCTTCAACACCCACCTGCGTCCGGAAAAGTTCCCAATGGACGTGGTGGTATTCACCGGCCAGATGCCGCTGGCGGAGTTGAAGCGCGACAAGCCGATGGAGTATGAGAACCTGCTCCACTCCGGCGAACTCAAGGAGAAGCTGGCCGAGCCGCATCCCGAAGTCGTGGTCAAAATGATCCGCGCCTTTGCCTGGTGTGCGCTGGCTGCCGGTTTCAGTATCGTGCTTGGCATCATCTATGCCATGATTTTCGCCTACCGCTAAACTGCCGTTCGGCTGCCGGAATGCCGGCAGGGAACTGCACTTTGCGTTCACGCGTTGCACCAGTTGTTTGAGGAGAGCTAATGACCGATCAGGGGCCTACCTTGCCCAGCACTCCAGAGGACGATGGCTTTTCATACCGCTCCCTGCTGAGGAATTACATCAGTCTCACGGGATTGGCCCTGGCCGCTATTGCCCTGGCCAACATCATCGTTCTGTTCATCATTGACATCACCGCCGCCGAGCCCAGCCCGTACACCGGAATCCTGGCCTACATGATCCTGCCGGGCGTTCTGCTGTTCGGTCTCGCACTGGCCGCCTTTGGCGCCTGGCGCGAGCGAAAGCGCCGCCTGGAGGCCGTTCCCGGCACGCCCGCATTGCCGCGCATTGACCTCAACCAGCCCGGCCAGCGCAGCCGCCTGGCCTTCTTCGTCAGCTTCGTGGTCATCTTTGTGCTGTTGAGCGCCGTGGGCAGCTATCGCGCCTACGAGTTCACCGACTCCACCACCTTCTGCGGAGAGCTCTGCCACACCGTCATGCACCCGGAGGCCGTCGCGCACGATCACTCCGCGCACGCCCGCGTCAGTTGCGTGGAGTGCCACGTCGGCAGCGGGGCCGGATGGTACGTCAAGTCCAAGCTCAGCGGCGCGCGCCAGGTCGTCAAGACCATCCTCAACACCTATCCGCGTCCCATCGAGTCGCCCGTGGCCAACCTTCGCCCGGCGGCGCAAACCTGCGAGCAGTGCCACTGGCCGCGCCGCTTCTGGGGAGCCCAGCTCAAGGTCTTCAACCACTTTGGCAGCGACGAGCAGAACACGCCGCGCCAGCTCCGCATGCTCATCAAGGTCGGCGGCGGAGATCCCAGCGCCGGCGGACAGGCCGGCATCCACTGGCACATGAACATCGCCAACAAGATCGAATACAAGAGCGATGCCAAGCGCCAGACGATTCCCTGGGTTCGCATCACCGACCGCAACGGCAACGCCACCGAGTACCAGACCACCGGCGCGGACGCCAACGCCACGGCCAAAATGGAACAGCGCCGCATGGATTGCGTGGACTGCCACAATCGTCCCACGCACGTCTACACGCCGCCGGACCGCGCCGTGGATCAGGCTCTGGCCGCCGGACGCATTAGCCCCACCCTGCCCTTTGCCAAGCAGCAGAGCGTGGCCCTGCTCTCCGCGGAGTACAAGACCACTCCGCAGGCCGTCCAGGCCATTCAGCAGGGCGTCAAGGCCTTCTACCAGGAGAAGTATCCGCAACTGGTCACCAGCCGCAGCGGAGACATCAAGAGCATGAGCGACGCGCTGGCCTCCATCTACCAGGAGAACATCTTCCCGGAGATGAAGGTGGACTGGCGCACGCATCCTGACAACGTCGGCCACTACTACTTTAACGGCTGCTTCCGCTGCCACGACGGCAACCACGTCAGCAGCACGGGCAAGGTCATCAGCAAGGACTGCAACAGCTGCCACACCGTGCTGGGCCAGGAAGAAGGCATTCTGCCATCGGCCGTCACCGACGCGGCGCCGTTCTTCAAACACCCGATTGACCTCGGCGATTTGACCTCGGTGAACTGCTCCGATTGCCACAACGGCGGAGTAGGTCCGTAAACCGCAGCCACACAGAGTGGGCCAGCAAGCAGCCACACAGAAAACAAATCAGCCCCGGGAGCGCATCCCCGGGGCGTTTTCGTTTGCTCTTGTGATTGAACTAACAGTGAGGAAGGGTGCCCCACCTTCGCCGCCGCAGTCGCGGCTAAGGTGGGAACGAGCGCCGTCCACTCAACCCGCGCAATCATTGCTCAAACTGTGCAATAGAGACCGGATTTCCCTTGCGCCCCCGAGCATACTGTCAGCTGGAATATAGCTCGGCGGTCTAACGGGCGGGTAGCTCTGCATGTCGGGCGTGGCTGCGCTGAAAGGTGTGTGTGATGAAGAAAGTTATGTTCGCGTCCCTGGGAGTTCTACTGCTCCTGGCGGCTACGGGTTGCGGTAGTGGCAGAATTGGCGGCAACGCCAGGGAATACAAACTTGCCGACAAAAACAGCAATCTCTCCGGCGACGCGGGAGAAAGGCCGGCCAGCCAACCTCCCACCACGGCAGAGCAGAAGGGGGACGTCATGATCTCGTCTCCGTCTCAGTCGCCCTCCATGGCGGTGGATGCCACCATGCAGTTCACGGCGGCAACCAAGGACTCCGGCGGATCGGCGGTTCAGTGGGCGAGCAGCCTGCCAGGCGTGGCCACCATTGACGAAAACGGATTAGCCACCGGAACCGGCGCCGGCACAACCGAAATCACGGCGACGAAGAATGGAAAAACCAGCGTGCCATTCCTGCTGACATTGTGCGACTACCGTCACACCTAACGGCCGCCGCCCCGCACAACTAGCTGGCCCAGAGTTGGCGCAGTTCCAACGCTAGGGCCGCTGGCTGTCGAACTCGCCAGAAAACAGATCAGCCCCGGGAGCGCATCCCCGGGGCTTTTTCGTTTGGTTCTGATTTCATTGGCGATTTATGAACTGGAATCACGACCAGCTCACCTCATCACCGGTAAATCTCCCGGCAGCGGCATCCTCGGAAGTTGCTCTCTCCGCGATGTAAGATCCAGCCCGCCCCATGGAACGTGAAGGGCATTCTGCGCGCCGATCTTAAACGCGACAACATTGGTGCTGCTCCATGTATTATGTTCAGCATGCAAAATCTGACGCCCACTGTTGGTTCCGTCAAGAAGCGGCGACTCTTTGATCCGCATGAGACGCCGCGCCTCGAAGCCCTGGCTGGCCTTCCGCTCGCCGCATTTTGGCAGCGCGCGCTGGCCTTCTTCATTGATTTTCTGATTGTCCTTTTCTTCTTCGTTCCCGTTGAGCTCGCCCGCCAGTACATCACGCTCAAGCTAGCCCACGGAGACCTTTCCCATCACAACTACAAGATCGTGTACGATCCGCGCGAACTGGTAGACCTCGTCTACTTCATCGTTTACAGCGGGCTCATGCTCTGGGCCACCAACGGCCTTACCGCAGGCAAGCGACTCCTTCGCATTCGCGTCATCTCGTTGACCAATCCAAAGATTTCATTCTGGCAGGCGTTCGAGCGTGGCCTCGGTTATGGTGCGTCATTTCTCGAAGGCGGCTTCGGGTTCATCCAGTTCTTCATCCATCCCAACCGCCAGTGCGTGCATGATCGCATTGCCGAAACCATCGTCGTCCTGGAAAG
>Ga0181528_10000414_pt1 | contig 31827 bp, 23 predicted proteins | sample PEATcosm2014_Bin_47_FD_119742 | JGI IMG/M metagenome (GOLD analysis project Ga0181528, IMG submission 119742) | Peatland microbial communities from MTU Mesocosm Facility, Houghton, MI, USA - PEATcosm2014_Bin10_10_metaG | ecosystem: Environmental > Terrestrial > Soil > Wetlands > Peat | place...
GGCGACGCAGCACTTGCCCATGCCGCGCGTCACCACCGCCGCATGCGAGGTCATACCGCCGCGCGAGGTCAGAATGCCGTTGGCGATTTCCATGCCGTGAATGTCTTCCGGCGTGGTCTCTCCACGGACGAGAATGATGCTCTTGTACTTGCCCTTCTGCTTGGCTGCCACGGCATCATCGGCCGAAAAGACGATCTGGCCAACGGAAGCGCCCGGCGATGCCGGCAGTCCCTTGGTCAGCACCTCAACCTTGGCGCCCTTCTCGTCCAAACGAGGAACCAGGAAGTCGTAAAGCTGGTTCGGCTCAACCCGGAAGACCGCTTCTTCCTTCGTAATCAGGCCTTCCTCCACCATGTCAATGGCGACCTTCACGGCGGCCAAACCGGTGCGCTTGCCGTTACGCGTCTGCAGCATGTAGAGCTTGCCATCCTGAATGGTGAACTCGAAGTCCTGCATGTCGCGGTAGTGCTTTTCCATGCGCGTGGTGATCTCGCGCAGTTGCTCGTAAACGTGCGGCATCACTTCCTGCAGCTTGGTGATGTGCTGCGGCGTGCGTACGCCGCTGACCACATCCTCGCCCTGCGCGTTCAGTAGGTACTCGCCGTAGAACTCCTTGGCACCGGTGGCCGGATTGCGGGTAAAGCCCACGCCCGTGCCGCTGGTGTCGCCCATGTTGCCAAACACCATGGCCTGCACGTTGACGGCCGTGCCCAGCAGGTCGTCAATGTTGTTCATGCGGCGATAGTGCTTGGCGCGATCGTTCTGCCAGCTGCGGAAGACGGCGTCGCGCGCCATCACAAGCTGGTCGTGCGCGTTCTGCGGAAAGTCCACCTTGGCGTACTTCTTCACGACCTTCTTGTAATCGGCGATCACTTCCTCAAGCGCCTTGGCGTCCAGGTCGGTGTCCAGCTTCGCCTTCTTCTGTTTCTTCTTGCCGTCGAACACTTCTTCGAAGTGCGACTTCTCGATGTCCAGCACAACGTTGCCGAACATCTGGATGAGGCGGCGATAGCTGTCGTAGGCGAAGCGCGGATTGCCGGTGCGTACGGCAAGGGCCTTCACGCTCTCGTCGTTCAGGCCCAAGTTCAGGATCGTGTCCATCATGCCCGGCATGCTGAACTTGGCTCCCGAGCGCACGCTGACCAGCAGCGGATTGTCGCCCGCGCCCAGCTTCTGCCCCTGAAGGGTCTCCAGCCGCGCCAGCGCCGCGTCCATCTCGCGGTCAATGTTCGCGCTCGGCTTGCCGTGCATGTATTCGCGGCAGGCCTCGGTCTGGATGGTGAATCCCGGAGGAACCGGGAGCCCGACATTGGTCATCTCAGCAAGACCGGCGCCCTTGCCACCAAGGACGTCCTTCATCTTGCCATTGCCTTCGGCCTTGCCGCCGCCGAAGAAGTATACGTACTTCACGGTGTTAACAGTGGGAGTAGACATAGCCTCACTCTCTGGGTAATGAAGAGATCTTGTACTCAACCGCACCCGCAGCACAATCGTGCTGCATAGTATGACGCATGAAAAACTACTGCTTTTTCCCCAGGAAAAAGGCTTCCCTTCTCAGGAAGCCTTTCCTACGGTAACCACTTCACTAAAGTCGGCAATGGCCTGGAACATCGTCGCCACCTGTTGCAATAATGCCAGCCTGGTGAGGCGAACCTTCTCGTCCTCGGCCATCACCATTACCTTGTCGAAGAACTCATCGAGCGGCCGCCTTACCGTAGCCAGCCTCGCCAGCGCCTCGTCAAACTTCCTGGCCGTACACAACTCGCCAACCGTGCCGCTCAGCTCGGCCGTAACAGAAGCCAATGCGCGCTCGGCATCGCTCTCGGCCGCGGCACGGGCAAAGTTCGCATCCGCCGCCGGCCACTTCCCTGCCTCTGTGGCCTGCCGCAGAATGTTCTTGATGCGCTTAACCGACGCCGAGATGGCAACAAAATCTTCGCTCTCGCGCACCCGGGCCACGGCCTCGGCGCGCTCCAGGGCGTCCACTACGTTATCGGCTCCGGCGGACAGTACGGCGTTCGTCACGTCGTAGGCAAAGCCCTTGGCCTCACGTAGGTAAAACTCCAGCCGCTCGCGGAAGAAGGCCGCCACGTTCTGCTCGTAGCTCTCCACGGCCTTGAAGCGCGCCTCCGCCTCCGTGCCCTGATACTGGCGCAGCGCGTCGGCCATCAGTTTGCTGAGGCTGAGTGGAAGGTTGTGCTCGGCCAGCGTGCGCACAATACCGTTCGCGGCCCGGCGCAGCGCAAAGGGATCCTTGCTGCCGCTGGGGATCATTCCCAGGGCGAACATTCCGGCAATGGTGTCTGCCTTGTCGGCCACCGCAAGCACTGCGCCTTCCAGCGAGCGCGGCACGGCGTCTTCCATGCTGGCCGGCTTGTACTGGTCGTAAATCGCCTGGCCGATGGCCACGGCCGACCCTTCCGGCAACTCCATGCGCTCTGCCTGATGCACCAGGTAAAGTCCGCCGATGATGCCCTGCAGTTCGGTGAACTCCTTCACCAACTCGGTCGTCAGATCGCACTTGGCCATCAGCGCCGCCTTGTATACCACGCCCTGGCGGTGCGCCGGATAGTACTCCGTCACAGCGGCGCTCAACTGGCTGCCCAGGTGTTGCGTGCGCGTCGCCTTGGCAAAGTAGCTGCCCAGTTCCTTCTGGAAGGTAACGGTCTTCAGCATGGCCACGCGATCCTTCAGCGTAAGTTGCTGGTCGGCGTCCCAGAAGAAGCGAGCGTCCTTGAAGCGGGCGCGCAGCACGCGCTCGTTGCCGTGGCGCACAATCGCCTCGCCCTCGAAGTCAGTCACCGTGTTGAGCACGGCCAGAAAGTAAGGAGCCAGCTTGCCGTCGGCGTCTTCCACGGCAAAATACTTCTGGTGATCGCGCATCACCGTCACCAGCACCTCTTCCGGCAAGGTCAGGAACTCCCGGTCGAAGCCGCCCACAATCACCGAAGGCGCTTCCGTCAGTTGCACAACTGTGTCGAGCAGCCCTTTGTCCTCGCGCCAGCGCGCGCCAGGTATCGTCCTGGTAGCCGCGTCCAACGCCTTGCGAATCTTCAACTCGCGCTCGGCATAGCTGGGCAGCACATGCGCTGCACGAATCTTCTCCGCGTACTCGCCGGCCTTGGCAAAGGTCACAGGCCCCGTGGACAAAATGCGATGCCCGCGCGATTCGCGTCCGGCCTTGATACCGGCAAACTCCAGCGGAACAATCTCGCCGTCGAGCAATGCCACCAGCCAGCGCAGCGGACGCACAAAGCGCTCCGGCTTGCCTGGCCGCCAGTACATGTTCTTCGCCCAGTACAGGGCGGCAATTTCCTTGGGAATCAACTCACAGAGTAGCTCTTTCGCCGGGCGCCCCTTGCGCAGCACGTTGGCGGCAACGTAGGTACCCTTGGGAGTGGTGGCCGTCGTCAGCTCGCTCAAATCCACGCCCACCTTTTTCGCAAAGGCGATGGCGGCCTGCGTCGGCTGTCCGTCCTTAAAGGCGTGCGCCGCGCCCGGTCCAAGCAACTGCTCGGCCACATCAGGCTGCGCCGCTTCCAAACCAGTGGCCAGCACGGCAATGCGCCGCGGACTGCTGAAGGCCTCCACCTGCGCCGTGGCACACAGCCTCTCGCGCACCAGCAGCTCGCCCACGCGGCGGGCCAGCTCCTCGGTGGCGCCGGCAATCATGCGCGCCGGAATTTCTTCAGTACCAATCTCCAACAGAAAGTCAGCCATGAGTCCCGTACATCCTCTATCTTGCTGCAAAAATTCAAATCACCCGCGTGAGCCGGGTCACATCGCACCGTGTACCCCGGCACGCCGGGTTGTGCTTAGGCACCGTGCCTAGGCATCTTGCGTCTGCTGATCCACCCACGACCGGGCAACGCCCACCGCCAGGTTTCGTACCCGTTGGATGACGCCCACGCGCTCGGTCACCGAGATCGCTCCGCGTGCGTCCAGCAGGTTGAACAGGTGCGAGCACTTCAGGCATAGGTCGTAGGCCGGCAGCAGAGGAAACCGCCGCCGCTCGATGGCCGTGAATTTAGCCGTCGCGGGCTTCGGCTCTTCACCTTTTTTTACCTTCGGCTCAGTGGTCCCCGCCACGTACTGATCAATCAGTCCCTGGCATTCAGCCTCGTAGGCGGCCAGGTGAGCCCACAGCTTGGGCACGTCGGCCTTCTCAAAGTTGTAGGTGGAGAACTGCTCCTCGTCCGCCAGCCGAACCTCGCCGTACTTGACCTCGCCCTGCGGACCGCGCACCCATACGATGTCGTAGATGGAGTCCACGTCCTGCAAAAACGCCGCAATGCGCTCCAGTCCGTAGGTCAGCTCACTGCACATCGGGTCCAGGTCAATGCCGCCGCACTGCTGGAAGTAGGTAAACTGCGTAATCTCCAGCCCGTCCAGCATCACCTGCCAGCCCACGCCCCAGGCGGCCAGCGTCGGAGCCTCCCAGTTGTCCTCTTCGAACTTGATGTCATGCCGCGCGAGGTCAATGCCAATCGCCTTCAGCGACTCCAGGTACAGCTCCTGCACGTTCACCGGCGGAGCCTTCAGGATGACCTGGTACTGCATGTGCTTGTACAAGCGGTTGGGGTTCTCGCCGTAGCGGCCGTCAGCCGGACGGCGCGAGGGCTGCACGTAGGCCACGCGATAGGGCTTCGGTCCCAGCACGCGCAGAAAGGTCTCCGGAGACATGGTGCCGGCACCGACTTCAACATCGAGCGGTTGTTGCAAAACGCAACCCTGCGCCGCCCAGAATTCCTGAAGCTTGAGGATGAGTTCCTGGAAAGTAAGAGGCTTGGAAGTCATTGATTTTATCCGATCCGCATAATTGTAACTGCTTGAGGCGGCGAGGGAAAGCAGGGAAGTCCGGAGGGCTCACTCGGGGCGAAATCCTGCACCGGAGCGGCTTTTCACTCCTCCGGCACAGGATTTTGATCTAGCAAACGGCCTTAACGGCCTGAAAATGCCCTACTTTGACGCCTTGAACTTCGTCCAGGGCTGAGCGTCCATATCCTTCAGCGAGGACTTCTGCCAGTTGTACTCCGGATGCGCCGATACGTGCTCCGAGGCTTTGAAGGTCATCCCGCAGGCGTGTCCGGCGGCGGCCACCAGCGTCATGTGGCGAACCATCTTCGCGTCGGCAACCTTGTTCTGCACCGCTCCCACCGTGCCGTAGGGGCCAACCCAGCCGGGATATCCGCGCGGTGAAAGGTCAGGATGCCCGTCAAGCGTCCGTTCGCTGGGCTGGTCCTTCTTCTCGTAGGTGTCGTAGTGATCGGCCAAAAAACCTTCTGCCAGCGCCACGTCAATCTTGCCTTTGTTCGCCATCATCAACTGATCCCAGCGCAGATGCCGCGCGTTGCCGCTGGCACTCATGTCTGTGGGGTCGAATTCCGTCTCTTCTTTGACGAGCTTGGGAGCAATGGGGAAGTTCGAGCCGATGAATACGCCGTCCTTCGTGCGCTCCAGCGTCACGTTTTTCAAGCCCAGTTCCAGCCGCGCGATCTCGTTGTGGCGGGTGTCTCCCACCAGCCAGCTGTTGGCGTAGCCGCCGTTGTTGCCGTCTTTCATAATCCGCGCAAAGTCGTCAATCGTCTCGGAGTACTGCATCGCCTTGCGCGCCCTTACGAACTCCGGAATGCCCTGCTCGTCAAAGCCATGGAAACGCCCAATCGTCGTCTCCGTGATGACGATTCCGGCATCGTTCATGCCAAAATCGTCAGCGCTGTGGATGACGCCCGCGATGCCGTCCATCAGCACATGATGTCCCTTGGCTGGAACAATGTCGTAAAGGATGCGCCAGCGCACGCCATCCAGATAGCTGGACCAGTTGTTGTGCGCGATCACAATCTTGTGATCCTTGGTATAGCTGCCCGTAGCCACAAAGGCGCTGCAGTGCTCGGCCACCGTCGGAGGTGCAGTCTTAATCCCGTGAGCCTTGTCATACTCCGTAACGTAGTAGCTCCACTCTAGAGCTGCGTTCATGGCCACCACGTCCCACAGGTCCAGCTTGACGCCTTTGGCGCGCGCACCGTCGGCAATGCCCTGTAACTCCTGGCGATACTCGTCTTCAATGCGTGGCCACATTATGGTCTCGGCCGCCGTGCGGAAAAACTGCCAGTCCTTGTGGTTGTCGTGGGTCAGTTCCAGTTGGAACATCTTGAGCGTGTCGTCAATTTCCGGCGCCAGCAGGTAGCCGTTCTGGTAGCCCACCTGCCGCGGAGTTCCCTGCAGGTGCACGTAGGTCCAGCCATTCTTCTGCGCCCGGCGGAATCCGCCCTTGAGCGCCGCCGCGTCCGTAGCCGCCACGGGCTCCGTTACCAGCGCGCCAAACGCCATGGCCGAAGCCACCAGCACCATGGCGCACACCGCTCCCACGAACCCGCGTCCCAAAGACCTTCGCATTGCCCACCTCCACACAGAATGCACGGATTATAGCAAGGGCAGACGCCATGGCGACCGCAAAGAACCGTTCGCGGAGAGTGCTCGCCCTAGTGTTAAGAATTGTGTGGATTGCCCGCCACACGCAACTCGGCAGCCGTTACGGAGTTATATTCGCAGTGTCGTGACAATCCAGCTTTGTGCAAAGACCGGAGCGAATCATGAACGTGAAAAAGGTTTTGCTGGCCATTCTTCTGCTATCAAGCGTTTGTTTTGCCGCCAATAACAAGAACGATAAATTCAATCTGAACATCCATGTGACTTCTTCTACTCTTACATTTAACGGGTCAACTTGCACAAACCAACTGAACATCGTTGTAGATGGCACCAACTATCAGCTCGTCGGCGGCTGCGATCATCAGGAAGATGTACATTATGGGCCGCTGAAGCCAGGCGATTACAAAGCCAGGCTGACGACGGACGATCACTCGCGCTCCTACCTAACTGTGCAGACCTACGAGATTCTCTATCCCGATAATCGAACCCGTAAATTTGAGGTCATCGGCAACAGCGAGTAATCCTAGCCGCTGAAAAATTTTCGTCAAACTCAGTCCAGCTTTTCCATCTGTGCCGCCGTCTGTAGAGTGCGGTCAAGGTGCCGGCTCAGTATCTGCATCAGGAACTTCCTCAGGTCGGCCATGCGGTTGGCGGGCACCGCCGTGTCCGCAAAGTGATCCACGGGATTGCGAAAGAACTGCGCGGCCAGCGCGCGCGACTCCACACTCATCTCGCTGCTGGCGATGCGTTTGTGCTGCTGGCAGTAAAGTCCGTCGCGCAGCGCGTGGAACCACGCCGGACGTCCCTCCAATGCCTCGCCACATTCGATGCACTCATCGAGCGGCGGCAGGAATCCCAGCAGCCGCACCATCCACAGATCGAAGTACGTCGCCGGCAACCAGATCGAGCCCGTCTCCAACTCCTGCAGAACGGCCCACGCCAGGCGGAAGACACTGTCATTCGGTTCGCGGTCGGGCAGCAGGTCGTCGAGCATCTCGCACACATGGGCCAGGGCCACGGCGCGCGCGTAGTCCATGGGCGAGGCCAGCGGCGACAGCAGCACGTCGCAGCTATCCAAGCGCGCCAGCTCCTGCCCTTCGCGATCCTGCCACCAGGCGCGCACGCAGGTCGCCGGCTCCAATGCGCCGCCAAAGCGCTTCTGGCTGCGCTTGGCAGATTTGGCCACGCCCTTCACCTTGCCCTCCGTGCGCGTGAACAGCGTGACCAAAAGGTCCGCCTCGCGCAGCGGGTAGGTGCGCAACACCACGGCCTCGGAGTTCTTCAGCGCCATAGGGTGGATTGTAATGCAGCCGGACGCTCGCGCGAATGCAAAGAAGAACCCCACGCCATTGGACGTGGGGTTCGCTTGACTCAACCTGTCGTTTACGCCACCGTCTCTGCCGCCTCCGGCTGCGGCTCGGCGATCTTCTTCGTGTAGCTGCAACTGCCCGGCTCCACGATCACCGGCGACGGCGCGGCCTCAACCTCGGCGGCCTTCCTCGACTTAGCCGACTTCTTCGCCGCCGTCTTCTTCGCCGGCTTCTCTTCGGCCTTAGCCTTCTTGCCGCGCGCTGGAGTGCGGCTGTTGGGGCAGATAAGGAATGTTCCGTCCTTCGTCACCTTCTCCATCAGGTACGCGCTCTCGCACTCAGGACAGGTCACGGCCACGGGCTTGAACGGCGCCGTAAAGTCGCACTTGGGATACTGATTGCAGCCGTAGAAGAAGTTCCCGCGCCGCGCCTTCTTCTCCACAATCTCGCCCGTCCCGCACTTGGGACACTTCACGCCGATCAGGTTCTGCTTGATGTACTTGCACTCGGGATAGCCCGAGCAGCTGATGAACTCGCCAAAGCGCCCGTTGCGCAGCAGCAGGTTGCGCCCGCAATCAGGACACTTCTCATCCAACGGCACATCCGGCTTCTTCTGCACTGAGTCCAGCCGGCGCGTGGTCTTGCACTCGGGATACCCGGTGCAGGCCATGAAGGTTCCAAACCTTCCGCGCTTCAGCACCATCGGCTTGCCGCAGTTCTCGCAGAACTCCTCTTCGTTGTTGCTGCTGATCTCCGCGTCGTCCAGGTCCGTCAGGTTGATCGGGTTTTCCTTGGTGAAGCTGCAACTGTTCGGATCCTTCTTGTCGAAGGTCGAACAGGCGAAGAACGAGCCGTGCTTGCCCCACTTCAACACCAGCGGAGAGCCGCAGCGCTCGCACTTCTGGTCCGTCGCCTTCTCCATGCGCTTGATGTTTTCCATGTGCTTTCCGGCATATTCCAAATCCTGCTCGAACTTGCCGTAAAACTCATGCAGCGCATCAGTCCACTTGATCTTGCCCTCTTCCACCTGGTCGAGGTCTTCCTCCATGCGGGCGGTGAACTCGAAGTCGAAGATGTCCTTCAGGTTCGCCACCAGCAATTCGGTGACGACAAATCCGATCTCCGTGGGCAGGAACTTGCCGCCACGCCCGGCCGTCTTCTGCACATAGCCGCGGTCCACAATGGTGCTGATGATGGCCGCATAGGTCGAGGGGCGGCCAATGCCGCGCTCTTCCAGTTCCTTCACCAGTGAGGCTTCGTTGAAGCGTGGCGGAGGCTCGGTGAAGTGCTGCTCCGGCTTCAAGCCCTCCAGCTTCAGCGTCTGCCCCGCCTCCAGCGGCGGAAGCTTGTGCTTCTGGGACTCGTCTTCGTCGTCCTTGGCGTCCTTGCTCTCCTCGTACACCTTCAGGAAGCCTTCGAACTTCAGCACCGATCCCGTCACGCGGAAGTTGTACTTCGCATTCGCCTTGGCCTGGGCATCAATATCTACAGTCGTCTGATCGAAGACGGCGGGCATCATCTGGCTGGCGACAAAGCGCTGCCAAATCAGCTTGTATACCTTCAGCTCGTCGTCCTGTAGATAGTGCGCCACCTGGTCCGGCGTGCGCAGCGCGCTGCTCGGGCGGATCGCCTCGTGCGCCTCCTGCGCGTTCTGAGCCTTGGTCTTATAGACGTTCGGCTCGCTGGGCAAAAAGCCCGCGCCGTAGTCGCGGCCAATCAACTCGCGCACTTCAATCAGCGCGTCATTGCCAACTCGCACGGAATCCGTACGCATATAAGTGATGAGGCCGACCGTGCCTTCCGTGCCCAGCTCGACGCCTTCATACAAACGCTGCGCCACCATCATGGCGCGCTTCACGCTCATACCAAGCTTGCGGCTGGCATCCTGCTGGAACTTGCTGGTGGTAAACGGCGGCGTTGGATTGCGCTTGCGCTCGGCCTTTTTGACCGCGGCCACCGCCCAGGCGGCACCTTCCAGGTCGCGCAGAATTTGCTGCGACTCTTCTCCATTGTTGATCTCGCGCTTTTCGCCGTTCAGGCCCACAAAGCGCGCGTCAAACGCCGGAGGCTTCGCGCCATGCAGCCGCGCGTCCAGCGTCCAGTATTCGCGCTTCTCAAACCTCTGTATCTCGCGCTCGCGCTCGACAATCAGCCGCAGCGCCACGGTCTGCACACGCCCCGCGCTCAAGCCGCGCCGCACCTTGTCCCACAGCAGCGGAGAGACCTGAAAGCCCACCAGGCGGTCCAGAATACGCCGCGTCTGCTGCGCGTCCACCAGGTTCCAGTCAATCTCCCGCGGATGCTTGAATGCCTCCTGCACGGCCTTCTTGGTGATCTCATTGAAGGTGACGCGCAGCACGGGCTTTGCCTGCTTTTTGTGGCTGCGGCCGCCGTCGCTCTCGCTGCCCAACTCCTCTGCCAGGTGCGCGGCAATGGCCTCGCCTTCGCGGTCAGGATCAGGCGCTAGGTAGATGGCATCGGCCGTGCGCGCCAGCTTACGCAACTGCGCCACAACCTTCTCTTTGCCCGGGATGACCTCGTATTCCGTGGCGAAATCGTTCTCCACGTCCACGCCCAGCCCACGCTTGGGCAGGTCCTTAATGTGGCCCAGCGACGCTTCCACGTCATAGCCTGCGCCAAGATATTTCTGAATCGTCTTCGCCTTTGCCGGCGATTCGACGATGACCAAACCTTTTGCCAACGGGAACCTCTTCCATTTCTTTGGAAACTGCAACGTAAGCTAGCACGAAGATGTATGGTTCGCAAAACCGCCGCGCGCCAGCCATCCTCTCCGCGGCCAACTTCGTCGCGGCTAAACCATTGAGGCTTTTAGGAAAATCGGCAGGTTACTATCGGACACCGAAGTAAGCTCGCCTGCCACGCGGCCGCCGCGGGAATCCGGGCGTTCGCCACCAGAGCACCAGCCGTGACGTTCGATGCCTTTGCCCTGCTAAACGATGCAAAGCTCCCAGCCCTGGGTACCCTGCTACCGAACGCTCATCATCCTTATATATACGCTAAACTCTGCCGTCCGCCCTAAAACACCCGAACGTAGTTCTTCCCCGGCATCTGGCGGATTTTGTTCGACATCTCCAGCTCCAGCAGCGCGGTAAATATCTCCGAACTCGTCAGCCGCCCCTCAAATCGTTCAATCAGCTCGTCAATGTGGGTGGAGACATCGGCCTTGATCGCTCCAAAAATCTGAAGCTGTTCCTCGGGTAAGCCCGGCGTGGGAGCGGCATCGAACAGCCCCGCCGCCTGTGGTTCCGGCAACTGCGCGCTGCGCGCCTGCAACAGCAGACGAATCTCCGTGGGCAGTTCCTCGAAAACGTCCTCCCAGGTGGCCACCAGCTTTGCCCCCTGCTTGATCAGCGTATTCGGAGTCCATGCCTGCTTGTTGGTCACGTTGCCGGGCACGGCAAACACTTCGCGGCTCTGCTCCAGGGCGCAGCGGGCCGTAATGCGAGTGCCGCTGTACTCGCCGGCCTCCACCACAAGCACTCCGCGGGAAAGCCCGCTGATGATGCGATTGCGCAGCGGAAAATTGTGCGGAGTGGGGCCGGTGCCCAGCGGAAACTCGCTGACCAGCGCGCCCCCCTGCTCCAGTATCTGCTCGCTCAGCTTGCGGTTTTCCCGCGGGTAGATCACATCCACGCCCGTGCCGAATACGGCCACCGTGCGACCGTGCGCGGCCACCGCTCCCTTGTGCGCCACGCTGTCAATACCGCGCGCCATGCCGCTGAAAATCACCAGCCCGCAGTTGGCCAAGTCCTGGCTGAGCCGCTCGCACATTCCCAGCCCATAAGGCGTAGGATGCCGGGTGCCGATGATGGCGATGCCCGTCTCCAGCATGGCCGCCGCGTTGCCGCGCACATACAGCACCAGCGGCGGATCGTAGATCTCCGCCAGTTGCGGTGGATACCCACCCGAACCGTAGGTAATCAACTGCACGCCCTCGACCCGCGCGAGCTTCTTCAGTTCCTCGTCGGCCAGCCGCAAGGACTCGCCCAGGGCGATGCTCTGCGCTGCGGGTGCAGGCAGCCCCACGGACTCCAGCTCGGTCAGCGATGCGGTGAATATCTCATCCACGCGAGGAATGCGCTCTAACAAACGGCGCAGGCGCATGGGTCCAAGCTGCGGAGTCAGCGACAGGGCCAGTACCTGGCGGTCGCGCGCTGTGACTGCTGGAATGCTTGTTTCCGGCATAATTGCAATGTAGCCCGTAATCGCCCAACGAGTCACGGAAAAACGCGGCACACAGTGGGGTTCCTGCATCAACTCCCGAGCCGCTGTCTTCAAAAAAAACTTGTGCAATGTGGCGTTTCTGGGTATATCTTCTGCCGAATATTGCTTCATTGATAACTCTTTACTCAGCAGGTGCTTGCTATGCCAATCGCAAAAACCAAGAAGGAACTTCTTGATGCAATGGAGACTGAGTACCACTTATTGAAAAAATGCATTTCAACGCTGGAGGTTGATGAGCTGGAACTTCCCGGTGTCTGCCATCAGTGGTCCGCCAAGGATGTTTTGGCCCACCTCGTGGAGTGGAAGAAGATGTTCCTTGGATGGTATGAAGAGGGATTGCGCGGCGGAAGTCCGCACACGCCCGCAGAGGATTTGAAGTGGACACAGACGCCGCTTCTCAATGAGCGCATCTATCGCAAATGGAAGGATGAGAAGTACGAAGTCATACTTGCTGAATTTGAATCCACCTACATGCAAATGCTGGAACTGACGCGCTCCATTCCCCAGACAAAGCTGTTTAAGAAGCAACTCTATCCTTGGCTGCGCGTGTGGCCGCTCTCCAGATGGATCGCCGCCCAAACCAGCAGTCATTACCGCTGGGCAAGGACCCGGATTCGTAAATCGGCCAATCTTCGGAAGAAGGCTCCAGCCATCACCTGAACGCCGGAATGATGTCGCCCACTTGCACCTTTACGCACAATCTGTAATCGTACTTAGTTGGCGAAGTCATCATTATGCGTCCCTTAAACATCTCGGCAATCTCATTTCTCAACACTGCCCCGCTCATGTGGGATTTCGAACACGATCCCACCGCGGAGCTCGTCCAGAACTTTCACATTGATTACACGGTCCCTGCTCTCTGTGCGCAATCCCTGCGCGAAGGCACGGGGGATATCGGCATCATCCCGGTCATCACTACGGCTACCATCCCCGGCCTGGTCGTACTGCCGGATGTAGCCATTGCCGCGCTGAACCAGGTGCGCTCCATCCTTCTCGTCAGCCATAAACCGATCGAGGAAATCCGCACCGTCGCCGTGGACACCAGCTCGCGCACATCCGTTGGCCTCACCCAGGTGCTGTTGACCAAGTTCTTCGGCGGGCACCGCGACCTGACGCCCATGGCGCCCATGCTCAAGCCCATGCTGGAGCTCTGCGACGCCGCGCTGCTCATCGGCGACGCCGCCCTCATGGCAGACACACGTGGCCTGCGCGCCTACGACCTCGCCGAGGTCTGGCGCCAGCAAACTGGACTGCCCTTCGTCTTCGCCGTCTGGGCCGTGCGCAAGGCCGCCCTCGCTGAGATGAAGCCTGGCCTCGACCTGCGCGGAATCTTTCGCCGCTCCCGTGACCACGGCCTTGCCAGTCCGAACGTCGAGCAGATTGCGCGCCAGTGGAGCACGCGCATGGGAATGTCCGAAGACGCGATCCTCGCTTACTTCCGCGACAATATCCATTACGAGCTCGACTCCGAGTGCCGCAAAGGTCTCGCGCTTTACTTCCAGCTGGCGGCCGAGTGCGGTGTCATCCCGCAGGCGCCACAGTTGGAGTTCCTGGAAGGCTGATGCCCATTCCGGTGGGTGAATCCTTTTTCCCGGCATGGCATCTAAAGAAACGTAGAAACTTGTGTTTTGCAACGTCCCTGTAACAGTCATGATGTACAGTGGAATTAGCTCTTTGATAAGGTTCAATACCTTTCAGGCCCGCGGAGAAACTGCGGCGGGCCAGCCGGCAGCCCGGCGGCGAATCAGATTTGCCATCGGCTGCAGGGACGCAAAGTTTCCCGTGCCCCCAGTGATCGAAACTGGCATGGCGGCGCGGAGCCCGACCGGAACCCAAAAACTGGGGTTCCGGTGGGGTACGTTTTTCCCCGTTTGGGGGCGTCACGGCTTCGACGGAAACGGTTGCGGCCAGGAGGCATGCAGGGGCGCACCCACCCTTTAATCGGATGCAACAACAGAGTTGCCAACACTGAACTCGCATACGCTGCTTAATTAATTAAGTGGCCGTTCTCCGCGGCTTCGCCTACGGGCTGCGGTCAGAACGTCGCACAGTAGGCTGGCCAATCCCTTTCCGTCTGGAGGGGCCGGCGAGATTAATCAGGCTAGCCCTCTGCGTTTCTTGCCGATTCTTAGCGCAGCGGGCGAAGGTTGTGGGCTAACACCCACGGCAGGAATCGAATAAGCATGTAGTCTCCTCGCTTTCAGCGCTTTCGGACAGGGGTTCGACTCCCCTCGCCTCCACCAAACAAGATTCATCGCATCAGGTCACACCAATAGCCCGCGCACTCCGCGGGTTTTGTTGTGCCCGCTGGATGCCCGTGCACTACGACGCCGCTCAACTTCCTGTAGATGGACGCGGACGGGACACGGGAAGGGCGTTCGGTGGATCCCACTGCGAAGGCGTTCCCGCAGTTCAAACGTCTCTCGCCCGAGCATAAGAATGTATTAGCGGGGTTTAGGAGAGGGGATGAGGGCTTTGTTGATCTCCGCCCGCAGTTCCGCCGCGGTGAAGGGTTTCTGCAGAAACTGTATTTCTGGGCTGAGAACGCCATGATGCACGATTGAACTGGGCGTGTAGCCGGACATGAATATGGTCTTCATGCGTGTGCAGCCATTTTCCCGCAGGTATTCATTCACCTGGTTGCCATTGCCACCCTTCAGAACAACGTCTGTCAAAAGGACGTTCACTCTCTCCCGGCGCTGGACGCTCATCTCGCGAACCTCCTGCACGCTGGAGGCAATCAGCACCTCGTGGCCGGCGGCCTGCAACTGCTCGGCGATCGTCTCCCGCAGACCATCCTCATCTTCCACCAGCAGAATGGTGCCCCGCGTAGGGTACGGCTCCGCCGTGGCGGCCTCAGATGGCTGCTGTGGAACCTGGTTGGAGCCATCCTTCGGAAAGTAAATGGAGAAGCACGTGCCGTGACCCACTTCGCTGTGCACCCCGATGAATCCATCGGCACGTTTCACGATTCCGTAGACCATGGAGAGTCCGAGGCCGGTGCCCTTTCCTGTCTCTTTCGTAGTGAAGAAGGGCTCGAAGATCCTGCGTTGGATTTCGGCGCTCATGCCGCACCCGGTGTCGGAAACGTGCAGCACGCTATAGCGACCCGGAGGCAAGGGAGGCGCCGGATGTTTGCAAACCGGACGAGGACTTCCCTCTCCAAGCAATGCATCGTCCACGAGGATATCCTGCGTTTCCATGGTCAAGGTGCCGCCAAGCGGCATCGCGTCCCGGGCGTTCACCACCAGGTTCATGACGACTTGCTCGAACTGCGAACGGTCAATCTTGATGGTATGCGGGTGATCGCCAAGTGATAGCTTCACCTCGATGCTCTCCCCCACCAGTGGAGGCAGCATGTCTATAATTCCGGTCAGCATCTGGTTGATGGTCGTGGTGACGGGCTGCACGGTTTGCCGACGGCTGAAGGCCAGCAGTTGTCCGGTCAGTTCCGCCGCGCGCCTGGCGCTTTTCTGGACCTTCTCCACCCTCTGCAGGGCGGCTCCTTCCACCTGCTTCGTCAGCAGTTCCATGTGCGACATGATCACCATGAGAATGTTATTGAAGTCATGGGCGATGCCACCGGCCAGTTGGCCCAGGGCCTCCAGTTTCTGAGATTGCTGGAGCTGTTCTTCGAGTTGCACGCGCTGCAATTTATCGGCAGTTGCCTGTTGCCGGGTGCTGATGTTCTTCAGGCCAAAGGCCAGGTTGTCGGCCAGTTCGTTAATCAGCTCAATTTCCTGGTCGCCAAAGGCATTACGCTCTTTTGCGTAAACCATCAACGCAGCTATGGCCTTGCCGTCCACCACCAATGGCAGGCAGATGATGGACATCAGGCCATAAGCTGCGATGTGTTGGTGCCAGGGCGCCGTCGATGGGTCGGCTCCAAAATCCTGAATGACGGTAACCCTGCCTTCACGCAGAGCCGTTCCGGTGGGGCCGAATCCGAGCGGCCCAGGCTTCCATGTGATGCGCAGGGTATTCGTATAATCCTTGGCAATGCCGGCAGCCGCCGCCACGCACACGCTGCCTTCAAGATCATCATTCGGCGTGGCGATCCAGGAAAGCGGGTAGCCGCCGGACTCGACGATGATCTCCACGGAACGCTGCAGGAAGCTCGCTTGGTCTTCGATCTGGAAGAGGCTCTGGTTGGCCCGACTCAGCGCCTTCAAGGCGCGATTCATTCCAACCAGTTGCTTCTCCATCCGCTGGCGCTCGGTCACATCCACATTCGTCTGCAGGTAGACGCCGCTCTCGCGATGCAAGGTGATGCTGGTTTCGGCCACAACCACCTCGCCGGTCTTCGACAACCGGGTGGTCAGCCCTTGCCAGGAGCCAACCTTCTTCACAATGTCTCTGATTTTTGCGACATTTTCCGGAAAGACCGCCCGGAGAAGTTCAAACCCGCTTCTTCCGACCGCATCAGTTTTCGACCAGCCATACAAACGCTCTGCGCTCTTGTTCAAATAAAGGACATTGTTCTCGCGATCTGAGATCAACACCGCTTCCGGGGCATCTTCCACCAGATCGCTCAGGATCTTGACGGAAGCGTAGTCCTCGGTGCGCTTCCAGCCAAAAACCAGCGTGGCACTGGCCGCAATGCACACGAACAGGAGTATGTGAACCGCCGCCATGACAGTGAACAGCTCAGTCAACCGATACGGATTTCTTAATACGTACTCTGCAACGGGAGCAGAAAAAGCGGCGGCCAGAAGCGTGGGCCCACGCCCGCAGTACCAGAATGTCACCTGGAGTACGGCGGCGAACATCAGGTAGGCGATCTCGCTTGTATAACTTCGCGTGGCAACCACTAGAAACACGGTTGCCATAAACAGCCCCAGCGCGATCGAGTACCGCAACCGCGCCGGCATTGAAATCCAGGACTGCGTTTCTTGCTGATGGAAAATCATACTGCCTCTATTCAACTTAATCTGCTCGTTCTCTAAACACTCACCAGAATCCTCAAAAGCAGTATCCTGTCGGAGTCGGAGAAGACAGTGGCACATCTTCTGCATGCCGCAAACGGCCAGACGTGCGTCGGTCTTGGAGCGAGCAGGCGTTGCATTGTTCCATATCAGACCGCTGATTCATCGTTACTCTTTATCCGGTGATTTCATATTTTCGGACTAATGACATGGGGACCCGAGTTAGCTCAAAGGTCGCACGAGGGGAAACAAGTATGGCCAATTAAATTGGGTTAACTGATTACCCATTTCAGCAGAACTTTCCTCTTCAGAAAATCCCTCCTTGGGGGCAGGGACGCATCGCTTACCATCAGCCTTACTCCTGCATCTGGACACATCATGAAGTAAGCATTACGGAGGTCACTACTGCGGGCAGGGTGCCAATATCGCTACCCCATTGCTGGGACATTTCGTATACCAATCAGCACACGGGACTTACACGCAGAACTGACTATTCATTGCAGGGAGAATGGAATGTCAGGATGGCGACATAGTAAAAGCGTGAAAGCACAGGCCGAGCGACGCCCAACGCCCATCGCGCGTGAATTGAGCACTCACCACAGAGCGCTGGGACAATCGAGAGCGCATCGGTACTACGGAGGAGCAATTACTTCTTTCCTTCGGAGTCGTCTTTCTTGCCGCGCGGCCGATCCTGGCCCAGCCCTTCCACCAGCAGCACGGCTTCGGCCACCTCGCGAATGGAGCGGCGCAGACGGCGGCTCTCCTCGCGTAGCCGCTGGTAGGCTTCGTCTTCGCTCAGGTCGAAGCGCTGCTGCAGAATTCCCTTGGCGCGCTCCACCAGCTTGCGCTCCTCGAGCTGCTGCCTGACAAGCAACGCCTCTTTCTTCAGCTTGATGTTGTGGTCGGAGAGCATGGAGTAGGCCAGGGCGCCGCCCATCTGCTCGCCCAGAAAGCAGAGTACGCTGATTTCTTCGGGAGTATGCGCGTGCGGCTCGCGATGGTGGACGTTGAGCACGCCGATCACCTCGCCGCCGCGAACCAGGGGGACCGATAGCAGCGCCTCGTAGGTGTCTTCTATCAAAGTGGTGAACAACTTGAAGCGCGAATCGGCGAAGGCATGGCTGCTCAGCGCCACGGCGGATTTGTGCTGCGCCACCCAGCCGGCAATGCCCTCGCCCAGGTTCAGGCGTACGGAGCCGATCTCGGCATCATGCGGCAACTGTGAGGCGCGCAAGACAATGTCGCCTGTCTCATGGTCGGGCAAATAGACCAGGCAGGCATCACAGGCGCTGACCTCCACCGTGATGGCGATCAACTCCTGCAGCATGTCGCCAATGGCCAGCCCGGAGCTGACGACGCGGCTTGTCCGGTGCAGAATGGCAACCTGCCAGGCTGCGGTGCCGATCTCCCTGTGCATATTCGCTCACAACTCTCCCCCGTCCCCACGCGGGATTTACAGCAGTATGGCGAGAGTAACGGTCTGCGACGCTGCTTTGCCAATCGAAACTTCTTATCATCGCCATAAATATGTACCTAGGGTGACAAGAATCTTGCACTCTGGCGCCTTATGCCGGCCATAACGAAAATGAATTGGACGGCCCGGCCGACCTGCCCTACTATCGAATCCTACCCAAGAGGAGCATCTCCCTTCTGACCCCGGCGTCAGGCGGGGAGGGTGTTTCTTCTAAGATCTGCGCGGCGATGCAGCTCGCGTACTGTGTACCAGCTCCCTGATCGAGCCCATGTCCGAGCCCCGTTTTGCGGGCCGGAGCAATTTCCCAGGACATTCCAATCGCCGCGGCCCCGTGCCGCACGATTCAACACATCCATCAACTGGATGCCGCGCCGAAGCATACCCGCTTCCCGGCAACAGTCACTTTTTATAAAGGAGCACGGACATGGCGAGACGCAGCATTGCAATCTACGGCAAAGGCGGTATCGGTAAGTCCACCACGACCCAGAACACGGTGGCGGCGCTGGCGGAGGCCGGCAAGAAGATCATGGTCGTCGGTTGCGACCCCAAGGCGGACTCTACCCGCCTGCTGCTGGGCGGCCTGGCCCAGAAGACGGTTCTGGACACGCTGCGCGATGAGGGCGGCGACGAAGTGGACCTGAACGAAATTCTCCGCCCTGGATACGGCAACGTGCAGTGCACGGAGTCCGGCGGTCCGGAGCCGGGCGTGGGCTGCGCCGGCCGCGGCATCATCACCTCCATCAATTTGCTGGAGCAGCTCGGCGCCTATGACCAGGAACTCGACTACGTCTTCTACGACGTACTCGGCGACGTGGTCTGCGGCGGTTTCGCCATGCCCATCCGTGAAGGCAAGGCCAAGGAGATTTACATTGTCTGCTCTGGCGAGATGATGGCCATGTATGCGGCCAACAACATCAGCAAGGGCGTGGTCAAGTTCGCGCAGGCCGGCGGCGTTCGCCTGGGCGGCATCATCTGCAACAGCCGCAAGGTGGATAACGAGCAGGAGATGATCGAGGAATTCGCCAAGCGCCTGGGCACGCAGATGATTCACTTCGTCCCCCGCAACAACGACGTGCAGCGCGCCGAAATCAACCGCAAGACCGTCATCGAATGGAACCCTGCCTGCCCGCAGGCCGACGAGTACCGCGCGCTGGCCAAGGCGATTGACGAGAACCAGAAGTTCGTTGTCCCCACGCCGCTGCCCATGGACGACCTGGAAAAGCTGCTCATCGACTTCGGCCTCGTGGATGGAGTCGCCCCGGGTACGGAAGTGGTCGCCTAACCGGCGGAGCACAAAACAATCGCGCCCGATGCGGGCCAGCCAGAGATATTGGAGTGAGATATGTCCGTTGATCCCCGAGTTCTAAAAGAAGAGATTCTTCAAATCTATCCGAAGAAGCTTCGTCAGAAGCGCTCCGAATCGATCGTCATTAACGAGCATCGTGAAGACGGCTCGGTTCCGGAGATCAAGGCAAACGTGCGCAGCAATCCCGGCATCATCACCCAGCGCGGCTGCACCTACGCCGGCTGCAAGGGTGTGGTCATCGGGCCCAGCCGCGACATTCTCAGCCTGGTGCATGGCCCCATCGGGTGCAGCTTCTACGCCTGGCTCACGCGCCGCAACCAGACGCGCCCGGAGTCGCTGGAGGCGCAGAACTTCATCAACTACTGCCTGTCCACTGACATGCAGGAGGAAAACATCGTCTTTGGCGGGGAGAAGAAGCTGAAGGAGGCCGTGCGCGAGGCCTTCCATCTGTTCCATCCCAAGGCCATCGCCATCTTCTCCACCTGTCCGGTCGGACTCATCGGAGACGATGTGCACGCCGTCGCGCGTGAGATGAAGGCCGAACTCGGCATCAACATCTTTGGCTTCAGTTGTGAGGGTTACCGCGGCGTCAGCCAGTCGGCCGGCCACCACATCGCCAACAACGGGCTGTTCAAGCACATCATCGGCAACGATGAAACCGAGCATACCGAAAGGTTCAAGATCAACCTGCTGGGCGAGTACAACATCGGCGGCGATGGCTTCGTGCTGGAAGACATCCTCAACCGCTGCGGCATCAAGCAGATTTCGACCTTCAGCGGCAACTCGACCTATGCCACCATGGCGAACTCTCACACCGCCGACCTTAACCTCGTCATGTGCCACCGCTCCATCAACTACGTGGCAGAGATGATGGAAAAGCGCTTCGGCATTCCCTGGATGAAGGTCAACTTCATCGGCGCCACGGCCACCGCCAAGTCGCTGCGCCGCATCGGCGAATACTTCGAGGATGATGGCCTCAAGGCCCGCATCGAAGAGGTGATCGCCGAGGAGATGGCCAAGGTGGAGGTGGTGCAGGCCCTCGTGAAGTCGCGCTGCCAGGGCAAGACCGCCATGCTCTTCGTCGGCGGCTCCCGAGCCCATCACTATCAGCAGCTCTTCACCGAGATCGGCATGAAGACCGTCGTCGCCGGCTACGAGTTTGGCCACCGCGACGATTACGAAGGCCGCAAGGTTCTGCCCGGCCTGAAGGTGGATGCCGACAGCAAGAACATTGAGGAGATTGACGTGGTGCCCGATCCCGAGCGCTTCCGTCCGCGGCGTACGCCCGAGCAGATCGCCAGGCTCGAGGCCATGACCGAGATGGAGTTCCGCGACTACGTCGGCATGATGCCGGAGATGGACTCTGACGCCATGGTCATTGACGACATCAGTCATTACGAGACCGAACGCATCCTGGAAGCCTACCGGCCAGATATCTTCTGCGCCGGTATCAAGGAGAAGTTCGGCGTGCAGAAGATGGGCATTCCCTGCAAGCAACTGCACAGCTACGACTACGGTGGCCCCTACGCGGGCTTTGCCGGAGCGATCAATTTCTTCAACGACATTGACCGCCTGGTGAACATGAAGATCTGGCGCTATGCGACTCCGCCCTGGCAGCCGCCCACCGAGCAGCCGGAGCAGGTCGCCGCCGACTAGGAAACCGTTCGCCAACGCCGCAGCACGCGACTGCCCTTGCGGCAGAAAGGGATTGCTTTATGTTGTTACGCCACACTACCGACGAGGTTCTGGAGCGCACTTCGCTCACCATCAATCCGGCCAAGACCTGCCAGCCCGTGGGCGCCATGTACGCCGCACTGGGATTGCACAACTGTTTGCCGCACAGCCATGGCTCGCAGGGCTGCTGTAGCTATCACCGCTCGGCGCTCACCAAGCATTACAAGGAGCCGGTGATGGCCGCGTCCAGCTCATTTACAGAAGGCGCATCCGTCTTTGGCGGACAGGCCAATCTGCTGCAGGCCATCCAGACGATCTTCACGCTCTACAACCCGGACGTCATCGCCGTTCACACCACCTGTCTTTCGGAGACCATAGGCGATGACCTCGTGCAGATCATCGCCAAGGCCGTGGCCGAGGGCAAGGTGCCGGAGGGCAAGCACGTCATTCACGCCAGCACGCCCAGCTATCAGGGCTCGCACGTGACGGGCTTCAGCAACATGGCCAAGGCCCTGGTCACCTACTTTGCCGATCCAGAGGCGGCCAAGAGCAAGCAGATCACTCTCCTGCCGGGCTGGGTTGAGCCCAGTGACATGCGCGAGCTGAAGAGCCTCGCAGCCAGGCTTGGGGTGGAGATCGCTCTGTACCCCGACACCAGCGACGTGCTCGACGCTCCGCACACCGGCAAGCATGAGTTCTACCCCAGGGGCGGCGCCACGGTGGAACAGATCAAGGCCAGTGGCGGCAGCCAGGCGGCGATTGGCATGGGCCCGTCGGCCTCCCAGGCCTCACTCGAGGCGCTGCAGAGCAAGTGCGGCGTGCCGGGAACTCTGCTTGAGCTTCCCATCGGCCTGCAGGCGACGGACCGCTTTATTGACACGCTGCGCAACCTGGCTGGCGTCGCGGTCCCGCAGTCCATCACCGATGAGCGCGGCCGCCTGCTCGACGTCATCAGCGACATGCACCAGTATCTGCATGGCAAGCGCGTGGCCATCTTCGGCGACCCCGATCAGTTGGTCTCGCTCGTCGAGTTCCTCAACCTGCTGGACATGAAGCCGGTGTACATCGTCACCGGAACGCCCACGCCGCAGTTTGAAAACCGCATCCGCGCCGTTCTGGGCGACAACGTGCCGGAGGCCAAGATTAAGGCCGGCCAGCAGGCAGACATGTACCTTCTGCACCAGTGGATCAAGCAGGAGCCGGTCGATCTGCTGATTGGCAACACCTACGGCAAGTACATTGCGCGCGATGAGGACATTCCCTTCATCCGCCACGGCTTCCCGATTCTCGATCGTGTGGGACACAGCTACTTCCCCTCGGTCGGCTACGCGGGCGCCATGCGGCTGCTGGAGAAGATCCTCTGTGCCTTCATGGACCGACAGGATCGCGATGCTCCGGAAGAACGCTTTGAACTGACCATGTAGTTAACCGAAGACCACGGGGCGCAGGCGATGGCAGACATTCTGAGAGAGCGCGAGCGGCAGGTGTACCGGAAGGGCGGAGAGCAGCCCTTTCAGCTCGACTGCGAGAAGCAGAGCGCGGCTGGTTCGGTGAGCCAGCGCGCCTGCGTCTTCTGCGGCTCGCGCGTCGTTCTCTACCCCATCGCCGACGCCCTGCACATCGTGCATGGTCCCATCGGCTGCGCCAGTTACACATGGGACATCCGCGGCGCGCTCTCCAGCGGGCCGGAACTGCACCGTCTCAGCTTCTCCACCGACCTGCAGGAGATGGACGTGGTGCAGGGCGGGGAGAAGAAGCTCTACGCCGGACTCTGCGAGCTGATTGATGCGCACCAGCCCAAGGCGGCCTTCGTCTACGCCACCTGCATCGTCGGCGTCATTGGCGATGACGTAGAGGCGGTCTGCAAACGCGTCAGCCTGGAAAAAGGCATCCCCGTGCTTCCCGTGCACAGCGAGGGCTTCAAGGGGACGAAGAAAGACGGCTACCGCGCCGCTTGCGATGCGCTGCTCAAATTGGTCGGCACCGGCTCTACCGAATCCGTCACGCCGCACAGCATCAACATCCTGGGCGACTTCAACCTCGCCGGCGAAACCTGGATGATCCGCGACTACTACAAGCGCATGGGCGTGGAGGTGGTCAGCTGCATTACGGGCGATGGCCGCGTGGACGAGATTCGCCGCGCGCACGGCGCCGCGTTGAACGTGGTGCAATGCTCGGGCTCCATGACGCACCTAGCCAAGCAGCTCGAGGAAAAATACGGCACGCCCTTCATCCGCGTCTCCTACTTCGGTGTCGAGGACATGTCCAAGTCACTTTACGACGTGGCCCGCCACTTCAAAGATAAAGAGATGATGGCGCGCACCCAGGCGATGGTCCGCGAGGAGTTGGAGCGGTTGATGCCGCAGCTCGCCGACTACAAGCGCGCGCTCACCGGCAAACGTGCCGCCATCTACGTGGGGGGAGCCTTCAAGGCATTCTCACTGGTCGCGGCCCTGCGCCACCTCGGCATGACCACCGTGATGGTCGGCTCGCAGACCGGCAACAAGGACGATTACGAACAGCTTCGCGAACTCTGCGACGAGGGCACCATCATCGCCGACGACTCCAACCCGCTCGAGCTCTCCAGCTTCTTGGAAGAGAAGGATGTGGATGTCTTCATCGGCGGTGTAAAAGAGCGGCCCATCGCCTACAAGCTTGGCATCGGCTTCTGTGACCACAACCACGAGCGCAAGGAAGCCCTCGCCGGCTTTGAAGGCATGTTGAACTTTGCGCGAGAGGTATACAGCAGCGTGATGAGCCCGGTATGGCGGCTGACGCCGCGGCGTCGCGGAAGCAGCCTGGAGGTGGTGAAATGAGCTCCCAGCCACGCCCCTCCAAAAGCCCGCGTCCCAACTGGGTGTCCACCCGCAATCCTTGCAAGGCCTGTGCCCCGCTGGGTGCGGCCCTGGTGATGCGCGGCATTGAAGGCGCGCTGCCCTTTCTGCACGGTTCGCAGGGCTGCGCCACCTACATGCGCCGCTACCTTATCAGCCACTTCCGCGAGCCCATGGACATTGCCACCTCGGGTTTCAGCGAGGCGACGACCATCTTTGGCGGCGAAAAGAATCTGCGCCAGGGCCTGGATAACGTGACCTCGCAGTACCATCCCGCGCTCATCGGCATCGCCACCACGTGCCTCACCGAGACCATCGGCGAGGACATGCACGGCATGTTGCATCAGTATCGCGCGCTGCCCGGCGAGGCGGACGATCCGCTGCTCGTTCATGTCTCCACCCCCGCCTACAGCGGCACCCACATTGATGGATTCAACGATGCGGTGCGCGCCGTGGTGGAGCAGCTTGCCGAAGCGGGTCACGCCCCCAGCGCCTACCTCGAGAACTTCGTCAACGTCTTCCCCGGGCTCGTCTCGTCGGAGGATCTGCGCTTCCTCAAGGAAGTCTGTGCGGACTTCGCTCTGCCGGCAACACTCTTTCCGGATTACTCGGAGACCCTCGACGGCCCCTCGATGGAGATCTACAAGAAGATTCCCGAGGGTGGCACCAGTCTGGCCGCTCTGCGCGCCACGCCCTCGGCCAAGGCCAGCATCGAACTGGGCCGTACCCTTCGCCAAAAGCGCACCGCCGCATCGTTTCTTCAGGAGCGCTTCAGCGTTCCTGCCAAGCGCATCGGGCTGCCCATCGGAATCAACGAGTGCGACATTTTCTTCTCCGCGATGGAAAAGCTCAGCGGCCACAAAACTCCGGAGAAGTACACGCGCGAGCGCGGCCGCCTGGTGGACGCCTACGTGGATGGACACAAGTATCTCTTCGGCAAACGCGCCCTGGTCATTGGCGATGAAGACATGGTCGTAGGTCTGACGTCTTTCCTGGCCGAAACCGGTGTGCTGCCCGTGCTGTGCGCCAGTGGCGGCAAAAGCGGAGCCTTGGCCCGCAGCATCGCCGAGGTCACCACTCATCTGCGCGAGCCGGCCATCGTCCGCGAGAACGTGGACTTCATGACCATCGCCGAGGAACTCGAACTGAAGGATCTGAAGCCGGACTTCGTCATTGGCAGCAGCAAGGCCGCCAAACTGGCGCGCACGCTCGGAGTGCCGCTCATCCGCGTCGGCTTCCCCATCCATGACCGCATCGGAGGACAGCGCATCCTGCACCTCGGTTATCGCGGGGCGCAGCAGTTGTTCGATCTCGTGGTGAACACCCTGCTGGAAGTGAAGCAGGACTCCAACTCAATCGGTTACAGCTACCTGTAGGGGTGAATTATGGCACTGGACCTGACACAACATCCTTGTTTCAACTCGGACGCTCGTCACACCACGGGGCGCATACACCTGCCCGTTGCGCCCAAGTGCAACATCCAGTGCAACTACTGCGACCGCAAGTTCGACTGCATGAATGAGAGCCGCCCCGGCGTAACCAGCGCCGTGCTGGAACCCCGCCAGGCCCTGGCCTATCTGGATCGGGTGCTGGAGCGCGTGCCGAAACTGAAAGTGGTCGGCATTGCTGGCCCGGGCGATCCCTTCGCCACTCCCGACGAGACGCTGGAGACCCTCCGCCTGGTGCGCGAGAAGTATCCCGAGATGCTGCTTTGCGTGGCCAGCAACGGCCTCAACCTTGCTCCTTACGCTCAGGATCTCGCGCGGCTGGAGGTCAGCCACGTAACGGTGACGGTCAACGCGGTGGATCCTGCCGTTGGCTCGCAAATCTACTCATGGGTGCGCGATCACAAGACCATCTATCGTGGCGAGCAGGCTGCCCGCGTGCTGCTGGAGCGCCAGTTGGACGCCATTCGCGCCGTCAAGGAAGCGGGCGTCACCCTGAAGATCAACACCATCTTGATCCCCGGCGTTAACGAGGATCATGTCGAAGTCGTGGCCGAGGAGATGCGCTCGCTTGGCGCCGACATTATGAACTGCATCCCGCTCTTCCCGGTGGTGGGAACTCCGTTTGCGGAAAAGGAACAGTTGCCGCTCTCCCGGGTCAAAGCGATCCGAGGACAAGTGGAGCAGCTTCTGCCGCAAATGGAGCATTGCACTCGATGTCGCGCTGACGCGGTAGGTCTCCTCGGCCAGGACCAGTCACAGGAACTGGTCAGCCTGATGAAAGACTCCGCCGCCGGGTTGTTCGACGACCGCAGCACGCGCCCCTATGTCGCGGTGGCCAGCATGGAGGGCATCCTCATCAACCAGCACCTCGGCGAGGCCGACAAGGTCTGGATCTTCGAGTCCGACGAGATCTCTCCCAAGCTGGTTGCCATGCGCGACGCGCCCGAAGAGGGCGGCGGAAACGCGCGTTGGCGCGAGCTCGCCAAGTCACTGGAAGATTGCCACACCATTCTCGTCAGCGGCGTGGGCCGCTCTCCGCGTTGGGTCTTGGAGAACAGTGGCCTGCGTGTCATCGAGGCCGCCGGGCTGATCTCCCTGGCAATGGAGAGCCTGCACCGCAGCGGCGAGGTTCCTGTGGCGATGCAGAAACAGTTTAAGTCCTGCGGAAGTTCCGGATGCCAGGGTACCGGCACTGGCTGCGCATAATCATTTCATTCATCAAGGAGAAGTCTCATGCAGAAACCGACGCACCACATCTTAGTTTGCGCCAGCTTCCGCACCGGCGGAGAGAGCAAGGGAATGTGCTTCAAGAAGGATTCCGCCGCGCTGTTGCCCTACATCGAAAACGAATTGAGCGACCGCGGCATGGAAGACGTCATGGTTTCCAGCACCGGCTGCATGAATCGCTGCGAGAAGGGCCCGCTGATGGTCGTCTACCCGGCCGGCTCCTGGTACAGCGAGGTGAACGAGGAAAAGATTGACTCCATCCTCGACGCCTTGGCCGAGGGCACCGAAGCCACCGAGTATCTGCTTTCCTAGGTTGATCGAAGTGAGGCTGGCATGAGTGCACACGTGCGGATCATCGACTGTACCCTGCGTGACGGCGAGCAGGCGCCGGGCGTGGCTTTTTCGCGCGCGGAGAAGCTCGCCATCGCCTGTGCCCTGGATGCAGCCGGGGTGCCGGAACTGGAGTGCGGTGTCGCCGCCATGGGCGAGGCCGAGCGCCAGGAGATTCGCGCCCTGGTCGAGTTGGAGTTACGCGCACGCCTTACCGGCTGGAGCCGCGCCCGCATCTCCGACGTGGACGCGACCGCTGCCTGTGGCCTCAAGTCCATCCACATCGCCTTTCCGCTCTCCACCATTCAACTGGCGTGCATCGGCAAGAACACAAGCTGGGCAATGCGAGAGTTGCAGACCGTCGTGCGGTACGCGCGTGAGCATTTCGACTTCGTCTCCGTGGGCGCGCAGGATGCCTCGCGCACCTCGCCGCTCATCCTGCGTGAGTTTGTCACCGCCGCCACCGCGCTGGGCGTGCATCGCATCCGCATCGCAGACACGGTGGGCATCTGGAACCCCATGCAAACCGCCGAGGCGATTGGCATGCTCTCTGAGGCTTCCGCGCCGGCCGTGATCGAATTCCATGGCCACAACGATCTCGGCATGGCGACCGCCAACAGCATCGCCGCCCTTCAGGCTGGCGCCGGGGCCATCAGCGGAACCTTCACTGGCCTGGGTGAGCGTGCCGGAAATACCGCGCTGGAGCAGGTGGTGATGGCCGCCCGCCACTCCCTGGGATGGGAGTGCGGCATCGAGAGCCACGCGCTTCCCGAGCTCTGCGAACTGGTGGCGCGCGCCGCAAAGCGCCCGATTCCACCCGCGCAGCCCATCACCGGGGAGGCCGTCTTTCAGCACGAGTCCGGCATCCACTGCCACGCCCTGCTCAAGGACCGCCGCAGCTTTGAGCCCTTCCCCTCTAGCGAGCTGGGGCGCGAAGCATCCGCGCCGGTCATCGGCCGCCACTCCGGCACGGAGAGTGTGCGCCAGCATCTTGTGCAGTTGGGTGTAGAAATTCCGCGCATGGTGGTGCAGCGCATGATGCCCGAGATTCGTCGGCAGTCGGTGCGCAACAAGGGCGCCGTCTCCGCGAAGGAGTTGTTGGAGATCCTTGCGACCGTCAGCCGCGAACTCGGCCTCGACATGCAGTCCGGAAAGACGGGCACGACTGGGTAACAGAATTGCGTAACGGTATTACATACGAAAGTTCAAGGAGCGCACAGAATGTTCAATCTTGTTGCCATTAATCTTCCCGATGAACAACGTCATTACGCCAATGAGTGCTACAAGGCGAAGTGCCATAACGAGGGCCGTTACCAGCTCTTTTCGGATATTGACGAGAGCGGGCTGCCCGATTGGGAGGGCAAGGCCATCTGCTCCTTCCACCTGGTGGAGGAGGCGCGGCTGCGTCCTGAGATCATCATGTCTCTGATTGACATCATGATTGACACCCTGGAGCAGCACCGGCTCTTTGCCGGGGCACACGGGCCGGAAGGCAATGCCGCACGGCAGGTGCTCAGCTTCCCCCGCAGCTAGTGCGGGCCGCCCGCAGCCGGAAAAGCACCGACAGGCGCCGCTCCGGCCGCAGAGGCCTACTACTCTACGGCAAGGATGACGCTGGAGGCTTTGAAGGCGGCGCAGATGTGGTCGTTCACCTTGAGACCAAGGGACGCAAAACTGCTCTCGGTGATGATGCTGGTCAGAGTGTCTCCGCCGGGCAGCGCGATCTCAATCTCGGTATTGACGGCGCCATGATGCAGGCCGCTCAGCTTCCCGCAGAGCACGTTGCGCGCGCTCAGTTTGTGGGCGTGCAGGTCCGTGCCCAGGATGCTCCAGCTCGCCTTTACCAGCGCGAATGCAGGCCTGCCCACCGCCAGCCCCAGCGCATCCACGCTGGTATTGGTGATAATCGCAACAATCTTGTTGCCGCCCTTGGTGGTCAGCTCAACCTCGGCGTTTACCGCACCTTTGTTGATGCTGGAAACTGTCCCGGCAAATGTATTGCGTGCACTGGTTTTCATCATCACCGCTCCTTGATTACCGCCGAAGTAAGTATGACATAACACATTGGATTCAGCAGTTCCCGCAGCGATGCTTTAAAGAATTACTGTCATCAGACTTTCTCTCTTGAGGTTCTCTTATGTCTTCGAGTGCAACGCAGCCGGACGCTCTGCCCGCCGCCGGAGGTCTCTCGCCGACGGCCTACAACCATCCCATGCTCCAGGCGCAGACGGCTGCCAAGCCGGGCTGCAAATGCGGAGTCCTGCGCCCGCCGCGCAAGTTGCACGCCGCCGTCGGGCTCTGGCTGGCGTTCTTCGTCACAGTCCACTTCGTCATCGGCCTCACGGCGGTCAACCCCACTCGCTACGAGCGCGTTATCGGCTGGCTTCATCGCTCGCCCGCCGCTTTGCCCGGCGCCGTGCTGTTGCTTGTCCTACTTCCCATGCTGGTGCAGGCCGCCAGCGGAATCTTCCTCATCTACAAGGAAGGCGTGAAGTATGACGTCAAGCGCTGCGACCGCGGAGGCAAACTGCGCTACTACCTGCAGCGCTGGAGCGGCCTGGCGATCCTCGCGTTTCTCCTGCCGCACGTGGCAATTCTGCGGGGCTGGGCGCATCCGCTGGTGGGTGGCGCACTCTCCTCTGCGGGCGTGCCGGAGAGCGGTGGCTTTGGCTATACGCTCCTGGCCCTGCATCCGTGGAGCTCGGCGGCCGCGAATTCCGGGATGATCGGCCTCCTTCTCGCGGGAGTTCTGGGCACGGTCTTTCACGTCGCCAACGGCACGTGGTCGGGCTCCGTGCTCTGGAAGCTTGTCAGTAGCGATCGCGGCAAAGCCTGGCTGAATCTCGCCAGCCTGGCGGCCGGCATCGCGCTGGCGGCGGTGGGATGCATCGCATGGTACGCCTTCAGCCTTCGCCCATACCTGCACGGCAGCGTCGCCGCTTTGCTTCGTTAATGGCGAGCCGCCTCGACTGGGGCCGGTCCATCTCTTACCCCCACTCCACGATAGCTCCGCGTATTGCTCTGCCCTCCTAATTACAAAGTAACTTCACTTATAGAGTTCCTCTATAAGACTCATCAGGTAACTTAATCACACTCGCCTCCCGCGCCCATAAAAGGTGCCACCCGACTGCTTCTTTAGAGAATCTCAAGCATCTTTGAACACCCAATTTAGGCGCCTTCTTGTATTTCTTAATCACTCACAAACCTGTTGTTAATTCACATTGTGTGGGTTAGAAAGCGCGGCGGGTTTGTCCACCCGTGGAGTGATACATCCAAGCCTGAAGAGTCTGTCGCGCTTTCCTGCGATAGCCGTCGCCCGATAAGGAGGTTATGAGCGGAGATGAATGAGAGCCCTGATCACGCTTCTGCCAACATCCTGATTGTTGACGATGAAATACAGATCACGCGCGTGCTCCGCACGACTCTGGCCAGCCAGGGCTATTATGTGCGAACGGCATCGGATGGCGTCGAGGGCTTGGAGACGCTCTTCGATTGGACCCCGGACATTGTTATCACCGATCTGGGAATGCCGAACATGGGCGGTGTGGAGTTCTGCCGGAGACTACGTAAAAGGCTTCCTTCCGCGTACATCATCGTGCTCTCCGTGCGCGACGATGAACGGCAGAAGGTCGAAGCCTTTGATCAGGGGGTGGACGATTACGTTACAAAGCCCTTCAGCATGACCGAACTGAATGCCCGCATCCGGCGTGGCGTTCGCCGTGCAACTGCCTCACAGGCCCGTCCTGTCGAGCCCACGGATGCCGAAATCGTCACGGGCGATTTCCGTATCAATCTTCATACTCGCCAGGTAACGGTTCGCCAACGTGCGATCAAGCAACTTACTCCAAAGGAGTATGACATGCTCTGCTACCTCGCCAGGAACCCGGACATCGTGATCTCGCGCGACTCGTTGCTGGGTGCAGTCTGGGGCGACCGGGCTGTGAAACACGGCACGTACCTGCACGTCCTCATGCACCATCTCCGAGCTAAGATCGAGCCCGCCGATGAGTCCGTACGTTATATTCTGACGACCAAGTGGGTTGGATATCGCTTCGTGCCGGCGGGTATCGCTGCCAGCCCTGCGGAGATTGAGAACGACGGCTAATCGCCAAACTAGCTAGTGCCACCCTACCCGCAGACGCGAAGACGATTTAACGCCAACTCATCCCGACCATAAAACCACACCTTACTCTCCACGTTATTCAGAACAGAGCTTCCCACCACGGAAAAGAAACCGGTCCAGGATCGCCGGGAGACGCTCCTGGACCGGCCCACGGGACAGTACCCATGCAAGTGCGTACCCGCGATATGGACTAGAACTTGATCATCCAGTCAATGTCGATAAGGTTTTCGCTCTTGCGCAGGTCGGGCCGCCAAAGGCCGCCGTGACCGCCCATGGAGATTGCACCGCCGCAGTAACCGGCGGCCTGCGCCGCACTGGCGCTGATACTGGGATCGGGTGTGCCGTCCATGCAGGCAAAGAGCTGCGGACTGCCGTTGTTGGTGCCCGGCGTGTAGCCATAGGCGTTCGGCGGAGTGATGCCGCCGTGGCCGCTCCAGTAAGGCACGTTGGCGTGGCGGAAGTCATACTCTACGCGGAAGGTCAGCCACTGCCGCGGCATGTA
>Ga0181528_10000416_pt1 | contig 31739 bp, 23 predicted proteins | sample PEATcosm2014_Bin_47_FD_119742 | JGI IMG/M metagenome (GOLD analysis project Ga0181528, IMG submission 119742) | Peatland microbial communities from MTU Mesocosm Facility, Houghton, MI, USA - PEATcosm2014_Bin10_10_metaG | ecosystem: Environmental > Terrestrial > Soil > Wetlands > Peat | place...
AGATATTGTTGTTGTATTTCGGCTCGTTCTGCGGCATGACGGCATAGAGATGGATGCCCTCGTTGCGGTAGGCCTGCACATACTTCGAGAAGTAAAGCGCATAGCTGGCGAGTGTCTGCAAATCACTTTTCATCTCGCCACCCTTGTATGCGCCGTTGGTCTTCATCCACGAAGGCGGCGACCAGGGCACACCCCAGACGGCGAGCGTGGGCTGATACTTCATGGCGGCATGAAGGAAGGGCAGGATCGTCTGACGGTCGTGATCGATGCTGAAGTTCTTGAGGTCGTAGTCGCCGGGAGTCTCGTCGAAGGAGTACCAGCCGGTAGCGAAGTCATTGGCTCCCATGGGCACGCGGCCGAGGGTGAAGTTGGCGCCATCGGGCGAGAACAAGGCTCGCAGCGCCTTCTCGCGGCTGGCTTCGTCGAGAGCCTGGAGTGCCTGCCAGCCGAGGTCGTTGAAGCAACTGCCGAAGCCGTCGATCTGCTGATAGGTCTTGCGTTCGTCGAGTTGGATGGAAGGCGAAGCAGGAGTCTGGCCGGAAGAGATAGCAGTGAGCGGCAACTGCTTCCACGGCTCGGATTGCGTGCTGGAGATCCAGCGGATGGATTGCGACGCGTTGGGAGCTTGCGCGTGAAGAAGCGGCGCGATGAGCGGCAGGCAGGCAAAAAGAGCAATGGAAGGACATTTCAGCGGATTCATATTCTTGAGTGACCTCGCATTCGACAGAAGTATTTTACTTCGGCAACTGGGTTCTGTCCCAGCCGCCGCCGAGGGAGCGGACCAATCCAACACTGGAGACGAATTGACGGGTTTGAAGATCGATGGCGGCGCGCTGGTTCTGAAGCAGCGCGGATTCCGAGGTAAGGACTTCCAAGTAGCTGGTGACGCCGCCTTTGTAGCGTTGGTTGGAGAGGTCGAAGGAGCTTTGCGCGCTGGAGACGGCGCGCTGTTCAGCGGTGGATTCCTGCTCAAGCATTCTCAAAGACGAAAGCTGATCTTCGACATCGTTGAAGGCGGCGAGGACGGTGCTTTTGTAAGCAGCAGCCTGGGCCTCGTATGTGTGGCGGGCGGCATCGGTGAGGGCGTGGCGCTGGCCGGCGTCAAAGAGAAGCTCTGTTGCCTGCGCGCCGAGTGACCAGAGCGCGCTCGGTCCCTGAATCCAGGTTCCGCTATTTAAGCTTTCAAAGCCGCCCGTGCCATTGAGGCTGATGGCGGGATAGTAAGCGCTCACGGCAATGCCGATCTGGGCGTTGGCGGCGGCGGCGCGGCGCTCGGCGGCGGCGATGTCAGGGCGGCGCTCGAGGAGTTGCGAGGGTACACCAACGGGGATATTGGGCAGCGACAGATCAAGTGGCGTGAGCGGAATCGTGAAGTTGGAGAGATCGTAGCCGGCGATGGTTCCGATGGCGTGCTCGAATTGAGCGCGGGCGACGCCGAGGTCGATGCGCTGGGCGCGGACGGTTTCAAGCTGGGTGCGAGCCTGATCGACGTCGGCTCCGGTGCCGATGCCGCCGGCAAAAAGCCGTTGCGTCAGATCGAACTGGCCTTCGAGGTTGACGACCGTGGCGTCGAATAGTTTGATTTGAGCGTCGAGGCCGCGGAGTTGGAAGTAATCGGCGGCAAGCTCGGCGTGAAGGCTGAGAGCGATGTTGGCTTGATCGGCGGCGCTGGCCTGAGCATTGGAGCGGGCGGCCTCGACGGTGCGGCGGATGCGGCCCCAGAGATCCGGCTCCCAACTGGCCTGGCCGGCAAGCACGAAATCGTTATAGGTGGTGGATTTGCCGGATGCGTAGGAGGGACCGTTTTGCGAGATATGTTCGCGCGTAACGGAGGGTCCGGCGGAGAGCGTGGGAAAAAGTGTGGAGCGCGCAGATGCGACCTGATCGCGGGCAGCGAGATAGCTCTCCAACGCCTGACGGAGCGTGGGGTTATTGACGGCGATGCGCTCTTCAAGCTGGTTGAGCTGGGGATCGTGGTAGATTTCCCACCAGTTGCCGCGGAGGAGGCCGTCCGAAGGATTGGCGGGCTGCCATGCGCCGCCGTTGGGAGCCGGCGGTGGAAGAACGACCGCCGTTGCGCCGGATTCCTTGTAGGCGGGCGGGGCTTGGTAGGCGGAACGGCTGTAGTTGGGGCCGGCAGGCTTGCAGGCGGCGAGGAGGGTAAGGGCTGACAAAAAGGCAGAGGCGAGAATGGTTGAGAGCTGCGGTTTGTCAGCTCCGAAAATCCGGAGCTGGGGCACCCAGCTTCGAGGCTTCCCACCCATGCCGTGATGAAACTGCGGCATGGATCGGGCATCCAGCAGTTTACGGACGGCTTGAACTTCTTTTTGAGTGAGAAGCGCTGGCATACTATTTGCCTCCTGCAGCGGTTTGGCCGCCGGGAGTGACGACCTGAACGCGTTCTCCATCGATGAGTGAGTCGGGCGGGTCTTGAATGACCTGATCGGAGGCGGAGAGGCCGGAGACGATCTGGACATTTGCGCCGTCGTCCTCGCCGATAACGACGGGGACGAGATGAGCGACGCTGCCGTTGACGACCGTGCCGACGCGCAAGCCCTCCTTACGGAAGATGAGCGCTGCGGCGGGAACGATGAAGGTGGCGCCGACAGGCGGAGATTTGAAGTGGACCTGGGCGAGCGAGCCGGGCAGCAGATCGCCGGCGCGATTATCGACATCCACCTCCACGAGTAAAGTCCGGCTGACGGGGTCGATGGCGTCGGAGGTGCGAACGAGTGTGCCGTGATAAAGCGAGCCGGCATGCTCGGCGAAGGTCAAATCGATTTTGGCGCCGCGCTTTACATTCGCTGAAAAAATCTGCGGGAGGTTGGCGTAGACGCGGAGGGTCTGGATGGCTTGCAGGTGAAAGAGTTCCTTGCCCGCGCCCGCGTCGATGAGCTGACCGGTGTCGATGTTGCGGGCGGTGACGACGCCGTCGAAGGGAGCATAGACCCGCTCGAAGGATTGCAACTGGCGCAGGCGCTCGACGTTGGCCTGCGCGGATTTGACCTGCGCGGCTGTGGATGCGGCCTGATTGACGTAAGTGTCGGTGTCCTGGCGGGAGACGGCATTGGATTGGACGAGGCCGGAGTAGCGCTCGGCCTGGATGCGGGCGTTGTTGGCATTGGCTTGCGCGGTGTTGAGGTCGGCCTCGGCCTGTGCCAGTTGCTGATCAACTTCGGGCGTTGCGATCTCGGCCAGCAGCGCGCCCTTTTTCACGTGAGCGCCGATGTCGAAGTACCACTTGGTCAGATAGCCGGAGGTGCGGGCGTAGATGGGGGCGTCGGTGTAGGCGGTGACGTTGCCGGGAAGAACAAAGGAATCGACGGGCGCGCCAGAGTTGGGAGCGGCGACGAGAACGCTGGGAGCGGCTAGCTGATTGGTGCGCTGAGCGAGCGCGGCAGCGGCGCGCGAACGGCTGAGGATGCCATAGCCGGCCAGGACGACGGTGACGATGATGATGACGGCCAAGCCGATGAGAGCCGTGCGCGGCGCGATGGGCTCTTGCGTGGGCGCGGACTCGAAATGGTGAGTTGGTTGCTGGTCCGGATTGGAAGGCAGTGTCATAAGAATTACTCCGAAATCTCGTCAAACTCGTCGAAGGTGGCGGCAGATTGCGCGGAAAAGGCCGTTCTGCGGCGAGATTCGAGCCAGCCGTGGACGACGAAGAAAAATGCGGGAACGAAGAAGAGCGTGGCGACGGTCGCGGCCAGCAGACCGCCGATGACGGCGCGGCCAAGCGGTGCGTTCTGTTCACCGCCGTCGCCGAGGCCGAGAGCCATGGGCACCATGCCGATCATCATAGCGAGAGCGGTCATCAGTACCGGACGCAGACGGACGAAGCCGGCATTGAGCGCGGCCCGGCGCGCGTCGCCGACGAGGACATCCAACTGCTCGCGGGCGAAGCTGACAACCAGGATGGAGTTGGCCGTGGCCACGCCCATGCACATAATAGCGCCGGTGAGCGCGGGAACGCTGAGGCGGGTATTGGTGAGGAAGAGGAACCAGACGATGCCGGCCAAAGCCGCTGGGAGGGCCGAGACGATCAGAAAAGGATCGAGCCAGGATTGAAAGTTGACAACGATGAGGAGGTAGACGAGCAGGATGGAGAAGGCCAGTCCGCCGAGCAGACCAATGTAAGAACTCTTCATCGTCTCGCTCTGTCCGCGAAGGGTGAAGTGCGAGCCGCGCGGCAGTTCGGATTGATGACGCGCGATGACTTCCTCGACGGATTTGGTGACCGCGCCGAGGCCGGTTCCGTCGACGTTGGCGTAGATGTCGATGACTGGCTCAACGTCGTAGTGGCTGACGGTGCCCAGTTCGGCGCCGGGCGTGATGGTGGCCAGGTTGCCGAGAACCTCGGTTGGCCGCGGCGTGCCGGGAACGGAGGAGGGATCGCTCTGCGGCATCGATGCTCCGGTGACGGGCAGGCTTTCAAGCTGGGCCAGAGAATTGAGGTTGTATTGCGGGGCCTGGATGGCGACGTTGTAGGTGACGCCGGATTTGGGATCGAGATAGAAGCTGGGCGCAGTCTGGAAGCTGCCGCTGAGGGCGACGAGCAGGCTGGTTGCCACATCCTTCTGTGTAAGGCCGATGGATTGGGCACGGGTGCGGTCGACATTCACCGTCATGTTGGGATAGTTGAAGGGCTGCTGAATGCGCGCATCGGCGGCGCCGGGAAGATAGCGAATCTCATTGAGCATCTTTTCGGCGAGGGCGCGGTTGCCGTAGAGATCGGGGCCGACGATCTGTAGATCAATGGGCGCAGAGAGGCCAAAATTGAGAATCTGGGTAACGATGTCCACAGGCAGCACATAGAATGTGACGCCGGGATACTGGCGCGCCAGAACGCCGCGCAACTGTTCAACATAAGCCGCGGTGGGATGGTGATCCTTGCTCAACTGCACCTGAATATCTGCGTCGGAGGGTCCGATGGGCGCGGAGGTCGAGTAAGAGAGATTCAATCCGGAGTAAGGCAGGCCGATGTTATCGACGATGGAGACGACCTCACTGGCGGGAAGCTGCTCGCGGATGGTTGCGTCGATGTGATCGCAGAGGGCAGCGGTTTCTTCGATGCGCGTGCCGGTGCGGGCGCGGAGGTGAATCTTGAATTGGCCGGAATCGACCGAGGGGAAGAAGTCCTCGCCGAGATTGGGGGCGAGCAGGCCGATCGAGCCGAGGGCGAAGAGGAGGAAGAGGACGAGAAAGACTCGCGCGTGGTCCAGGCAGAGGGTGAGCAATCGCAGATAAAAGCGGCGAAATTGCTCGAAGGCGGATTCAAAGCCGCTCTGAAAGCGGATAAAGGGATTGCGGCTACATCGTTTTCTTTCGACCTCTGCGTCGTCGTGCTCCTTGAGCAGGTACTTGGCCATCGTCGGGACCAGTGTGCGGGAGAGCAGATAGCTGGCCAGCATGGCGAAGACGACGGCCTCGGCCATGGGGACAAAGAGATACCGGGCCACGCCGCTCAAAAAGAACATGGGGACAAAGACAATACAGATGGCGAGGGTGGAGACCAGGGCGGGAACGGCGATCTGCGCGGAGCCGTCGAGGATGGATTGCTCCAGTTCCTTGCCGGCCTCCAAATTTCTGTTGATGTTTTCAATGGCGACGGTGGCGTCATCGACGAGAATGCCGACGGCCAGCGCAAAACCGCCCAGGGTCATGATGTTGATGGTCTCGTGCAGCATGGCGAGAACGCTGAGCGAAGTGAGAATCGAGAGCGGAATGGAGACGGCGATGATGATCGTGGAGCGGAAGCTGCCCAGGAAGACCAGGATCATGATGGCGGTGAGGCAGGCGGCAACGATGGACTCGCGGACGACGCCTCCGATGGCGCCGCGCACGAAGATCGACTGGTCGGAGAGGGCGTTGATCTGCAACTGCGGCGGCAGTTGGCCTTTGATGGCGATCAGCTTTTTTTGCACGCCGCTGATGATGTCCAGCGTGGAGGCGGAGCCGGTCTTGAGGATGCTCATCAGCACGGCGCGCTTGCCGTCGACGCGCACGATGTTGGTCTGGGGCGGATAACCGTCGCGCACGTGAGCCACGTCGCGCACGTAGATCACCGAGCCGTTCACGGCCTTGACGGGCAGGTTGTTCAGTTCATCGACGATCTGCGGGGCGGAGTTGGTTTCGACGGCGTACTCGAAGCGGTCGATCTTCATGGTGCCGGAAGGCGCGATGAGGTTTTGTACGGAGATGGCGTTGACGACATCGACCGGCGAGAGCCCTTTGGCCTGGAGGGCGTGCAGGTCGATGTCCACTTGAATCTGGCGCTGCTTGCCGCCATAGGGATATGGGGTCTGCGCGCCCTCGATAGTCGCCATGGCGACGCCGATGCTGTTTTTGGCGGCATCGCTGACCTGTTGCTCGTTGAGGCCATTTCCGGAGAGGCCCAATTGCAGGATGGGCACGCTGGAGGCGTTGTACTGAATGATGAAGGGCGGCAGCGAGCCGGGCGGCAGTGAGCGCAACTGCACCTGACTGATAGCGGTAACCTGGGCCACGGCGTTGCCTATATTCACGCCGGGATGAAAGAAGATCTTGATGATGCCAATGCCGTTGAGCGATTGCGACTCGATGTGATCGATGTCGTTGACCGTGGTGGTCATGCCGCGTTCACTGTTGAAGATGATGCGGGTAGACATCTCCTGCGCGGAGAGGCCGGTGTAGTTCCAGACCACGGTGACGACGGGAATGTCGATGTTGGGAAAGATGTCCGTAGGCATCGTCTCGATGCTGAAGACGCCGAGGATGAGAATCAGAAGCGCAAAGACGACGAAGGTATAAGGCCGCCGCAGCGCCAGACGGACAATCCACATAAGGCAAATACTCGTTTCTTAGGCGGCAGGCGGGTGGACAAGACGGCGGGACCGCCGCGAGGCCCGGATCGCGCCTGCAAATCAGGATTGCGCCTGAGAGCGGAACTGTTCCGCGCAAACCCATTACTCACGTGAAACTACTATCGTAGACGAAGAACCCCGCAATCCCCGGCTGTCGCGAGAAAAGAAAAGGCAAGAATCTGATTTTTTGGACGGGCGAGCCGGCGAAAAAGATGCGCGTGGGAAGGGGCGGCTCATCAGACGGCGGAGAGAACCACGGCCAGGACGCAGACTCCCAGCGCCAGACTGACTCGGTCGCGGAGCGCGAAGATCACCGGATCGTCATCCATTTCGCCGCGCGAGCCGAGCAGCCAGACGCGGTAGAGCCAGTAGAGCATCAGGGGGACGATCAGCCAGAGTCGCCCGAAGTGCTTGTAAAGGGCCTGCACGTCGGGGCGGGAGATGTAGAGGGCGAAGACCACCACGGCGGCGGTAGCGCTGGAGGCGCCGAAGCTGCGAATCTGTTCGAGATCGCCGACCAGATAGCCGCGCCCATGCGTGGCGGCGATGCCGCGTTCGCGCAGGTTTTCCAACTCACTGAAGCGCTTGACCAGCGCGAGGGAGAAAAAGAGGAAGATGGCGAAGCCTGCCAGCCAGGGGGAGATTTCGGTTTGCGTGGCGGCGCCGCCGGCCAGCAGGCGCAGCGTGTAGAGGCCACTGAGCAGCAGCACGTCAAGCAGGGCAACCTGCTTGAGATAGAGGGAGTATGCCAGCGAGGAAGCGATGTAAAGGCCAAGCCACAACGCAAAGGCGTGGGGCAGCAGCGGCAACAGCGCCAGCGAGGCGGCAACCAGCGCCAGCGCCAGGAAAACTCCGCCCACAACTGGAAGATCGCCGGCGGCAAAGGGGCGCAGCCGCTTGCTGGGATGATGGCGGTCGCTTTCGATGTCAAGCAGATCGTTGACAAGATAATTGGCCGATGCCATGAAGCAGAAACAGAAGAAGGCGGCGAGAACAGCTGCAATGGCCGCGGGAGTGAGCTTGTGAGAGAGCAGAAGCGGCAACAACAGAAGAAGATTTTTAGCCCACTGGTGGACGCGGATGGCTTTGCCGAGGGTACGGGGCAGGGGCTTGCGATCCAGAAAGACGCGGGCCACCGGAATACGGCGCGAGCGCAGAGCAGCGCACAGGCCGGGTGTGGGGTTGGCCAGCATTGCGTGGCGGGCGTCGAGCAAGAGCGTCAGATCGGCGCGGGAGTTGCCGATGTAATCGAAACTGCCGAAGCGCAGCTTGAGCAGCTCCAGCTTCTTCCCACTGGTGAGGTTCGTCGCGCCGTCGGAGGCAAGCACGCCCTGGAAGATGCCGAGGTGAGCGGCCACGCGTTCAGCCAGCGCGGCATCGGCGCCGGTGGTGAGGTAGAGCTGGCGGCCCTGGCGGCATTCGTCTTGCAGAAAGGAAAGCAGCGGAGCGTTATAGGGGAGGCGTGCCACGTCGAGCGGTGCCTGCTGCGCGATCTCCGACTTGAGACGGGCGCGCCCCCCGGCCAGCCAGAAGGGTAGCCGCCATGCGCGGACGGGGTTGCTGCGTAGCAAGAGGCAGACGGCATCGAAGAGCGAGTCGGATTTGATCAGCGTGCCATCCAGATCGACACACAGGGGGAGTGCGCGGCCAGCATCTTCGTCGAGTTCGGAGTTCTGGAGCACAACGATCCTCATTGGGTCGGCGAGAGGGTTCAAGAGCCAGCACAACACTGGGATAACTCAGCGCCAGTATATAACTTGACGGCAATCCGCGAACGCATTGTGCAAAATACGCGCAGACGCGGCATTCCTCTACAATAGTTACGGCTTTCCTTCCTGGAGAACGCGCTAAGGGATGGAAATCAAGCCGGTTTGGCCGCGTTCATCGACCAGGCCGGAAGAAACCTTTCCCGAAACTCAATCGTCCGTAGAATTGGAAGCGGATGGATGGGTTTCGACAGGAATCGCAGCATTGCCGCCCCAAACGCGGGCAATCACACAAGAGAAATGACGGGAATTGACATGATCTCCAACGAAGACGCTCAGGAGTCTTACCTGACCCCAGGCGGCATAAAGCCCCACCCTTCCTCGCCGAAGGGTTTCTGGATACGCACCGTCGTCTATGTGGTGCTGATCGCCGCCGTGGCATTGGTGGTTTGGAAGATTTATACGGATCAGAAGGCTCAGAAATTGCAAGCCGCCAGCCAGGCGGCGGCGCTGCTGAGCCGTCCGGTGCCGGTGCAAGTGTCGGCAGCGGTCCAGATGCCGATGCCGATCTACCTCACGGCGCTGGGCACGGTGACGCCATATATGAGCGTCACGGTGAAGGCGCGGGTGGGAGGGCAACTGGAACCGGTCAAGTTCACCGAGGGGCAACAGGTGAGGCAGGGCCAGACGATCATGGTGATCGATCCCAGCCCCTACAAGGCGGCGCTCGACCAGGCCAAGGGCAATCTGGCTCACGATCAGGCGCTGTTGAAGAACGCCCAGGCGGAGTACAAGCGCTACACAGCTCTCTATCAGGCGGGCGTGGTTTCCAAAGAGACATTGGACGCAGACGAGGCCACACAGGGCCAGTACCAGGGTGCCATCGAAGCAGATAACGCGGCGATCGAGACCGCCCAATTACAGCTCGATTGGTGCACGATCCAATCGCCGATCGACGGCAAGATCGGGCTGCGGCTGGTTGATCCCGGCAACATCATCACCGCCAATACCACTAATCTGGTGATTATCAACCAGATTCAGCCGATTGCGGTGTATTTTACGCTGCCCGAGGATCAGCTACCCCAGGTGCTGCACAAGCTGGCTGCGGACAAGCGGTTGCCGGTGGATGCATACGACCAGAGCGATACGCAGAAGCTGGCTACGGGCTATCTGCTGACGGCCGATAACCAGATCGACACCACTACGGGGACCGACAAGTTGAAGGCGGTCTTCGACAACAAGGATCAGGCGCTGTTTCCCAATCAGTTCGTCAACATTCATCTGGTTTTGGAAGAGCGGCCCAATGCGCTGGTGGTTCCCTCGGCGGCGATTCAGAGCGGATCGCGCGGAGTTTTTGTCTGGGTTGTGAATGCGGACGGAGACAAGAAGAAATCGACGGCCAAGATGCAGCCGGTGAAGGTGGCTCTCTCCGAGGGCCAGGTGACAATTCTGGATAGCGGTTTGAATCCAGGGCAAAACGTAGTGGTAGATGGCGCGGACAAGTTGAGCGACGGGCAGATTGTGACCGTGAGCGCGGCGCGCCAGCGTGGCGGACAGGCGTCAGGACAAACTGCAACGGCACCGCCGGATGCGAGCGGCGGCAAAGGCGGGAAGAGGGAGCGGCAGTGAGTCTGAGTCCCTCCCGGCCATTTATTTTACGTCCAGTGGCGACTTCGCTGCTGATGGCGGCGATCCTGCTTGCCGGCGCCCTCGGCTACAAGGAGTTGCCGGTCTCGGCGCTGCCCGAGGTGGATTACCCGATCATCCAGGTGCTTACTTTTTATCCGGGCGCGGGGCCGGAGGTGATGGCTTCGTCGGTGACCTCGCCGCTGGAGCGGCAGTTCGGTGAGATGCCGGGGTTGAAGCAGATGACCTCGGTCAGCTCAGGCGGCGGCTCAGTAATCACGCTGGAATTCAATCTGGACGAGAACATCGACGTGGCCGAACAGGAGGTGCAGGCGGCCATCAATTCGGCAAGCAGCTTTCTGCCCAGCGATCTGCCCAATCCACCGATTTACAGCAAGGTAAATCCCGCCGATGCGCCGGTGATGACGCTGGCGCTGACCTCGGACTCGCTGCCGCTGGACAAGATTGAAGATGCGGCCGACACCAATCTTGCGCAGAAGATTTCCCAGGTTACAGGCGTTGGCCTGGTCTCGATCGCCGGCGGACAGAAGCCCTCGGTGCGGATTCAGGCCAATCCCTCGCAACTGGCCGCCTACAATCTGAGCCTCGAAGATCTGCGGACCGCGCTGGCGGCGGCGAATGTGGATCAGGCCAAGGGCACGTTGAATGGCTCGCGTCAGAGCTACACCATCGGTGCCAATGACCAACTGATTTCGAGCGATGATTACAAGCCGGTCATAATCGCCTATCGCAATGGAGCGGCGGTGCGCGCCTCGGATGTGGCGACGATCGTCGATGCCGCCGAGAATAGCCAGCAGGCCGCGTGGATGGATCGCCAACCGGCGGTCATCGTGAACATTCAACGCCAGCCGGGCGCCAACATCATCGCCGTGGTGGATCGCATCAAGCTGCTGCTGCCGCAGTTGCAGACCAGCTTGCCGGCCGCAGTGCAGGTAAAGATTCTGACCGACCGCACCACGACCATTCGCGCCTCGGTCAAGGATGTGGAGTTCGAGCTGCTGCTCACCATCGCCCTGGTGGTGATGGTGATCTTTCTCTTCCTGCGCAATCTTGCGGCGACCATCATTCCGTCGGTGGCCGTACCGCTCTCTATTGTGGGCACCTTCGGCGTGATGTATCTGCTGGGCTACTCGCTGAACAACCTGACTCTGATGGCGCTGACCATCTCCACGGGCTTTGTGGTGGACGACGCCATCGTGATGATCGAGAACATCTCGCGCTACATCGAAGAGGGGATGAGTCCGATGAAGGCGGCGCTGAAGGGCAGCGAGCAGATCGGCTTCACGATCATGTCGCTGACGGTTTCCCTGATCGCCGTGCTGATTCCGCTCTTGTTCATGAGCGACGTGGTGGGAAGGCTCTTCCGCGAGTTTGCCATCACGCTGGCGGTCACGATTCTGGTCTCGGCCTTTGTCTCGCTGACACTGACGCCGATGATGTGCTCGCGCATTTTGCAGGACAAGTCGGTGGCCAGGCAGACGCGCTTCTATCATTGGTCGGAAGAGGTCTTCAACTCGGTCATTGCCTGGTATGGGCGCACCTTGCAGGTGGTGTTGCGCTATCGCTTCATCACGCTGCTGGTTACAATCGGGACGCTGGTGGGCACGATCCTGCTTTATATCGTCGTTCCCAAGGGCTTCTTTCCGGTGCAGGATACAGGCGTGATTCTGGGCATCAGCGAAGCGCCGCAGACGGTCAGCTTTACTTCAATGGCGCAGCGCCAGCAAAAACTCGTTGACATTCTGCTACAGGATCCAGCGGTTGACAATATCTCCTCGTTCATCGGCGTGGATGGAACCAACACCACGCTGAACTCCGGGCGCATCCAGATCACCCTCAAGCCGCTGGAGGAGCGCAAGATTTCGGCGACGGAGGTGATTCGCCGCTTGCAGCCCAAGGTTGCGGGCGTCGAAGGCATTCAGCTTTTCTTGCAGCCATTGCAGGATCTGACGGTGGAAGACCGCGTCAGCCGCACGGAGTTTCAGTACTCGCTGGAAGATCCCAACCAGGTGGAGTTGGCAGCCTACACGAACAAGATGGTGGATGCACTGCGCAACGAAAAAGTGGTTACCGATGTGGCCAGCGACTTGCAGGATCAAGGGCTGGGCGCGAATCTGGTGATCGACCGCGACACCGCGGCGCGGCTGGGCATCGCCATGGCCGACGTGGACAACACGCTCTACGACGCTTTTGGCCAGCGCCAGGTCTCGACGATCTTCACGCAGCTCAATCAGTACCACGTGGTGATGGAGGTGGCGCAGAACTTTCAGAGCAATCCCTCGATGCTGAATACGCTGTACGTGAAGTCGGCCAACGGCACGCAGGTCCCGCTGAGCCAGTTGGCGCACTGGGAGCAGACGACGGCGCAACTCTCCATCGGCCACCAGGGGCAGTTTCCGTCCACGGTGGTCAGCTTCAATCTGGCGCCGGGCAAAGCCCTGGGCGATGCGGTGGAAGCTATGAAGCGCGTGGAGAACGATATTCGGATGCCGGCCTCGATCAATGCCAGCTTCCAGGGCACCGCGGCCGCATTCCAGACCTCGCTGGTGAATGAGCCGCTGTTGATTTTGGCCGCTCTGATTACCGTCTACATTGTGCTGGGCGTGCTCTACGAGAGCTACATCCATCCCATCACCATCATTTCGTCGCTGCCATCGGCGGGCGTGGGCGCGTTGCTGGCGCTGCTGATTACGCGCACCGAGTTCAGCGTGATTGCGCTGATCGGCATCATTCTGCTGATCGGTATTGTGCAGAAGAACGCGATCATGATGATCGACTTTGCGCTGCAAGCCGAGCGTCAGGAGGGCAAGTCGGCAGAAGCCGCGATCTTCCAGGCCTGCCAGTTGCGCTTCCGGCCCATTTTGATGACCACGCTGGCCGCGATGCTGGGCGGATTGCCGCTGGCGCTGGGCGGCGGCGTGGGCGCGGAGCTGCGCAGGCCGCTGGGCATCACCATCGTCGGCGGACTGCTGTTTTCGCAGGTGCTCACGCTCTATACCGTGCCGGTGATCTATCTGTACTTTGACAAGCTGGCGCAGAAATTGAAGCCGCAGGAGATCAGGGAACAGGGACTAGAGACTAGGGACTAGGGAACAGGAATCCACGAGCGATGCATCTTTCCGCACCATTCATTCAGCGACCGGTAGCGACATCGCTGCTCAGTCTGGCTCTTCTCATGGCCGGCTCGGTGGCCTACTCGGTGCTGCCCGTGGCCTCTCTGCCCGATGTGGACTATCCGGTGATCGGCATCGGCGGCGGCTTGCCCGGCGCCAGTCCGGAGACCATGGCGTCGTCGGTCGCGACCCCGCTCGAACGCCAGTTCGGACGCATCGCCGGCATCAACCAGATGACTTCGTCCAGCTCGCTAGGCTCGGCCAACGTCACCTTGCAATTCGACATCAATCGCAACATCGATGCCGCGGCGCGCGACGTGCAGGCCTCGATCAATGCCGCGCGCAGCCAGTTGCCGTCGTACCTGCCGCAGAATCCGAGTTATCGCAAGGCCAATCCCGCAGATTCTCCGATTCTCATTCTCACCCTGACCTCCGATGTGGTGCCCAAGCCGCAGATTTACGATCTGGCCGATTCCATTCTGGCGCAGAAGATCGCGCAGATTCAGGGCGTGGGGCAGGTCTTCGTCGGCGGCAGCTCCAGCCCCGCGGTGCGCGTCGAGTTGAATCCGATGGAACTGGGCGCGAACGGCGTAGGCCTGGAGGCGGTGCGCACAGCGCTTGCCGGCGCCAATGCCAACCGGCCCAAAGGCGCCTTTCAGGATGCCAATCATCGCTGGCAGATCAGCGATAACGATCAGATATTCAAGGCCAGCGACTTTGCACCGATCATCGCCGGCTACAACAAGCAGACTGGAGCGCCGGTGCGAGTCGCAGACCTGGGCACGGTTGACGACAGCATCGCCGACATTCATACCGCCGGTCTTTCTGGCATCAACCCGGACAAAGGCCCACCCGCGGAGTTGAAAACCGCGGTACTGATCTTTGTCTTCAAGGTTCCCGGAGCGAACGTCATCTCCACCGTGGATGCGGTGATGGCCGAGATGCCGCATTTGCAGGCCGCCATTCCGCCCACCATCAGGATCGACGTTGCTGTGGACCGGACAACGACGATTCGCTCCAGCGTCCGCGACGTGGAGATTTCACTCGGCATCAGCGTTTGTCTGGTGGTGCTGGTGGTCTTCCTCTTTTTGCGCGAGGTATGGGCCACGATCATTCCCTCGGTGGCCGTGCCGCTCTCGCTGGTGGGCACCTTCGGCGCAATGTATCTGCTGGGCTACACCATCGACAACCTTTCGCTGATGGCGCTGACCATTGCAACGGGATTCGTGGTCGATGACGCCATCGTGGTGATCGAAAACATTACTCGCTATCTGGAAAAGGGAGATACTCCCTTCGAAGCGGCAATGAAGGGATCGAAGGAGATCGGATTTACGGTGCTGTCGATGAGCGTTTCGCTGATCGCCGTCTTCATTCCGATTCTGCTGATGGGCGGTATCGTCGGCAAGCTCTTCCGCGAGTTTGCGGTCTCGCTGTCGGTGGCTGTCGCGGTTTCGCTGCTGGTTTCGCTGACCACGACGCCCATGCTCTGCGCACATTTTCTCAAATCGCGGGAGGAGAGCCGGCATGGCCGCATCTACGCGATGAGCGAAGGCGCCTTTCAGTGGCTGCACAACGAATATGCCGTGGGGCTGCGCTGGGTCTTGCGCCATCAGTGGCTGATTTTGGGCGTGACCATTGGCACCGCGTTACTGAATGTTTACCTCTTCTACATCGCGCACTTCGACTTCTTCCCGCAGCAGGACACAGGACGGCTCTCCGGCCAGACGACGGCCGCGCAAGACATCAGTTTTCCCGCCATGCGCGATAAGCAAAGGCAACTGGCGCAGATGACCCTCGACGATCCGGCGGTGCGCTCGGTAACGGCCTTTGCCGGCGGTGGACGTGGCAGCAACAACACGGGCTATATGTTCATCGCCCTCAAGGATCTCGACAAGCGTCCGGGGCGCGTCTCCGCGGCGCAGGTGGTCAACCGGTTGCGCGGCAAGCTCAGCAGTATTCCCGGCGCCGTACTTTATCTCCAGGCGCAGCAGGAGTTGCAAAGCGGTGGCCGCGGCAGCGCGGCGCAATACCAGTACACGCTCTCCGACGAGAGTCTGGATGAGTTGAACACCTGGGCGCCGCAACTGCTGGCCCGCGCCAAGACCATGCCCGAGTTGCGCGATGTTTCCACCGATCAGCAGAATCTGGGTCTGGCGGCGAATCTGGTCATCGACCGCGACAGCGCCTCGCGCCTGGGAATCAGCGCCGCGGCCATCGACAGCGTGCTCTATGATGCCTTCGGTCAGCGCGAAGTCTCCACCATGTACACCGCGCTCAACCAGTACTTCGTGGTGATGGAGGTCGACCCCATCTACCAGCAGAGTCCCGACTCGCTGAATGGGATCTACATCAAATCCTCGACCGGCGCGATGGTTCCGCTCTCCGCCATCGCGCATTTCAATCAGCAGCGAAGCCCGCTGCAGGTAAATCATCAGGGCCAGTATCCGGCCGTAACGCTGACCTTCAACCTGGCGCCCAATGTGGCTCTGGGCGACGCCGTCACCGCACTTGAAGGAGTCCAGCGCGAGATGAATATGCCCAGCGCTATTCATGCCAGCTTTCAGGGAACCACGCAGGATTATCAGACGATGAAGAAGAATATGCCCTGGCTGATTGCCGCCGCTCTGGTCGCGGTCTATATTGTCCTCGGCATCCTCTACGAAAGCCTGATTCATCCGCTGACGATTCTTTCCACCATTCCGCCGGCCGGGGTGGGTGCGATCCTGGCGCTGATGCTGACCGGAACAAGCCTGACCATCATCGCGCTGATCGGCATCATTTTGCTGATCGGCATCGTGAAGAAGAATGCGATCATGATGATCGACTTCGCCCTGCAAGCCGAGCGCGAGCAGGGATTGCCACCCGTCGAGGCGATTTATCAGGCATGTTTATTGCGCTTCCGCCCCATCATGATGACGACGATGGCCGCGCTCTTCGGCGGGCTGCCGCTGGCCATCGGCATGGGCGTCGGTTCTGAGTTGCGCAGGCCGCTGGGCATTACCATCGTCGGCGGACTGATCGTCTCGCAAATGCTGACGCTCTTCACGACTCCGGTCGTCTACCTCTTCTTCGACCGGCTGCAATGGCGGGTGATGAAGCTGCGGCGGATCGGCGCGGAGCTGGAAGAGGCAACGGGAGACTGAAATACAGGGAACAGGGATCAGGGATCAAGGAATCGTTTGTGTTCCCTATTCATTCGAGAACAGAGGAACGGTATGTCAAGAAAAGAAGCTGTGCTCCTGGTCAGCAGGGCAATATCCATTCTTCAGATGATTTATGCGTTGATGGAGCTTACCTATCTGCCCATCCGGTTCGCGTCACTTATTCACCATACAGCTCGCCTCAATGCAGTTGGGCCTTCGGGGTATGACGAATTCTGGAGTGGTTATTATCGCTTGGACATCGCTTTTCTGTTTGCGCGAGTTGCTATCTGTATGCTTTTATCCCTCCTCTTCTGGAATTGCGGGCCGTGGATTGTGCGCATTCTCTTGCCAAAATGCGAGACACATGAACAGCCGGAATGAGTTATACTCCGGCTGTCGAAATTACGCACGAGAAATGGTATGAAAAAGCTCGATCTGAAGAAGCAATGGAAGCCGTTGTATGAAGGGAAAACGGGCGTTGTTGTTGCTGTGGACGTTCCTACGCTCACCTATCTGATGGTGGACGGCGAGGGCGATCCCAACACCACACAGAGTTTTTCCGAGGCCGTCGAAGCGCTCTACTCACTCTCCTATACGCTCAAATTCTCGCTCAAGAAAAGCCCGCGCGCAATCGACTATGGTGTGATGCCGCTGGAGGGGTTGTGGTGGGCTGACGATCCCCGTATCTTCCATCAGGCTGACAAATCGAAGTGGAAGTGGACGGTGATGATTATGCAGCCGGAGTTCATCGGTCAATCCGAAATTGATGCTGCCTTTGACGAGGTGCGGAAGAAGAAGAATCCGGCGGCGCTTGACCGGGTTCGCTTCGAGAGGCTCGACGAGGGTGCGGTGGCGCAGGTGATGTATGTGGGGCCGTTCTCGGACGAAAGCCCCACGATTCAGCGGATGCACGAATTCATTCATGCTGCGGGAAAAGAGCTGCGCGGCAAGCACCATGAGATTTACCTGACCGATCCGCGCCGCACCGCGCCGGAGAAGTTGAAGACGATTCTGCGCCAGCCGATGGGGTGAGAGGGGAAGGATCTGAATGGGCTACTCCCGATCCGCTATTCCCTCGCCCGTCGGCGGCTTCTTCCCTCTCGTGGCCCGCTCAATCAGCTTCACCGGATAGTAGGCATTGCGGGTGTACTGCTTGGCCATGCGGTTGGTATTGAAGTAGGAGCCATTGAAGGCCAGCGTGGTGCGCATCAGGCGCGCCCACATCTCCGGCGCGTCCAGAAAAAGCGGCACAACGGCGGTTTCCAGCTTGTGATAGAGGCTGTCGGCTTCGGCGGCATCGTCGGCGCCGTCTTCGATGGCCCATCCGGTAAAGCCTTCAATGCAGCCCTCAATCCACCAGCCGTCGAGAATGGAGAGGCTGGGCACGCCGTTCACAGCAGCTTTCATGCCGCTGGTGCCAGAGGCCTCGTAGGGGCGGCGGGGGGTGTTGAGCCACACATCCACGCCCGCCGTGAGCATGGCGCCGAGCTTCCAGTCGTAGTTTTCCAGGTAAACGATGCGCAGCAGATCGTCGGAGAGCCGGGCGGCATCGGCGACCACCTGCTGGATGAGCGCCTTGCCGGGATCGTCCTGGGGATGCGCCTTGCCGGCGTAGAGAATCTGCAATCCGCCGGCCTTGATGGCAATCTCAGCGAGGCGCTTGGGGTCGGTGAAGAGCAGAGTGGCGCGTTTGTAGGTGGCGGCGCGGCGGGCAAATCCGATGGTGAGCACCTTGGGGTTGAGGACTTGGCCCGTGCGCTCAGCCACCTCGACGAGCAGCACCGCCTTGTTTTGCGCATGGGCCGCCAAAAGCTCCTCTTCTGGAATGTCGATGGCGTTGCGCAGATAAAGCATATCGCGGCGCCACGAGGAGAAGTGCGAATCCATGATTGTCTGAAAGGAATCGGAGACCCATGTGGGCGCGTGAACGCCGTTGGTGATCGAGTCGATGGCAAACTCCGGGAACATCTCGCGCGAGACCTTGGCGTGCTGCATGGCGACGGCGTTGGCATAACGCGAGAAACGCAGGGCGAGCAGCGTCATATTGAGCATTCCGTCGCGAAAGCAGGCGAGCTTCTCCAGACGCGCCGTGCGGTCGCCGCCGAGGATGCGGATGGATTGCTCGGTGGAGAAGCGGTCGTGTCCAGCGGGAACCGGCGTGTGTGTGGTGAAGACGCACTTTTTGCGCACCTGCTCCATGTCGGCTTCCGTGGCCGCGCCCAGCGGACCACCGCCCAACTGGCGCTCCAGCAGCGCCAGCGTGAGCAGCGCCGCGTGACCCTCATTCATGTGGTAGACATTGACGCGGTGGCCGAGGGCGTGCACCATGCGCACGCCGCCCATACCCAGCACAATCTCCTGCTGAAGACGGTAGTTGGTGTCGCCGCCATAGAGGTGATCGGTGAGGCCGCGATCCCAGCCGGAGTTTCCATCCAGGTCCGTGTCCAGCAGATAGATGGGCACCACGTGACCGTAGCGGCCCACGAGATCATAGCGCCAACAACGCACCGTCACAATGCGGTCTTCGATCGAGACCGTGACCCGCGCCTTCTCTTCCGTGCAGAAGTCGGCAGGATTCCATGGCTGGATGTCCTCACTCTGCTTGCCGCTGGCATCCAGATGCTGCTGAAAGTAACCTTTGCGGTGGACCAGCGAGAAGGCCACCAGAGGCACGCCCAGATCGGCCATTGAACGCAGCGTATCCCCGGCCAGTACGCCGAGGCCGCCGGAGTAGGTGGGCATCTCCGGATGGATTGCGATCTCCATGGAAAAGTACGAAACCAGGCCGGATGCAGGAAAGGTCTCATAGGAAAAAGGCTTGGATGACGTGGGTTGCATGGCTTTCATACCTCCTCGACGCTTCCTGCGAGAGAAGCGACGCACTGGGAATCAAAAATCTGGTGCTGCCAGCCGGGCAATGACAATCGCGTCCGGCTGTATTCGGGATGATCTTGATCCGATTTTAGCAAGGAAAGCCTTAAAACGCAGTGTGATTGCCGCATGCAGCTCTGCGATGAGCCAAACTCAACCCGGATTTCCGTTGGGGCGAGGAGTATTGGGAGCAGGAACGGCGTTATCCCAACCGCGTGGCACGAGCCTATCGGACGGTGATTGCCCGCCATCCAGAGGCGGTGGTCGAGGCTCAGACTGGCCGAGTTTTTGATTGTAGGTTTTATCATTTTCAAGGCTGATGAAAGGCCAAGGTGCCGCAATCAAGCTGCGTCAAGATGGCGTGCGGCTGTAACGCCATTCTTGCGTTCCAGCCGACCAACAAATGCAATACCAGGCGATTCTGCGGTTACCAACGCATTGCGAGACTATACGTCTTCACTATTATCTTCATGATAATGAATCATATGCATCAGAACGCTGTTTACCTTTTACGTATCTACGGGTTATAGGAAAATAAAACAGGGGGAGGGGGTGCCGAAAAACAGGGACCGGGAAACCAGCGACCAGGACTCGCAACGGCGCTTTGATGGATATTGTTTATGCTTTGATTGAGCGCCCTGGAGGGGAAATTATCTGCAAAAACGGCCTCCGCGCAGTGCGGAGGCCGTCTCTTTTTCCGTGAATGCCGCGGCTTACTTCAATTCGCCGTTGTCGCCCATGGTGATACCGCCTGGGCCTGCATTCTTCTTCGCTTCGTTTTGCTTGCGCACGCCCATCGCCTTGTTGCGCCATTCCTCGGCCTGGGCCAGATCTGCCTTCACCGCATCCGCATTGCCGAAATCCACATCGGCCTTGCGGCGGTAGATCAGATTCAGATAGGCCATGGCTTCGTCGTAGTTGGGACGATTCTCGACCGCCTGATTCAGATACTGCAATCCTTCATCGACCAGGGGGCCATTTTGCGCCTTCAGCGACTCCATCACATTCTTTGGAGCCTTCACATTGCCCTCGCCGTCGTCATTGATGCCGGCCGGGACCAGCGCCGCCAGTGTATTCATGTGCGCCAGCGACCAATCGATCACGCCGACCGTGTAAGCGGCCTCCGGATCCTTTGGATCCTCGCCCAGCACACGCTTCTGCCAATCCTTGGCATCCTGCAGGCGCTTGATGCTGAAATCAATGCCGGCAATCTGCTTCATGCTGTTGATGTCATGAGGGTTATTGTTAAGAACATCTTTGAAGATGTCGATCGCCTGCTGGGCGTTCCTGATATTCTCCGGCGTCTCCAGACCCGGCACAACATTCTGCGCCAGCGCCGTGGCCAGATAGCTTTTGGCCATCGGCAGGGTCGGATCAAGCTCAGTGGCTCTCTGGAAGTGGTCAATGGCTTCTTCGTAGTGAGCGCCCTTGTATGCATCCACTCCCTTGTTGAGCTCGTTGCGGGCTGCCAGCTTGTCGCACCCGCTCATGGTGAGCACCATGCCGGCCAAGACCACCGCGAGCGCCGTAATACGTGCGGGTCCATTCATCTTCGTATCCTTCTCCTTCAGACAAGCGCCATTCGGCCGCGCGCCTGGAATCTCCTGATGCATCCGGCTGCGGGCGGGAGACGCCAAAGCCAAGATGCGAAAATTGTACTCCCGCTTTCGCCCGGATCAACAGCCTCCGGAGGCGAGCTGCCGGACCGGCTACTGGCCGGCCATGATCTTGGGCGTCATCAAGCCGACGTGATCGACGTTCGCAGCGCGGCCAAGATCAATCACTTCAGCCACATAGCGAAAGTCGACATTATCGTCGCCACGGACGAACATCACGCGCTCGGCGCGATTGGCGTAGATCTCAGTCAGCTTGGGCAGCAGATCCGCCTTGGCGAAACTGTCCTCATTGATCTTGTAAGCCGGCGGCGCGCCAGGGCGATAGATCACCTGCACCACAATCGTGCGCTGCAGATCCGGTTGCTGCGTCTGTGGGTTCTTGGGTGGCTGGGGCACCAGCGCATCCAGTCCCTTGGGCACTACCGGCACGATGACCATGAAGATGATCAGCAGCACCAGAAGAACGTCAATCATCGGCGTAACATTGATGTCGGACGAGTAACCACCCCCGCCCCCCATTGTCATTCCCATGGCTATAAACTCCTCGATTGCATAAACTCGTTAAAGGAAGGGCGGAAAAAACTACTCGCCGCCCGACTGACCGCTTTCCCGCTTCTGAGTCAGCAGGCCCACATCTTCCACGCCAGCGGTACGCACGCCGTCAATGGCGTCTTCCACGGCGCGGTACTGGGCGCGGGCATCGGCACGAATGAAGATCGTCTTGCCGGGCTTGTCGGCCAGCTTCTCGCGCACCTGTGCGCCAATCTCTTCGACGGTGGTCTTGTTCTGTCCCAGGTAGATCACTCCATCGCGGGTAATGGCCACGACGATGGCGTCTTCCTTGTCGGCATCCGGCATATTGGTGGCATTGTCCACCTTGGCCATGTCGATCTGCACCTTGTTCTGGAGCATGGGGGTAATGACCATGAAGATGATCAGCAGCACCAGCATCACGTCCACCATCGGGGTGACATTGATATTGGAGCTGACGTTTCTACTTACGTCACGAACCGAGATACTCATTGCTAATACTCCCAGCCACTGATTTTTGGTTCCGGAGTTCTTCCGGCCTTGCTTGACAAGCCGTCCGGCAGTGCGAGCGGAGGAAACCGGCGGGCAGCGGAGAGTCGCGCTCTCCCGCCCGCCGCAGCTTCTCGCTCACGCCACGAGCCGCCTCGCTTAGCGCTTGTGGCTCTGCTTGATGAAGTAGTCGACCAGCTCGCTGGAGGAGTTGTCCATCTCCACGTCGAAGGATTCGACACGTCCGGTAAAGTAGTTGAATGCCATCACGGCGGGGATGGCGACGAAGAGGCCAGCCGCGGTGGTGACAAGAGCTTCCGAGATGCCGCCGGCAACCGCGCCGATACCCGCGATCTTCTGGGTGGCGATGGCCTGGAAGGCGTTCAGAATGCCGATGACGGTGCCGAGCAGCCCGACGAACGGGGCGGTGGCGCCGATGGTGGCCAGTACCGCGAGGCCCCTCTTCAGCTTGGCGTGAACGATCGCCTCAGCCCGCTCCAGAGCGCGTCCCGAGCTGGCGATGCTCTCTTCCGTGGCAGTGCCGCCGGATGCGCGGAACTCCTGCAAGCCGGCCGTGACAACCTCGGCCAGATGCGACTTCTTGTTGCGGTCGGCGATCTTGATCGCTTCTTCCAGCTTGCTATCCTTCAGCGCGCCGGCGACCTTGGGGGCGAACTCGCGCGACTGCTTGCGAGCGGCCGAGAAGTACAGGTAACGGTCGATCATCACGGCCAGAGACCAGATCGACTCGACAAACAGGATGAAGGCGATGATGCGCGCCGGCCATCCCATGTTGTGCAAAAGTCCCATGAGGTTGAAGCTGACCGCCTCATCCCCGTCAAAGAGAAAGGCCAGATTAGCGGCCGTGTGCGAAGCGAAATGCGTGAGCTGAGCGAGAATCACTGAATCGTTCCTCCTAAGGAGTATTCTTGTGGACTGCGACTGCCTTGCGATGGCTGGGAATGCGGCTCCTTGCGGATTCGCATTCAGTTAAAAATCACGGCACTCTCCCCATGGCGGCGGAGAAAGCCAGAAAGCTTCCTCATCCGCCCAGCGAGAAGATCACGTTGACCGTGGTCTCCACTTCCACCGGTTCGTTGTTGAGAAGATAGGGCCGGTAGCGCCAGGTACGAACGGCATCCAGTGCGGCCTGCTGCAACATCTGCGGACCGGACAACACGTGCAAATCCTCGATAGAGCCTGTCTTGGAAATCTTTGCCTGCAAGACCACCGTGCCCTGCACGCGCGCCGCCTTGGCGATCGGCGGATACATCGGCTGCGTCTTCTGCAGCAGCATACCTACCATGACGCCGCCGGAGATGGTGACTTTCTTGGGCGCGGCAGCCTTGACCTGGGTCTTGCTGGAATCGCCGAAGAGGCTGCTCATGCTGCCGCCGCCGCCGAAGTCCGATCCAGCCACGCCAAAGGTGGCCACGGGCGCTTCCTTCTCGGTGACGATCTGGATGTTATGCGGAATCCGGGTGGGCGCTGTGAGCTGATTGTTCATCATCTCCGTCTGCACATGAACCACATGGATCTGTTCCGGCGGAGGAGGTGGAGGTGGTGGGGGTGGAGGCGGCGGCGGAGCCGTGATGGCCATCATCATAGCGGCCTGGGGCAGCGCCTCGGGATTGAGCAGCGGGTACAGAATCACCAGAGCGACCAGAATGCACTCGGCGATCGTCATCACAAGCGCCCACGGTCCGCTCTTGCTCTTGATCCTGCCCCCGGAATCAAATGTGGAATCTTCAAACATAGCCAGCCTCGAAATCGTGTCTTTGCTTCCTCTTAATTAGACACCGGAGAACGCCCAAATGTTCCCGGCATTGAAACCCTATCACAATGCGCAACTGTTCAGAATTCGAAGCGCGCATCCTCCTGAAAACACACAAAAGCCTCCGGAAACCACTCCGGACTACTTCCTACGCCTTGGCTCGCTTTGCGGCCGGTAATACGGCGTTCTTGCCTTGACTTGCGCGCCACTGCTGCCATGCCACGAGCATCGGCGCCGCTACTGCAATGGAGGAATAGGTTCCTATTAGAATACCAACGACCAGCGCAAATGAAAAGCCATTCAGCACCTGTCCGCCAAAAATAAATAAGGCAAGGACGGTGATGAAGGTCAATCCGGAGGTCAGCACCGTCCGGCTCAGGGTCTGATTGATGCTGCGATTGACCACATCCGCCAGCGATTCCCTCCGGTTGAGGCGCAGATTTTCGCGGATACGATCGAAGACCACGATGGTGTCGTTCATCGAGTAGCCGATCAGCGTGAGGATGGCGGCGATCACCGTCAAACTGATCTCCTTGTTCAGCAGCGCAAAGAAGCCGACGGTGATCAGTGTGTCATGAAAGCAGGCGACCACCGCGGCCACTCCATAGATCAACTCAAAACGAATCCAGAGATAGATCAGCATTCCCAGCATCGACCAGAGGGTGGCCAGCAGTGCCTGCTTTTCAAGCTGCTTGCCGACCGTGGGGCCGACCACCTGCACGTTGCGCACTGTAAAGGGATTGCTATAGCTGGCCTGAAGCGCGGCCACGATGCGCTGGCGTCCGGCATCGAGCGAACTCTCGTCCTGCTGCTCCGGCAGGCTGATGAGCACCTCGTTGCTGTTGGGATCATCGACAGCCTTGATGGTCTGGATGGTGGCGTCCTTGATGCCCGCCGCGTCCATCGCAACGCGAATCCTGTTGACATCGGGTGTTTGGTCGAAGCGCACCTGCACCTGCGTGCCGCCTTTGAAGTCCACACCCAGCGGCACTACGCTGCCGATTGAGTGCAGATGCATACCCATCGAGATGAGGCCAGCGACACTGAAGATCATGGAGAAACCGAGGAAGTACCACTTCAGTCTCAGCCAATCCACATTCACACTGCGAAAAAATTCCACTTGTTTCTCTCCGCTTACTCTGGGAGGCCGAAGCCATACCGGACTCCAGCGCTCAACATATTCCCTAATTCCCGGCTAGTCCCTTCGACTCTAAATCGAGACCAGCTCACCCGGCTTCAGCTTATTCAAATGGGCATCGAAGATTACCCGCGAGACAAAGACCGCTGTAAACAGATTGGCCAGCAATCCGACGGTCAGCGTGGTGGCAAATCCCTTCACCGGCCCGCTGCCGAAGACGAACAGAATGGCCGCCGAGACGATCGTCGTCACGTGCGTATCGACGATGGTCCTCCAGGCGTTGTGAAAGCCCTGGTCCACGGCCGCCGCAGCCGCCTTGCCGGAGCGCACCTCTTCGCGGATGCGCTCGAAGATCAGCACATTCGAGTCCACGCCCATGCCGATGGTCAGAATCACGCCGGCGATGCCTGGCAAGGTCAATGTGGCCGAGAATGCGCCCATGAAGCCGAGCAGAATCACCAGGTTCAAAATCAGCGCCACATCGGCATTGATGCCCGATCCGCGATAGTAGACGAGCATGAAGGCCATCACCACCAGAATGCCGACAATGGCCGCCGTCACGCCCTGGCGAATGGAATCCGCGCCCAGCGAGGCGCCCACAAATCTCTTTTCCAACTGCTCCAGCGAGGCCGGCAGTGCTCCGGTGCGCAGCAGCTTGCTGAGCGCCGCAACCTCATCCGGCGAAAAGCTGCCGGTGATCTCGCCGCGGTCGTGAATCGCGCTCTGAATCGTGGCCACTTCGCGGATACGGTCGTTCATCACCACCGCCATGCTGCGGCCCACGTTCTTGCTGGTGTAGTCGTAGAACTTTTCACCGGCTTCATTGGTCAGCGTAAACTGCACCTCGCGCTGCCCGGTATTGGAATTGATACTGGGATCGGCGGAGCGGAAGTCGTTGCCGGCCACAACCGAGGCACGCTGCAAAACGTAAGTGCTCTCCGTCGAGGCGCCACCCTCCATCACTCCGGAGAAGCTCTTCAGCTCATCCTCGGGCGGAAGGTTTCCTCCCAGAGTCGCCAGCGCTTCCTGATTATCTTTGTAAGGACCGCCGACGACAGGGTGAATCTCCAGACGATTCGTGCCCTGGATGATGGATTCGATCTGGCTCTCGTTCTCCACGCCCGGCAGATCAACCAGAATCTGATTGTCGCCCAGGCCGTACTCCTGAATCTGCGGCTCGCTGACGCCCAGCGCGTCCACGCGGTCGCGGATCGCCTCGATGGCCTGCTGATCGGTCTTCTTCTCCAGCGCCGACTCCACCATCGGCTTCATCGTCAGCGAAAAGCTGGTGCCGTTGTCTCCTCCGGCCACGTCGTACTGGTTCTGGTACTTGGTCTCCAGCAGCGAGCGCGCGTCGCCGGCCTTGTCCAGAGAGACACCCTCTACGCGGATCAGCGTGGGTTTGGCGGGATCGGGCTTATAGATCTGCGAGTAGTTCACCCCGGCCGTCTTCAAATCCTGCTGGATGCTGGCCACCGTATTGTCGGTTTCGGCGTTGACCGCCTCCATCACCTTGACCTGCAAGATCAGGTGAGCGCCGCCGCGCAGATCCAAACCCAGGTGAATGCGCTTGGTGATGGCCTCGCCCAGATCCTTGCCGGTGAAGCCTGACGGCACCCCGAAGATGCCGTAAACGCAAATCGCCAACACCGCAACAATCAGGGCAATCTTATTTTTGAGATTCTTCTTCATCGTCCCGTTTCTCTACTTAACAGTTGTCAGTTCTCAGTGGTCGTTTGTCAGATTTCAGCGGTCTGCGTTTGAAACTGAAAACCGATGACTGATGACTGCTTTACCGCTATGATCCAGACCCATCCTGCGTCGTCACCGAGGCAATCGCATTCTTGGCCACTTCCATCTTGATACCGTCCGGAGCAACCTTGATGATGATCCCGTCGTCCTTGATGGAAAGGATAATGCCGCGAATGCCGCCCGCGGTCGTGATCCGGTCGCCAGTCTTGATCGAGCCCAGCATCTCTTGCCACTGCTTCTGCCGCTTCTGCTGCGGGCGGATCATCACAAAATACAGGACTGGGATCAACAGCAGCGGCAGCAAGATGGGAAGGCTGCTTCCCCCGCCCACTGCCTGCATCAGCATCAAAAATGCGAGACTCGTTGCCACACGCTTCCTTTACTCGCCCCTGGCCGCAAAACCGCGCCGCCCTTCAGAGCACAGGCAGACCCAGCCATCCGCCGGGCGCCCGCAAAAAATTTGTCTTCGGGAACAAGCCGAACCGCCGATTGCTTCCTTCACTGGCGCCCGGCCCAACGATCGAGATCGCCGGTTCGATCCTCACGCGTGAGACCGGAACTTGGCCCCGCATCAGCAATCCAACCGCCGCCTGCTTCCTGTTCCACATGGCTCTCTGCCCGGAAAGCCCGCAGCCGCTGATCGCGCTGATTCGCGCACACAAGCCGCCCGCATTCCAAAGGAGTGCCTCAATAGATAAGATACGCGCTGCCGGGGGGCTGTCAAGGCGAAGAAAGGAAAACAGGGAGAGAAAAACAGGAATCGAGGCAGAGAAACCCCGCGCGGCAGTGCGGAAGAGAGTTGCAGCAGTCCTTGAAAGAGATCGGTTTTCAGCGCTGTACAGCCGCCAAAAGAGCCTCCCAGCCGGGAGTGAAAGCCGTCTATCGACATTGCCATTTATGAAGCCTTTACAAACCGGCTACTCCACTCTTACACCCGCTGAATTCACCTGAGAGACAGTTGCTTTTTGCCCGCAGCGCCTCTGATCCTGCGCCGCCAGCGGAGAGCGGATTGGAGATATTCAATGAACGGCATCCTGGTCAATGTGCTCATGATCTTTCTCTTTGCCTTCGCCGAATGCTTTTTGCTCTGGGTTCTCTGGAACTTCCACAAAACCAGCCGGCGGCGGCGCTAACTCTCAGCGGCATCCGCAATTCTCTTTCCGGCTCCCGATCTACTTCGACGCCTCCGGAGCTTCCGGCTCGTCGCCGGCGTCCTCCACCAGCACCGCCGAACCGGGAATCACGTCAAAGCTGGCCGCATCCTTGCCGGTGGGATGAAAGGTGACCTTCAGCGGCTCGCGCTGCCACTCGGCAAGGCCGCAGACCGGCTCCGGATGATTCTCCGCATCGTATGCAGTCAGTCTCTTTGCCAGCACAGCCTTGCGCGCCTCCACCTGCGCCACCATCGCGTAGAGACTCTTGCTCCTGGCCGTCACGCCGCAATAGGCCCCATAATCTCGGAACCAGACAACCTGACTGACGCCGGGATCGTAATCGGGCAACCTGAGCGCGATAATGTGGCCGGTCACGCGATCCACCAGCAGCCAGGGGCCGCGCTGCCAGACCCAGGGGGTACTTGCCGTACGGACAGAGGCCGGCTTGACGCCGGACTTCTCGCCGGCATTCCCGCTGGGCGCGGAGCCCTCGCGGGGTGCGAAACCCTCGCGGGGTGCGAAACCCTCGCTTGGCAAAGAATCATTGATCTTGATCGCGCGTCGAACCACGAAGCTGCGGTCGGTTACATCGTGGGCCTCGCCGGTGGTCCACTCCTTCACAGCGCCATCGACGATCAGCGCGCGCACCTTGAGCTCCGTCTCACCCAAAGCCGCACCAGCCGGATCGCCAGCCTTCGAGTACGGCATCTTCCGCGCCGCGCCGAGAACCACAACATGGGGCTTGCGGGGAGCGGCGTGAATCACTGGTGAGACAGAGAGCAATGTTGCAGTTGCGACGATTGCCAACCATGATTTTCTACTCATGAAATCTGCTCCCTATGAACTAGGTTCCCATTAAGGTTTGTGGTTTCCCACCCTTCACAAAAACGCGAAGGATGGGGCACCCGGCAAGATCTAGTCGTCGTCGTCGCTGGGGCCATAACTGGCGGGAGGGAGGGGCTTGACTTCACGCGATCGGGGATCGGCGCCGGCGGCCAGAAGTGCCTTTTGGCTGTCAGCCTCATCCCCATCCCGAGCGATCATGAACGGTGTGCGGTTCTGGGCGTCGGGACGGTTGGGGTCGGCTCCGTGCGCCAGCAGGATCGGGACCATCTTTTCGTGTCTCTGCTCAAGCGCGAAGAGCAGCGGTGTCAGGCCGTTATATTCGCTGGGAAGGTTAGGATCGGCTCCGGCGTCGAGCAGAAGAAGAACCATATCCCGATTCCTCTTACTCCCCCCAATGGCAGTCATGAGCGGAGTCATCGGTTCGATCACCTGCATCACACCGTTGTCTTGATCGCCGTCCGAGTGAAAAAAACAGCGCTTGCACGAATTCGGATTGGCTCCGCGGGTGAGCAGTTTGGCTACGCGCGCGACGTCTTCGCTCCGGATCGCCTTGTACAGTTCCTGGTTATTGCCCGGCCTGCATCGGTAGTAAGCCAACCCTTCCAGCGCAGGTCCGATGCCAATTCCCACCACGACGATGGTAACGATAATCAGGTTTTGGTGCTTGTTGAGCAGGTTGCCGAGTTTCGACATGGAAGCATCCTTATTGTGGCCGGCACTCGACTAGCCCGTCCCCCGCTGCATCAGCCCTTCGCTGACCCGATGCGCCTGATCTAATACATTTCTACCGATGAGGATAGCCGACTTGCCGTTGAAGCTGTCAACAACCGGCTGCCCCATCCTCCGCGAGCCGGGGGTCTCCGCTGACAGGTCTTCGTCCGTGGGTTAGTTGGGCAAAGGGCGCGAGACCACGAACCCCATGCGAGCGATCAGCGAGCGGCTGCTGCATGCAATGCCTCCACCGCCCTTGCCACGCGGAAGGCCGTAGCCTCATTGAAGTGCTTGGCAAGCACCTGCATTCCCACCGGCAATCCGGCCTTCGTCTCGCCGCAGGGAACGGTAACTCCGCAGATGCCAGCGAGACTCGCCGTCACCGTATAGATGTCGGCAAGATACATGGCCAGCGGGTCGCCGGTCTTTTCGCCGAGCTTGAAGGCGGGCGTGGGCGCGGTGGGCGTGACAATCGCATCCACATCGGCGAAGGCGCGCAGATACTCCTCGGCCAAGATGCGCCGCACCTGCTGGGCTTTGAGATAGTAAGCATCGTAGTAGCCCGCGCTGAGCGCATAGGTGCCGAGCAGAATCCGCCGCTTGACCTCGGCGCCAAAGCCCTCGTCGCGCGAGTGGCTGTACATATCCGCCAGCGTGGCAGAGTCTTTCGATCGCAGCCCGTAGCGCACGCCGTCGAAGCGAGCCAGGTTAGCACTGGCCTCGGCTGTCGCAATCAGATAGTAGACCGGGACAGCGTACTTGGTGTGCGGCAATCTGACCGGCTTGATCTGGCAGCCTGCGGCCTTCAGCGCGGCAATGCCGGCTTCAATCGCGGCGCGCACTTCGGGGTCGAGGCCCTCGGCAAAGTACTCGTCCGGAATGCCGATGCGCAGGTGCTCCGCGCTTTTATCACTTTCGGCAGCGTAATCCGGCACAGGCGCCGGAGAGCTGGTCGCATCCTTCGGGTCGTGTCCTGCGATCACGCTCAAGAGCGTCGCGGCATCGCGCACATTGGCGGCGAAAGGGCCGACGCGGTCCAGCGACGAAGCAAAGGCGATCAGCCCGTAGCGCGAGACGCGCCCATAGGTCGGCAGCACGCCTACCACGCCGCAGAAGCTGGCCGGCTGGCGGATCGAGCCGCCGGTATCCGAGCCGAGCGTGGCCACGGCCATATTAGCCGCGACAGCCGCCGCCGAGCCACCGCTCGATCCGCCCGGAACCCGCTCCGTATCCACAGGATTGCGCACCGGCCCGTAAGCCGAGTTCTCGTTCGACGAACCCATGGCAAACTCATCGCAATTCAGCTTGCCCATGAGCACCGCGCCGGCGGCTTCGAGCTTGGCCACTGCCGTTGCGTCATAGGGCGGCTCGTAGCCCTGCAAAATCTTCGATCCCGCCGTCGCCGGAGCGCCGCGCATCACCAGCACATCCTTGATGCCCACGGGAATTCCAGCCAGCGGAGGGAGCGGATCGCCCTTGGCGGCCAGATCGTCTATGCGGGCGGCCTGCGCCAGCGCACGCTCTTTGGTCAGGCTCAGATACACGTTCAGCCGGGGATTCACATGCGCGATGCGCTCATAGTAGCTGGCGGCGAGATCGACGGCTTTAGTGGTGTGCTCCAGAACTCCGGCGCGCAACTCGGCCAGAGTCTTCGGAGCTTCTACAAAGTTTTCGACTGGTTTGGCTTCGCTGGACAAGTGTTTTCCTTCCTGTTGCTATCCGAATTCTGAGCTTCCCACTCTCGCCGCGTTCCTATGTTTGCGGCCAGGGTGGAATCAGACACCTAGCGCTCAATCACCTTAGGAACCTTGAAGAAGACGCCATCGCTCTCCGGCGCCTGCGATAAAACATCGGCACGATCGAGCGAGGGTCTGAGCAGATCGTCGCGCACGACACCTTTGCCTTCCGCATCGAGCAGGTCGCTCACCTGGGCCAGCGGCTGCACGCCTGCGGTGTCCAGTTCGTTCAACTCGGCGACGTACTCCAGAATCGCATTCAGGGCGTTGAGCATCCCCGGAGTCTCCTCCGGCGTCAGCTCCAGGTGGGCCAGTTCGGCCACTCGTTGGACATCTTCCACACTCACTTTGGCGGTCATCTTCTGCTCTTCCCCATCTGCGGCCCACGGATCGCTCCGCCGCGCACGCTTTCCCTGTAGCTCCGAAGATAAAGTATAGCGTTTCCGGTTTGCGCTTCTATGCTTTGCCTCCAACTCATCTTCAGAATTCAATCGTGGCATATCCCGGCAGGATGCAGGCCAAAGGCGTCTGCCCCACCGCAGGTGGTTAGGCTGTATCGACCTATACTGACGCGCAGCGTTGCGAGCGAGAATCCGTCCAGACGAGGCGGAGTCCGCAGGGTTTGGTTGTTCCAAGCACAAGGACGACAACAAAGTATGGGCGGATTCTC
>Ga0181528_10000417_pt1 | contig 31606 bp, 20 predicted proteins | sample PEATcosm2014_Bin_47_FD_119742 | JGI IMG/M metagenome (GOLD analysis project Ga0181528, IMG submission 119742) | Peatland microbial communities from MTU Mesocosm Facility, Houghton, MI, USA - PEATcosm2014_Bin10_10_metaG | ecosystem: Environmental > Terrestrial > Soil > Wetlands > Peat | place...
ACGCCGCGTCTGCGCCCCGTTCTTCGACGCCCGCGCCGCAGCGCGAAGCGTTACCGCATCAAAATCCGACCGAAGCGCAATGCCTCTCATGGCGAACCTCTTCCGTTCGCCAGCTTGAATCACACCGAACGCGGCTTCGCGATCCACAAACGAGTCAAATTCTACGCGGGTCAGTATTAAGCCTTCGGTTTCCAAAATACCGCGATGATCTGAGCCTCGTTGAACCTGCTTTTCCTCATGTCCGTCTCCTCGGATGACGGACTCTCACTCAAAACGACGGATCAGGAAGGGGGCAGGTCATCGACAACATCAACTCTTCGAAAGACTCACGCTTGCTACTTGCCCTTTGGGCGCCATCGCATCTACCGATGCAATTTCTGGGTCCGGACTCAGGTCGCATGAATTAACGACTACATTGATGGAAATCACAGATACATTACGGGGCTTTGGAAAATGAGCTCGTCGGGCGCCTTTCACGAAAGTGGGGAGGACAACCCTCCTCTTGAGGTGCTCTGGCGGGACGGTGACCGTGTATATTGCAGAGCTTCGCCTGATCACGCCAACGAGGGCCCGCGAGAGCGAGTGACGGATTTCTCGCCGCGAGAAACCCTCGCGGATGACAACGCCAAGCGACTATCGCACGAATTTGCTCTCAAGGATCAATTGGAAGACATTTGGGCTGTGCTGCCGCTTGAGTTGAGGCGCGAGCGCGGGCAGACGATATTGTTGTTGCAGACCCCAAATGGGGAGCCGCTCGACCGCCTGATTGGGTCGCCGATGGAGCTCGGGAGATTCTTGCGCCTCGCTAGTTCCTTGGCTGCCACGGTGCGATGCATGCACGAGCGTGGCCTCGTTCATAAGGATATCAAACCGAAGAATATTCTGGTCAGCGCAAACTGCGAGAAAACCTGGATTACCGGTTTCGGCATCGCTTCCCGGCTTCTCAAGGAGCAAGCGTCGCCCGGGCCGCCAGAGTTCATCGCAGGCACGCTCCCCTACATCGCTCCGGAACAAACAGGCAGGATGAACCGGTCGGTCGATTCCCGCAGCGATCTCTACTCGCTCGGCGTTACGCTTTACCACGCCCTGACAGGGACGCTTCCGTTTACAGCCGTCGATCCGACGGAATGGATTCATTCCCACGTCGCAAAACGCCCGGCGCCGCCCAACGAACGCGTCAAGACAATCCCAAGCGTTGTTTCTGCAATCGTCATGAAGCTGCTCGCCAAGAGACCCGAGGAGCGCTATCAAACAGCGGCGGGCTTGGAAGACGATTGGCGCGATTGCCTGGCCGCCTGGACGACATCGGGACGCATAGCCGACTTTGCCATTGGCGCGCGAGATGTGCCGGACCGCATTTTGTTTCCGGAAAAGTTGTACGCCCGTGAAGAAGAGCGTCGCCTGCTATTGGCGGCTTTTGCAAGGGTGGCGGAGCGCGGCGGCGCCGAGTTCGTCCTGGTTGCCGGATACTCCGGCGTTGGAAAATCGTCAATCGTCAATGAGGTTAGCCGGTCGATCGTCGCCGCGGGCAACTTGTTTGCTTCAGGAAAATTTGACCAATACAAACATCCCATACCATACGCGTCTGTTGTTCAGGCGTTTCAAAGTCTCGTACTTCAGGTCTTGTCCAAGGATGATGCGGAGCTAACCTGCTGGCGCGAAGAGCTGCAATCCGCTTTGGGTCAAAACGGTCAGCTGATGGTTGAACTCATCCCCGAACTTGCTTTGGTGATCGGGCCTCAGCGGCCGGCGCCACGTATCGAGCCACAAGACGCCCAGGCCCGCTTTCACCACGTGTTCAGAAGCTTTCTTGGCGTGTTTGCGCGCCCCGAGCATCCTCTGACCTTATTCATCGACGACTTGCAATGGCTGGATGACGCCACACTAGATCTCTTGGGACATCTTATAACCTCGCCGCAGGTTCGCTACCTGCTGCTTATCGGCGCCTTCCGCGATAACGAGGTCACCCCAAGCCATCCGCTGGCCCAAACACTGGCCACGATCCGGCGCGGGCAAGCCGCCGTTTCTCAGATCGATCTGGCCCCGCTGAGCGTGGAAAGCGTATCCGAGTTCGCGGCGGACGCGCTCCACACTGGCGTCGATCATGTTCGCCCGTTTGCGGAACGCTTGTTCGCCAAGACGGGCGGAAATCCATTCTTCACCAATCAGCTTATCGGCGAACTCGCTGAGGAAGCCGCGCTCACGTTCGACGCCGGGGAGAGGCAGTGGCGCTGGGATCTGGAACGCGTCGACGCGAGGCACATCAGCGACAACGTTGCAGATCTCGTCGCGACGAAGCTGAATCGGCTTCCGGTTACTGCGCGACTTGTGATAGGGCGACTGGCCTGCCTTGGAGCAACCAGCAATGTCCACACGCTCGCGCTGGCGTGCGGATTGGACGAGGACGACCTTGTCGCGCCTCTACGGCACGCGGTCGATGCGGGATTCATTTTCCGCTCTAACGACTCCATATCCTTCATTCACGATCGGGTGCAGGAGGCCGCGTACGCCATAATTCCTAGCCATGAGAAAGTGCTCATTCATCTCCGGATCGGTCGGCTATTGTTGTCCGCGACCCCGCCCGAGTCGATCGAGGAGGCGGCGTTCGCGATCGTTGATCAATTCGCGCGCGGCAGATCGGAGATAAGGTCACGCGAGGAGCGCGTCCGGGTCGCGGAGCTGAATCTTATTGCGGCCAAGCGCGCAACGAAGGCCAGCGCGTACACATCGGCGATGAGATTTCTTGTTCCGGCGATGGAGCTGCTGGGTGGCGGCGGATGGCGCGAAAACTACCGACTAACGTTTGATCTCGAGCGCTGTCGCGCCGAATGCGAATTTGTCACGGGTAAGTTGGCTTTCGCCGAGGAGCGACTGACGATCCTTCTCGCACGGGCAGTGGGATTGCCCGATCAGGTCGAAGCTGTGAGTCTTGCGCTTCTGCTCCGATTCACCAAGGGGCGCCCCGACCTCGCCATCGAACTCGGTCTCGAATTTCTGCGTGGGATCGGGATCAATTGGACATCGCATCCCGCCGACGGCGAGGTTCGAAGCGAGTACGAGCGAATGCGCGCCAATCTCGCTCGACGGCCGGTTGAGACGCTACTGGACGCGCCCGCGATGATCGACCCCGATTGCCTGGCGACCATGAATGTCCTGAACGAACTCTATCCCGCGGCCATTGTTGCGACCGGGCCGAACCTCGGAGACCTTCTTGTTTTGCGGATGGTAAATCTCGGCCTCGAACATGGACTTTGTGACGCGGGAACCGTCGCGTTCGCGGCCCTTGGCCTGTTTCTCGGGCCTCGCTTCGCCGACTATCAGACGGCTTACCGGTTCGGCAAAGTCGCTTGCACAGTGGAGGAACGGCGCGGCACGGAACGAACCAAATCCCGCATCTATTCGATATTCGCCGGCACCGCCCTGCCATGGGTCAAACACATATCGCAGGCCTTGCCGCTGCAGAGGCTATCGGTTGACCTCGGGCGGTCCTCCGGCGATACTGCCTTTGCAGCTTATACTTGGAGGCATATCGTCACTACAATGCTGGTGAGCGGCGCGCCGCTCGTCGATGTGCAGCAGGAGGCGGAGAGAGCCATCGCTTTCGCGCGATCAACTCAGCTCAATATCGTGCCCGAGCGTCTCGTCGAACAGTTGCCGTTGATTTTATTTCTTCGCGGCCTTCCATCTGATGACGCTCACAACGACGATCAATGGGCGCGAGAAGACGCCAGAGACAACAGGGGTCTCGCTCAAATCGTTGGTTTTCACTGGGTCTTGAAGCTTCAGGAGCGCTTTTTCGCGGGGGAATACGTGGCGGCGATTGAAGCCGCCACATACGTCGAGCCGATCCGCTGGGGAATGTTGGCGGAGCTGGAAGAAGCCGATTACGACTTCTACGCCGCGCTCGCCTATGCCGCGCTTTGCGTCGGTGAACGAGAATCGCTTCGCGCTCAGCATCTAAGCTCGCTCTGCGCGCACGCGTGTCGAATCAGGACTGCGGCGGAGCATTGCCCGGAAAATTTTTCCAACCGCGACGCGCTGGTGTCGGCGGAGCTCGCGCGGCTGGAGGGGAGACTGCTCGACGCGGAGGTATTCTACGAGGAGGCAATCCGCTCTGCGCGACAGCACGGGTTCATACAAAATGAAGCCCTTGCGCACGAACTCGCAAGTTCGTTCTACTCTGAGCGGAAACTTGAGACCAGCGCGAGGGCGCACATTCAGGCGGCGCGATCCTGCTACTTGCGTTGGGGAGCCGACGGGAAGGTGCGCCAACTCGACAATCTCCATCCGAAACTCGAGGAGTATTCGCAGGCCGATTCGGGAGACACGATATCGGCGCACGTCGAGAAGCTCGATCTTGCCACGATCATGAAAGTTTCTCATGCCGTGTCAGGTGAGATGGTCCTGGAGCGGTTGATCGCCACTGTGATGCGTACCGCGATTGAGCATGCGGGCGCCGAACGCGGACTATTGGTCTTGCTGCGCGGCTCTGAGCTGCGAACCGAGGCGGAAGCGACAACGGGCGAAGACGCCGTGAGCGTCCAACTCGTTGGTCGACGTGTGGCCTCGGCCGAAATGCCGGAGGCCATACTGAACTATATTCTTCGAACGCAAGACATCGTCATCCTCGACGACGCCGCAAACCGATCGCCATTCGCCGACGACCCCTACATCAAGCGGCGGCAATCTCGCTCGATTTTGTGCGTTCCACTGATGCATCAAGCCAAACTCACCGGCGCGCTCTATTTGGAGAATAATCTGACGACCCACGCCTTCACGCCCGCACGGATCACGGTGCTCAAGCTGCTCGCCTCGCAGGCGGCGATCTCGTTGGAGAACACGCAACTCTACCGAGACGTACGACAGCGTGAGACCAAAATTCGGCGCCTGGTGGACGCTGATATCATCGGAATTTGCTTCTGGGATTACGACGGCCGTATTCTCGAAGCCAATGACTGCTTTCTGCAAATGCTGGGATACGACCGCGCCGACTTTGCGGCCGGCAAATTGCTCTGGACCGATTTGACGCCGCCAGAATGGCTTGAAAGCGACCTCAACCAGCGGGTCCCGAAAATCGAGCATAGCCTGCGCCTGGATCCGTTCGAAAAAGAGTTCTTCCGGAAAGATGGCGGCCGAGTACCGGTGCTGATGGGGGCGGCGGCCTTCGAAGAAGGCGGAAGCGAGGGCGTCGCCTATGTGATCGATCTGACAGAGCGTAAGCGGGCGGAGGCGAACGTTCGCGAAAGCGAGCAGAGATACCGGGAAGTTCAGAACGCGCTGGCGCACGCAAACCGCGTCGCAACAATGGGGCAGCTCACCGCCTCGATCGCTCATGAAGCCAGTCAGCCGATCACCACAGCAATCACTAACGCGGAGGCCGCCTTGCGCTGGCTCACAGCGAAGCCGCCCAACTTGGCGGAGGTGCGCGAAGCCCTTTCTCAAATCGTCGCAAGCGGCAACCGTACTGGCGACGTCATCGGCGGCATCCGCGCGCTGGTCAAGAAGGCCCCGACGCGGAAAGATCTCTTGGACATAAATGGGGCGATCAGGGAGGTGATCGAGCTTACCGACCGCGAAGCCAAAGGTAGCGGCGTCTCCCTTCGCGCGCAGCTGGCAGACGGCTTGCCTCACGTTCGAGGAGATCGAGTCCAACTGCAGCAGGTGATGCTCAATTTGATCGTCAATGCGCTTCAGGCGATGGCGGACGTCCCCGCGGCAACGCGAGAGTTGGCGATCTGCACTGACCTTTCCGGGCCGGACGAAGTCCTCGTCACAGTTCGCGATACGGGCCCCGGGCTCGCGCCTTCTATCGCCGAGCACCTCTTTGCCGCCTTCTACACGACGAAGCCTGATGGGATGGGGATGGGGCTGTCGATTTGCCGTTCAATTGTCGAGGCGCATGGCGGGCGAATGTGGGTGAGCGTCAACGTTCCGAGGGGCGCCATCTTTCACTTCACCGCGCCAGCCGCCTACGCTGAAGCCTAATGTCGCCAACCAATGCTCGCGCTTGAGTTGGGCGCTGGGGCCGCCTTGCAGCTTGCGCCATAGTCCCTGACCCGGCGGAATGCGCGAAGCTCCGCCGCGCGATCTTGGCGAGGCGATGCGCGATGCGAGCGACTTGGGCGTGCGTTTCCGAAAGGCATGCGCGCAAATCGGGAATTTGATGACGGGGCGAAGAGGCAAAATAGGGCCGGGCGCGCTGCGCCGGTTGGCGCAAGTCTGCAATCGCATTCCTGTTCACCCGGCTGAGAGGTTTTCATGTCAGAGCGAACCTCCAATTCTCCGCCTTTCACCGCCGAGACTGCGATCGGTAAGGTTCGCGCTGCCGAGAACGCATGGAACACCCGCGACCCTGCAAAGGTCGCGCTCGGCTACAGCGTCGATTGTCGATGGCGGAATCGCGCTGAGATCTTTGCGGGACGGGAGAGCATCATCGCCTTCCTGACGCGAAAGTGGGCGAGGGAGTTGGACTACCGGTTGATAAAGGAATTGTGGTGTTTTACCGGGAACAGGATCGCGGTGCGATTCGCGTATGAATGGCGCGACGATTCGGGCAACTGGTTCCGGTCGTATGGAAATGAAAATTGGGATTTCAACGCCGGCGGGTTGAACATCTACCGTATCGCGAGCATCAACGATCTTTCGATCAAGGCAAGCGAACGGAAATTTTTCTGGGCTCATGACAGCGCGCGGCCGACGGACCATCCGGGCCTCAGTGATCTCGGCTTATGATATCGAACAGAGCGGCAATGGCATTTGAGTTCCAACGATTGAATAGCGAGCAGGGGCTTGGTTTGGGTTCCTTGTCGTTATTCGCTACGAATAGTTTGCGCTACGAGGAGGCGCGGGGGATTTCGCCATCGGTCTGCCCAATTCGCGCGTGATTAGTAAAAGGCTTGTCTGGCGGGCAGTAGGGGCCAGCGACGGCGCCGGGGCGTGTGTCTCACGGTCGACCCGCCAATGCAGAGGAGCCGGAAATCGGGATGGACCGTCCGAAGACATCCTTCGCACAGGGCGCCCCTGTGGTGATCGTGGTGGATGACGACCCACATCTACGCCAGGCGCTCTCGAGCCTGTTTCGCTCCGTCGGTCTCGACGTGGGCCTGTACGCCACCGCCGGCGAGTTGCTCGCGGCGAAACTGCCTGAAGCTCCGCGCTGTCTTGTGCTCGACGTCCGGCTGCCCGGCGTCAGTGGGCTCGATTTTCAGGCTCATCTGGCGCGTTCGGATATCGACTTGCCCATCATATTCATGACCGGGCACGGAGACATTCCGATGAGCGTGCGGGCGATGAAAGCCGGCGCTGTCGACTTCCTCACGAAACCGTTCCGCCAACAGGATATGCTCGACGCCGTCGCCGCCGCCCTCGATATCGACAAGGCGCGCCACGCGGCCCGCTCGGTAGCTTCGAATCTCAAGGCGCGTTACGCGTCGCTAACGGCGCGCGAGAAGCAGATCATGGCGCTGGTAACCTCCGGCCTGATGAACAAGCAGGTGGCCGCCGACGTTGGCTTGAGGGAAATCACCGTGAAAATTCACCGCGGCGCTATGATGCGAAAAATGCAGGCGAAGTCGCTGGCCGATCTGGTCAAAATGGCTGTGGCGCTGGGGTTCCGCGACGAAGGCGAATGCGCATGAGCGTCCGTACTGTCGCCAAGCGAAGCGCTTGATCGCAGACTCCATTGGCGCCGGCGCGGACCAAAAAATTTTCTCCCCGACGGGTGAGCCTGCTGCGTCAGGGAGCGGAAGGCTCCAAAGGCCCAAATGGTTGCCGGACGAATTCCGAGCCGAGGGCCGCCGTCCCGATCATTCAGAAGCGCTGGGGATCGGGGGCGAAAGAGTCGTAAACTCTTGTATTATTTAGCTCCGTTGGTTTACTCTATAATAGCCTGAGATAGGCGACGCCTCGAGGCCTACGTCGAGTATTCCGAATTGTTCGACCTTCCGATGATTGTGATCGTCGACGATGATCGCTCGGTGCGCGTTGCGACTGAGAGCCTCGTCCGCTCTTTTGGGTTCAGGGCGAAGTCTTTTGGTTCGGCGGAGGAATTTCTGATCTCGCCGGAGATCAACCAGGCGTCATGCATCATCACGGACTTGCAAATGCCGGGCATCAGCGGTCTTGAGCTTCAGAGCGATCTCCATGATCGCCAGAACCGGACCCCGCTGATATTCATCACGGCCTTTCCCGAAGAAGGAATCAAAAGGCAGGCGATCGACGCTGGCGCCTACGGATTCCTTACGAAGCCGTTTGACGCCGACGAACTGAAAGAATGCATCACTCGCGCACTGGGGGTGGGAGCCGGATAATCTGGGGCTGAAAGACCGCATCGTTACCGGCTCCCATCCTTGCTGAACCTCAGGTGCATCCGGGTCGCGCAAATGCCGGCCATCTTGTCAGGTGGCGGCGCCCATCCCAATTCTCTTCATGCCCTGACGATCTCATTCCAGCGTGAGCTCACGCGCGTGGGAGACGCGCGGCCAAAAATGCAAAGATTTGTGCATAGCCTCTTGGCTTATTCTTCGACGACTGCTTTGCATTGCGCTGTATGCCATCGTTGGTGAAAACATACCTCCGTATAGTTGAAAATAGTTTAGGCCGATGTCAAAACAAACCTGAATCATATTCTCTTGAATCGAAATCGATAGGGTTCAAAAGCTCGCCGCCCACGCGCGCAATTTGCGCTTCGCGCGCCAACGTTTTGCTTCGAACCAAGGGCGCAAACATGGCCGGGACAATCGATTTTGTGACGCCGACATTGTTCACAGCGCGCCGGCGCGACAGAGCCGACTTTTGACGATGCGAACAACCCTTGGCCAGAGGCGCGACGCATGAGCCAGACAAGACAGGAATCCGATAGCCTCGGAACCATCGAAGTGCCGAGCGACAAATTATGGGGCGCGCAGACGCAACGCTCGCTCGAGCATTTCAGCATTGGTCACGATCTCATACCAAGGGAGATGATCGCCGCCTACGCCACGCTGAAGAAAGCGGCTGCGATCGTCAATCACGCGAGCGGCCGCCTGGACGACGAGCGGTTCGCGCTCATCGGCGCGGTATGCGACGAAATTCTCGCCGGCGCCCACGCGGATATGTTTCCGCTTCACGTGTGGATGACCGGAAGCGGCACACAGTTCAACATGAACCTCAATGAGGTGATCTCGAATCGCTGCTGTCAGCTCGCGGGGGCCGCGTTGGGCAGCAAGACGCCCGTTCATCCCAATGATCACGTCAATATGTCGCAGTCGTCAAACGACACGTTTCCCTCGGCCATGAACATCGCCGCCGCGGTCCATGTGAAGTCGCGCCTCATCCCGGCGGTTTCGGCCCTGCGCGATTCGATCGCGGCAAAGGCCGATGCCTGGGCCGATATTGTAAAGATCGGCCGAACGCATCTGCAGGACGCGACGCCGCTCACGCTCGGGCAGGAGTGGTCCGGTTACGCCGCCATGCTGACTGACGATCTCGACCGCGTCGAGGCGGCGGTGACGGGGGTCTATCGCCTCGCGCTCGGCGGCACCGCGGTCGGCACGGGCATCAATTCGCCGCCTGGCTTTGGCGAGGCCGCTTCCGCCGAGATCGCGAAGGCGACGGGTCTGCCGTTCGTATCCGCGCTGAACAAATTCGCGGCGCAGGGCGCCCACGACGCTCTTGTCCACCTTTCGGGCTCGCTTCGGACACTCGCCGTGTCGCTCTACAAGATCGCCAACGACATCCGCCTGATGTCCTGCGGCCCGCGAGCCGGCTTCGCGGAATTGAACATACCCGCGAACGAGCCGGGCTCTTCGATCATGCCGGGCAAGGTCAATCCCACCCAATGTGAGGCGCTGACGATGATCGCGCTGCAGGTGATGGCGAACGACGTCGCGGTCGGATTCGGCGGCGCGAGCGGTTATCTCGAAATGAATGTCTATAAGCCGCTCATGATCCACAACGTCATGCAATCGCTCAACCTGCTGGCTGACGGTTGCGTCAATTTCCGAAAATACCTGGTTGAAGGGGTGCAGCCGAACCTCAAGCGGATCAAGGCGTATGTCGATCAGTCGCTGATGCTGGTCACCGCGCTGTCCCCCGTGATCGGTTATGACAAGGCCTCGGAGATCGCCCATTACGCTAACGATCACGACTTGACGCTTAAGGCCGCCGCCCTGAAGCTTGGTTATGTCGATGCGGAGACGTTCGACCGGATCGTCGATCCGAAAGAGATGGTGGCGCCGCTAGCGAAGGAGGCGGCTTTGCGGAGCTGACGGCAAGGCCGTCGGGCGGGTTGAACGGTCTTGCCAAGTTGCGCGTCGGGGGCGCACGATCGGGTCGTCGCGACTCGATCCCTCGGCTCAAGGCGCGTTCGCAAAATGGGGCGGTCATGAACGAAAGCGAACCGAGAGACTTCGGCTGCGAAGGTCCGTCGCCGACACTTTCGATTTCCTGAGCTCGATGGCGAGCCCGGCGCCCATGACGCGCGATGAGCGCTGCCGGCTGGCGCTGTCCTTTGGCTGCGTGCTGTTCGCCAACGGCGACTCGACGGAAAACACCGTTTCGGAGGGGGAGCGCTTCGCACGGGCTCTAGGCATCGGGGCGAGCCTCCTGCCGCGCTGGGGCGAACTCACCCTTCGAACCGAACCGGGCGCCATGGCGTCCGCCTATCAGGCGGAGGCCAATCCCGCCGGGGTCAACATGAACCGGGTGGCGGCGGCGCGGGCGACGCTCGACGCGATGGAATCCGGCGCCCTCGCATCCGACGAGGCGGCCACGAGGGTCGCCGCGAGCGCGAGCGTTCCGCAGGCGTCGACCGCGCTGTTCGCTGCTGCTGCGGCGGCGGCCGCCTTGGCGCTTGCGGTTTTGTTTGGCGTCGACCGCCCGGCGGCGGCCGGAGCGATCTTCGTGAGCGCCGGCGCCGGCGCGCTTCTGCGTCGCGCCGTCGTGCGCTACAGCGCCAATCTGTTCGTGCAGCCTTTCGTTGCGGCGCTGCTCGCCGGCGTTATTGGCGGCGCAGCCGTGCATTATCAGATCAGCTCCTCTCTGCGACTTGTCACCGTCTGCCCCTGCATGGTTCTCGTTCCGGGACCGCATGTGCTCAACAGCGCCCTCGATTTCCTCGACGGAAGAATCCACCTTGGCGTCGCGCGCATGACCTATGCGATGCTGGTCGTGGCGGCGATTTCGATCGGATTGCTGCTCGGGCTTGGCGCGTTTGGCGCGGGCCTGCCCGTCGATGTCGGAGCGCGCGCGATTCCGCTTTGGCAAGATGTCGTCGCCGCGGGCGTTTGCGTCGTCGCCTACAGCATTTTCTTCTCAACGCCCCTCTCCATGCTTCCCTGGCCCGTCGTCGTCGGCTCGCTCGCCCACGGCCTGCGCTGGATCGCGATGACGACGTTCGGCTGCGGCGCCGTCGGCGGGGCGTTCATCGCCTGCTTCGTCGTGGGAGCCGCGCTCACGCCGGTTGCGCGGCGGCGCCGGACGCCATTCGCCGCCATCGGCTTCGCCTCGGTTGTCTCGATGGTGCCCGGCGTCCTCTTGTTTCGGGCAGCGAGCGGTTTCGTCCAGATCGCCGACGGGGCCGGCGCTGACCTCACGGTCATCGCCGACACGCTCTCGAGCGGCGCGACCGCCGTCATGATCATCGTCGCCATGGGCGTCGGGCTCGTGGTTCCGAAGCTCGCCATCGATCGGTTGATGGCGAACCCGGGCAAAGTCCGGAAATAGGCCCTGCCGAATTCGGCCCCGGTCAATGGCTCGCAAATAAATTCAGAGATATACGTAAGATTCTCTCGTATAGTTGAACGACTATCGCGGCCAGATATTCTGTGCGCACGAATTATTGCAATATCCTCACAGAGAAATCGCGCAGATACGGCGGCAACCCGAGACGCTACCGGCTGTTCCGGCTGCGCAAGTTCCGGTCAACGCCGATATTACGAATTCATATTCCCAGTGATATTTTCTTTTTCGGCAATAATAACATATACGATGGACAGTATATACCTAAATATAGTTGACAGATGTTGTAGTAAATTTAACTGGTAGACGTTCGCAATGCAGCGCCTCAGCGGTCTACGTAGATCTATTTTTAGCGCGAAGGCGTCGTCTGCCAACTGGCGAAGGAATGATCGAATGTCTCAAAGGAAGTTCTATCTCCTGGCGGCGTTGGCGCTGCCGGCTCTCGCTCTCACTGCCGCTCGCGGTCAGGAACTGGCCGACAAGAGCGCTCCGTTCAGCCCACAAGCATGCCCTGAAAAAGTGACCTCGGCGACTGCGAACGTCGCCGAGGACCCGGATTTGGCGCCCGGCGACCGCGCCCTGCTGGTGAAGCTGGACAAGAACCCTTCACCGTTTTGGACGCTGCCGCAGCCGCAGCCGCAGGAGATCCTGACGGCGCTGCAGAACCAGACGCGGGTCGACACGTCCGGCGTGACGATCGGCGAGCAGACAATCACCGTCGACGGCCGACAGGTGAAGCTCTTCACCATGAGGCCCGATCGTCCGGAAGGTCACCCTGGCGTCATTCTGTTCCTGCACGGTGGAGTCTGGATTGTCGGGGACTTCGAGAACCACAAGCGCCTGCTTCGCGACATCGTTGTCGAGTCGGGCCAGCCGGCGGTCTTCCTGCAATACACGACGCTGCCGGAGGCCAAGTACCCCGTGCAGATGAACCAGGCTTACGCGGCGCTTGAGTGGACGGCCGCGCACGCCGGCGAACTCGGCGGCGATCCCAGCCGCATCGCCGTGATCGGCAATTCGGTCGGCGGCGACATGTCCGCCGCCCTGACCCTGATGGTCAAAGACCGGCATGGTCCCAAGATCGCCTATCAGGTGCTGCTGTGGCCGGCCACCAACGCCGGCGTCGACACCTGTTCCTACGAGCGATACGCAAACGACCGCTTTCTCAGCCGCGCCTTCATGAAATACGGCTGGGATCTCTACGCGCCGACCGCGCAAGAGCGCGACAACCCGTACGTGTCGCCGCTCCGCGCGAGCCTCACGGAGCTCAGCGGCCTCCCGCCGGCTCTGGTGATAACCGACGAGAACGACGTGCTTCGCGACGAAGGAGAAGCCTACGGTCATCGCCTCCAGGACGCCGGTGTGGCGGCCGTCAACACGCGCTACAATGGAACGATCCATGATTTCGGACTCCTGAACGCGCTTGCCGACCTGCCGACAACCCGGACGATGATCCGCGCGGTTTCCGACGGCGTGCGCCAGCACATAGGCGAGCACGTGGGGCAGTAGCGCCAGAGTTGGAGCGCGGATGGTTCGAAGACATTCCGCGCTCCGACGCTTCTGCTCGATTTCGGGCGCGGCCACCAGGGATTCAGACCCTTGGCGCGCGAGACCACGCCTCCCAATGGAAGCAGCGAGCGGCGACCCCAACGCGGAGGCTAACCAGCCATGATCACATTCGGCTCCGAGCGGATCAAGGACGAGGCGGCGCTTGCTGCCCGCATTCTGCTCGCCACGCTGTTCCTCATCTTTGGCTGGATGAAGCTCACGGACTACTCTGGCGCCGTCAGCTATATGGCGCAGAGCGGCGTCCCGACGCCGTCGCTTGCGGCGCTGGTCGCGATCGCGGTGGAAGTGTTCGGCTCAATTGCCGTCGTCCTCGGGGTCTGCACGCGCCCGCTCGCGCTTCTGATGGCGGCATACACGCTGGCGGCCGGCTTCATCGGGCATCCTTATTGGTCAATGGCGGGCGCAGCGCAATATGCCGCCGAGATCAATTTTTATAAGAACCTGAGCATCGCGGGCGGCTTCCTGCTGCTCTACGTCACAGGTGCGGGCAAGTACTCGTTAGACGCAAGGCTCGCTCGAAAGCAAATTGAGCGGTCCGGCGGCGAGGTTTACCCGACCTGACGACCGCGGACGGGGTCGGGGGTTGCGCGCCGCGCCGCGGGGGCCCCGGCGAGGCGTTGGCGGCGCGTTTGCAACTCAATTCGTGCGCACTATTGAGCGGGCAAGCGAGCAACGGCGTCTCTCCGCCCGGCTCGCTCGTTTTCGTCCGCAATCCGCTGACAGATCAAGTCCTCAAGACGCCGCGAATTATCTGTGTCGCCCTATGCGGCTCAGTCTGTCCATGTAGAGATAGACGACGGGCGTGGTGAACAAGGTCAAGAGCTGCGACACCAAGAGCCCGCCAACTATCGCATAGCCAAGCGGCTGGCGAATTTCCGAGCCCGTGCCCGTGCCGAGCATTAGCGGGACCCCTCCCAGGAGGGCACAAAGCGTCGTCATCAGAATGGGGCGAAAGCGCAGGAGGCAAGCCTTGTGAATGGCCTCCTGGCTCGTCATCCCGGCCTCACGCTGCTGCGTGAGCGCGAAATCGACCAGCATGATGCCGTTCTTTTTCACAATGCCGATCAGAAGGACGATGCCGATGATTCCGATCACGTCGAGCGGCCGTCCCACGAGCATCAGCGTCAGCAAAGCGCCGAGCCCGGCAGAAGGCAAAGTGGAGATGATCGTGATCGGATGAATGAGGCTTTCGTACAACATGCCCAGGATGAGGTACACGGCGACGAGCGCGGCCATGATGAGGATGGGAGTGCTGCCGAGCGATGTCTGGAAAGCCTGGGCGTTGCCCTGAAACGCCGTGGCGATTGAGGGAGGCAGCTTGAGCTCGTCCACCGCCTTGCCAATGGCCGCGACCGCCTCGCCGATGGTGTGGCCAGGCGCGAGATTGAAGCTTAGCGTCACCGACGGAAACTGGCCCTGGTGGTTGATCGCGAGCGGCGCGGTTGAGCGGCTCACGCTGGCGAGCTCGCTGAGCGCCGTCACGGCGCCGTCCGTCGACTTCGCATAGATGCGACTCAAGGCGTTGGGGCCGAGCTGATAGCCCGGATCGACCTCGAGAATAACGTAATATTGGTTGAGGGTTGTGAAGACCCGCGCCACATGGCGCTGGCCGAAGGCGTCGTAGAGGAGCGAGTCGACCATTGCCGGATCGACTCCTACTCGAGATGCGACGTCCCGCTCGATGCTGATCCTTAGCGTTTGTCCCGCGCTCTGTTGGTCACTCGCGACATCCGCGACAGAAGGCAGTTGATGCAGACGCGCCAACAGGAGCGGAGCCCAGTGGTCAAGTTCGGCGCTGTCGACGTCGACCATCGTGAATTGATATTGGGTCTTCGACAGGCGCGCGCCGATGTTGATGTCCTGTGCGGCCTGCATATAGAGCCTTATGCCCTGAATCGGCTGCAGCGCTCGATCGAGGCGTCGGATCACCTGATCCGCGGTCGCCGTCCTCTCGCTGTGCGGCTTCAGCGTGACGAACACCCGACCGTCGTTCTCCGTAACCGTGGCGCCGCCAGGGCCGATGTAGCCGGTCGCCGAGGCGACCGCAGGGTCGCGCGCAACGACGTCGAGCAGCGCCGCTTGCCGCTCCATCATCGCATGCGGGGAGATATTCTGCGCGCCCTCTAAGATGCCGACGATGAGCCCTGTGTCCTGCTGTGGAAAGAACCCTTTTGGGATAGCGAGGAATAGCGCAACCGTCAGAGCGACTGTCGAGATCATGACCATGAGCGTGACGAACCGGTGGCGAAGGGCTGCGGTAAGCGCGCGGTCATAGACATTCACGAGCCCCTCGAAGACCCGCTCAAGCGCGTTCGAAACACGCCCTACGTCGCTCTGGGTCACCGGTTTCAACAGGCGCGCGCTCATCATCGGGGTCAGCGTCAGCGACACGACGACAGAAACCACGATCGCCGCCGCAACCGTGATGGCGAATTCGCGGAACAGCAGCCCCACGACACCGCCCATGAGGAAGAGCGGAATGAAAACCGCGATGAGGGAGACGGAAATCGAGAGAATGGTGAAGCCAATCTCGCCCGCGCCCTTGGTCGCGGCCTGCATCGGCGTCAGCCCCGCCTCCAGATGACGTGCGATGTTCTCGATCATCACGACCGCGTCGTCGACCACAAACCCCACGGCGATCGTCAACGCCATAAGCGACAGATTGTCGAGGCTGAAGCCGAGCGCGTACATGACGACCAACGTCCCGACGAGCGAGAGCGGAACCGCGATAGCCGGAATGACCGTCGCCCATAATCGGCGCAGAAACAGAAAGATGACGCCGACGACCAACCCGATTGTCAGGATGAGGGTGAATTGAACATCGGCGACGCTGGCGCGGATCGTCTGGGTGCGGTCCGACACGATCTCGACCTTGATCGCCCCAGGCAGGGACGTCTGGAGTTGCGGAAGAGCGTGTTTGATCGCGTCGACCGTCTGGATCACGTTGGCGCCGGACTGACGCTGGATCTGGATCAGCACCGCGCGCTTCTCGTTGAGCCAGCCCGCAAGCGTAGTGTCTTCGGCCGCGACCACCGCGCGCCCGACGTCACGCACCCGGATCGGGGCGCCGTTGCGATAGGCAATGATGAAATCGTCAAAGCCGGCGGAGGTCGTCAATTGGTCGTTGGTCAGCAGGCTGTAGGCTTGCTGACCGCCATAGAGGACACCCTTCGGCCGGTTGACGGTGCTGGTGGCCAGGGCCGTGCGCACCGTCTCAAGATCAAGCCTCTCGGCGGCAAGCAGCGCCGGATTGACCTGGATTCGGATGGCGGGATTCTGCGCGCCGCCGACGCTAACCAGTCCAACGCCAGCCATCTGTGACAGCTTCTGCGCCAAAATGCTGTTCGCGTAGTCGCTGACCTTCGTCAGCGGCAGCGTATCGGAGCTCACCGCGATCAACAGGACCGGGGTGTCGGCCGGATTGATCTTTCGATAGATCGGCGGATTGAGCAGGTTTCCCGGCAACTCTCCGCCGGTGGCGTTGATCGCCGCCTGCACGTCCTCCCCCGCGGAGTCGACGGTCCGATTGCGGTCGAACTGAAGCGTGATTTGCGTATAGCCCAAGGCGCTGCTCGACGTCATCTGCGTGAGGCCGGGGATCTGCCCGAACTGGCGCTCGAGCGGCGTTGCGACCGAGGAGGCCATCGTCTCGGGATCGGCGCCGGGCAATTGCGCAATGACCTGGATCGTCGGCGAGTCGATGTCGGGAAGGGCCGCCACCGGAAGCAACCGGTAACTCAGCGCGCCCAAAAGAACGAGCGCCGCCATCAACAACGTCGTGGCGATCGGTCTCTCGATGAAGCGAGCCGAAATGTTCACGGCAACATGCCCGCGCCCGCTGTGGTTGGGTTGGGAACCGCATTTGGATCGCCGGGAGCGGCGAGGCTCACCAACGCGCCCGGCGTCAACCGGTATTGACCGCGCACCACGATCCTCTCGCCTTCGTTGAGCCCGCTCTCGATGAGGGCTTGGCCAACCAGCGACTGGCGCAGCGATACGGCACGGATGGCAATTCGGTTGTCCGGTTCGACGACGAACGCGACCGGTCCTTGCGGGCCTTGCTGCACGGCGTCCAGTGGGACGGTTAGGCCGCCCTTGACCGTCGACAGAGTAAGCTGAACGTTGACGAACGCGCCTGGCCAGAGCAAGCGCTTCGTGTTGGGAAACGAGCCCTTGAGTTGCACGGTTCCCGAGCTTGGATCGGCCTGATTGTTGATCACGACAAGAGCGCCGCGGTCGAGCTCCGTCTTGCCATCCTGGTTGAAGGCGACCGTCTGCAACGGCCCTTTCGCCATCGCCTCCTGGACTGCGGGCAGTTCGTTCAAGGGCAGGCTGAAGACGACGCCGATCGGCTCGAGCTGAGTGACGACGACAAGTGCGTTCTGATCGGGCGCGGTCGCCAATAAGCCCGACGACCTTGGCGGATAGATGATATTGCCGATGTCGAGCAGGCGGAATCCGGTTACGCCGTCAAATGGCGCGACGAGCTCGGTATAGCTCAGCTGGGCCTTCGCGTTCTCGATGGCGGCCTGGTCTCCGTTGATCTGGGCGCTGAGCTCCGCCACCGCCGCCTGCTGGTCGGCGACCTGTTGCATCGCAATCGAATCCTGCTTGGCGAGGTAGGCGTAGCGCTTGAGATTAACCTCAGCGTTGTTGAGATGCGCCTGATCGTGAGCGAGCGTCGCTTCCGATTGATCGAGGGTTGCCTTGTAAGTGCGCGGATCGATCTGCGCCAAGCGCTCACCCTTTTTGACGCGCTGTCCCTCCGTGAAGTCGACGTCCGTGATCAGGCCGATGATTTGGCTGCGCACGGTCGCCGTATTGAGGGGAGTGACGACGCCCAGGGCGGTCAAAACGATCGGCACATCGCGCCGCTCGACGGTCGTCGCGACCACCGGAATAGGAGAGGGAGCGTCGGCGGGCGCGGGAGCCCGCCGTTGAATTCGCACATATGCGGCGCCGGCGATCGCCAGCACCGCGATTGCCGATGCGAAACCAATAATGGCTTTGCTTTTCATCGTCCTACTCCCGCGCCAGCCGCTCACATGCGCTTGGAGGCGGGCCTGCCTTCCGGACGATCAGGTCGCAGCGATGAGCGCGGTGGCAGCGGCATTATCTCGGAAGGTTGGCCGATTTTAATTGATCCTCCTGCGCCGCGAACGGCCGAGCCTAAGCTCCAATTAAGTCACCCGCCTCGACCTGCGCAACCAACACCTACCGCGCCCTCCGCGCACCGCCACTGGTGCGGGGTCTCCCCAACGAAGCGTTTGAAGACCGTAGTGAAATGCGCTTGAGTCTGAAAGCCCACAACCAGCGCGATCTGAGCCACCGGCTCACGGGTCTCCAGAAGCAGCGCCTTCGCCCGGTCGACTCGCCGCTTGAGTAGATATTCGTGAGCCCTCAAGCCGGTCGCCCCGCGGAACTGGGCGGCGAAATGCATCCGGCTCAGGCCCGCGGCGGCGGCCATTTCAGTCAACGTCAATCTCTTGCCGAGATGCGCGTCGATGAAGTCGGTCACCCGCTTCAGACGCCACTTGATCAAACCGCCGCCGCGTCGAGGCGGGTTCCCCCGGGCCTCGGGTGTTGGCGAGCCGACCGGAGGCGCTGCGCTGCGCTCATGAATATGGACAATCCGGGTAACAATGGCGAGCCGGAGCGCGTCGGCGTAGACGCCGGCAAAGCCATCGTCACTGCGGTCCGCGACCTCGAGCGCCTGGGAGAGGCGCAAAATCAGCGGATCCTTCATCGTAGCCAATCGCCGGCTTTCGTGCGGCGCATCTGACACGAACAGCGGACGGACGCGAGAAGCAGCCGCCCTGTCCGCCACCTTCCAATAGATTATTTCGTCGGCTTGTTCGTCAATGCAAGACTCTTGCGTGGTCGCGGCGTCCTGGAGCCGATCGCGAACTAAAAGTGTAACGAGCGCGCCCAAATGTCGGAGCCGAATGGTGACGACGTCATCGACGATCTGCTGGTCGTCGCACGTAGGGATGGCGCAGGACCAGTCCGACTGTAAAACGTGCGCGTTAGGACTCCCCGCGTTCCAAAGAGCCGGGTTGTTCGCGATGGACGATGGTGAGAAATGGGCCGACATAGGGGAGGTCTCACGCTTGCTGACATCGGGCGTAGCCGTCGGCGCGCTCGCATAAGACGCTTCCCTGCTCGCCTCCGCATTTGACCGGATATGAGCCCAATGGCGTCTCATGTTCGACACATCGCAAAACTCGCTCAACGTGCTCGAAGTTTACCGATTGGCCGCCGGCGCTCCATTCTCCATGCGGTTGCGGAAGACCGCGACATGGTTGAAAGTCCTAAACCTACGTATAACGCGGCCTAACGGATGAATTGTGCGCGGCTCTATCGTACGGCAAGCGCCGAAGACTCGAGAGCTCCTCGCGTCGCCATACGATTCTTTTCTAGTCCTGCGTGGCTTCTCGAAAAAAGCCTCCGCTTCTGAAAGAGCCTGCTCCTTGGTCGTGGCAACATGGCACCGCGATCGGAGGAGAACAGATGCCCGGCAAAGGCGTTCGACGCTATGACGAACCGGCGGGCGGTTGGGGCGCGTTGAAGGCGCTCAGCGCTCATCTTGTCGAACAGAGGATTCCGATCAAGGGCGCGGAGACGCTGCTCAGGATGAACCAGCCCGAAGGCTTCGACTGCCCGGGTTGCGCTTGGCCGGATCCTAAGCATACCTCGTCCTTCGAGTTCTGTGAGAATGGCGGCAAAGCGGTGGCGTGGGAGGCGACCGCCCAGCGGTGCAAGCCGGAATTCTTCGCAGCCCACACGGTCGCGGAGCTGTCGGGTTGGCGCGACTATGATCTGGAAATGGTCGGCCGCCTGACCCACCCGATGGCTTATGACGCTGCGAGCGACCGATACCTTCCCATCGGCTGGGACGCGGCGTTCGCGCTCATTGGCGCGCAGCTCCGGGCTCTCCCGCATCCCAACATGGCCGAATTCTACACCTCCGGACGCACGTCCAACGAGGCTGCGTTCCTCTACCAGCTTTTTGTGCGCGAATACGGAACCAACAACTTTCCGGACTGCTCCAACATGTGCCACGAGGCCACGAGCGTCGGCCTTCCGCCGTCGCTTGGCGTGGCCAAGGGCACGGTGCTGCTTGAGGATTTCGAGAGGGCCGACTGCATCTTCATCTTCGGCCAAAACCCGGGCACGAATAGTCCTCGGATGATGACAAGCCTCCGCAACGCTTCGCGACGCGGCGCGGCGATCATCTCATTCAACCCGTTTCGCGAGCGAGCGCTCGAGCGTTTCCAGGCGCCTCAGAACCCGATCGAGATGGCGACCCTCACTTCGACTCCGATCAGTTCGCGCCTGCATCAGGTTCGTGTCGGCGGCGATGTCGCAGTGCTCAAAGGCTTAATGAAGACGCTTGTGGAGGAAGACGAGCGGGCGCGCGCCGAAGGCGAGGTCGAGACCCTCGACTGGGATTTCATCCGTGGCCATACCAAAGGGGTCGAGACGCTGATCGCCGACTTGAAAGCGACCCGCTGGGAGGACATCGAGCGCCACTCGGGGCTCAGGCGCGAAGCGATAGACCACGCCGCTCGCGTTTACCGGCAAGCCGGGCGTTCGATCGTGGTTTACGGCATGGGCCTGACCCAGCACCGGCATGGCGCAGGCGCAGTTCAGCAGCTCGCGAACTTATGCTTGCTCAGAGGCAACGTCGGCCGCGAGGGGGCAGGCCTTTGTCCCGTGCGCGGTCATTCCAATGTGCAGGGCGACCGCACGGTCGGCATCACCGAGGTTCCGAGCGCCGAGTTCCTCGACCGACTTGAGGCGCGCTTCGGCTTTGTTCCGCCGAGGGGCCGCGGCCACAACGTCGTCACGGCGCTCGATGCAATGCTCCGAGGCGAGGCGCGGGTCTTCGTCGCCATGGGCGGCAATGTCGTCGCGGCCATTCCTGACTGGGGGAAGACACACGACGCCTTCCGCAGGCTCGCCCTCACGGTGCATGTCTCCACCAAGCTCAACCGCAGTCATCTCGTTCATGGAACGCAAGCGCTGATCTTGCCTTGTCTAGGCCGCACCGAAATCGACATCCAGGCCACCGGCCCTCAGTCAATCACCGTGGAGGATTCGATGTCGATGGTGCACGCCTCCGCCGGCCGCAACCGTCCGGCCTCTGAGCATCTCAGGAGCGAAGCCGCCATCGTCGCGGGAATCGCGCGCGCGACGCTCGGCGGGAATTCCGTGGTCGATTGGGAGCGTATGGTCGGCGATTACGACCTCATTCGCGACGCCATCGAGGACGTGTTTCCGATCTTCCAGGGTTACAAAGCCCGCATCCGGGTTCCGGGCGGGTTTCACCTCGCCTCAACTGCTCGCGAGCGAATCTGGGCGACGCCCTCGGGCAAGGCGAATTTCCTTGTCTTCGACGGGCTCGGCGAGGATCCGGCCGTGCAAGATCCAGGTGTCTTGTGGCTCACGAGCGTTCGCAGTCACGACCAATACAACTCGACGCTCTATTCCCTTTCAGACCGCTATCGCGGCGTCTTCGGCCGGCGCGACGTGGTCTTCATCAGCGCGGCCGAAATCGCGAGGCGGGGCTTCAAGGCGGGCGATCGCGTCGATCTTTTCGCCGTCTCCCACGATGGCTTCGAGCGTGCGGTGCGCGGCTTCGAGCTTGTGGCTCACGACTTTCCCGAGGGAAGCTGCGCCGCCTACTACCCCGAGATCAATCCGCTGGTGCCGCTCTACGCCCACGATCCGATGAGCTTCACCCCGTCCTACAAGGGCATTCCGATCCGAATGGCGCGGTCGCGCGAAGAAAACGGCGAGCAGCGACGATGAGCGCCATCGACCTCGCCCGGCTGCAGTTCGCCTTCACCATCGGCTTTCATATCCTGTGGCCGACGCTCACGATCCGGCTCGCTGCGTTTGTCGCCGTGTTAAGCGGCCTTTGGTGGCGCACTGGATGTCTCGTCTATCACGATTTGATGCACTTTTGGATGCGCATCTTCGCGCTTAGCTTCGGAATGGGGGTCATCACCGGGGTCGTGATGAGCTATGAGGTCGGCGCCAATTGGTCCGGCTTTGCACGCGCGGCGGCGAACGTTGTCGGCCCACTCTTTATGTACGAGGCCCTGACGGCCTTCTTCCTTGAGGCCGGGTTTATTGGCGTCATGCTGTTCGGCGAGGCGAGGGTCAGCAAAGGGTTTCATTTTTTCGCATGCTGCATGGTGGCGCTTGGCGCGCTATTCTCCGCGACCTGGATTATCGCGTCCAACAGCTGGATGCAGACGCCCGCCGGCGCCGTCCTCGATGCTAACGGAGTCTATCACCCGGTCGACTGGTTCCGAATCGTGCTTAATCCGTCGTTTCCTTATCGCTTGAGCCACATGGTGTGCGCGAGCTTCGTCACAGGGGCCTTCGTGGTTGCGGGCGTATCGGCGTACCATTTGTGGCGCGGGCGGCATCTCGCCGCCAGTCGCGCGGCGTTTTCCATGGCGATGGGACTGGCCTTGGTCCTTGTGCCCGCGCAGATTGCGCTTGGCGACCTGCATGGGCGAAACACGCTCATCTACCAGCCGATCAAGCTCGCCGCGATCGAAGGACTGTGGAACTCGACACAGGGCGCGCCGATGACCGTGTTGGCGTGGCCGGACATGAAGGCCGAGCGCAATCTCTATGCGATCGACGTGCCCCATCTTGCGAGCCTCTATCTGACCCACTCCTGGGACGGTGAGGTCAAAGGCCTAAAGTCGGCGCCGCGCGAGGATCGCCCGAACGTACCGTTGGTGTTCTTCGCATTCCGCGTGATGGCGGGCGTCGGATTTGCACTGCTTGCCGTAGCGCTCATCGGCGCGGCGCTTCGCGCCCGCGGCCGTCTGTTCGACTCGCCCTGGTTTCTCGTCATCACGATGGCGGCCACCCCGCTCGGTTTCGTTGCGGTGCTCGCCGGCTGGACCACGACCGAAGCTGGCCGGCAGCCTTGGATTGTCTACGGCCTGCTTCGAACGGCAGAGGCCGCGGCGCCCGTCACCGTCGGCGAACTGACGATCAGTCTGTCGATCTTCATCATCCTTTACAACATCCTTCTCGTCGCCTTTCTTTGGTTTGCCGTCCAGATTGCGCTGGAGGGTCCGCGGGGCCATGACGAAGACGAGATGCGACATCTCCGTCCTGGCCTCGATCGATCCGGCCCCACGCTCGTCGGGGCCGCCCCCGTCGCCGCCCCGATCGCGGCGCCCGGCGTTCTCACCAACGACATTCATTGAGGGGTTTGAGGCACATGGGTCCCATTCCCGATCTTCCCGTCGTGTTCGCCGCCGTCGCCGCGTTCTGCGTGGTCGTTTATGTACTGGCTGATGGTTTCGATCTCGGGGTCGGCATCCTCTTCCTGTTCGCGCCGCGGGACCGGGACCGCGATCTGATGATGGCGAGCCTCGAACCCGTCTGGGACTGCAACGAAACGTGGTTGGTCATGGGCGGCACGCTGCTGCTGGCGACCTTCCCCGCCGGCTACTACGTGCTGCTGCCCGCCTTCTATCTGCCGATCATGGCCATGCTTTTTGCGCTAATCTTGCGCGGCGTCGCCTTTCAGTTCCGTCAGCAATCCGAAGGGGTCCGACAGGTATGGGACTTCGCTTTCGCCGGCGGCTCGCTCCTTGCGACGCTGTGTCAGGGGATGATTCTCGGCGGCCTGATCAACGGCATCGCCGTGCACGACGGCGTTTACGCCGGGGGCTCTCTCGATTGTGTCAGCGTCCTCGGTCTGGCATGCGGCCTCGGGCTCGTTGGCGGCTACTCGCTGCTCGGCGCAGGTTGGCTTATCTGGAAAACCGACGGTTTGACGCAGGTGTTCGCGCGCGAGGCGACGCATTCGGCCTTGATCCTCACCACCGTCATGATGCTCGCCGTAAGCGCCTGGAGCGCCTGGAGCGTGGCGGAAGTCGCGGAGCGCTGGTTCGCCGGACATAATATCGACTGGCTCGCACCGATTCCGATCCTGACGGCGGCGGCCCTGCTTACGATCTGGCGCCGGATTTGGACGGGGCGAGAGACAGACACGTTTCTGCTCGCCATCCTTATTTTCCTGTTCGGGTTCGCCGGACTCGTGGTCAGCCTCTGGCCTTATGTCGTACCGCGCAGCGTCAGCATCTGGGATGGCGCTGCTGATCCAAAGACCCTCGCCTTTGTGGGCTCTGGCCTTGTCGTCATCATCCCCATCGTGCTCATCTACCAAGCCCGCGCCTACTGGGTCTTTCGCGGTAAGGTTCGTCCTTCCGCGGGGTACTCCGATATCTCCGTCAGCGCTGTCGATGCCTCACGGACATCGCGCTGAGGTTTGATCTGCTTCAGCGTTAGCGCGGGCTTCTCACCCATCGACGGGTAGAGCCTTTTCCCTAAGCGCGGATTGCGCGTCAAAGCAGGCCTTTGGAGAGCGCCGCGCTTGTCGCTGCGATCACGACGGCGGCGGCGATTAGGCAACTGGGTAGACGCATCCAGCGCAGCATAAGCGTTCCCTGTGTCGCGCCGCCGACGAAGACGAGCCAGCTCAAGAGACTCGAAGAGGCTCTGCCGACGCCACCGTCTCGAAAGTCCCGTGCGATGGATTGCCCAAGGTTGAACAGGGCCCCAGTGACGAAGGTCTTCCCCACATCCGCGCCAGAAACGACCTGGTGCAGCGCATTCTGCATCCCCATCGCGGTCGCAGCCAGCGCCAAAGCCAGGCGCTCGTAATTGAGGAGCGCGAGCACGATCGCGACGAGAAGCAGCAGGATCTCTGCATCCAGCACCGATGCCGCCTGTCGCCGCGGGGCGTTGTCGGCAATCCAGGTTCCGCCGCTGGCCCTGGCGACGAAGGCAACGATAATAACAACGACGGCAGGGATGTCCGACGCCGTTCCTTTCGCTAGAACCATCCCGAGATGCGTGCTGTTGCCGCTCATAAACGAGACGAAGAGATGATTGAGCTCGATGTAGGCAGCCGCATCGAGAAGCCCTGCAACAGCCGTCAACAAGGTGGCGAAAAGGACCGGACGCGAAACCTTCATCGGCGAGCGGTTGACCCCATGTGAGTCCCTTTTCGCGCCACGAACCATCTCGGGCCTCGAATTCGATATTCTAATACGAAAGGCCAGCAGGCCTTGTTCCGTGGCGGCCTTCGAGGGCGCAACAAGAGCCTCAAAGATCTATGCGAACATCTCTGGCACGCCGATCAAATTCCGACTCCCGCAGTTCGTCTGGGCCGCCGAACCCTAAGGTGGACGGAGGGGAGGCGGCCACCGCCGCCCTTCCGCTGGTGGGAGGCGGCGACCGGGGTGGAGCGACCGCTTTTGCTTGATACGGCGCGACCTCAGCGGATGACCGAACAGCGCTCCCGTTTGAGCGCCTTGATAACTGAATCGTCGATATTGAGGTGACCTTTGACGAGTTCGGGCGGCGTCAGCGCAATCCAGTTATTGAGAGACATGTCCTTGTATTTGGGAGTATTAAAGACGTTGATCACACGAACCGTCGTGTCGCCGATATTCTCGATATAGTGACCCAGGGTCCTTGAAACGAAGCCGACGTCGCCCGCCGCGTAGTTAAAAGTCCGCGCCTTGCTCGTGGCGTCGAACACGGTCATCCTGGCTTCGCCTTCGAGGTAGTACTGCCACTCGTCCGCGTCGGGGTGCCAGTGAAGCTCTCGCATGGCGCCGGGTTCTATCTCGATGACGAGAGAGGACAGCGTTGTCTCGGGGAACTGCCTGATATCGACCGTCTTCACCGAGCCGCCGTCATAGTGCGTGGCGGGTTGCTCCGAGGCGTGATAGGTATAGGGTCTTGCGGGCCGACTGTCGGGGAGCTCTCTGCGCACAGCCTCGAGCGGCGCCGGCACGGAAAGGCGGAAAATATACTTTTCCGACTTCGGAATATCAGCGAACTTCTCGCCGTCGACGCCGAAATTTTTGCTCAGCACACTTCGCGGCGTGTGCGCGAAGAACTCCGTGATCAGCAGGGTCTCGTTCTCCGAGAAAGCGCCGTCATCGAAAACCAGCAGGAACTCACATCCGCCTTCCAGACCCTGGATGGAACGCGGAATGCCTGCGGGCACTAGCCACATATCGCCTGGCTTTAGATCATCGATGGCGACATTGCGTTCTTCGTCGACGATAGTCAGACGGACGTTGCCCTGCAGGATATAGGCCCACTCGGCCTCCTTGTGCCAGTGAAGTTCGCGCACCACGCCCGAATCGAGGCGCATGTTTACGCCGGCTATCGACTTTGCGGTCGGCAGTTCGCGGACCGTCACCTCCCTGGCCCAACCGCCTTCTTTAATGCGATTGTGCGCGAGACCGAAGGAGAATTTCAGATTGGCAAGGGACCCGTTATCGGTCTCAGGAGGGATAAGGATGTCGGGATTTTGCTGATCGAGCAAAGGATTGCGCGGACCAGGATCCGTCGCGCCGAATGCGCCACGAATGGGTTGTTTTGCCTGAGCGAACGTCATCAAAGACTCCTCTGACCCATTGGTTGGTGAGACACGCCAGCACATTGCCCGGCCGGTAGGCCGTCGTCACTTCTACATCGGATTACACTGACGCCGCGCGGCTTCGCGCCGTCATGACATCCGCGAAGCGTCTTCTCGCCCCGCTTCCTACGCTTCGCCAAATCTTGTCGCTCTGAATTGCCTCAGATATCCTCGCGTCGCACTTGTCGATATCTTGGTAAAGCCGATCGAGGCCGACCCAGTGCGCTGTACGATGGATACAATGATGTTTGTGGGCAGACGTGGGGCAAGCCCTCTCGGTAGAGTGAGTCTAGACATTTCAGTTGGTGCCGTCTGGGATGTGGTGGAAATAGGTTGGCGTAGTCTCCGGGTTTGCGAACCCAAACGATTCCGGCGTTGGCGCGCCGGAGAGGAGACCACGCCATGGATGAGATTAGCACGAAGGGACCCGCGCACGACGGTGAAGGCTCGCTTTTCGACAGTTGGATTGACGGCATCGAGGACGGCGTGCGCAGCCGGGTGCGTGGCTTTATTGAAACTCTGCTGGAAGAGGAGCTTTCCCAGGTGCTTGCGCGGCCCCGCTACGGCCGGCAGGCGGAGGATTGCGCTGGCCGGCGGACTGTTTCGGGCCTGCGCAACGGCCATCGCGAGCGCTCCCTGACGGGGACATTCGGAAAGACGCGGATTTCGGTTCCGCGCGCCCGGCTGACGAAACCGGACGGAAGCACGCAGGAATGGCGCAGTGCGTCCCTGCGAGCCTATCAGCGCCGCACGAAGGCGGCCGACGCGCTGATCGCCAGCGCCTATCTTCCGGGAACCAACACGCGCCGGGTGCGCCGCGCCCTGGTGGCCGTGTTCGCCGGGCCGGTCGGCAAGGACGTCGTCAGCCGCACATGGCGCAAGGTTCAGGGCGATTGGGACGCCTGGAACAAGCGTCCGCTCGCCGACGAGCCGATCCTGCGCCTGATCCTCGACGGCACGGTCGTGCGGGTCCGGCTCGACCGGCGAGCGACGTCGATATCGCTGCTGGTCGCGCTCGGCGTGCGCGCCGACGGGCAGAAGGTTATGCTGGCGATCCGCAACATGGGCGGCGAAAGCGAGGCCGCCTGGCGCGCGCTGCTCGACGATCTCGTCGCTCGCAGCCTACGCGCTCCGGACCTCGTCATCGCCGACGGCGCGCCGGGCCTGGAGAAGGCGCTGGCCGCGCTCTGGCCGACGGTGCCCCTCCAGCGCTGCACGGTCCACAAACACTGCAATCTCCTCGCCCACGCTCCCGAGCGCCTGCATGAGGAAATCTCGAACGATTACCGCGACATGATCTATGCGGCGACCCGCGCCGAGGTCGAGGCGCGGCGCAAGGCCTTCCTGCGCAAGTGGCGACTCAAATGCAGCGCCGTCGCCGACAGCCTGGAAGAAGCGGGCGACAAGCTGTTCACTTTCACGCGCTTCCCGCCGGCCCAGTGGAAGTCGATCCGCACGTCGAACGCCATCGAAAGGCTGCATGAGGAGTTCAAGCGACGCATCAAGACGCAAACCGTTCTGCCCTGCGCCGAAACCGCCGCCATGCTGTTCTGGGCCTTGCTTGCCTCGGGCCAGATCGTCATGCGCAAGGTCGATGGCTGGCAGACCCTATCGCAGACCCCGACCAACCAAACCATTGAGCTCGCCGCGTGATCGGATAGCATCATCACGCCCGCTGACGCGCCGGCCAATTTCAACACAATTCGCGACGCCGCCTTTCAGTTATTGGATTACATGCCGACCTAGCGATCGACATGAGCATCGTTACGTCCGTTACCTTTTTGTCGTACGTCTTCCAGGGCGAGCCCATTTCGTAAGGCGTCGGTCGCTTGTTCGTGAGCGGCTCTGCCGTCGAGCGGGTCGGCCAACCGGGTTAACACGAGAGGGTCGTGCGTTATGTCGTTGTGGCGAGTCAATGTCGTCGGGGCGGCCGCCCTGATAAACTCGCGAGCGTAGGTTTGTCTTCTTGTGGCGCAGCACGTCGCCCTGGTCCGTGATCAAAGGCGGGGACTTGGGCTCATCGATCGTCGCGAGCAGAGAAGACTCGTGGATGTCTTTGCGAGCCACGGCATTGGGCTGACAGACATTCCAGAACCCTTTCATCGCAACCTTGGCGAGCCCTGTGCAATCGGCGCATGTCGCATAGGGGCTGTCGTTGAGGTTCGCACCCGGCTCAGGATAGAGCGGGCATAGAGCTCGAGTTTTCACGCCGTCATGGTCCTCAGCTAGCAGTGCGATGACCACCGTCGTCTTGCCGACGACGCTGTCGCTCGCGATCGCCAGTCGCTCGGTATCGAGATCGAATCTCAGGCCGTGCTCGGCGATCATATGGGTCGCCGCATAGTTCTGCTCGATCGTCGCCGGAGAATTGGCTGCAGGCGACAAGGTGTAGTCGACAAGTGCGACAGCACCTTTCGCGTCGTAGGTGATCCACCGCGCGAGGCCTTCACAGGCATCGAAATCACCGAATGTTTGACCGCCGCCGTGCAAACACCAGACAACGGGGAGACGCTTGCGGCTCTCCCGTGGACGCACTATATGAGCGTCGGTGTGGCCGGTCGGGCCTACTGGGAGGCTGACCTTGCGATCGTCGGCCACCGCACCCACGCGAAGCTTGTCAAGGATCGCCCGACCGACTTCGGGGCCGAGGGCATGGAGCGGCGACGGACCTTGTGCCGCCTCCATGGCGTTGAGGAATTTACGTGCGGTCGAATGAAGCACGAGTTCCGCCGCGCCAGCACTCGTCGTCGCCTCAAGCGCTGACGCTCCATCAACGATTATCTTGTTTATTGACACGCTATGCTCTCCGTCCAGCTTCGGCCTGCGTCCCAGACTCCGGCCTCAGCCTGGATCACGGATGCCAGAACATGGACGATGTCCTCGCCCCATTCTTTCCTTAATTGGGTACGTTTTCTGAAATGGAACGACCGGCGCGATCTTTGTGGCTGCGTGACGGCTAAGCACCTACGGCTCACCAAATCGCTAAACTGTTGCGCGCGGGGCTCGTCGTCAACTCTGAGCCGATACTGATGCGTGCGCCCGGGTTGCTCTGCCACGGTCGAGAGCCGGACTCGTCGCCGCAGCGATTCGGACAGGGCGAACTGCGCTCGAATTCAGATCGCGTTGAACTCTTGTGAACACAAGTGGTCGATTGCTGAGTCGGACTTAGGTTGCAGGCGCCGATACCATCGTTCAATATCGCTCTCCGGAGCAAAGCTGTTTCTATTGTAAGGCGCTCGACGCATTTGAAAGCGCGGCTGTAGCGGGAAGACTTTGGAGGATCGCGATGTTCTCGGAAGTTTCAGAGGCGTGCGCCAGGTTTAGCCAACCCCTCGCGCTCCACCTTGTCGAGGAGATAAACCACCGTGTCATCAACGAATACGCGGAGGCCGTGGCAATGCTATCTATGGCGACCTCTCGCCAGCAAACCGAAGCAGTCCCAGTGCTCGCCGCCGCCGCGGACCGACTTCGCGCTCACGCGGAGTCGCACAGGGCGCTTCTGGCGCCGGCTTCCAAAGCGCAAATGGATCTGGGGGAGTACGTGGCGAGATATTGCGCCTGCTTGTCGCGTGCCTCGCTTCAGGGAAGAGGTATTCGCCTCAAGCTTTCTGCAGACGAGATACTGATCGAAGGCGAGCGTGGCTGGAGAGTGGGGTTGATCGTCTCAGAGCTGATCCGCAATGCCGTGCGCCATGGGCTGCACGGCCGACAGGGCGAAATAGAAGTGGACCTCAGAAGATTGCATACTTGGGTTCAATGCGTGGTAAGCGATAATGGATGTGCAATTAACGCTTCTCCGGAAGGGCGCGGTCGTCGCTTGGTCAACGCACTCGCAACGGAGCTCGAAGGTTCCGCTCATTGGCGGCTTACTAATACTGGATCGGTCGTCAGTGTGGCATTCCCAATCGAGGCGACTGCAATCTAATTCGCGTCGTCTGGTTGCGCAGCTTTCGCTTCGTCATTAGTCCGAGGTTGCCGGGAGGCAATTACGCCAACCCCCGGATAGGCTGACTCATTTGCGATTGCCTAAACGGCTTGAGGCGTGATTGCAGCTTAGTCGAACGGGAAAATTCGCCATGAAAGGGATTGCGGTTCGGTGGGAATGCGACGCGGTGAGGGTCCGTGCGGCGGCGCAAATAAGTTTTAGCGGGGCAACACCGCGGATTGCAACAACGGGGACGGCAGTCGCCTCATCTTCTCGGTTATGCGCCCGTCATCGAGATAAATGAGATGGGCAATGGTGGCGCGGATCCCGGCCAAGGTTTGTCGTGCGCACGAAAGCAGATCGTCGAAGGTCGCGTCCTCACTTGCTATCGCCCGGTCGTAGGCGTACCAATTCGCAGCAGTGACCTCAAGGGCCGCCGAATTGTTGATCAGGTCGTCGATGGCAAATCGCAACGCCAGTGCGGCGTCGTAGGCGGCCCTACGGCTCGGGATCGCTCTGAATGTAGGGTCGACGAAGGAATCCGTGATGGCGCCGATAGCGGGCATCGCGAACGGTCCGACCGCAATCGAGGCCGCGAGGGCGACGCGGCGCGTCTTGCCCCCTTCGGCGCGGATGGTTGCGGGTTTGCGCGAGACCGTGGATATCGACACGGGAAATTCCTGGATGGGATAAACGGAAATGCGTGAACAGGAAAGAGAGGTTGGCGACGGCCCCGAAAGGCACGGCGGAGAAGATCGCCAGATCGCCTTGGCTACTTCGACGCTGCTAACGGGCTTGGACCCATAAAATGATTGGCTTTGGCAACGGCCTGTGATTCATGGCTCCGAACGGAGCGGATCATGAGTGGTGACTTGTTTTGGCTCAGCGACGAGCAGTTTGCGAAATTGGAGCCG